>Ga0194137_10000587_pt1 | contig 23650 bp, 20 predicted proteins | sample TARM_MetaG_T3_14_FD_134025 | JGI IMG/M metagenome (GOLD analysis project Ga0194137, IMG submission 134025) | Freshwater microbial communities from Pennsylvania, USA, analyzing microbe dynamics in response to fracking - TARM_MetaG_T3_14 (version 2) | ecosystem: Environmental > Aquatic >... | reverse complement strand
AGACGGAATTCCTGGCGACACTGGCACATGAGCTGAGAAATCCGCTGGCGCCCCTGCGCAACGGCCTGCATATCCTGCAACTGGCCGGCAACGACACCGAAATGGCCGGTAAGACGCGCGACATGATGGAGCGGCAGCTGCTGCACCTGGTTCATCTGGTCGACGACCTGCTGGATGTCGCACGCATTACGCGCGGCCAGATCGAACTCAAGAGCAAGCGCGTGAAGCTGAGCACCATCATCGAGAGCGCAATCGACACCTGCACGCCGGTGATTCAGGCCAGCGGCCACCGCTTCAATGTCAGATTGCCGGAGGAAGCGCTCCTGGTCGAGGTCGATCCGACGCGCATTGCCCAGGTCGTCAGCAATCTGCTCAACAATGCCGCCAAGTATACGCCGCAGGGCGGCGCAATCGATTTATCCGTGCATCGGGAGGGGCATGATGTCGTGATCGCGGTGACCGACAATGGGCTCGGCATTCCGGTAGAGGCGCTCGACGGCGTATTCGAGATGTTTTCCCAGGTCGCATGCAACATGAAGCGCTCGCAAGGCGGATTGGGCATCGGCCTGACTCTGGTGCGGCAACTGGTTGAGCTGCACGGCGGCAGCGTTACGGCATTCAGTCCCGGCCCCAATCAGGGCAGTACATTCAGAGTCAGGCTGCCGATCGTCGAAAGCACGGAAAACGATGGAATGCCCGCGCTTTCCATCGGCGGCGAGCGCAGCAAGCCCAAAGCACAGGGCATGCGTGTGCTCGTCGTCGACGACAACGAGGATATTGCCGACAGCATGTCGGCCCTCCTGATCATGGACGGCTATACGACGCGGGTCGCCAATGATGGAATGCGCGCCTTGCAGATCGCGCATGAATTCAAGCCGGATGCGGTTTTCCTCGATATCGGCATGCCCGGCATGGATGGATATGCAGTCGCAAAAGCCATGCGGGAGCTGCCCGACATGCAGTCCGTGATACTGGTGGCATTGACCGGCTGGGGCGCCGAGAGCGATCGCATCCGTTCCAGGGAAGCCGGCTTCAATGAACATCTCACCAAGCCGGCGGGCTTGCCGGCGATCGCAGGGATATTGTCGAAGATCGACCACACCAGGATTTCATCGAGCAAGGCCTGAACTCAGCCTGCGGCCTCAGGCGCCAGGCTCAATAGTGGCGCGGCTCGAAGCTCGACAAGGAGGAGATTCGATGTTGATGCAACGTGTTGACTTCCCTGGCAGCGAGGGACAGAAACTGGCCGCCCGGCTCGACCTTCCGGACCAGCCGCCGCGCGCCTACGCCCTGTTTGCGCATTGCTTTACCTGCGGCAAAGACATTTTCGCTGCAAGCCGGATTGCGGCGGCGCTGACGGCGCATGGCATCGCGGTGCTGCGATTCGATTTCACAGGGCTCGGCGCAAGCGAAGGCGAATTCGCAAATACCAATTTCTCGTCCAATCTCGAAGATTTGATTGCAGCGGCAAACCATCTGCGTGGCACGCATGCTGCCCCGTCTCTCCTCATAGGACATAGCCTCGGCGGCGCGGCGGTGCTGGCCGCCGCCCGGCATGTTCCGGAGACGCTGGCTGTGGCGACGATTGCAGCGCCCAGCGACCCGGCGCATGTGGTTGCGCAATTCGCCGCGCATGTCGATCAGATTCAGCAGGAAGGCGAGGCCCTGGTGCAGTTGGCCGGCCGGCCGTTCAAAATCAAAAAGCAGTTCCTAGACGATGTGGCGGAGCAGCGGCTGCTGAAGGATGTTGCCGGGCTGGAGCCGGCTTTACTCGTCATGCATTCACCGCATGACCAGACGGTCGAGATTGGAAGCGCCACCCGTATCTTTGCCTCCGCGAAGCATCCCAAGAGTTTCGTATCCCTTGACGACGCCGACCATTTGCTCACTCGCCGCAGCGATGCCGGATACGTGGCCGACATCATCGCTGCATGGAGCAGCCGATATATCGACAAGGCCGCTTCGGAACGCTGAGCCGGTGCGGGGGCACCGCATGCGGCAGCCGGCACCATCGGCACCATCTTTTGGCGCAGGCATGTCCACGCCGGTGTTGGCTTTGGCTCGCTAGGCTGTGTTTGATAAGCTGCTGCGCGGTCCGGATTGGCGCCTGAGGTGGCCCGGCGTACCCTGCGTACGCGTGCGTTCCTCGGCGCCAATCCGGACCGCTCGCGAGGCTTATCAAACACAGCCTAGTGGCTGATTCCGCGATCGGCAGATTCATCATCCGGAAGGTTGATCGTAGTCGAGGCCCCGGTTCCCTCGGGTGTGACATGAGCCAGAATTCCCCGCTTTGCCTGCCGCTGCAGTTCCGAGAAGGGGCTGGAGCGCTTGAGCGAGACGCCTACCGCCAGCATGTCGACCAGAATCAGCAGCAATATTCGGGACACCATCGGGATGAGCGAAGGGTTGGCTTCGTTATGCTCGAATGGAATGACGATGTGCGCCCGCCTTGCAAGCTGCGAGTTGGCGGGCGCAAGCGCAATGATCGTGGCTCCGGAATTGGCTGCCGCTTCGACGGTCGGCGCGAGATGGCGCAGCCGGCCGGAATTCGAAATGACGACGGCCACATCGGTTGGTTTGAGCAGCGAAGCGGACAATTCCTGCAGCTGCGGATCGATATACGACGATGCCGGAATTCCCAGCCGGAAGAACTTCTGGCGCGCATCTTCGGCAACCAGGCCGCAAGTACCGAATCCGTAGAATTCGATCTTGCTTGCCTGTGCGAGTATGTCGACCGTACGGTCCAGCAGTTCGGCGTTGAGATTGTCGCGTACCTGCAGCATCGCCGATACCGTATTGTCGACGACCTTGACGCCGACATCGAGCGACGAGTCGCCGATGTGAACCTGGCTGTGGGCGACAGGGATCGTACCGGTCACTCCGGAGGCCAATTTTATTTTGAAATCCGCTAGGCCGAGGCAGCCAAGGCTGCGGCAGAAGCGGATCACGGTCGGCTGGCTGACATCGGAGCGCCGCGCAATGTCCGAGATCGGGTCGTTCATGACCGAGCGCGGGTGGCTCAGAATAAGGCTGCCCACCTTTTGTTCGGCAGGGGACAGCTGGGGCATCACCTTGCGTATGCGTTCCAGAATCGGAACCGAGTTGCCGCCGCCCAGGTGTTCGGAAAGAATGGCGGCGACGCCGACAAATGCAGGATAGGGCGCCGTAATGACAAAGGTAGGAATTTCGGCAAGATATTCCGAGAAGCGTCCCTTCTGCTCGAAGCGCGCCCGGAACGGAGACTTCGCAAAGTATTCGCCGAGTCGGGGAACGACGCCGCCGCCGATGTACATGCCGCCCAGCGTTCCGAGCGTGACGGCCACGTTGGACGCTACGGTGCCAAGCATCGCGCAGAAGCATTCGACCGCTTCCATGCATAGGGGATCGGAACCGCCCAGCGCACGCTTGACGATTTCCGGCGTGCCGAGGCGTTCTGCCGTCTTGCCGTGAATGGCTGCAAGCGCTTCATGAATCAGTTCGATACCCGGCCCCGATGCCAGCCGCTCCGCCGACAGATGCTCATGCTTTTTCCAGCAGTACTGCAGAATGGCGACTTCCCGTTCGTCTCCGGGGGAGAAAGATACGTGTCCGCCCTCGCTGCCCAGCGCGATCCATCGTCCTTCGGTCGAGATCAGGCCTCCGACGCCAAGGCCGGTGCCCGCGCCGATCAGGCCGATCACGCTGTTCGGCCGCGGTTTGCCGCCGCCGATCTTCTGGTAATGCTCCGCTTCGAGATGCGGCAGCGACATGGCCAGCGCCGTGAAATCGTTGACAACCACCAGCGTATCGAGCAGCAGCTGGCGGCGCGTCGCTTCGATCGAGAATGCCCAGTGATGATTGGTCATCCTGATGTCATCGCCGTTGACAGGCGTGGCGATATCGACCGCCGCGTGCCTGACGGGGGGCGAGTTCGCTTTCTCGAGATAGGCCTCGGCCGCGGCGGCGAAGGTTGGAAAGTCGGAGCAGCGCAGTACTTCGATCGTATCGATCTGGCCGGGCGCACGCTCGAGCCCGAAGCGCGCATAGGTACCGCCGACATCGGCCAGCATGCGCGGGCCGTCCAGATATTCCTGACCTTCAGTGAAGTGTCTATTTACTATGGAAGACATGGAGATTCACTTTCGATTGAGCAATTAACATGGCAAGAGGTCCTGCCTTGGACAAGGTTTCGACGCTGCTGCGTCCCGATGCATAGGCGTCAGCGGCGGCTTTCGCGGACATCAGGGTGTCGAACTTGGCGCTTCCGCCAGACCACAGGTAGCAGCCGGATTGACTGGTCATGGCGTGAAGCGTAAGACTGATGCGTGCATGCGGAGCTATCGCAGGCTGCAATGCGATGTAACGTTGCGTGCTGATACACGCGGCGGGCCATTGAGGGGCATCGGCGAACAGCGACGCGGTATGGCCGTCGGTTCCCATGCCCAGCACGATGCAGCCGGGATGCTGCAATTCGGGGCGGAGGCTGGCGTCCCGCGCGGCCTGCACCGCCGCCTCCCAGCGGTCGTCGTCGCCGAGTTCGTCCGGGAAGTCGCTCAGCAGCGCAACCCAGCGTGCGTGCCGGAGCCGCCCCGACATCAGGTGGCGCCGCACGAGCAGCGCATTGGAGTCCTGATGGCCTGCAGGCACGACCCTTTCATCGACCAGGGATACATCGACGCGGCTCCATGGCACGCGATCCAGCTCTTCGCCGGGCGAGGTGCTCAGCGCGGAAAACAGCGGTAATGGGCTGCGACCACCGGAGACGAGCAGAAGCGCTCTTTCCGACATTGCCAGCCTGTCCGCCATATCTGCTGCGATACGTGCGGCAAGCGCCTGTGCGCATTCGCCGACGCTGTCGAATTCATGGATATCAACACTCATCACCGCTCCTCATGCCAGGCATATCCGGCGCGGGACAGAAGGGCGCTCGACGCCGCAGGCCCCCAGGTGCCGGCCGTGTAGAATTTCGGCGCAAACGGTGTGGTGCGGCACATCTCGAGTATCGGCTCGACCCAATGCCATGCGGCTTCCTGTTCGTCGCGGCGAACGAACAGGGCAAGATTGCCGCGGATTGCATCGAGCAGCAGCCGCTCGTAGGCGTCCTCGCGACGCTCTCCAAAGGCCTTGTCCAATGCCAGATCCAGCACCACAGGCTGGAGCTTCATGCCATCGCCCGGCTGTTTTGCGAGGCAGTGCAGCTTGATTGACTCTTCCGGCTGCAAACGGATGACAAGACGATTCGAGACCTCGCCTGCAAGCCCGGCGGGCAGTGGCAGAATCGGATAAGGCACCGGTTTGAATGTGATGACGATCTCGGCCATGCGCTGCTGCAGACGTTTTCCTGTCCGCAGAAAGAACGGCACGCCGGCCCATCGCCAGTTATTGATTTCCGCATGCAGGGCGATGAAGGTTTCGGTATGCGATCCCGAAACAATGTTGGCCTCCTCCTGATAGCCGGGCACCGCCTTTCCGCGGATCGCTCCTGCCGTGTATTGGCCTCTTACGACGTTGCGTTCCAGTTCATGTGCGCTCAGCGGCTTGAGTGCACGCAGTACGCGCAGCTTTTCGTCCCGGATGGCGTCGGCATTGAGCGAGGTGGGCGGCTCCATGGCCACCATGCAAAGCAGCTGCAGCAGATGATTCTGCACCATGTCGCGCAGCGCACCGGTGGAGTCATAAAATTCGCCGCGCCGCTCGACTCCCAGCTCTTCCGAGATAGTGAGCTGGACATGGGAAATGGCTTCGCGCCGCCACAGAGGTTCGAACAGGGAATTGCCAAAGCGAAGCGCCAGCAGGTTCTGTACGGATTCCTTGCCAAGATAGTGGTCGATCCGGTAGATCTGGTTTTCGTTGAACACGCGAGCCACCGCATCATTGATGGTGCGTGATGAAACCAGGTCGCTCCCGAGCGGCTTCTCCAGCACCACCCGGGTATTTGCCAGATCGACATGGGCCGCCAGATTGCAGCAGATCGGTTCGAACAGGCTGGGCGCAGTCGCCAGATAACAGACCTTAACCCGGCCATCCTGAGGGAGTCGTTCCGCAAGTGCAGCGTAATGATCCTGCCTGGTCGCGTCCAGCGTCACATAGTCGATACGGCTCAAAAAGCCGGCCGCATTTTCCGGGTTATGGCGGCCCGGCGGCGCCCAGCTGGCAAGCTGTCCGCCTACCATTTCCCGGAACGCCGCAACGCTGAGGTCCTGGTTCGAGACGCACAGAATGCCGCCGTCGCTGTGGAGGCCGGCTCGAAGATGGGCGGAGTAAAGCGCAGGCAGGATCTTGCGCATGGACAAGTCGCCCGTCGCGCCAAAAAGAACAAAGGTGAAGCAGGGAGTGAACATGGTGAAATTGACCTGCGCTAAATTCGTTGAGGTAATATTAGTGTACTTATACTACACAAACAAGGGATTGACGTTAATTATTTACTAAAAATACTTTCAGTTTGATATGAATTTGTAGTTGGATGAAGAAAATGATGGGAGCTCAGCGCGGATTCTTGGCTGGAGAGGGAAAGCTGGTGCATTTAGAAATCCGGCGCCACATCAGGCCGAGACGGCGCCGCGCACGCCGCAGCGCGCAAGGCAACACTGGGGCACGTGAGGAAAAGGGGTAAATTTACTACGCGCAGCCCTTTGAAAATTTATGCGGGCCGTGATCTAATGGCGTGTTTTTGAAAAATTACTACAATGTGAAATGTTGGCCATTTCGCATGCCTGAAGCGTGTAACGCCTGCCCTGCATGCCTAGCCCCAGCTATTTCAATCCTCAGTCAAACGCCATGCAAATCTTTGATCAAGACAAGGACTCTCTGCTCCAGGAAGACATCAGGCAGTTGGGCCGAATCCTGGGCGATACCATTCGCGCGCAACACGGCACGGAAGTATTCGACCTGATTGAAAACATACGGCAGCGCTCCATCCGGTTCAGGCGCGACCTCGACACCGACGCCCGTCAGCAACTGGAAGAGACGCTGCTGTCGCTGTCGCCGGAGAAGACGGTACAGGTCATCCGGGCCTTCAGCTACTTTTCCCTGCTGGCCAATATTGCAGAGGACCAGCATCACATTCGCCGCACGCGCGCCCATCTGGTTGCCGGATCGCCGCCGAGAAAGGGCAGCCTGTCGCATGCGGTGCAGAGCCTGATCGACGTCGGATTCACCGAGCAGGATCTGGGCGAGTTCTTCAAGCATGCGCTGGTCAGCCCCGTTCTGACGGCTCACCCCACCGAAGTGCAGCGCAAGAGCGTCCTGAACTGCCAGATGGTGGTGGCCCGCCTGCTTGACGAGCGCGACCGGATGCAGCTCACGGCTGACGAAGCAGCGGAAAACGAGGAAGCGCTGCGACGAGCCATTCTCACGCTGTGGCAGACCCGCATGCTGCGCAGTTCCAAACTGTCAGTACTGGACGAAGTCGAGAACGGCCTGTCCTACTTCGACTATACGATGCTGCGGGAACTTCCGCATCTCTATGCCGGCCTTGAGGATATTCTGGCGGCGCGTGCAGCAAGCAAGGATCCTATTGCGCTGCCGAGTTTCATGAAGGTGGGAAGCTGGATCGGTGGCGACCGCGACGGCAATCCCTTCGTGACGGCCGACGTGCTCGAACAGGCGCTGCGCATGCAGTCGCGGCGCGCTTTTGACTTCTATTTCGCCGAATTGCGCATCCTGTCATCGCAGCTCTCCCTCGCGAAGGGACTGGTCAATTGTTCCGCCCAGCTTGACGAACTGGCCGCACGTTCGCCGGATCAATCGCCGCACAGGGCAGACGAGCCTTACCGGCGTGCGATAGCCGCAATCATTGCCCGGCTCGAAGCGGCGTGTGCCAGGCTCAATGCCGATCAGGCGCCTGCAGCGGCTGGCGGCTATGCGTCGGCCGAAGAATTCCTAGACGATCTCAACGTCATTCATCGTTCGCTGGCCAGCAACGGTTCCGCCGCATTGACGCGCGGCCGCTTGCGCCACCTGCGCCGCGCCGTCGATGTCTTCGGTTTCAGCCTGGCGCCGATCGATCTGCGGCAAAACTCCGACGTGCATGAGCGGGTGCTGGCGGAATTGTTCGAAACAGCGGCGCCCGGCACCCGGTATCTCGAGATGAATGAGGAAGCGAGGATCGAAATCCTGCTGCAGGAGCTGAAGTCCTGCCGGCCGCTCGCTTCGCAGCATGTCGCTTATTCGGATGAGACGCGTTCCGAACTCGCCATCTTTACTGCCGCCAGGCGGGCGCATCTGCGGTACGGCAGGGATGCGATTCGCAACTGCATCATCTCCAAGGCCAACGGCGTCTCCGATGTGCTGGAAGTCGCGGTCCTGCTCAAGGAAGTCGGACTGCTGCGTCCAGCGGAGCAGGTAATCGACGTCAACATCGTTCCTCTTTTTGAGACCATCGATGACTTGCGCCGGAGTGCATCCGTCATGCAGCGCCTGTTCAGCATCAGCGAATACAAGCTGCTGCTCGCATCGCGCGATGATACCCAGGAAGTCATGCTGGGTTATTCTGACAGCAACAAGGATGGCGGATTCCTGACTTCGGGCTGGGAACTGTACAAGGCCGAAACCGAGCTGGTGGAAGTGTTCAGGGAACATGCGCTGCGCATACGCCTGTTCCACGGACGGGGAGGTTCGGTCGGCCGCGGAGGCGGACCCAGCTATGAAGCGATTCTCGCGCAGCCGGCCGGTGCGGTGCAAGGGCAACTGCGGCTTACCGAACAGGGCGAGGTCATCACCGCGAAATATGCAAACCCGGAAGTCGGGCGCCGCAACCTTGAAGTCTTGGCTGCGGCAACGCTGGAGGCCAGCCTGCTGGCGCATCCGGAAAAGGCGCCGGATCCGGTATTCCTCGATGCGATGGAAAAGCTTTCGCATGAGGCGTTCAATGCCTATCGCGGTCTCGTCTACGAGACGGAAGGCTTCGAAACCTATTTCTGGGAATCGACCGTCATTTCGGAAATTGCGGGATTGAATATCGGCAGCCGGCCGGCATCGAGGAAGAACAGCCGCTCAATCGAAGACCTGCGGGCCATTCCCTGGGTGTTCAGCTGGGCACAGTGCCGCCTGATGCTGCCGGGCTGGTTCGGCTTCGGCTCCGCCGTGCAGGCTTTCCTGTCTGCCGACAACAAGACTGGGCTTGCGCTTCTGCAGCGCATGCATCGGGAATGGCCATTTTTCAGTACCTTGCTGTCCAACATGGACATGGTGCTTGCAAAGAGCGATATCGCGATTGCCAGCCGCTACGCGGACCTCGTTGAGGACGCCGCATTGCGCGAGCGGATCTTCACTCGTATCAGGACGGAACATGCGTCGGCAATCGAGGCGCTGAAATCGATTACCGGACAAAGTGAGCTGCAGGAAGGCAACCCTTTGCTCAAGCGCTCCATTCGAAACCGCTTCCCTTATCTTGATCCCTTGAATCACGTTCAGGTGGAATTGCTGCGCCAGTACCGCGAAGGGCGGCAGGACGAGCGCGTGCGTACGGGTATTCACCTGTCGATCAACGGCATCGCGGCAGGTCTGCGCAACAGCGGTTGAGGCAAGCGGCGCCTGCCGTGGTGGCATCACGCTGCAGCAGGGGCTGCAGCGGCTTGAACTTCCACACCGAAGACACCGGAGCCGGCGAACGGATAAACAGTTATTGCGCGCGTTCCAGTATCGACATGGTGATGCGCGAGACGCAGGCAAGGCGCTGCGAGCTGTCGTAAATCATGATCTGCCAGACATGACTGGAGCGGCCGAGATGAATGGGCGTCGCCTTGCCGTGCACGTAACCTTCCCGCACGGAGCGGACATGATTGGCATTGATGTCCATGCCGACTGCATAATGGGTTTCCGCGTCGACCGCAAGATTCGAGGCTGCACTCCCGAGGGTTTCGGCAAGCAGCACCGAGGCCCCGCCATGCAGAATGCCGAATGGCTGCACCGTGCGTTTGTCTACCGGCATTCTCGCTTCGATCCAGTTGTCGCCGAAGTCGGTGAACTCGATGCCCAGGTGTTCAACTGCCGTGCCCTTATGCATGCGGCTCAGGCTTGGAAGGTCGAAAGGCGTCTTCCAAATTGTCATTAATGCATCCTTTCAAAGCGCAATGTAGGTACAGTGCCGGAACTGCATGCAAGATGCAAGCCGGAGCCGGCTGACAACCGTTACCCATCATAACAAAAAGGATGATGATGCGATGTTGCGTTATTCCAATACGGCTTCATGAAATGACACATGAAGCCGTATCGGCTTGCACGTCATGTGCGGACGGAATCCTTGTCGAAGCCTGCGAGGCGTTTGTACCGCAGCGAAATCGATTCCAGCGTTTCCTGGGGAATAACGTCATTAACGTGCTTGAAGCCATCCGGCGCGCGTTCTTCCGCCAGCTGCATGACCTGCTCGGGGCCGTTCATGCGGTTGCGCAGGACAATTCCCGCTGTGCGGGGGAGGCGTTCGGCCTCGTATTCGCGCAGCGCGTAAGAGATATTGCTGTCGCCGGTCAGGCAGTCGCAGAGATAGCGGGCATCGAGAATGGCCTGCGCGCTGCCGTTCGAACCGATCGGGTACATCGGATGCGCGGCATCGCCCAGCAGCGTGACGCGTTCGAACGTCCAGCGCGGCAGGATATCGCGGTCAACCAGAGGGAACTCATAAATTTCGGTGGCGCCGTTGATGATCGAGGGAACATCGATCCAGTCCCACTTCCAGCCCTGGAAGGGCTGTTCGAAGACGGACTTGTCGACCTTCCTGTTCCAGTCGGTCTTGGGCAATGCGCCGTTCGGCACGCGCAATTCCGCAATCCAGTTGATCAGCGAACGCCCCTCCTTGCGCAGCGGCTCCGAGATCGGATAGCAGACAAACTTCTGATCCTGGTGGCCTGCCATGAACATGCTGCGGCCATCCATGTAAGGCTCGGCCTCGGTGACCGCGCGCCAAAGCATGCGGCCCGAGAATCGCGGCTCGTCGCCGGCGGGATAGAGAAAGCGTCGTACCGCCGAATGGATGCCGTCGGCCCCGACCAGAATGTCGGACTCGATTTCGACATCGCTGCCGTCGGCGCGGCGGGTGAAACGCGACACGACCTTGTCGGCGACCTGCTCGAAGGAGGTGAAAGCATGTCCCGCATGAATGCGGTCGGCGCCGATGCGCTCGATCGCGATCTGCAGCAGAGTCATCTGCAACTCGCCGCGATGGATGGAAAATTGAGGAAAGGGATAGCCGGCGGCGCGTCCGCGCGGTTCACGCCAGATTTCCTGTCCAAACTTGTTGAAGTAGGCAAGCGTGGAGGTTTCTATTCCTTTTTCCGCGAGCAACTGTTCGAGGCCAAGCTGGCACAGTTGCTGGCTGGCATGCGGCAGCAGGTTGATGCCTACGCCAAGCGGCTTGATTTCGTTCACCGCCTCGAATATTTCCACTTGGATGCCGCGCTCATGCAGCATCAAGCCCAGGGTGAGTCCGCCGATGCCGGCGCCCGCAATTGCAACCTTCATGCCTGTCTCCTCGAATGACGAATTGTCCGCCTGTATCCATTGTAAGCGCCCGGCGGGGAGGCGCTGGTATTGTTCTACTATATAACAGTTATGTTGATGAACACAACAAGCCGGGTTGAAGGAATGCGAGTAGAACAGAACGTCTGCCGCCATCGCCTTATCATTGGGATTCGCCGGACCGAAGCGCTACAATGCCGACTGAGCACGATCTGCCCGCCGACAGTCCGGATCAAGACAGTTCGGGTCAGGGCAGGCTGCGTCGAACATAATGAAGCAGGAAATTTGCCGCGCATGAGTCGATAGGGGGTTGATTTGTCCAGAAGTGAAAAGCCGGAGTCCAAAGAGAATGCATTCTTCTTCAACGCGAGAATCGAAGGCATCGAATATGACATTCTCGATGACCTGATCGGATATGCAGTCCGCCGGGCCCAGATCAGCATCTATGAAGATTTCGCGGCTTCGCTCGCCGATGAAGGCATTACGCCCCAGCGGTTTTCTTCCCTGGTCATCATCGAGAACAACCCGGGAATTTCCCAGACCCGCCTGTCCGAGGTCATGGGAATTGCGCGCTCGGGGGTCGTCGCCATCATCGACAAGTTCGAAGATGCCGGCCTGGTTGAGCGGCAGGCGTCCGGCGACAGGCGTTCCTACAACCTGCGCCTGACGAAAGACGGACAAAAGCAGGTGCGGCGTTACAAGAAGGCCGTGCAGGAGCATGACAACCGTATCGCAGGCGCCTTGAGTGCGGCGGAAAAGGAGCAGCTGCGCAAGCTGTTGAGCAAGATCTGCATGCGCAGCCAGTGAAAATGCCTGCGGGAGGCAAGGCGTACCCGGATATTCTCGATGCCGGACTTGCATAAGCAGTCCACACTAATTATAGTGAGGAACTGTTACGCATCATAACAATAACAAAGCCTGCAACGTGCGCCGTCTCAACGGCACGCAGGCTTCTGTAGCGAATTCATGATCCGCATTTTCAAGGAGACACGATGAAAACAGGCTTCAAACCCCTTTTCGCCGCAGTGCTGACAGCTCTCGCTGCGGGCTATGCGCATGCCGACATTACCATCGGCGTCAGCCTGCCGCTGACCGGGCCCGCATCCGGGCTCGGCATTCCGACCAAGAACGGTATTTCGCTCTGGCCCGACACCATCGGTGGAGAGAAGGTCAAGCTTGTGATGCTCGATGATGCGTCCGACACCACGCAATCGGCAAAGAACGGAAGACGGCTGATTACCGAAGAGAAGGTGGACGTCATCGTCGGTTCGACCGCCACTCCGGCATCGGTTGCGCTGGCGGACATTGCCGCCGAGGGCGGTACGGTCCAGATTTCCACCTCGCCGGTCGACCTGCCTGAAGGCAAGGGCGAGTGGACATTCCGGGTCGCGCAATCCACCCCGCTGATGGCCGGCGCGATCATCGAGCACATGAAGAAGGCTGGCGTCAAGACCTATGCTTACCTCGGCTATTCCGATGCTTACGGCGAGACCTGGCTGCGTTCCTTTACGGCACTTGCCGAGAAGGCCGGCCTGAAATCGGTGGCGACAGAGCGCTTCGCACGAGCTGATACCAGCGTCACTGCCCAGGCACTCAAGATCGTATCGGCCAAGCCGGATGCCGTCCTTCTCGGCGCGTCCGGCAGCGGTGCCGCAATGCCGCACAAGGCCATGGTCGAGCGCGGTTACAAGGGCAAGATCTACCAGACGCATGGCGCAGCTTCCCGTGACCTGATCAGGCTCGGCGGCAAGGATGTGGAGGGCTCCTTCGTCGTGGCCGGATTGGCTGTCATGCCGGAAGGGCTGCCGGATAGCCATCCGTCGAAGAAACTGGCCACGGAATTCGTCGAACGCTATGAAAAGCAATTCGGTGCCGGTAGCCGCAATCAGTTCGCCGCGCACGGCTACGATGCGCATCTGCTGCTGCAAGCCATCGTGCCTCAGGCGCTGAAGAAGGCTAAGCCCGGTACGCCGGAGTTTCGTGCTGCATTGAAAGATGCACTGGAGTCGACCAAGGGCATACCGATCACGCAGGGCGTCGTTCGCTATACATCGAAAGACCATTTCGGCCTGGAAGACAATGCCCGCGTAATGCTCACCGTCGACAACGGCAACTGGAAGCTCGTTCCCTAAGTTGCACGCAAGGCGCTGAAGGCGGCATGCTTTCAGCGCCTTCCTTCGCATGCTGTTCCCGCCGGCGCATTCGAACGACTTTCAGCGCCATTCGTTCGCCATCGTTCTCCATGGTCATTCGTGTTTGGTAGACTTGCCCGCATTGCCACAATGCAGGAGAAAAAGTCATGCCGGAAGACATACTGATTCGCCGGGGAGAAACGCGCGACGCCGATGCCATTGCCGCCTTCAATTGTGCAATGGCCCAGGAAACCGAGGGCAAGGAACTGCTGCCGGAAGTGATTGCCGCCGGCGTCAGGGGATTGATCGGCAACCCCGAACTGGGTTTCTATCTCGTTGCGGAATACCAGGAACGCGTCATTGCCTCCTTGATGATCACGACCGAATGGAGCGACTGGCGCAATGGCGTCTTCTGGTGGGTACAGAGCGTGTACGTTCAGCCGGAATGGCGGCGCAAGGGAATCTATTCCCGTCTGTACAGCTTCGTCAAGGAGGCGGCTGCGAACAAGGGGATTTGCGGCTTCCGGCTTTACGTCGAGAAGGACAACCGGACGGCTCAGCATACCTACCGTTCGCTCGGCATGCAGGAAACCGATTATCTGATGTTCGAAGAAATGAAGCCTGGCATCCGCTACTGCCGATAGGCTGCCTTCCCGAGTCCATCGGCCCCGTGATGTCAGGGTGGGCAAGGCCGACAAGCGTTAAAGCGGCTGTCGGCATGAGGATTCATGTCTAAAGACCGCAAGGCGCATTGGTCTCACGCTCCTTGCGCCACTTGACGGCACCAGCCTCTCACACGTCTTACGCATCTCCGACAGTTTCGATCACGATGCCGCTGCCGCCGCAGTTTGCGCACGTTGCCTGATCGGCCATGCGTCCGCTGCCGCCGCAGACCGGGCAGGTGTTTTCACCGGTTTGCTCCGTTCCCGGCGCGGCCTGGTCGCCCGGGTTTTTCGTCGCTGCCGCCGGCATGTCGGGGGAAGTAGGTTTGCTCATGAAATCTCCTGGTTCATGTTGTCCGTTGGTTCCTGGCCGGCTTCCAATGCCGGCATGAACGAAATCAGAAATTGGATTGCGTTGCCGGGACGAGGTTCTTGCGGGAGGGATCGGCAAGGCATGTCTGAACAGCAGCCTCATCTGTCTGGATTGTCGCTATACTTTCGGGCGGCAAATGGGTCGGCGGAAATGAATCGGATTGCCATTGGATTATCTTCCTGCCCTGGTGGCCGTTGCCGCTGGCGGGGAAAGCGTCAAAACGACTGAACAAATCAACAATTGAAGGAACCGGCTGGACCTTGTTTTCAGATTCATATGAATACCTTAATACGTTGCCGACAATTCGCTTATTCATGGATTGCCCTGTGCTGCCTTGGCCTGTCAGCCTGCACTTCGGTGCCATCGCTGCAAGCCCAGCACGCGGCACATGCCCAGCCTGAGGAATTCCTGTCTTCCGCAGCCTATACCCAGAGCTTTCCCGGCACGGAACGCCAGACCTGCGAAGCAGCCCGGCGAGCCCTGCTGAGCCAGGGCTATGTCATCGGTGAATCCGGCGCTGCGACAATCAAGGGGCGCAAGTATTTTCAGCCGGAGGCGGATAGCCATGTGCAGATCGAGTTTCATGTCACCTGTGCGCCGAACAATCTGGGAAGCAACAGCACGACCGCCTTTGCAAATGCAGTAAGGGACCGGTACACGCTCAGGAAGAGCAGCAATTCCGCCAGTCTGGGCGTCGGTGCGCTGGGTTCGATATCCTTGCCCTTCGGCAGCTCGGACGATGCGCTTGTGAAGGTGGCAAGCGAAACGATTCCAAGCAAGCAGTTTTACAGCCAGTTTTTCGAACTGCTGGAACGCTATCTTGATCCGACGGCCGCCGCGGTCCAGGCCGAAGTAGACAAGTCCAATTAATCCGCCAACCTGCCGGAACCCATAGCAGGTGTTTGTATCCAAGACCTTCCCGGACGCAAGTCTTGGTAATGATTAACTTTTGTAGGAGTTCGGATGGCCGACGAAGCAGATGTAGCAAGCGAAAATGAACAAAAAATGCTTGAAGCGATTATTGCCAAAGGCCGGCAGGGTGCGGGAACGCAGATTGCGGCGCGCGCCGATGGCGGCTGCTTCAACGACTGCGGTGATCCCGCCATGCCCAATGCCGCCTTTTGCAGCAAGGAATGTGCGGAGGATGTGGAAAAGCGCATGAAGCTGGCCGGGCTGGTCGGCTCCTTCTCGAGAGCGACCGAGCAGGCGACCTGACAGCAGGTTTTCCAGGTGCTCCGGACAGCGGCATGCTTTGCCGATGATTTGTCCAAGGCCTTACGCGACCGGAACCGGATGGACCCAGGCTGCATCGCATTACCCGACGACCAAGCCAACCGCAATGCCGGTTGGCTTTTTCATTTCTCTTGACTGTTTGTTTCTGCCGGTTCCTGTCCCTGCCCTGCGGCTGCCGAGCCTCCCGCGGACTGCCCGGATGCGGCGCCGGCATGCCCGCGTGGCCTTGCCGGGAGCGTATCCGCCGTCGCAGCCCGTTCACGGCCCGCGCGCCGAAGAATTTCCTCGCGCAAGCTCGCGAACTGTTCGCGTGTGCGCCCCGCGATGATGTTGGGGCCGAGGCCCGGCGGCACCCAGGTGTTGGGTACGGATTCGCTGTGATAAAGGATGCGTGTCGTATTGCCTTCCGACACCAGCTGCGTAATTGCTTCTCCCTGTTTGATGGTGCCGCCTACCGCCCTTGAAATGACCTTCGAATAAGGCGTCAGAACGATGGCGCGCACGGATTCGAAAGGAAACGATAGCGGGCCGTAGGCGACCTTGCCGGTCTGCTCGATGCGCAACCTGTTGCCTTGCTGTTCCACGATCTTGCTTGAGTCCAGGTTGGGAAAGAAATCTGCCATGTGGTTGTAGTCGGTCAATACTTCCCAGGCGCTGCGCAGGCTCGCCTTGACCGGCATGCCGACATCGACGACGACGGTCGCTCCAAGCTTGCGTACCGTGACCTCGATGTCGTCCGCCCGGTTTTCTCCTTCCTCGCTCCATGCCGCAGCCGGGGTGAGCAGCATTGCGGACAGTATCGGCAGCAGCGCGATGGCTTTGATCCGTCGTGGCATCTTGGTGTATTCCTGAGGTGCCGGACATGCCATGCCCATGCTGGGCATGGCATGTCCGGCAGTAAACGTTAAAGATGCATTGTTGGACAGAACAATTGCTGAAATATTCCCGGCCCGCCGGTCCCGCCGCCGCCTCGGCGGCATGCAACGGGTCATTTATCGAGGTAGCATTCGGCCTTGGTCATTTCGGCACCATGGTCTGCCGTGCGGCAAGCCAGACATGCCTGCATGTTGCCGCAGTACGCCGCGCAGTCAGGCCGGCGGCGCAAATCGATACATATATCTGTAGGGGAAGTGAATGAGAGTCGAGATGGATGTCAGCAGACTCGATGAGATGCTGGACATGTGGAAAAAGTCCGTCGATCTGCAGTTGCCGATGATGGATGACTTCAAGATCCGCATGATGCAGAACCGGCGCCCGATCCTTGAAAATCTCGTGCAGACCGGCACTGGCTGGACCTTGATGCTTAGCTGCATGGAAGAGGAAGTAGAAAACGGAGAGCTTGCGGCGCTCAGGGACCGCGTGAAGCAGTTCGTCGCCTGGGCGGCCGCCGAAATCGACGCACTCGATGCCATTCGATAGGCGAGCCGAGAAAAGCGGCAACGTCTTTCGACGCTCGTCAACGCCGGTGGCGCCGATTGAGGGTTCGACGTCGCCGGCGTTGTGCTTAGCTATGTTTACTCGAGCCAGTTCATTCCTTCGCGTGCAAGCAGGGCGGCCGAGGCATCCGGCCCCCAGCTGCCGGCGGTATAGGGAAGCGGGCGCTCGCCGAGTTCCTGCCATCCTTCCAGGATGGGGTCTGCCCAAGACCATGCGGCCTCCAGTTCGTCGCGCCGCATGAAGTGTGTCAGCCGTCCGCGCACGACATCGATCAAAAGGCGTTCATAGGCTTCTGCGCGCCGCTGGGAAAATGCCGACTGCAGATCCAGGTTCAGGCTGACCGGGAGCATCTGCATGCCGCTGCCGGGCTGCTTGGCCATCAGTTGCAGCTGTATCGATTCTTCGGGCTGAAGATGGATCACCAGGCGGTTGGCGGTGGTGCGCGGCGCATCCGGAAAAATGGAAAAGGGCGGATTGGCGAACTCGATCACGATCTGCGACAGGCGCTTTTGCATGCGCTTGCCGGTGCGCAGGAAAAAAGGCACATTGGCCCAGCGCCAGGTATCGACATAGGTGCGCAGCGCAACAAAGGTTTCCGTGCGGCTGTCCGCCGGCACGTCGGCCTCGTCGCGATAGGCCTTCACGGCTTCGCCGTTGACCGCGCCCGAGGAATATTGCCCGCGCACCGTATCGCGCGCGATATCGCCCAGGCGCATGCGGCGCAGCGAACGCAGTACCTTCAGTTTCTCGTCACGCACCGCGTCGGGATCGAGCGAGACCGGAGGCTCCATGGCAATGATGCACAGCAGCTGCAGAAGGTGGTTCTGCACCATGTCGCGCAAGGCACCGGTGCCGTCGTAGAAGCCTGCGCGGCTGCCCACGCCCACCGTTTCCGCCACCGTGATTTGCACGCTGCGGATGTTCGGCGCGCGCCACAAGGGTTCCAGGATGCCGTTGCCGAAGCGCAGCACCATCAGGTTCTGCACGGTTTCCTTGCCGAGGTAATGGTCGATGCGGTAGATCTGCGACTCTTCGAAGTACTTGCCCACGGCGAGATTGATCTCGCGCGCCGAGTCCAGGTCATGGCCTAGCGGCTTCTCCAGCACGACGCGGCTCTGCTTGTCGACCAGACCGCTGGCCGCGAGGTTTTCACAGATGTTCATGAAGATCGTGGGCGCGGTGGCAAGGTAAAACACCCGCTCCACGCCGGGGCGGGAAGCGCGCGCCAGTTCGGCGTAGGTTGCGCCGTTGGTGGCATCCAGAGGTACGTAATGCAGCAGGCCGAGAAATTCCTGCCACGCCTTGGTTTCGAGGTTCTTTGCTTCGATGAAGGATTGAGAGCGTTCCTGAACGAATTCGATATAGCTGGCGCGGTCGTAAGCATGCCGGCCCACAGCGATGATGCGCGTCGAAGCCGGCAGGTTGCCATGCAGGTGCGCCATGTACAGGGCGGGCAGCAGCTTGCGCACGGCGAGGTCGCCCCCTCCGCCGAAGATGATCATGTCCAGGGGTTGCAGCGGTTCTGTCGAAGTGGTTGATGTCGCCATGATGAAGAATTCGGGTTGTTGTTCGGTGATGCGATGACTCGGTAAGGCAGCCGACACATGCCGGCGGCACAGGCATGTCCTGAAAAAAGCTTGCAAGATTCAAGCCTCTTGCATAAACGCAGCATGCAAATCCATTTGGATTTCCAGCCCTTTTGCAGGAACCACCTCGTTGCAGATTTCTCTATATCGCTGACGCGCTATCGCGGTGCGATTGTGTTAGCGAATGTTCCGAAGCGCCGCCGCGAACGGCCAAAGCGCCGATTGTATTAAAAAAATTGAATTTTATGCAAGTCGGCTGCAGGCTCCTCGGCTCCCGTATTCCCTGAGAAAACGACCATGAAAGGAATTCTGTCTTGAGCAGCGATCGTCCTATTCTAACCACCCGCCAGGGTCATCCTGTGAGCGATAACCAGTCGTTGCGTTCCGTCGGCGAGCGTGGACCGGCAACGCTGGAGAATTACCAGTTCATCGAGAAGATCACCCACTTCGATCGCGAGCGCATTCCCGAGCGCGTCGTCCATGCCCGCGGGACGGGGGCGCACGGCTATTTCGAGGCGTACGGCAAGATCGGCAGCGAGCCCGCACAAAAATATACCCGTGCCAAGGTACTGACCCAGACCGGCGTTCGCACCCCGGTGTTCGTACGCTTTTCCACCGTCATCGGCGGCAAGGATTCGCCCGAGACCGCCCGCGACCCGCGCGGGTTTGCAGTCAAGCTCAAGACCGTGGATGGCAACTGGGACCTGGTGGGCAACAACCTGAAGATCTTCTTCATCCGCGACGCGATCAAGTTTCCCGACATGATCCATGCGTTCAAGCCCGACCCGGTGACGAATCGCCAGGAGCCTTGGCGCTTCTACGATTTCGTTTCGCAATCGCCCGAGGCGCTGCACATGATCACGTGGGTCAAGAGCCCGTGGGGCATTCCCGCCAACTACCGCGAGATGGAGGGTGCCGGCGTCAATACCTACAAGCTGGTCAATGATGAGGGCGTGGCCCATCTGGTGAAGTTCCACTGGCAGCCGAAGCAGGGCGTGCGCAATCTCACCGCGGCGCAGGCGGCGGAAATCCAGGCGCAGGATGTGGGCCATGCGACTCAGGATCTGTACGCAGCCATCGAGCGCGGCGATTTTCCCGAGTGGGAGTTCTGCGTGCAGATCATGTCCGACGACGACCATCCGGAACTGGATTTCGATCCGCTCGACGACACCAAGCGCTGGCCGGAAGACAAGTTCCCTCTGCTGCCGGTCGGCCGCATGGTACTCGACCGCAATCCGGACAATGTCTTCGCCGAGACCGAGCAGTCCGCCTTCGGTACCGGCGTCCTGGTCGACGGCGTCGATTTTTCCGACGACAAGATGCTGCAGGGCCGTACCCTGTCCTACTCGGATACGCAGCGCTACCGGGTGGGGCCCAATTATCTGCAGCTGCCGATCAATGCGCCGCAGGAAAAGGCTCGTGCCAGGACCAATCAGCGCGACGCGCAGATGGCGTACTACGTCGACGACAGCGGCGCCAACAAGCACATCAATTACGAGCCGAGTTCGCTGGGCGGACTGCAGGAAGCACCGAAGCCCGCGAAGGAATATCACCAGTGGGTGGAAGGTCATCTCGGCCGTTATCAGACGACCCGGACGTCCGACGATTACAGGCAGGCGGGTGAACGCTACCGCACCTTCGAGGACTGGGAGCGCGATGAACTGGTATCGAATATCGGCGGCGACCTGAAGCAGTGCCCCGAGCCGATCCAGCTGCGCATGGTGTGGCACCTGTGGCATTGCGACGAAGACTACGGCCGCCGGGTAGCGGAAATCGCCGGCGTCGACCTCGAACGCGCCAAGGCATTGCCGCCGCTGCCGGGCAAGCCGGCTCCGCATGAGCGGAGCTCGGGTCCGACCTATACCAGCGGGAAGAAGGAAGCCGCCGCGAAGACGCCGGAAACGGCTCCCGCGAAATAGAGAGCAAGCAGAGAGCAGGAGCAAAGCCGGGCGCGGAAACGTCGCGCCTGCGTCGCTTTATGCAGTGACGCAGGAAGACGGCGCACGCCGGCACTTCAAGGAGAATCCATGCAGGAGAACACAGCCGGCATTCGGCAAGGCGCGCCCAAGGGAATGGACCGCGAAACGCTGGAGTTCGCCCAGCAGGTATTCGATCTAGTCCGCAGCGGATACGCCGACCGGCTCAAGCCGCTGCTGGAACATGGATTGCCCGCCAATCTGCGCAACCAGCGCGGCGACAGCCTGCTCATGCTGGCCAGCTACCACGGTCACCACGATGTGGCCGAGGCATTGCTGCGCCACGGCGGCGATGCCGAGCTGCGCAACGACATGGGACAGACGCCGATCGCAGGCGCCGCCTACAAGGGCGACCTTGCCATGGTGCGTCTGCTCCTTGAGCATGGCGCCAATGTGGAAGGCGCTGCTCCGGACGGGAAGACGGCATTGATGATGGCTGCCATGTTCAACCGCACCGAGGTCGCAAGACTGCTGCTTGCCCATGGCGCCGACCCAAAGGCGCGGGATGACAAGGGCATGTCGCCGCTCGCCGCCGCCCGGGCCATGGGCGCACCCGATACGGCGGCATTGCTGGAAAATCTGGACCGGAACTTTGACGCGCTTCCGGTGCCTGCTACAGACGAACCGGACCAACCATCTTCGGCAGGTGCCGGGGGCAACCGAACAATTTCATGACATTACTATTTCGTATATCTCCTATCACGAATCGAAAGCAGACCGGCAAGATTCCTGGTAGTAGTATGCGCGTGTCTCCTCCAACTCTTCTTGAATTGGATTTGCCCGCAGCCGATCGGCTGTCGGGCTTTTTTTTGCGGTACTACCGCATCAACTTGCCGGTCACCCCGGCTACGCAACCGCGGGTAATTTCCGCACCGGCGCAGGCATGCGCAGGCAGAGAGGCGTTCTTGAATATTTACCGTGGCCTTTTGGCCAACAGTCGGTGCAGTCAATCAAGTCGGTTCGGTCGGAAGCGGCATCGGCACGGAAAATATTTTTTGCTGGAAGGCCTTGGTGTCTTGAAGATCAACCTGTGCACCCTCAACTTGTCGGCTACAGTTTTTAACGGATGCAGCTATGAGCAGTGATATTTGCGAGAAAGTGGATGTATCACGGATCTTTATCCATCGTTTGAACGGACTGGCTTCCGAAGCGCGTGTTTCTTCCGTCGAGGCGGCGAACACGGTGCTCGAGGGCTGGGCCGCCGAATCCTCGCAGGAGGATGAAGACCAGTGCGAGTTCAAGATCGTCTTTGAAGACGGTTTCTGGTACCACGGCAAGATGCCGATTACCCCTACCGGCAAACGGGTTTCGCTGGCCCGCTATGTCAGGAAGCAGCTCGCCGCGCTGGCGGGTACGGAAGGCAAGAAGCGCTCCTTGCCGAAGGATGACAGCCCCGAGCTGGCTCCACTGGGTGCCGATGTCGCCGAATCCGCCAAGATGGCGCTCGACTACTACAATATCTAATCTCCTTCCGGGGCTCCGGATCTACGTGCCGCCTTCGATGGCGGCACGCAAAACCCTGGCTTGCCTGGTCCGCCCGGATTGCAAGGCCTGTCTGAATCTCCGGTCAGTCGATGCCGGACAAGGCATCTCCGCCATCGACCTTCAGCGTTGGCCACGGTGTTCGCCTGATGAAGGCAGCCAGCTCCGTGGTTCCGGCGCGGCGCGACTCAGGATATCGCGCCTTCCTCACGCAGCCAATGCACGAGCTGCTGCAAACCGTGCGGGCTGATGCCAATCGAGCTTGATGTCGAGCTGCTGCCTTCCGTGTTCTGCCTGATCTGAATCTGTACCGGCGCCTTGCTGTCCGGCTGCAGCGTCACGATCAGCTGCTCATTGCCAATGTCGGTAGCGTTCTGAAGCACTGCTTTTCCCAGTTCCAGTTCATGGAATGTTGATTTCATATCATCCTCAATAGGAATGCGCCGCGCCTGCACCGCCCGGCACGGCGGGTGTTGAAAAATGTCCAACCTCCAGGCTGGACGTCTTCACAGTTTGTTTGGAATTCGGCGAATTTCAAGCATTCGTTACGGCCGGTCACGCAAGCAACAGCGTTGCGATGAAAACCCTTTTCCACGGTAAAGATCAAAACGCGAGGCCGCGGTTCTGGTATTTATGGCAATAGTTCGTCAGGAGGCTTCGCAGTGGCTCAACAGTGGATCAAAGGCAACAAATTCACCTTGCTTGAAAACGGAGAAGAATTCTTTCCGCGCGTGTTCGAAGTCATCGCCAGCGCGCGGAGAGAAGTTGTTCTCGAAACATTCATTCTCTATGAAGACAAGGTGGGCCTTGCCTTGCGGGAAGCCTTGCTTGCGGCAGCACGCCGCGGGGCGAAGGTCGATATCACCATCGACGGATTCGGCTCGCCCGACCTGTCGGATGAATTCATCTCCGGACTCACCGAGGCCGGCGTGCGGGTCCATGTCTTCGATCCCGGCATGCGGCTGTTCGGACAGCGCACGAATGTATTCCGCCGCATGCACCGCAAGATCGTCGTGGTGGACTGCGAAAGGGCTTTTATCGGCGGCATCAATTACTCCGCCGACCATCTGCTCGACTTCGGTCCCGAGGCCAAGCAGGATTATTCGGTTGAAATCGAGGGGCCGATCGTCGCCTATATCCGGCGCTTCGCCTACGCGGCCATGACCGTGGATAAATCCGGCTGGCGCTGGCCGCGGTTCAAGAAAGCGCCGGCGCCGGAGCGGCTGCCCGTTGCCGGACAGGCCGAGGCGCTCTTCCTGTGGCGCGACAATCACCGGCACCGCGACGATATCGAGCGCCAGTACCGCCTGGGGATTCGCCTTGCGAAGAAGCGGGT
>Ga0194137_10000586_pt1 | contig 23657 bp, 35 predicted proteins | sample TARM_MetaG_T3_14_FD_134025 | JGI IMG/M metagenome (GOLD analysis project Ga0194137, IMG submission 134025) | Freshwater microbial communities from Pennsylvania, USA, analyzing microbe dynamics in response to fracking - TARM_MetaG_T3_14 (version 2) | ecosystem: Environmental > Aquatic >... | reverse complement strand
GTGCCGAGCCGCGCTTTGTTGCGGAAGAGGTCCCCGCGAAGGGAAAGGGCAGGGCAAGCATTGCCGGAAGAGGTGTCGCGCACAGCACGTTTGAATGCGACGAAGAATGAGGTGCCTTCGTTCATGTAATTGCTGATGCGGGCAACGGTGTTGACGTCGCTCTCCTGCTCGGCCACGGGGAAGAAGGCGATATTTGCGTCCGGATTGGAGGCGAACCGTTCTATGGTTGCCAGACATACCGGACAGCTGGGCGAGAAGAATACCTGCATGTCCGGTTGTTCGGGGCCTGCTATGGCCCATGTACCCATGGTTTCGTTAACTGTTCCGAAAAGGTTGGGGCAGAATGCGAAGAGCCAGATGATGAGAAGGAGGCTGGGCTTGCGGTTGCGGGAGCCGTTATCTCGGTAGAGTGCAATGAACGTAAGGGCTATGAGAACGGCCACAACGAGGCAGGAAAAGCATGGTGCCGTGAAGGCCATGAAGATGAGGAGCAGAGTATCTATGAATAGGGCGAGACCGGCAACGGCCAGTGCGGGCGCACGGCGTCCGGTCAGGCAGAGCACCAGCATGAAGGAAAAGAACAGCGTTCCCGCCCACCACAGGGAGTATCCCTGTATCGAGATGGTCTTGAAAAGTTCGCAGCCTGTGGTGATGCAAAAAGCGTCTGCCTTTCCCAAAGCCTGAAGAGTGGAAAACGTAACTCCGGCGACGGCCATGAAGGCGGGGACCCAAGCTGCCTTGTTCTTCCGGGACTGCTCGAACATGTAGTACTCCACCGTTTGATCTGTGCGGATCCACGTCAGGCGAGTGCCTGTGGATGCGTCTCAGGGCATAATTTCTCATGATAAAAGCGGGTTCGGCGGTACTGTACTGTGTATCCGTTTCAGGGTAAAGGGGTTGCCATGCCAAGAGATGAAGGAATGCCCGGTTCGGATGCGGCGGAACAGACCCCGGACTACGTCTATGCTGTCAGGCGGAGCAGCCGCGCCCGTCGCGTTACCCTGCGGTATACGGCTCTTGAGGGGCTTGTTATCATTATTCCGCAAGCTTTCGATATATCGAGGGTGCCGGATATAGTCAGCCGTAAAAGGGAATGGATCGCGCGGGTTGCAGATCAGTTTCGTAATCGCGCCGAGCACTATGCCTGCGAGCCGGAATTGCCGGAAGTTGTGATGCTCAGGGCCGCGGGACGGAAGGTATCTATCGAATATGCGCCTTCCCCGCGTCCGTTTTCCATTCGGGATAACGGTGATTCTCTGCTTGTTTCCGGCAGGTATGAATCCGCAAAGGTGCAAAAGTTTCTGCGAGAATGGCTCAAACGCCAAGCTTCGGCTTACCTCGTCCCTCTCATGCGCGAACTGGCTGCAGAACAGGGGGTTACCCTTTCCGCCGTACGGGTACGCTTGCAGCGAAGTCGATGGGGGAGTTGTTCAGTAGGGAATGCGATCAATCTTAATGCCAGGCTGATGCTTTTGCCTGAACCCATGGCACGGTATGTATGCCTTCATGAACTGGCTCACTGCAAGCACCACAACCACTCAAAAGATTTTTGGCTGCACCTTGATTCACTCATGCCGGATGCGCGCAGGGTTGATGCCGCTCTGGCCGGAGCATGGCAGTTCGTCCCTGGCTGGGCGTATGCCTAATCGCATGCCGATCGTATACCTGATATGTCCGCAGCTCTCCACTGTCATCCGTAATTCAATAGCCGTCATCACACCAAATCATGGTTCTTTTACGGTAGATGTCATATGGTTATGCTAACTTGTTCTGCAAGGCGGCCATATGAAAAGACTCATTCCCTGGCGTACTTCTTTTACGCAGTTTTCCCTCGGATCATTCCTGAACATCGCATTTAGTTTGGTCTTTCTTTTGCTTTTCGGCGCGTTGCTGCTGGCATGGAATGGTGATCGTCAAGTCGGAAGACTTGGCGCTGGTGCAGACACGTCCCGCATTGACCGAATGAAATGCGCTGCCCTGCTCGATATTGTCGTGCTGTCGGGGGATCATCTCGTTGCTGTGACAGACAGGACGGAACGATTGATTTATCTGCACCTTGTGAATCACTATATCGCTGAGTTCAACGGTGTTCATCTGCAGGCTGCGGATACATTGCTTCAGGAAGCAGGAAGGTTGCTGGAAACGTTGGCGCTGCAGGATGGCGTAAATGTCGACCTGCATGGACTCTGGGTTTCGTGCAGGGGAAGGATGCTCTTTCTGGCCGAAGCGTTGCGGGTGCCTCCGGATTCCGGTACAGGCACGTTTCAGAGGCTGGCAGGTAGTGATACTGTGCTGGTTCCTGTTCTCATACTTGCCGTGGCTGGACTTGTGATGCTGTTTGTCATCCTCCGCGTACACGTTGCTGGTCCCTTGCGCATGATTACTAAAGAAGGATGTCTGGCGAGACAGCCGGACGTGTTTTTTTATGAAGTATCGTTGCTCGGGACGATGGTGTCGAGACGGGACAACGGTAGCAAAGGAGAGAGTTCCATGTTGGATTCGTCAGCTTCCCGTTCTGATGATACAGACGAGGGGCAGCGCAATGATCTGGAAGCAGCCGTACTGCTTGTCGATGATAGTCCTTTGAGTGCGGAAGTAAGCCGGCAGTTGTTGCAGGGGGCCGGCGTGTCAGTTTCTGTTGCAAATTCAGGGTATACTGCGCTGGAAATGGCCGAGCGTTTGGTGTACCGCATGGCGCTCATCGATATATCTATGCCCGGTATGAACGGATATGAGGTTGCTCTGCGGCTGAAGAAATTTCCTCGATACCGGCATGTTCCGCTATTTGCACTGACCGCTGACAATGTGTCTGCCGTTGCTGAAAAATGCCATGCAGCAGGTATGGCCGGGGTGTTGCAGAAGCCTCTTGGTCTGCCGTTGGTTGAAGCTCTGGTGCAGCGTATGCGGGGCAATACTGAAAATGTGGATATTGCAGGTTCGGAGACCGTTTTGTTTTTTGACCATACGGATTCAACGGGCGCGGGAGAAGGTATAGGAATGGCCAAAGCAGGGGAAGCCCATCAGGCAGAAACGGCTGCTTTTGCAGAGAGTGATGGGTCTGCATTGCCGGTTCTTGATGTGCAGTTCACGTTGCAGGAGATGGGGATAGGGGCGGAGCAACTAGATGCCATACTGGGAGAAATGAAGAAGTTGATCCCCGCGTACCAGCGTGACCTTGGTACCCTTGAGGCCAGCGGAGATAGCGGGAGCCTGAAGACACTGGCGCACAGGATAAAGGGAGAGGGCGGGAATATCGGAGCGATAAAGGTGAAGCATTATGCCGAGGCGCTGGAACGGTCAGCGTTTGAAGATTCCTCCGAGGTTTCCGAAGCCTGCGTCCGGTTGCAGGTGGCCCTAAACGAACTTGCCGAATGTATAGACCACGGTAGATGGCGGTAATATTAATTCGGCCCTGAGTGCAGCTGAGTTTTACTGCAATATAGTTATGCAAAAGAAAGGGGGAGATGCCGAAGCATCTCCCCCTTATCATTAGATAGGTCGATCTGGGTGACGAAAGATTACATGGCGGCGCCGGAAGCGGCACCCTGCATCTTAACGGCAACCTTTTCGGTCAGACCTTCGTAGTAAGCGCGAAGGATAACGAGAACTTCATCGCGACCGAAGTGGTCAACCACTTCAGCACCTTCGGAAAGGGCCTTACGCAGCTTGGTGCCGGAAAGGATTACGCGATCTTCCTTGGAGTGGGGGCAGGTACGCAGGGAAGCCATGCCGTCGCACTTGTAGCAGTAGAAGGTCCAGTCGATCTTCATGGGCTTGCAGAGCAGAGCCTTGCCGGAATCGGCAGGAGCGGGGATCTTGTCGAAGATGGTCTGAGCTTCGAACAGGCCGTAGAAGTCGCCAACACCAGCGTGGTCACGACCGATCAGCATGTTGTTAACGCCGTAGTTCTGGCGGAAGGTAGCGTGGAGCAGACCTTCGCGGGGACCAGCGTAACGCATGTCGAGGGGGTAACCGGCCTGGATAACGTTTTCCTTCACGAAGTAGTGTTCTACGAGGCAGTCAATGGCCTTAACGCGAACGTCGGCAGGAATGTCACCGGGCTTCAGGTTGCCGATGAGGGAGTGAATCAGAACGCCGTCGCAAACTTCGATAGCGATCTTTGCGAGGAATTCGTGGGAACGGTGCATGGGGTTACGCAGCTGCAGAGCAGCAACGTTGGCCCAGCCGCGTTCTTCGAACATGGCGCGCACTTCTGCGGGACGCAGGTAAACGCCCTTGTATTCGGTGGGGTATTCGCCTTCGGAAAGAACCTTAACGGGGCCGGCAAGGTTGAATGCCTTCTGAGCCATAACCATCTGAACGCCGGGGTGGTCGGCCAGAGCGGTTTCCCAGAACTTGTCGTCAGCGGAGTCGGCGCCTTCGCCCTTGAAGACCTGGTAGCATTCCCACTTCTTGTCTTCTTCGGACATTTCGTACTTTTCGGTGACCTTCATGGTAGCGAACACTTCGCCCTTGCGAACCAGGGCGATTTCTTCGCCTACTGCAACGCTGTCAGCAAAAGCCTTGTCAGCGTCGAGGGTTACAGGCACGGGCCAGAAGGTGCCGTCAGCCATGGTGAAGTTTTCACAAACGCCCTTCCAGTCAGCCTTACCCATGAAGCCGTTCAGCGGAGAGAAACCGCCGATACCCATCATGATGAGGTCGCCCTTGGCGCGGCCGGAGATATCAAGCTGCTTCAGGCCAGCGGCCTTCTTCAGTTCAGCTTCACGCTCTGCGCCTTCGAGAAGACAACATACGAGACCTTTGCCACCATGCGGGGGTACGAGCTTGGACATAACTTCCTTCCTCCGAAAATATAATGAGTTTTTTCCCTAGGGATTTAAGACGCGATATACGTGCGAAAATCCGTAAATGCCGTATTGGAAAATCTCTGTGCCCGGGTTGAAAACAATTATTCCAGTCACGACTAAATGATTGAAAGTCCTTGTTCAATGTACTCGGCAGCACGTGATGTAGGTCTTGTGAAAAATTAGACAAAAAGTCAAGTGTAAAAACTTCGATTTTTATAGTTAATAAATACGCAGAGTTATGTTCGCAATTGTTTGTCAAGTAATTTTTGAAAAAAGCGTGGCCCGGGCACTCCATTCATTTAGATAGATCATACAGGCGGAAAAGTTGCCTGTGGACCCAGGTAGTGCTTGAATTGATGGCATGTGATAAATATCTCAAAAGCGGGGCAGGGGAGTGACAAATAAAATATCATGACCAGAATGCAAGAATTTGCTTGAATACCTTTTTGAAACGGCGTAAGTATCCCTGTCTATTTTCACGGGTCCGATTTCGATGCCAAGCGGGCTGCTGGGCTGCATCGGGGTCCCCGTTTGGATTGGCGCAGGTAGCTGGCTGATCCTGCCGGACATGCTGACTGGCAGGAGGCTGGTTGTGCTGCCGCTTGACAATTCGTCTGCGGCGGTGTATCGCCGTGCGTCTTAAACTGAGCGAAAGACTTTGATAATTTCCTACGGAGGAAAAATGCCCACTATTAACCAGCTCATCCGCAAGGAGCGCAAGGCTGTTGTAAAGCGGAAGAAGACTCCCGCACTTCAGGCTTGCCCCCAGCGCCGTGGCGTGTGCACCCGTGTGTACACCACCACGCCCAAGAAACCTAACTCCGCACTGCGTAAGGTTGCTCGTGTACGCCTCACCAACGGTCTTGAAGTGACCGCCTACATTCCCGGTGAAGGACACAACCTGCAGGAGCACTCTGTTGTCATGATCCGCGGGGGCCGCGTAAAAGACCTTCCCGGTGTGCGTTATCACATCGTTCGTGGTACTCTCGACACTTCTGGTGTTAACGATCGTCGTCAGGGACGTTCCAAGTACGGTGCCAAGCGGCCCAAGTAGATATTGGAGTAAGATAATATGCCTCGTAAAGGTCCTATCCCAAAGCGTGAAATCCTGCCTGATCCGGTATACGGAAGCCGTCTGGCTGCCCGTTTCGTGAACCGTCTTATGTATGACGGCAAGAAGGGCACGGCTGAGAAGATTTTCTACAAAGCCCTGGAAGTTCTGGCTGAAAAGACCGGCGAAGACGCAATCCGTGCTTTCGAGCGTGCGGTTGAAAACGTTAAGCCCCATCTTGAAGTCAAGTCCCGCCGCGTAGGCGGTGCTACGTACCAGGTGCCGCTGGAAGTCCGTCCCGACCGTCAGGTTTCTCTTTCTATCCGTTGGCTGATCACCTACTCCCGCGGCCGTGGCGAGCAGGGTATGGTCAACCGCCTTTCCGGCGAACTGCTTGATGCATTCAACAACCGCGGCGGCGCCGTGAAGAAGAAAGAAGACACCCACCGTATGGCCGAAGCCAACAAGGCATTCGCTCATTACCGTTGGTAGTGCTGGAGACGAAGCGTGTCTAGAAAAGTACCAATTCCCATGCAGAGGAACATCGGCATCATGGCTCACATCGATGCCGGTAAGACCACGACCACCGAGCGTATCCTTTTTTACACCGGTGTGTCACACAAGATCGGCGAAGTTCATGACGGCCAGGCCACCATGGACTGGATGGAGCAGGAGCAGGAGCGTGGTATTACCATTACTTCCGCTGCTACCACCTGTTTCTGGAAAGAGCATCGCGTAAACATCATCGACACTCCCGGCCACGTTGACTTCACTATGGAAGTTGAACGTTCCCTGCGTGTTCTCGATGGTTGCGTTTGCGTGTTCGACTCTGTTGCCGGTGTAGAGCCTCAGTCTGAAACCGTATGGCGCCAGGCTGACCGTTACGGCGTTCCGCGTATGTGCTTCGTCAACAAGATGGACCGTATCGGTGCCAACTTCTGGCGTTGCGTGAGCATGATCAAGGATCGCCTCGGTGCCAAGCCCATTCCGCTTCAGCTGCCTATCGGATCTGAAGATCACTATGAAGGTATTGTTGACCTCATCGAAGGCAATGCCATCTATTATGATAAGGCATCCAAGGGTGCAGAATTCGAAATCAGACCTGTACCTGCAGAAATGCAGGACCTGTTTGACGAAAAGCGCCTTGAAATGATGGAAGCTGTGGCTGAAGAAGACGAAGTGCTGCTCGAGAAGTACCTTGGCGGTGAAGAGCTGACCGTGGAAGAGATCAAGAGCGCTGTGCGCCTTGCTACCATCCGCCGCTCCATCGTGCCGGTACTGTGCGGCTCTGCATTCCGTAACATGGGTGTGCAGCCTCTCCTTGATGCAGTTGTCGACTTCCTGCCCAGCCCTGTCGATATCTCCGCAATGATTGGTACTGATCCTGACAAGGAAGACATTAAGTACGAATGCCCCTGCAAGGACAGCGAGCCTCTCGCCGGTCTGGTGTTCAAGCTGATGTCCGACCCCTACATCGGTCACCTTTCCTTCGTCCGTATCTACTCCGGTTTCATCGAATCCGGTATGACTATCCTGAATGCCAACACTGGCAAGAAGGAACGCGTAGGTCGTCTCTTGAAGATGCACGCTAACAAGCGTGAAGAAATCAAGTGGGCCGGCGCAGGCGACATCGTGGCTGTCGTGGGTATGAAGAACGTGTCCACCGGTGACACCGCATGTTCCGTTGACCGCCCCGTTGTTCTGGAGTCTCTCGACATTCCTGAACCGGTTATCGAAGTTGCCATTGAGCCCAAGACCAAGGCCGACCGCGATGCACTGTCCGCAGCGCTCGCCAAGCTGGCCAAGGAAGACCCGTCCTTCCGCGTGAAGGGCGACGACGAAACCGGTCAGACCCTGATCGCCGGTATGGGCGAGCTGCATCTTGAAATCATCGTTGACCGCCTTACCCGTGAGTTCAGCGTTAACGCAAACGTGGGCAAGCCCCAGGTTGCGTACCGCGAAACCATCACCAAGGCTGCCAAGGAAGACCACAAGTATGCCAAGCAGTCCGGTGGTCGTGGCCAGTACGGTCACGTTGTCATCGAAGTGGAACCGAACCCCGAAAAGGGCTACGAGTTCGTTAACGCTATCTCCGGCGGTGTTATTCCCAAGGAATACATTCCTGCAGTAGATAAGGGTATCCAGGAAGCACTCAAGAGCGGTGTTTCTGCAGGCTTCCCGACTGTTGACGTAAAGGTAACCCTCGTATTTGGTTCTTACCATGACGTTGACTCCTCCGAACAGGCCTTCTACATCGCCGGTTCTATGGCGGTGAAGGAAGCTATGCGTAAGGCTGGCCCCCAGATCCTTGAACCGATCATGTCCGTTGAAGTGGTTACCCCCGAGGAATACCTCGGCGACGTTATGGGTGACCTGAACGGCCGTCGTGGTCGCGTACAGGGTATGGAAGCCCGCGCTAACGCACAGGTTGTGGCTTGTATGGTTCCGCTGAGCGAAATGTTCGGTTACGCTACCGACCTTCGCTCCAAGACCCAGGGACGCGCAACCTTCACCATGCAGTTCGACCACTACGAACCCGTTCCCAACTCGATTGCCGAAGGCATCAAGGCCAAGAGCGCGTAGTGACGACCTATATATAATGTTAAGCTCCGGTTTCTCAGGAAGCCGGAGCTTTTCGTTTAATGAGACAGCAGGGTAGGCAGGATAAATTTTTTTTGAGAAAAAATGAAATCCTGCTTGACGCACCCCCAGGTGGGATGTATATACCGTCTTCGCTTGCTCGGGGCTCTGTGTCTCTCGGGTAAAGCAAATCTCCCCCTCACCCTGGGGGGACAAAGGACAGGTCGAGCCTGTTCTGCTGTTGTTTGACATTAGCAGGCGTTACTAAATGCTGCATGGTGTCGTGTCCGGTCGGTTCGCGTTGAGCGGGTTGTTCGGCACACATACTAAAAAGGGTGCTTAGGCACTCGCATTTGGGAACCCTGTTGGACCACCTGTCCGGCTGATTAATTCAGATCCGGAATCAGGCTGGCGACAACGTGGGCGTTCTTCGTGGAAGCGGAGAGAAGAAAATTGGTGTTGCCGGGCTGAATGGTCCGATCCTCCCCCATCTCCTTCTCCTCCATAAAATACTCCATATAAGAGCGCATGATTTCGCAAGCGAAGTCGTGGCAACCCTCGTTCATCGCTGGACTGTACGGCAAGCAAAGTCGAAGGCTTGCGGGACCGTTACCCGCGAGTTAGTCCGGCGAGCAGCCATCGTTTGTGAGGAATTTACTGCCTATCGCCTGAAAGGCAGGGTGCGTTCCACCTCACGGAGCCACCAGAGGCAAGGGTACTGTTTCCCGAATCATGGAGTAATAAACTATGACGACTGTTAGCAGTGATCGTATCAGGATCAAGCTGAAAGCTTACGATTACCGCATCCTGGATAAGGCTGTGGCCGAAATCGTAGATACGGCGCGCAACACGGGCGCTGGGGTTGCCGGACCTATTCCGCTCCCCACCAACATTCACAAGTTCACGGTCAACCGTTCCGTTCACGTAGACAAGAAGTCTCGCGAACAGTTCGAAATGCGCATTCACAAGCGGCTCATGGACATCCTTGAGCCCACCCAGCAGACCGTGGATGCACTTGGTAAGCTGAGTCTGCCCGCTGGCGTGGACGTAGAAATCAAACTCTAGCGAGAGGTAGTCATGGCTGAGAAAATGGCAATCTTGGGCCGCAAGTTGGGCATGACGCGCATCTTCGTAAATGATGGTTCTGCAGTAGCATGCACCGTCATCGAAGCTGGGCCCTGCCCCGTCATCCAGGTGAAGGATGCGGCCTCTGATGGATATAATGCAGTGCAGATAGCCTTTGGCCCCGCCAAGGAAAAGCACGTTCCCAAGCCGATGCAGGGCCATTTTGAAAAGGCCGGCAAGGGCTTGTTCCGTAACACTCGTGAAATCCGTCTCGAAGGTGCGCCTGAGATGGAAGTAGGTCAGGACCTCACTGTCGAGATTTTCAATCCCGGCGACAAGGTGAAGGTGACCGGCACTTCTATCGGTAAGGGCTTCCAGGGCGTTATGAAGCGCTGGAACTTCGGCGGCATGCCCGCGAGCCACGGTCACGAAAAGGTACATCGCTCCCCCGGTTCCATCGGTAACAATACCGAGCCCGGTAAGATCATCAAGGGCAAGAAGATGGCTGGCCACATGGGCAGCGAGCGTACAACCGTCATTAACCTCGAAGTCGTCGCTGTGCGCGCCGATGAAAACCTGATCCTGATCAAGGGCGCCGTACCCGGTCCCAAGAATGGTCTGGTAATGGTTCGCAAGCAGTAAAGGGGTACTAAAGTGGCTGTTGTAAAAGTATACGATCAGAACAAGCAGGAAGCCGGTGACATCACTCTGGCTCCTGAAGTGTTCGAAGTCGAGGTAAAGCCGGAAATCCTGAACCTCGTGGTACGCGCACAGCGTGCAGCCATGCGTGCAGGAACTCATGCTACCAAGACTCGCGCCGAAGTTAGCGGCGGTGGTGCCAAGCCCTGGCGCCAGAAGGGTACCGGTCGTGCTCGTTCCGGTTCTTCCCGTTCGCCCATCTGGCGTGGTGGTGCCATCATTTTTGGCCCCCAGCCCCGCGATTACGGCTTCAAGGTAAACAAGAAAGTTCGACGCCTCGCAATGCGCATGGCTCTTTCCTCCCGTCTGGCTGCAGAGTCTCTGATGGTTGTGAAGGGTATTGAGCTGCCCGAAGTGAAGACTAAGCTGATGGCCGAAGTTGTCAGCAAGCTTGGTCTTGGTAAGGCTCTCATCATCGCTAATGGCGCCGATGAAAAGCTCGCGCTTTCTGCTCGCAACCTGCCCGGCATCACCGTGCAGAATGTTGAACAGTTGAACGTGTATGATGTGCTCCGCCACAAGCAGCTTGTTCTGCTTGAAGGTGCCGTTGAACCCGTTCAGGAACGACTGAAGTAGAGGTTGATGATATGAACTACACTCAGATACTTATCAAGCCTCTGGTTTCCGAAAAGGCTTCTGATCTTAAGGATTACGCCGAGAAGGTGACTTTCTACGTCGCTCCCAGCGCTAACAAGATCGAAATAAAGAAGGCCGTCGAAGAAGCCTACAAAGTAAAGGTCGAGAGCGTTAACGTGATCCGTCGCAAGCCCATGGCTCGCGTACGTCAGGGACGCACTGTCGGCCAGATTCCCGGGTTCAAGAAGGTCTATGTGACCCTCGCTCCCGGCGAAAAAATCGAACTCTTCGAGGGAGTGTAAGCAATGGCAGTTCGCAAGCTTAAGCCTACTTCTCCGGGTCGTCGCTTCCAGACCGTCTCCGACTTTGAGGAAGTAACGCGCAGCACCCCTGAGAAGTCTTTGACCGTAGGTCTGACAAAGAAGGCCGGTCGTAACAGCTATGGCCGTGTCACCATGCGTCGCCGTGGCGGCGGGCATAAGCGCCTGTACCGTCTCATCGACTTCAAGCGTGACAAGTTCGATATCCCGGCAACTGTTGCCCACATCGAATATGACCCCAACCGTACCGCTCGCATTGCTCTGCTGAACTACGCAGATGGTGAAAAGCGCTACATTCTGGCACCTCTTGGCATCCAGCAGGGTGACAAGCTGATTGCCGGCGAAACCGCCGACATCAAGCCCGGTAACGCTCTGCCCATGGCAAAGATCCCGGTTGGTACCATCATCCATAACATTGAGCTTGCACCCGGCAAGGGCGGCCAGTTCTGCCGCGCAGCCGGTTCCTACGCACAGCTCATCGCCAAGGAAGGCAAATACGCTCTGCTGCGTATGCCCTCCGGTGAAGTTCGCAAGGTTCTCATGAGCTGCGTGGCCACTATCGGCCAGGTTGGTAACGTGAACCACGAGAACATCTCTCTGGGTAAAGCAGGTCGTAACCGCTGGCTCGGTCGTCGTCCCAAGGTTCGCGGTGTAGCCATGAACCCGGTTGACCACCCGCTTGGTGGTGGTGAAGGTCGTAGCTCCGGTGGTCGTCACCCCGTTACCCCCTGGGGTATTCCCACTAAGGGCTACAAGACCCGTGATCGCAAGAAGGCTTCTTCCAAGCTCATCGTTAAGCGTCGCGGTCAGAAGTAGGAGTAGAAAATGCCAAGGTCTCTTAAAAAAGGTCCTTTCGTCGACGACCATCTTTCCAAGAAGGTCGAGAAGGCTCAGGAATCCGGCGACCGCCGCGTCATCAAGACCTGGTCCCGTCGTTCCACCATCCTTCCTGAAATGGTAGGCCTTACCTTCGCGGTACATAATGGCAAGAAGTTCATTCCTGTTTTCGTTACTGAAAACATGGTAGGGCACAAAGTGGGCGAATTTGCTCCCACGCGTACCTACTACGGCCACGCCGCCGACAAGAAGAGCAAGGCCAAGCGCTAGGTAGGTGAGTACTATGCAAGCCCAAGCAACAGCAAAGTTTATCCGCGTGTCCCCGCGCAAGACCCGTCTCGTTGCACGCAACGTGAATGGTCTTCCCGTGGAAGACGCACTTAATATCCTGAAGCTTACCCCGCAGAAAGCTGCCGGAGTCATCTACAAGGTGCTCCATTCCGCAGTAGCCAACGCAGAGCAGATGCCCGGCGTTGACGTTGACGCGATGGTAGTCAAACAGGTTATCGTTAACGAAGGTCCTACCTGGAAGCGTTTTATGCCCCGTGCACAAGGTCGTGCTACGAGCATCAAGAAGCGCACCAGCCACATCACTGTAATTCTTGAAGAAAATTAGGATACAGTTATGGGTCAAAAAGTACATCCGTACGGATTCCGCCTCGGGTACAACAAGAATTGGAAGTCCCGCTGGTACAGCAAAAAGGAATACCCGGCCTTCGTTTACGAAGACGACAAAATTCGCAAGTATGTGAAGAAGGCTCTGTTCCATGCCGGTATTGCCAGCATTGAACTTGAGCGTGCCGGTGGTAAGGTTCGTCTGATTCTCTCCACTGCACGCCCCGGTATTGTTATCGGTCGCAAGGGTGTTGAAATCGAAAAGCTCCGCGCTGACCTTCGCAAGAAGTTCAACCGTGAGTTCTCCATCGAAGTCAACGAGATCCGTCGTCCTGAAATTGATGCCCAGTTGGTGGCAGAAAGCATTGCTCAGCAGCTTGAGCGCCGTGTTGCCTTCCGTCGCGCCATGAAGCGTACCGTTTCCATGGCTCGTAAGTTTGGCGCCGAAGGCATCAAGGTTGGCTGTGGCGGTCGTCTCGCCGGTGCAGAAATCGCACGTAGCGAATGGTACCGCGAAGGTCGCGTTCCGCTGCAGACTCTGCGTGCTGACATCGACTACGGCTTTGCCGAGGCTTCTACCACTTACGGCATCATCGGCGTCAAGGTCTGGATCTTCAAAGGTGAAATCCTTGACAGTGAGGTAATGCAGTAATGCTGATGCCCAAGAGATCTAAATTCCGTAAGCACCAGACTGGCCGTCTGAAGGGCAAAGCCCTCCGCGGCAACAGCGTTGCTTTCGGTGATGTAGGCTTGAAGGCGCTGGAACATGGCAAGCTTTCCAACCAGCAGATTGAAGCTGCACGTATTGCCATGATCCGTCACATCAAGCGTGGTGGCCAGGTTTGGATTCGCGTCTTCCCCGACCGTGTCAAAACCAGCAAGCCTCTTGAAGTTCGTCAGGGTAAGGGTAAAGGCGCTCCCTGCGGTTGGTTCGCCCCCGTAAAGCCCGGCCGTGTTCTGTACGAAATCAAGGGTGTTGATATTGAACTCGCAAAGGAAGCACTTTCCCGTGCTGCCTACAAGCTCCCCATCAAGACCGCTATCGTGGTAAAGGAGGGGATCTAACATATGAAGACTGCAGAACTGAGAAAGTTGAGCGCTGAAGAGCTGATGACCAAGCTCGAAGAATCCCGCAAGGAACTCTTCGACCTGCGTTTCAAGCATGCCACCGCACAGCTTCAGAAGACCTCCGGCCTGCCGGAAACCAAGCGCAGCATTGCGCGTATACTGACTATCCTGAAGGAAAAGGGAGCGTAGTATGTCCGAAGCTATCGTAAAGCAAAACGGCAGAACGCTCGTTGGCACTGTAGTAAGCGACAAGAACGACAAGACCATCGTCGTTCGTGTTGAAACTCTGGTCAAGCATCCTCTGCTGAAGAAGTACATTCGTCGCAGAAAGAAGTTCACCGCACATGATCCGCAGAACGAGTGCGGCATGGGCGACAAGGTGAAGATCGTCGAGTTTCGTCCGCTCAGCCGCAACAAGCGCTGGCATCTGGTATCCATTTTGGAAAAAGCCGTTTAGGGGTTAACGATGATCCAGGTAGAATCTACTCTTGAAGTAGCCGACAATTCCGGTGCCAAGAAGGTTGCCTGCATCAAGGTACTCGGTGGTTCTCACCGCCGCTATGCCTCCGTGGGCGATATCATCGTTGTCTCCGTGAAAGAGGCTATACCTCATGCAAAGGTAAAGAAAGGTGACGTGATGAAGGCTGTTATCGTGCGTACGAAGAAAGAAATTCGTCGCGCCGATGGCTCCTACATCAAGTTCGACACCAACGCTGCTGTGGTGCTGTCCAAGCAGGGTGAACCTGTCGGCACCCGTATCTTCGGACCCGTAGCCCGTGAACTTCGTGGCAAGGGATTCATGAAGATTGTATCCCTCGCACCTGAGGTTCTGTAGGAGATTGCCATGAAACAGTATCGTGTTCACAAAGACGACAAAGTAATGGTTGTCTCCGGTAAGGATAAGGGCAAGATCGGCAAGATTCTCAAGATTCTTCGCAAGAAGGATCGGGTGCTTGTCGAGCAGGTTAACGTGGTTAAGCGCCATACCAAGGCCAACCCGTACCAGCAGCAGCCCGGCGGCATTGTCGAAAAGGAAATGCCCATTCACGTTTCTAACGTGATGGTCATGTGTGACGCATGCGCCAGCCCCACGAAGGTCGGCTACCGTTACACCGAAGACGGCAAAAAAGTCCGCTTCTGCAAAAAGTGCAACGAAATTATTGGGTAGGGTGAAAGACGATGAACCGTCTGCAAAAGATCTATATGGAAACTGTGGTGCCGGCCCTGCAGAAGGAGTTTCAGTACAAGAGCTCCATGCAGGTTCCCGGGCTGGAAAAGATCTCCCTGAACATCGGCCTTGGCGAAGCGAGCAACAACAACAAGCTTCTCGAAGAAGCCGTTAAGGAGCTCACCGTCATTGCCGGGCAGAAGGCAGTTATCACCCGCGCAAAGAAGTCCATCGCTGCGTTCAAGCTGCGTGAAGGCATGCCCATCGGCTGCCGTGTAACGCTCCGCAAGGACATGATGTGGGACTTCTATGATAAGCTGGTAAACTTCGCGCTGCCCCGAGTCCGCGACTTCCGCGGGATTCCGGATCGTGGCTTTGATGGCCGGGGTAACTTTACCCTGGGTATCAAGGAGCACACTATCTTCCCCGAACTCGAAGTGGACCGTGTGGACAATCCGAAGGGTATGAACATCACTATCGTGACCACCGCGACCACTGACAAAGAAGGCAAGTTCCTGCTGGACCAGCTGGGCATGCCCTTCAAGAAGTAAGGAGAAACAGCCGTGTCTCGTACGTCGCTTGAAGTTAAAGCAAAGCGCAAGCCCAAATTTAGTGCTCGCGCATACAACCGTTGTCCCATTTGTGGGCGTCCCCGCGCATACATGCGTAAGTTCGGCATCTGCCGTATATGCTTCCGCAACATGTCCCTGCGTGGTGAACTGCCCGGTGTTCGCAAGTCGAGCTGGTAAAGTCACAAGGAGAATTACATGCTGACTGATCCTATTGCTGATATGCTCACGCGTATCCGCAACGCACACTTGGCCCTGCATCAGGAAGTGAGTGTGCCGCGCTCGAAGATGAAGGAAGCCATTGCCCTCATCCTCAAGGCAGAAGGTTACGTGAACGATTACTCGGTAGGCGACCGTGAGATCAAGATTGCCCTCAAGTACCATCAGGGCAAGCCGGTTATCGCCGGTCTGAAAAAGATCTCCAAGCCCGGCCGTCGTGTTTACGTCGGTGCTCAGGAAATTCCCAAGGTTCAGAACGGCCTCGGAATCTGCATCCTGTCCACCTCCCGTGGTTTGCTCGAAGGTGGCGCTGCTCAAGACGCCAACACCGGCGGCGAACTTCTTTGTGAAATCTGGTAGCAGGTGCAGTCATGTCTCGAATCGGAAAACAGCCTATCCCGATCCCTTCCGGTGTTGAAGTCAAGATCGGTGCGGACGTTGTTGAGGTAAAGGGCCCCAAGGGCAGCCTTTCTACTCCTGTCGAAGCGTGCCTGAACTACGAAATGGCCGACGGCCACGTAGTGCTCACCCGCAAGAATGAGACCCGTCAGGCCAGTGCTCAGCACGGCCTGCGTCGTACTCTTCTTGCCAACTGCATCGAAGGCGTATCCAAGGGTTATTCCAAGACCCTGGAAGTCATCGGCGTTGGCTTCAAGGTCGCAGTGAAGGGCAGCTCCATTGAACTTGCCGTTGGTTTTTCCCACCCCGTCGTTGTCGATCTCCCCACGGGACTCGAAGCGAAGGCTGAAGGGAACAAGCTTACCGTATCCGGCGCAGACAAGCAGCTCGTAGGCGAGTTTGCAGCGTCCATCCGCCGTATCCGTAAGCCTGAACCGTATAAGGGCAAGGGCATTAAGTACGAAAATGAGCAGATCCGCCGCAAGGCCGGTAAGTCTGCAGGTAAATAGGCAGGTATAGACAAATGAAGTCCAAGAACGAAAAAAGGCTGCACCGTAAGGTTCGCATCCGCAAAAAGATCTCCGGTACTTCGGAGCGTCCCCGTCTGGTCGTCTTCAGGTCTAACCTGCATATCTACGCCCAGCTGGTGGATGATCAGATTGGTGCGACCGTTGCGTCCGCTTCCACTCTGACCCTTGGCAAGAATGGTGAAACCTTGAAGGCCAATAAGATCGGCGCCGGTAAAGTCGGTTCCGAGATTGCCCGCCTTGCCAAGGAAAAGAACATCGAGCGTGTGGTGTTCGACCGTAACGGCTACATCTATCACGGCAGCATCAAGGCCATTGCCGACGCCGCCCGTGAAGCTGGCCTGGAATTCTAACAGGTAAGTAGGTATTGGCATGGAACAGAACGAACTCGGCTTAATTGAGAAGATTGTCTCTCTCAACCGCGTAGCAAAGGTTGTGAAAGGCGGCCGTCGTTTCAGCTTCAGCGCCCTTGTAGTCGTTGGGGATGGTAAGGGTTCCGTCGGTTTCGGTCTGGGTAAGGCCCAGGAAGTACCGGAAGCCCTCCGCAAGGCCACCGAGCGCGCGAAGAAGGACATGGTTGAAATTGCCCTGGTTGACGGCACTCTGCCGTACGAAGTGCTCGGTGAATTCGGCGCAGGCCGTGTTATGCTGAAGCCCGCATCCAAGGGTACCGGCATCATCGCCGGCGGTGCCGTCCGCGCCGTCATGGAAGCTGTTGGTGTGCACGACGTCCTTGCAAAGGCCATTGGCACCAACAACCCCCACAACGTGCTGCGTGCTGCAGTCGCTGGTCTCACTTCCCTGCGCAGCGCTGAGTATGTGAGCGAACTTCGCGGCAAGAAGCTCGAAGCTCCCAGGAAGTAAGGATTACGACCATGATCAAGGTAAAGCTTGTACGCAGTCGGATCTCGACCACGCCGAAACAGCGCCAGGCTCTGGACGCTCTCGGTCTGAAGACGATCCGCCAGGAAAAGCAGTTTGAGGACAATGCCGCAGTGCGCGGCAATATTGCCAAAGTATCCCATCTGGTGGAGGTCACGGAGTAATGCAGCTTCACGAACTCTATCCCTTTGCTGAAGAACGTAAGGCCCGCAAGCGCGTTGGCCGCGGTTCCGGCTCCGGTTTGGGCAAGACTTCCGGCAAGGGTCACAAAGGCCAGAACGCTCGTGCCGGTGGCGGAAAAGGCCCCGGTTTCGAAGGCGGCCAGATGCCCCTGCAGCGTCGCCTTCCCAAGCGTGGCTTCTCCAACTACCGTTTCAAGAACGATTACGATGTAATCAATCTTGACCGTCTGGCAGAAGTGTTCGCTGACAAGGGCGAAGTGTCTCTTGAAGACATCTACGCAAGCGGTCTCGCTACCAACGGTGCTGCCGTTAAGGTTCTCGGTCGTGGAGAAATCTCTGTGGCCCTGAAGGTTGAAGCGCACAAGTTCAGTGCTTCCGCCGTTGAGAAAATCCAAAACGCCGGCGGCGAAGCCAAGGCGCTTGAAGGGTAGGTAAAACGTGGCGCTCAGTGGTGTTGAGAATCTGGCGAGAATGCCAGAACTGAAGAAGAAGTTGATGTGGACGTTCCTGTTGCTCGCCTTTTACCGCGTCGGGATTCATGTCCCGGTGCCGGGCGTAGACACTGCCGCTCTCGTTGAATTCTTCGCCAGCGTCCAAAACACCCTGTTCGGTATGTTTGACATGTTTTCCGGGGGCGGACTTCGAAACCTTTCGATTTTCGCCCTCGGTATCATGCCCTATATCTCCGCTTCCATTATCATTCAGTTGCTTCAGGTGGTATCACCTGATCTGAAGCGTATTGCGAAGGAAGAAGGGGCAGCCGGGCGTAAGAAGCTTACGCAGTGGACCCGTTACCTGACGGTGCTTATCACCGTCCTGCAGGGTTTCGGCATCGCGGTTGGTCTTGAAAGCATGACCAGCCCCACTGGTGCACCGGTTGTACTTACTGCCGGGTGGGGATTCCGTCTCATCACTATCCTCACGCTTACTGCCGGAACCGTACTGATCATGTGGATCGGTGAGCAGATTACCGCGAAGGGTGTGGGCAATGGTATTTCCCTCATCATCTTCTCGGGTATCGTTGCCGGACTTCCCGGTGCGGTTCTCAAGTCCGTCAATCTCATCAGTGCCGGTGAACTCTCCATTTTCATGGGGTTGGTCATTCTGGCTCTGATGCCGATAGTGCTCGGCGCCATAGTCTTCATGGAGCGTGGTCAACGACGAATACCGATTCATTATGCCAAACGGCAAATGGGTCGTAAAATGTTCGGTGGACAAACCACTCATCTGCCGCTGCGAATCAACACCGCTGGTGTTATTCCCCCCATCTTCGCCTCGAGCTTGCTGATGTTCCCTGCGACCATCGGTTCCTTTGCTCCCGGCAATGAGATGTTGCAGCAGGTTACCTCGTGGTTTGCCCCTACGACCATTCTCTATAACGTCCTGTTTGTGGCGCTGGTTCTGTTCTTCTGTTTCTTCTACACGGCTATCATCTTTGATCCCAAGGATATCGCCGAGAACCTGAAGAACTCCGGTGGCTTCATCCCGGGCATCCGCCCTGGCGGGAAGACTCGTGAATACATAGATAAGGTGCTCAGCCGCATCACGCTGTGGGGTGCCTTCTATATTGCCGCGGTATGTGTGCTTCCGATGATGCTCATTTCATGGGCGAACGTTCCGTTCTACTTCGGTGGCACCAGCCTGCTCATCGTGGTCGGTGTGGCCATGGACTTCATGTCCCAGGTTGAATCCCACATGATTTCCCGCCAGTATGAAGGACTCATGAACAAGTCCAGAATCAAGGGAAGGCAGTAGGTTGAAAAAGTTTCGCGGTGTTTTTCTGAAGAATGACAAAGAGATTGGCCTCCTGCGGGAGGCCAATCGAATTGTGGCAACGATTCTTGATGTCCTTGGTCAGCATGTGCAACCAGGTGTCAAGACTATGTTTTTCGAAGACCTTACGCAAAATCTGTGCAAGCAGTTTGGCGTGCGTCCCGCGTTTCAGGGATACTGCGGGTTCCCCTTTGCACTGTGCTGTTCGGTGAACGAAGAGATTGTGCACGGGTTTCCCTCCCAGCGCGTGTTGCAGGAAGGCGACATTGTCAGCTTTGACATGGGCGTTATTTACCACGGGTTCTACGGCGACTCTGCCAGAACCTATCCGGTGGGTACCGTCTCTGAAGAGGCTGACAGGTTGATGACTGTGACCCGCGAATCTCTGATGCTCGGGATTGAGCAGGCAATTAACGGAAATACGCTCTACGACATTTCCCGTGCTGTGCAGACGCACGTTGAATCCAACGGGTTCGGCGTTGTCCGCCGGTTTGTGGGACACGGTATCGGTACCAGGCTGCATGAGCGGCCCGAGATTCCGAACTTTGTTCCTCCGGGACTTCCGGGCGTTCCCCTCAAGGTCGGCATGGTACTGGCGATAGAACCCATGGTTACTGTCGGTTCGTACGATGTGGATATTCTGGAGGACAACTGGACGGCCGTGACGAAGGACCGCAAACTGTCTGCCCACTTCGAACATAGTGTTGCCATCACAGCAAACGGACCTGAGATTCTCAGCTTGTCCGAATAAATAACGTCAGTATAGTGAAAATTGTATTGACGCTTTACGGAACGGGATGTTACTGACCTCCGTTCCGGCGGCCGGAGTGCTGCCGTGAGTTGTTTGTTGTGTCAGAACGATCCCAGACTTATGGAGTCTATCATGAAAGTCAGGCCTTCTGTCAAAAAGATGTGCCCAAAGTGCAAGGTAATTCGGCGCAAGGGCACCCTTAGAGTCATTTGCGAAAACCCCCGGCACAAGCAGCGCCAGGGCTAAGCGAAGCAGGAGTAGATTGTGGCTCGAATTGCTGGTGTTGACCTCCCCAGAGGCAAGCGGGTGGATATCGCCCTGACCTACATCTTCGGTATTGGTCGTTATACTGCGCTCCAGATCCTCGACACCACCGGTGTTGACTGGACCCGCAGTGCAGACGACCTCACCGCAGAAGAGGTCAACGAAATCCGTAAGGAAATCGAAACCAACTACAAGGTTGAAGGCGATCTCCGCCGCGAAGTGTCCTCTAACATCAAGCGTCTGATGGATATCGGGTGTTACCGTGGTCTTCGTCATCGTCGTGGGCTGCCAGTAAATGGCCAGCGCACCAAGACCAACTCCCGTACCCGCAAGGGACCCCGTCGCGCTGTTGTCGGCAAGAAGAAGAAGTAAGTTCCTACACGGATCTTAGGATCAGGCGTGGAATCTCTCCCGAGCCACAGGGATCTATGAAAATTTCCCCACGGCCCGGCGTTCACGGCTTAGTCATACTGAGCTCGTACGAGGTTCCAACCCCGTCCATCAATCATTCAGTTGAGAGAGTATAGTTATGGCTAGACCCAAACGCACGGGCAAGAAGAAAGAAAAGAAGAACATTCCCGTAGGGATCGCCCATATCCAGGCTACCTTCAACAACACCATTATCACCTTTACGGACACTAGGGGTAATGCTGTGAGCTGGTCCTCTGCTGGCCAGAGCGGCTTCAAGGGCTCTCGTAAGTCCACCCCGTTCGCCGCTCAGGTTGCTGCCGAATCTGCTGCCAAGAAGGCACAGGAGAATGGCATGCGTACCGTCGGCATTTACGTCAAAGGACCTGGCTCCGGTCGTGAAGCTGCAATGCGCGCTGTAAATGCCGCTGGCTTCAAGGTCGCGTTTATTCGTGACGTAACCCCCATCCCCCACAACGGTTGCCGCCCGCCTAAGCGTCGCCGCGTCTAGTAGGAGGATAGTGTCTTGGCTAAGTATAATGGTTCCAAGTGCCGAATTTGCCGGCGTGAAGGTTCTAAATTGTTCCTGAAGGGTGATCGCTGCTACACCGATAAGTGCGCTTTTGACCGCCGCCCCTATGCCCCGGGCGCTGCGGGACGTGCACGTAAAAAGGTGAGCGACTACGCACTGCAGCTTCGTGAGAAGCAGAAAGTTCGTCGTATGTACGGCGTTCTGGAAAAGCAGTTCCGCGGTTATTTTGAAAAGGCTGACATGCAGAAGGGCGTAACTGGTTTTAACCTGCTTGCGCTGCTCGAACGTCGTCTTGATAACGTTATCTACCGCCTTGGCTTTGCCAACTCCCGTCAGCAGGCCCGCCAGATGGTTCGCCACGGTGTGTTCTCCATGAACGACCACAAGGCTAACATCCCCTCCATGCAGGTGAAGGTTGGCGACGTGATCGTTGTTAATGAGAAGCACCGCAAGAATCCGGTTCTGGCAGAAGCACAGGACGTGATCGCACGTCGTGGCTGCCCGACCTGGCTGGAAGTGGACGGTCCCAACTTCAAGGGTACCGTTAAGGCTCTGCCTCAGCGCGAAGACATTCAGTTCCCCATCAACGAACAGCTGATTGTCGAGCTTTACTCCAAATAAGCGGGTATAAAGCATGCTCATCAAACAAGGCGACAGGACGATCAATACGCGAAACTGGTCTGAACTGGTTAAACCTGAAACCATCACCCGTTCCGGTGATGCCGATACCCAGTACGGCAAGTTCGTTTGCGAACCGCTGGAACGCGGATACGGCAACACCATCGGTAATGCTCTTCGTCGTGTACTGCTCGCATCGCTTCAGGGCGCAGCTATTGTCGCTGTGAAGATCTCCGGTGTACAGCACGAGTTCACCACCATTGAGGGTGTTCTGGAAGACGTGACCGATGTGATTCTGAACTTGAAGCAGATCAGATTCGGCATGGATACGGAAGAGCCTCAGAAGATTGCGTTCACCGTGAATCAGAAGGGCCCCGTTACTGCTGCTGCCATTCCCGGCAACCAGCACGTGATGGTGCTCAACCCTGATCTGCACCTCTTTACCCTCACCGAGGACAAGGAACTTACCTTCGAACTCGAAGTGAGAATGGGTAAGGGATATGTGCCGGCTGACATGCACGAAGGACTCGGTGACGAGATCGGGCTTATCGCTCTCGATGCCAGCTTCGCGCCTGTACGCAAGGTTGCCTACGCCGTTGAGCAGGCTCGCGTTGGTCAGATGACGAACTATGACAAGCTCATCCTTCAGGTGTGGACCGACGGTTCTATTTCCCCTGAAGATGCCATCGCGTACAGCGCGAAGATCATTAAGGATCAGATCTCTGTGTTCATCAACTTCGATGAACGCATCTCTGAAGAAGAGTCCAGCTCTTCTTCTGCAGACAGCGGTGTGAATGAAAATCTCTTCAAGGGTATTGATGAGCTCGAACTTTCAGTTCGTGCTACCAACTGCCTGAAGAGCGCAAACATCACTCTTGTTGGCGAGCTGGTTCAGCGATCTGAATCTGAAATGCTGAAGACCAAGAACTTTGGTCGCAAGTCCCTTGACGAAATTCGTCGAGTGCTCTGCGAAATGGATCTGGACTTCGGGATGCAGGTCGATGGCTTTGAGAAGAAATACCAGGATTGGTTGAAGAGGAAGCAGCAAAATGAGGCATAGCAATTCCGGAAAGAAGTTGAGCAGGACTCCCGCTCATCGTAAGGCCATGTTCCGCAACATGGCTAAGTCCCTGCTGACTCATTATAAGCTTCGTACCACTGAAGTTAAGGCCAAAAACCTTCGCAGCGTTGTAGAGCCCCTGATCACTCTGGCCCTCCGCAACGACCTGCATGCACGCCGTCAGGCATATAGCGTTCTTGGCTCTCACCAGCTGGTGAAGAAGCTCTTTGATGAAATCGGCCCTCTCTATGTCGGTGTTCCCGGCGGCTATACCCGCGTTCTGAAGCTCGGCGCCAATCGTCGCGGCGACAACGCACCCATGGCCGTAATAGAGTTGACCCGTAAGCCCGGCGAAACCGCCGAGGTAGCTCAGGCTGAACCCAAGGTTGCCAAGGAAGAAGCCGTGAAGCAGGCCGTGGCCGCAGCTGAAGCTGCTGCCAAGGCTGAATAGTTAGCTGGTTGAATGATCCGGCTCCGGCCGGTGAATAAACCGCATACTATGTACATGAAGGCCGCTGTGTAATCACAGCGGCCTTTTTGTTTTTTTATAAGAACAACGCGTACCCCTCTTGTGCTATCAGAAATTCCGATGTAGTGCATAGTCATGATCGATTTCAGAAAGCTAGAAGCATTTTGCAAAGTGTATGAGTTGAAGAGTTTTTCCCAGGCGGGAAAAGAACTCT
>Ga0194137_10000584_pt1 | contig 23668 bp, 26 predicted proteins | sample TARM_MetaG_T3_14_FD_134025 | JGI IMG/M metagenome (GOLD analysis project Ga0194137, IMG submission 134025) | Freshwater microbial communities from Pennsylvania, USA, analyzing microbe dynamics in response to fracking - TARM_MetaG_T3_14 (version 2) | ecosystem: Environmental > Aquatic >... | reverse complement strand
TCGACCGGCCTTGCCGTGCTGCAGGTTCCGGGCGGCGTCGACTTCGGCGGCGACGAGCCTGCCGTGCTGATCGTCGGCATCGCCGCGCAGAACGGCGAGCATATGGACATTTTGACGAGCGTTGCGATGGTCTGCTCCGACGAGGAGAACATGGAGAAGATCCGCACAGCCGGATCGGCGGAGGAAATCATCTCGATTTTCGAAAGCGGGATGGAAGAATGAAGGCCCTCCATTTCGGCGCCGGGAACATCGGTCGAGGCTTTATCGGGCTGCTGCTGTCGCGTTCCGGCTATGACGTCGTCTTTTCCGATGTGAACGAAACGCTCGTCAAGGCGCTGCGGGAGCGCGGCTCCTATACGGTGACGCTCGCGGATGAAGGCGGAGAAGCCGTCGAGGTGACCGGAGTGTCGGCGATCGACGGGCGCGACGCCGCAGCTGTGGCTGAAGCGGTCGCCTCGGCGGACCTCGTCACGACGGCGGTCGGCGTGCCGATCCTGAAGCATATCGCTCCCGGCATCGCGGACGGATTGAAGCTGCGCATGGAGCGCGGCGCGTCTCCTCTGCATGTGATCGCCTGCGAGAACGCGATCGGCGCCAGCACGCTGCTGAAAGAGCATGTCTACGCTTTGCTCGGTGCTGACAATGCCAAGCGTGCGGAGGCGGCGGCAGCATTCCCCGACTCGGCGGTCGACCGGATCGTGCCCATCCAGCATCATGAGGATCCTCTTGCCGTAACCGTAGAGCCTTTCTACGAATGGGTCGTCAACCGTTCGCAAATGCTGCCCGGATCGCAGGAAATCAGCGGCGTTCATTATGTGGACGATCTCGTTCCTTACATCGAGCGCAAGCTGTTCACGGTGAACACCGGCCACTGCAGCGCGGCGTATGCGGGCTACAACAAAGGCTACGAGACGATCCAGCAGTCGATGCGGGACGAGGAGATCGTGAAGCTTGTCTCGGGCGCGCTGGCGGAGACGGGCGCTATGCTCGTCAAGGCTTACGGATTTGACGAAGGCGAGCATAAGGTCTACATCGATACGATTCTCGACCGCTTCCGCAATCCGTATCTCACCGACGAGGTCGTGCGCGTCGGCCGCTCGCCGATCCGCAAGCTGTCTCCGGACGACCGGCTGATCCGGCCGGCGCTGCGGGCTTTGGAGCAGGGCGGCCATGCGGACTCCCTGGCCGAGGTGATGGCGCTGGCCTTGAAGTTCGACTATGCGGAGGATCCCGAAGCAGCCAAGCTGCAGGAAATGATTGCCTCCGATGGGGCTGCCGCAGCCTTCAGCGAAGTGAGCGGAGTGGAATCCGGCCATCCGCTCGCCGTGAGCGTCATCGAGAAGTACAGCCGGGTATAAAACAGACAGAGACAAACGAGTGCGATAGAGAAAGAAGGAGTTCAGCATGAGCCAACTGATTACTGGAGTAGCCGCATCGCCCGGCATCGCGATTGCGAAGGCGTACCGCCTTCAGCAGTCGGAGTCGGTTCCGCCGCGCAAGACTGCCGGGGATGCCGGAGCGGAGAAGCAGCGGCTGAAGGAGGCCGTCGAGGCGGCACGGGTCGATATCGACCGCATTCGGGAGCGTACGCTGGAGAAGCTCGGAGCGCAGAAGGCGGAAATATTCGAAGCCCATCTGTTCCTGCTCGACGATCCCGACCTGATCGACGCTGCGATGGACATGATCGACAGCGATGGAGTGGATGCCGCTTATGCGCTGCATGAAGTGTCCTCGTCCATCGTCGAGGTGCTCCGATCGATGGACAACGAGCTGCTGAGGGAACGCGCCGCGGACGTGAAGGACGTCGCCGGGCGGGTCATCAGCAAGCTGGAGGGACGCGAGCACAGCGCGCTGTCGGAGCTGGACGAGGAGACGATTCTGATTGCGAACGATCTTACGCCGTCCGATACGGCTCAGCTCGATCTCGATTACGTGCGCGGCTTCGTGACGGAGATCGGCAGCCGCACTTCCCATTCTGCGATCATGGCCCGTTCCCTGGAGCTTCCCGCCGTCGTAGGGGCAGGAACTGCCGCCGCAGGAATCGAGTCCGGAACCATCGTCATTCTGGATGCGGTGGAAGGCAAGGTGATCGTGGCTCCTTCCGATTCCCAGCTTCAGGACTATCAGGCCCGCAAGCGGGAATACGAGGACTACAAGCTGCGCATGCAGCAGTTCGTGAACCGTCCTTCCGTCACGACCGACGGCCATGAGGTGGAGCTGGCCAGCAACATCGGCGGCGTCGAGGATCTGGAGAAGGTGCTGGCGAACGGCTCGGACGGCATCGGATTGTTCCGGACGGAGTTCCTTTATATGGGCCGTTCGACGTTCCCGTCCGAGGAGGAGCAGTTCACCGTCTACAAGCATGTGCTGGAGAAAATGAACGGCAAGCGCGTCGTCATCCGCACGCTCGACATCGGCGGAGACAAGGAGCTTCCTTACTTGACGCTGCCTAAGGAAGCGAATCCGTTTCTCGGCCTTCGCGCCGTCCGGCTCTGCCTGGAGCGGCAGGATCTGTTCCGCGCCCAGCTTCGCGCGCTGCTGAGGGCGAGCGCCCACGGAAAGCTGGCGATCATGTTCCCGATGATCGCTGTCGTCAGCGAGCTTCGCGAAGCGAAGCGCATCCTGGCGGAGGAGCGGGCTTCTCTGGAGTCCGAGGGCGTGCCGGTATCCAATTCGCTTGAGGTCGGAATCATGATCGAGATTCCGGCAGCGGCGCTCAATGCCGAAGCGCTTGCGAAAGAAGTGGACTTTTTCAGCATCGGCACGAACGATCTCATCCAATACACGATGGCGGCAGACCGCATGAACGAATCGGTCGCTTATCTGTACCAGCCGCATCATCCATCCATCCTGAGGCTGGTGAACATGGTCATTCAAGCCGCGAAAAAGCATGGCAAATGGGCCGGCATGTGCGGCGAGATGGCCGGCGATTCGGCAGCGATCCCGCTGCTGCTCGGCATGGGCTTGCATGAATTCAGCATGAGCGCCTCCTCGGTGCTGCCGGCGCGCGAGCTGGTGTCGCGCCTGTCGCAGCAGGAATGGGCCGTGCTGGCCGAAGAAGCTCTCGGCATGGACTCGCAGCAGGAAGTGCTCGATTTTGTCAACCAACAACTAAGGAGTGAAGCATAATCATGGCAACCGGAACTTTCACCGTCATTCATCCGCAGGGCTTCCATGCCCGTCCGTCCAAGCTGTTCGTCGAGAAGGCAAGCTCTTTTCCTTGCAAGGTGACGCTGCATAAGGGCAGCAAGAAAGCCAACGGCAAAAGCTCTCTCGGTCTTTTGACGCTCGGCATCGCCGCAGGCGACGAGATCACGGTGGAAACCGAAGGGGAGCAGGAAGAGCAGGCCCTGCAGGAGCTTGGCGCGATGCTGACGAAGATTTACGAGGAATAGATTATCCTGCGAATTGCATACAGGCCGTATGGCGGCGCCGCTTGAGAGCGGCTGTCGCCATACGGCTTTATTTCATTCCGCCGCATAAGAAGGATGGTCGATGACATCCGCTTCATATGGAACCATCGAATAATAAACGGACTTTTCAAAAAATGAATTCCTGCCGAAAGGGGGAAGGGGGTGAAATAAACGTACACTACATTCAAATCAAACAGGTCCGCGACCATAGTCATTCTTTTCTTGAGTTCTATTCTTTCCTTTCAAAGAATAAACTGAATTTAATGCCTTGTCGTTCAAGCGATGCCTATGCTGGCGAAATTTAATGCTTTCTTAAGAGTCGCTTAAACCGGGCTTAACCTATGCCCGTTACAATGAAGGTATATAAGCGGCATGTCCGGGCATCCGGACGCCGGCGAAAGGCGGAATGAACGTGGACCAAAGACAAGGAGCTGATCTCCCGGCTGTCAACGCTGCGGCGAGGACTTCAAGGAGCGACCGCAAATCCAGGCAAGCCCGGCTCATCGCAGCCAGCGCTCTGCTGCTGATGCTGTCGATGAGCAGCGCGATGTCCGTCCCTTCCCGCGCGAATGCATCGGCAGCCGTGCTGGAGAAGACGCAGTCCGACCGGATCGACGCAAGCCGCATAGGGTGGACGGCGGCTGCCGCGCAAGCGGCGGGACTGCCTGTGGACCAGCTTGTGGAGCGGCTGAGGAACGGAGAGACGCCGGCCGAAGCGGCCAGCTTGTCCGGCAGCGCGGAGGACGCCGTCATCCGGGGCGTCTACCAGCCATGGGAGGCGGAGCTGGAGCGTCAGATCTCCGCAGGGGAACTGACCGAGACTCAGGCAGCCGCTCAAAAAAGGGCTCTCCTGACCGCGGCGCGCGGGCTTGTCACCGGCGAGTGGAGCTGAAAAAGGAACAAGCCTGAGAGAGAATCCGGCCATGAGCCAGCGTCTGCATAGGCGGAAGGAAGCTGAGCGAATCGACGCTATCAGCGATCAGCTAGCATGACAGCTCGTTCCATTGCTCCAGCGAGAGCTTGTCCGTTATATCCCTCATTGTTTCGGGTACTTCCACGGCGCACATGAACTCCAGGCTGTTGCCATCCGGATTGTTGAAATTTGCTTCGCTCTGCCAATAGCGCATGAAAAAACCGCCCAAGCCGGGCGGTTTTTTCATGCGCTATTTTGCTTAAGCGTAGCGCTGCTTCCAATTAAGAAGCTCTGCGCATGCTTCCGAGAATAAGGCTGACGATCGCGACAAGCACGATAGCTCCGATCAAAGCCGGAATGAAGTAGAAGCCTCCAACGACAGGACCCCATTCGCCAATCAGCATGGAACCGAGCCAAGCGCCGACAAAACCTGCGATGATGTTTCCGATAATGCCGCCTGGAACGTCGCGGCCAACTAACATGCCCGCCAGCCAGCCGATGATGCCTCCTACAATCAATGCCCATAACCATGCCATGATGATTTCCTCCCTTTTCTTCTTTCAGTGTCGTGTTTCCCTCATGCCAATAAGTAACCTCTGCCGCGAATTTAGAATCAGGCTGCCCGAGAGTCATTTCGGAATTTGCCCAGACGGACGTGCCGTGAATCCCGGTCTCCATTCCACCTATATAGAAGAAGCGAAAGAATGATGATGGGCCCAAAGAACTATTTCTATAGTCGTATATACATTATGAAATGGTTCGATCCGAATAATCTAGTAAACAAAAACCCGCTACTTGCGAACTACAACATGATATATTGATAGTTCGATAGATACATAACAGGCGAGGCCGCGGGCTCAAACGGAGGTTATCGGAATGAAGATTATTCGCTCAGCATTCAAAGGATGGTTCAGAGGGATCGCCGCCGCAGCTGCGGCAGCCGCATGGATCGCAGCTCCCGTGCAGGCTTCCGCTGCGTCGGAGCCTGCGGCTGCAGCCGCCGTTTATGCCGCAGGAGGCGCCTATGCGGCCGATTCCTTCGAGGAAGCGGCGTCCATCGTCTACGGCGTCATGAAGCAGGCGTACGGGACTTCCGTCACGGTCAACTATACAGGCGACACCTCCGATTTGGCCAAGCAGCTGGACAAGCTGTTCAAGCAGGTCGGAAGCAAGGACGACTACATGCGCTTTGTATTGAAAAAAATGAGCTGGAGCTGGACGAGCACCAGGAATCAGGCCTCCATCACGTTCAAGATGGAGTATTGGGAAACAGCCGAGCAGAGCGAATACGTCCGCAAAACGGCGAAGGAAGCCGTCGATTCGCTGGTGAAGCCGGGCATGACGGACAGGCAGCTGGTGAAAGCGATCCACGACTGGGTGATCGGCCGGTTCGCCTATGATTATTCGCTCTCCAGCCATTCCGCTTACGACGGCCTGGCGAAGGGCGGGAGCACTGTATGCCAGGGCTATGCTCTGATGACGCAGCGGATGCTCGAAGCGGCTGGATTCGACAGCCGGATCGTATACGGGGACTCCAAGGGATCCAAGCATGTATGGAATCTGGTCAAGCTGGGAGATTCGTGGCTCCACCTGGACACGACCCTTGACGAGGGCGGCGCCGCCAAGCCGGGAACGGCTTACCTGCTTGTGTCGGACGACGCGATCAGCAAGGATCACAGCTGGGTCCGTTCCGAGTATCCGGCGGCAAGAGGATGAAAAAAGGAAGTTTATTCCTCTGCTGAAATCGCTTTATGGCTTTCCCTTTCCTATGCGGAATGGTAAGATGGACGCATGATAGGAGGATGCGTGCATGACGACAAACCATGATACCGAAGACAAGCAGGCAGCTCCGGGAACCGAAGTTCCTGAAGGACAGCCCGGACTTACCGAAACCGAATTGATGAACATGATATCGGCGCTCTACCAGCATGGAGAGACGGCGCTTAGAACGTTTTACCAGGATGAATACGAAGTGGACGGGCAGGTCATCAGCCACCCGATGTACGGACCTCTCGTCATGTACAGGCTGACGGATCCTAACGGCAACTTGTATACATGCGGATTTTTCATGAACGAGCTCGTCCAGAACTTCCAGAAAAACGAAGACCCGGCCTTATGGCTGTCTTCTTTCTTCGTGGATATACTAAGGGGAGAACGCAGCAGGCTCGTACCGCCTCCGCCTCAAAACGAAGACGAAGCGAAGTTCCTGTTCGATCAGGTCATCGTCCCGCATATCGCCAAGACGGTCCGCGAGGAGTTTGCTCCGGAGCCGGTTCATGTCGATATCGATGTCCATCCCGAGCATGGGCCGGTTGTCGAAGCCGGGTTCCCTTCGATCACCGACGGGAACAACGTTGTCGCCCTGCCGTTCCATTACCTGCTGGCGCTCCATCTGCTCAACCGGGATACGGCGGATCCGCTTGTCACCGGCATGTACAAGATCCGCGAGGAACATGGACTGGATACGTAATCGAACGTCTGCACGCAAGTGCGGATGCAAGGCGGGCAGGTGCGGATCAGCGATCCGCGCCTGCCTCTTTTTTCAAGACAAAACCATTTATTCCTATCCGTTGACACGGATATGTAACGATGTTACTATACTGTCATCAATGTAGATACAGTTGACGATGAGGAGAGTGCAGAGAATGTCCATCATTCCTGAGCAAAGCAAGGTCCAGCACCCGGTTATCGATTTTCACACGGTCATCAAGGAACGCCGTTCCGTCCGCAAGTATGACGCTTCCCATAAGCTGACGGATGAGGAAATCCGGGAGCTGCTGTCCGCAGCCGTTTTGGCTCCATCGGGCAGCAACATGCAGCCATGGCGCTTCATCGTCATTACGGATCCGGAATTGAAGCAAAAGCTTCTTCCCGTAGCCTTCAACCAGGAGCAGATCGTTTCTTCCTCCGCCGTCATCGCCGTACTTGTCGATCTGGAGGCCTATAAGCAAGCGCCGCGCATCTATGCCAAGGCGGTCGAGGCTGGATATATGAACGAGGAGACAGCTGACAAGCTGATCGGCAATATGAACAAATTCTACGGCGGGCTCAGCCGGGACCGCGTGCTGCACGGCGCTCTGATCGACGGCGGCCTGGTGTCCCAGCAGCTCATGCTGGCCGCTCGCGCCAGAGGACTGGACACGGTGCCGATGGCTGGCTACAACACGGATCAGTTCCGCGAAATGTTCGGTGTCTCGGAGCGTTATGCCAACGTCATGCTGATCGCTGTCGGCAAGGCAGCCGAGCCGGGCCATCCTACGGTCCGTCTCTCCGTAGACGATGTGACGAGCTGGAACGGATTCCATCAATAACTTTATTCGTTCTTGAAGTTTATTCATTCATGGCTTGGAATGGACCTTCGCCGGCATGCGGCAGGTCCATTTCTTCGTTTAAGGCGAATATCCCCAGGGTAATGAAGGCTCAGGCAGGACAAACCCTTTACCCGAGAGGATGAAATGACTATGGCACAAGAGCAGGAAATCAAGAACGGCGCGGAAGCCTACGACAAAGTCAAGGAAACGATCGGAAATATGGACGAGGGCAAAAAAGAACAGATTCTCGCCAGCTTCGGCGAATTCAAAAGCTATCTGGGCAACCGGATCGATCTGGCGAGGAGAATCGGCCTCGATGAAGAGCAGCTCGCGGTAGCCGCCGAGAAAGTCGCCGATTATCTGGCCAAGCACGAAGAGCCCCGCAACAGCGAGGAGAAGCTGCTGCAGGAGCTGTGGAAGGTCGGCAAGGACGATGAACGCCACAAGCTCGCTCATATGCTGGTCCGCTTGAGCCAGGAGACGAACGAGCCTGTTATCGAGCGCTCCTAGCAGGATGAGAAAGGCATCTGTCCGAGGCTGCATCGCAGCCCGGATCAGATGCCTTTTCGTTTGACCTTCAAGACAAGCCGATTATAGGCAGGATTTGATATGGGTTTTATAATATGTTTACATAGAATAAGTTTACTCATCAAGATTATGGACGGGCAGCAGGCTGGAGCCTGCTCCGGAAAGAAGGACTTGCGTTGGAATTTTGGGTTGGATTGTTGGAATTGATCTTGATCAATATCGTCCTGAGCGGAGACAACGCGGTCGTCGTAGCGATGGCAAGCCGCAAGCTGCCGCCCGAACAGCAAAAAAAGGCGATCCTGTGGGGCAGCATCGGAGCCATCGCATTGCGGGTCATGTTGACGTTCGTGGCGGTGAAGCTGCTTTCGATTCCTTACCTGCAGCTTGCCGGAGCCATCCTGCTCGTCTATATCGCCGTGCAGCTGCTCCAGACCGGAGACAAGGAAGAGGAAATCAAGGCAGGCGGCTCACTGGGCGCGGCGATACGGACGATCATTCTCGCGGATCTCGTCATGAGCCTCGACAACGTGCTGGCCATGGCAGGCGCAGCGCAAGGCAACTACCTGCTCATCTTCATCGGCCTCGCCATGACGGTTCCCCTCATTATATGGGCAAGCAAGCTGCTCGTCATGATTATGGACAAGTATCCGATCATCGTCATTCTTGGGGCCGCGCTGCTCGGCTACACGGCAGGGGAGATGCTTCTGGACGACAAGGCGGTCGGGGAGAAGCTGTCCGGGCTGTTCGCCTACGCGGACCATGTCATCCCGGTCGTCATCGCCATTGCCGTGCTGATTGCCGGGCGCATCCTGAACAGCCGCCATTCATCGGCGGAACCGAAGCCGGAGGCGGGGGACCGCTGAGCGGACGATCGCGCTGCAAGCCGGATACGGCTTGCGCTGCTTATTCCGGCGGGCTCTGCAGCCAGGAGGAGATCGCGAGCCGTGCTTCGGATGGAACTCCGGCGCCGAGCTTGACTTCAAGCCGATAGGGCGGAATGCCGTTCAGCGGCAGCAGCAGCATTCGTCCCGGATCCGGCAGAACGCATGTTGCCGCTTGGGCGAAGCGGGGATCCGAAAAGATAGGCACGACAGCCACGCCCAGCCCGGCTGCTGCAAGCGAAGCCGCCATGACGGCATCGGGCACCGCATGCCCTTCTTCCAGATCCAGTCCCCTTGCGGCCGCCCAGGTCAAGATCTGGCTTCGCAGCCGGCTGCCGGCAGCCGGCGCGATCCAGGGCTTGCCGGATTCCAGGGCGGCCTGTGCGGCTTGGATGCCTGCTGCCTGGGCCCATTCACGGGAGACGGCAAGTCTCAGGTCGGCATCGGGAAGGGGCAGCCAGTCTGCATCAGCCGTTTCCTGCCGCTCCCGAATATGGATATCGGCATGCATGCCGGATCCTTCTTCAATACGGAGCCATTCGATTCCGTACCCGGCCGGCTCCAGCGCGAATGCGGCGAATGACGCCATGATGCTGCTGCAAGAAGTCTCCGCGAGCAAGGACAGGCGCTTGTGGCTGCCTCCCCGGAGCCTCATCTCGCGAGCGGCTTCCTCTTGCAGCGCCAGCATCTTCAGCGCGTACCGGTGAAGCCTGCGGCCTGCGTCCGTCAGAAGGATCCGGCCTGTCTTCATTTCGAACAGAGGCATCCCCCATTCTTCCTCCATCGATTTCATATGAAAGGTCACCGTAGGCTGCTTCAGGCCCAGTTCCTGAGCAACCAAGGTGACCTTTTTCAGTTGTTCAATGAGCACGATAATTCTCCATTTGATCAACGTCATGATAAATGACCTCATTCCGGATAGAGTATAGAATAAGTATATCATTTTTACGGGTATTCATAGAGTGCGTCTATTCAATTTTACAATTGCCTTTACAAACCGAAGATATCCCTTTAACAAGGCGCTTGTACAATAAGTCTTGTGAGGCAGAACAAACTTGGTTCTCGGAAGGGGATTTAAAACGAAATGAAGAAAACGATGTTGGTCCTGATGACGATGGTGCTTGCGCTGACGCTGGCAGCCTGCGGAAGCAAAGCAAACGACAACGGCACGAACAATGCAGCAGGCGGCTCCGAGCTCAGCGGTTCCATCCTGGCAGCAGGCTCGACGGCTATGCAGCCGCTGGTTGAGCAGGTGTCCAAGAAATTCATGGCCGACTCCAAATATTCCAGCATCACGGTTCAAGTCCAAGGCGGCGGCAGCGGCACCGGCCTGACGCAAGTATCCGAAGGCCAAGCCGATATCGGCAACTCCGACATCTTCGCCGGCGAGAAATTCAAAGATGCCGATGCAGCGAAAGCTCAAGAGCTGGTTGATCATCAAGTCGCAGTTGTAGCCATGGCAACGGTCGTGAACAAAGAAGTCGGCATCGACAACCTGACGAAGCAGCAGCTGGTCGACATCTTCACCGGCAAAATCACGAACTGGAAAGACGCCGGCGGCAAAGACGAGAAAATCGTCATCGTCAACCGTCCATCCAGCTCCGGAACGCGCAAGACGTTCGAGAAATACGCTCTTGGAACGGCATCCGAAGACCTTCCCGGCAACATTCAAGAGGATTCCTCCGGCACAGTCAAGAAGCTTGTCGGCGAAACTCCCGGAGCCATCGGCTACCTGGCTCTCTCCTACCTGGACGATTCCGTCAAAACGATCAAGCTTGACGGCGTAGACGCTACGGCCGACAACGTGAAATCCGGTTCCTACCCGGTATGGGCTTACGAGCACATGTACACGAAAGGCGAGCCTAACGAAATCGTGAAAGCTTTCATCGACTACATGCTGAGCGACGACGTTCAAAAAACCGACATCACGGATCTGGGCTACATCTCGATCCACGAGATGCAAGTAAAACGTGACGAAGCAGGCAATATTACGAAATAAGATCAGTTGCGCCAACGGCGCGCTGCAGCAGGCCAAGCGCGCGGAAACCACTTCCGCGCCTTGGCTTTGCGCCATGAAAATGCCAAGGCGTAAGGAGAGATGAGAAATGAACGCCATGAGACAACCTTCCCCGGGCGGCCCCGGAGACGCAAAGCCTGCAGCAGCGCCAGCCCAAGGCAAGCCTGATTCCGCCGGAGCCAAGAAGGGGGGGCCTTCCGCCGGCAATCCAGCTCGGCCGAAGCGTTCCAGACGCAGCCGTACGGCGAGCGAATGGCAAGGCAAAGCCTATACCTTTATTTGCGTAGCCATACTTATTGTTACGATTTTTTCCATGGTCTTTTTCGTCGCATCCAAAGGACTTGCCACCTTCTTCACAAACGGGGTCAGCGTATCGGAGTTCCTGACCGGCATCAAGTGGTCGCCGGACGGCGAGCCGCCTTCTTTTGGCGCGCTTCCGTTCATCACGGGATCGTTCGCGACATCCATTCTTGCGGCCTGCATCGCGGCGCCGCTCAGCTTCTGCGCGGCCGTCTTCATGACGGAGCTGATGCCGAAGTTCGGCAAACGCTTCATGCAGCCGGTCATCGAGCTGCTCGCCGGCATTCCTTCGGTCGTGTACGGCTTTGTCGGCCTCAGCGTCGTCGTGCCGTTCCTGCGCTCGATCTTCCCCGGACAGGGACTCGGCATCGCGGCGGGCGCGATCGTCCTGTCGATCATGATCCTGCCGACGATCACCTCGATCGCCACGGATTCGTTGTCCAACCTGCCGCGCGGCCTCAAGGAAGGCAGCTATGCGCTCGGAGCCACCCGCTGGCAGACGATTTCCCGCAGCATATTGCCCGCTGTGCTGCCATCGATGCTGACCGGCGTCGTGCTCGGCATCGCCCGCGCGTTCGGCGAGGCGCTTGCGGTCCAGATGGTCATCGGCAACTCGCCGCATATTCCCAGATCCCTGTTCGAATCGGCTTCCACGCTGACGAGCGTCATTACGCTTAGCATGGGCAACACGGTCAAAGACACGGTGCAGAACAACGTTCTTTGGAGCCTGGCTCTCGTCCTGCTCGTCATGACGTTTGTCTTTGTCGGCATTGTACGCCTTCTGGAGAGGAGAGCACGCAGATGAGAATGTCCAACAAAACGGCAGACCGCATCGCGACCGCCGTCTTCTATTTCTTCGCTTTCCTGATCATCGCCGTCCTGGCTTCGCTGATCGGATTCATCCTGTACCGGGGCCTCGGACAGATCAGCTGGCATTTCCTGACCTCTCCTCCAGAGACGTTCAAGACGGGAGGCGGCATCGGGCCGCAGCTCTTCAACTCCTTGTTCCTGCTTGTCCTGACCATGATCATAACGGTTCCCCTCGGCATCGGAGCCGGCATCTATATGGCGGAATATTCCCGTCCGGGACGGTTCACGGACTTCATCCGCCTCGTTGTCGAAGTGCTCTCTTCCTTCCCTTCCATCGTCGTCGGCCTGTTCGGCCTGCTCGTCTTCGTGCAGTATTTCGACCTTAAGTTCTCGCTGCTCGCAGGAGCGCTGGCTCTGACGGTGTTCAACCTGCCGCTCATGGTAAGGATCACCGAGCAAGGCATCCGCGGAGTGCCGCGCGAGCAGAAGGAAGCCGGGCTTGCGCTCGGCCTGACGCGCTGGCATACGATCACCAAGGTGCTGCTGCCGGTATCGCTGCCGACAATTCTGACCGGCACCATCCTAGCTGCAGGCCGCGTCTTCGGCGAAGCGGCGGCGCTGCTGTTCACGGCGGGCATGAGCTCGCCGCGCCTGGACTTCACGGACTGGAATCCGCTCAGCCCGGTATCGCCTCTCAATCCGCTGAGGCCTGCCGAGACGCTGGCGGTCCACATCTGGAAAATCAACAGCGAAGGCGTCGCGCCCGATGCGGCGCAGATCGCCGCCGGCGCCTCGGCGGTGCTCATTCTGACCGTGCTGCTGTTCAACCTCGGGTCGCGCTGGCTGGGCCGCTTCCTATACCGCAAGCTGACCGCATCTCGTTAATCTCATCTGAGGAGGCTATATTCCATGGCATTGTCTACACAGTCGGCCCCCGGGGCCCGTGCAGAGGAACACGCCGGGACGGATGCGCTTAGCGCGGATAACCTGAGCGTATTTTACGGGGATAAGGAAGCGGTGAAGAAGGTCAGCCTGCGCTTCGCCAAGGGAAGCGTCAACGCCTTGATCGGGCCTTCCGGCTGCGGCAAGTCGACGTTCCTGCGCAGCCTGAACCGGATGAACGACACCATTCCCGACGCCCGCATGACTGGGAGCATCTGGTTCGACGGAGCGGATATCAACGCTCCCGGCACCGATGTCGTCTCCTTGCGGCAGCGGATCGGAATGGTCTGGCAGAAGCCCAATCCGTTCTACAAGTCCATCTACGAGAACATCGCCTTCGGTCCGCGCTATCATGGCGTGAAGAAGAAGCGCGAGCTGGACGAGATCGTGGAATCCTGCCTGCGGCGTACGGCTCTGTGGGAGGAGACGAAGGATCGTCTCCACCAGTCCGCGCTGTCGCTGTCCGGCGGCCAGCAGCAGCGTCTGTGCATCGCCCGCACGCTGTCGGTCGAGCCGGAAGTGCTGCTGATGGATGAGCCGGCGTCGGCACTGGATCCCGTCTCCACGTCCAAGATCGAAGAGCTGATCTCGGAGCTGAAGCAGGAATACTGCATCGTCATCGTCACGCACAACATGGCCCAAGCGGCCCGTGTGTCGGACAAGACCGCATTCTTTTATATGGGCAACCTGATCGAGCACAACGATACGAACATCATTTTCACGAATCCGGAAAACAAGCAGACCGACGATTACATCTCGGGCCGCTTCGGCTAAGATTCCAAGACGAATGGGAGCAGGGGACACTATGAACCAGGTAATGGAGATCGACCGTCTTAATTTGCATTATGGAGACTTTCACGCCCTGAAGGAGATCAATCTCGGCATTCCCGAAAAAACCGTGACGGCCTTCATCGGACCGTCCGGCTGCGGCAAATCCACCTTCCTCCGCACGCTGAACCGGATGAACGACCTCGTGCCCGGCGTTCAGATCGGCGGCAGCGTCAAGCTGGACGGACAGGATATCTACGGCGCGGACACCGACGTGGAAGTGCTCCGCAAGCGTGTCGGCATGGTGTTCCAGCAGCCCAATCCTTTTCCCAAGTCGATCTTCGACAATGTCGCCTATGGTCCGCGCCTGCATGGCATCCGGGACAAATCCCGCCTGAACGATATCGTCGAGCGCAGCCTGCGCGGCGCCTCGCTGTGGGAGGAAGTGAAGGATCTGCTCGGCAAGTCCGCGCTGAGCCTCTCGGGCGGACAGCAGCAGCGGCTGTGCATCGCGCGCGCTCTGGCCGTGGAGCCTGAGGTGCTGCTCATGGACGAGGCTACGTCCGCTCTGGACCCGATCTCGACGCTCAAGATCGAGGAGCTCGTCCGCGAGCTCAAGAAAGAGTATACGATCGTCATGGTGACGCACAACATGCATCAGGCGGCCAGGGTTTCCGACCGCACGGTATTCTTCCTCAATGGAGAGCTCGTGGAAGCGGAAGAGACGGAGAAGCTGTTCTCCAATCCTACGGATGCGCGGACGGAAGACTATATTACAGGGCGATTCGGTTAAGGCTGAAGCCGGGAGAGGGAGAGAGAGAACGTGATCAAACGCAAGGAGCTTGACGAAGGACTGGATCAATTGAAGGCCATGCTGGTCGAAATGGGAGACCATGTCGAATCGGCGCTGACCAAATCCATGCATTCCCTCATCCATATCAATGCCAAGGAAGCGGCTCAGATCATCCAGGAGGATCCGGAGCTGAACCGCCTGGAGGAGAAGATCACCGAGCTCGGCTCCAAGCTGATCGCGACGCAGCAGCCGGTCGCCAAGGACCTGCGCCGCATTCTTGTGGCGTTCCGGATCTCGGGAGACCTGGAGCGGATGGGCGATCTGTCCGTCGACATCGCCAAGGTCGTCATGCGACTGGACGGCCAAGAGCTGATCAAGCCGCTGATCGACCTGCCGCGCATGGCGGAGACCGTGCAGACGATGATCTTCGAATCCATCCAGTCCTACGTGCAGGAGAATGTGGATCTGGCCTACAAGATGGCGAAGGACGACGACATCGTCGATGCCCTCTATTCGCAGATCATCCGGGAGATGTTCACAATCATGGTCGAGAATCCCCGTACGATCAACCAAGCGATGCTGCTCAGCTTTGTCGGCCGCTATATCGAACGGATTGCCGACCATGCGACGAACATCGGCGAGAGCGTCACTTACCTCGTTACGGGCAAGCGCCCGGATTTGAACGTATGATGTCCCGAGCCCCCCGCTTTCATGCGGGGGGCTTTGTTATGTTCTTTTCTACCGGTTCTCAAAAACGTGAACGCGGCCATGAACATCATGCAGGAGGAGATTTCGATCCGATTCTCCAGATACTGACTTATAGAGACATCGAGGAAGCCATCCAGCATGTCAACGAGCGGGACGCTCGAATAAAAACAAAGAACAGCCTGCACAATCGTGCAGGCTGTTTGCTTTGCGCATGGCTTCAACGGCTGCTCAGATGCTCCTTCAATCGGCCTGGATAATCGGTGATGATGCCCGTCACTCCGACGGAGACTAGCCGGTCCCACTCGGCAGGATGATTGGCCGTGTAAGGATAGATGCGGAGCCCTGCGGCGATGGCATCCCCGGCATCCTTGGCTCCGATGAGGCCGTGATGCGGATGGAGCGACCATACCTCCGTCTCCAGCAGAGCCGCATAGGAGGCATGATGGATGAGATCGGCGGCATACAGCAGTCCGATGCGGAGCTCCGGCTCCGCCTGCTTCAGCCTGAGCAGCAGCTTGTGGTCGAAGGAGGACACGACGGTGCGTTCCAGGCGATTGCCGCCGCGGAGGTAGTCCAGCAGAACTTCGTCGAGCAGCGCGCCTCCGGTATCCTTGACTTCAACGTTGATTTCGATGTGCGGCGGAAGGAGGTCGTAGACTTCCTCCAGAAACGGCACCCTTTCCCCGGCAAACGAAGGCGAGAACCAGCTCCCGGCGTCCGCCCCGCGGATGGCGTCCGAATGCAGCGAGCGGATCGCTCCGGTGCGGTCCGTCGTTCGGTCGAGCGTATCGTCATGGCAGACGATGAGCTTGCCGTCCTCCGACAAGTGAATGTCCAGCTCCACCATATGGCTTCCTTGCTCGGCCGCAAGCCTGAAGCTCGCCAGCGTGTTCTCGGGCGCCTCCCCGGCTGCGCCTCTATGCCCGATCACGATCGGGCTGCCTGCATTTCCGTCCAGCTCGATTTCTCCTGTCATCCTCTTGTTCCCTCCCAGTGTGGCTCCGTTCCGGCAGAAGCCGCTTTCGGCGATCCCGTTCGCCATCATTATATGCCGTCTCTGAAAGCCTGTCTCCCATGGATTTGAAATCTAAAGAAATCTTTAGAAAGAGATGCCTGCCATCAGGCAAGCGTTATGGCCTTTCCTAATCTTAATAAATTGCTGACATAGGGGTTACAAAAGGGCGTTATCGTTGGAGTTGCCAAGCCGACTCCGGCCATGCAATCTCTTGAAAGGGCGGTGGCAATCACCCATGGACTCATCCCTCTATAAGGACAAGCCTGAACCGGTCTTGTCCCCGGTCTCCGAGGCTGGTACCCCGATCGCCGCAGCCAGACTGAGGCGGATCCGGGAACAGCTGCTCGGTTACTTGTTTCTGGCGCCGAGCCTGGCCGTATTCACCTTGTTTCTCTTTTATCCGATGGCCCGCTCGGTCTATCTGAGCTTCCAGCTTACGGACCCCCGGGGCAGGGTCGCCGCATATGCGGGATGGGACAACTATTCGCGGATGCTGGAATCGTCCGCTTTCTGGAACAGCCTCTGGATCACAGTCAAGTTCACGCTGCTGACCGTGCCGGCCGGGCTAGCCCTCGGCTTGCTCTGCGCCAGCCTCGTCCATGCCGCAGGCAGAGGCAGCAAGATCTTCCGCTTTGTCTTCTCGGTTCCGCTTGCCCTCTCTGTCGGAACGGCTTCCATCCTGTGGATGATCCTGTACCATCCGACGCTCGGCATGCTCAACTACCTGCTGGGGCAGCTCGGAATCGGCCCGGTCCAGTGGCTGACCGATCCGTCCGCAGCGCTCGGTTCCGTCTCGCTCATGACGATATGGATGAACTCCGGGTTTCCTTTCGTCCTGCTCCTGGCCGCCATTCAAGGGCTCGACAACGATGTCATGGACAGCTCGCGGATCGACGGCGCTTCGATGTGGAGAACGTTTTTCTCGATCAAGCTGCCGCTGCTGTCGCCGACGCTGTTCTTCCTTGCGGTCGTCTCGATCATGAGTGCCTTCCAATCGTTCGGGCAGGTCAACATCCTGACTCGGGGCGGCCCTGCCGGCTCTACGGATGTGCTGGTGTACTCCATCTACCGCGAAGCGTTCGTCAACTACCAGTTCGGCACCGGCAGCGCGCTCGCGATCGTCCTGTTCGCCCTTATGCTCCTGCTGACGGCGGTTCAATTCCTCGTACTTGGAAAGAAGGTGCATTACCAGTGAGGGGATACGGGCATTCGCGCCATCCGGTCCGGCTGTTCAGCCTTTACGGCTCGCTCATCCTGCTGGCGCTGTTCGTGCTGGGACCGCTGCTGTATCTGCTTGCCCAGAGCTTCATGACTCCGGCCGAAGCGGGTCAGTATCCGCCCAAGCTGCTTCCGTCCGGCTTGTACACCGGCGGGCTCAAAAACGCGATTGAAACGGTGCCGATCTTCGGCTTCATCGTCAACAGCTTTGTTCTGGCGATCGCCATCATGGTGCTCCAGGTGCTGACGGCGGCGCTGGCCGCCTACGCATTCGTCTACATCCGGTTCTCGGGAAGCCGATTCTGGTTCGCGCTGTTCATCAGCACGATGATGATTCCGTGGGAAGTGACGATTATCCCGAATTATTTGACGGTCAAAAGCTGGGGATGGCTCGATTCGTTCCAAGGGCTCATCGTGCCCTTCGCGGCTTCGGCATTCGGCGTGTTCCTGCTCCGCCAGTTTTTCCTGCAGCTGCCGCGCGAGCTGTTCGAGGCGGCGCGCATCGACGGCTGCGGGCATTTCCGCCACTTCGTCTCCGTCGTCCTGCCGTTGTCCGGGCCTGCTGCCGCATCGCTGGCCGTATATGTATTCCTGAACGGCTGGAACCAGTACCTGTGGCCGCTGCTCATCACGAGCAGCGATGCCATGCGGACGGTCCAGATCGGAATCGCGATGCTCCAGTTCGAGGAGCTGACGAGCTGGAATCTGGTGCTCTGCGGAGTGGCGCTCGTCCTGGTGCCGTCCCTCGTGCTGCTGGCGCTGGGCCTCAAGCCGCTCGTGCGGGGAATTACAGCCGGAGCGGTCAAAGGCTGAGATATATAACACCAAGCTGCTCGGGTTCAACCGCTGCAGCAGGCATGATTCCAGTCCTCATACGGGTATTCGTCCTTCGGGACTTGCCATATATACAAATATTGATTCAAAGGGAGAGAAATCCAACCATGGTCAAACGCAATTGGAAAATGGCGCTGCCTGTGGCGGCTATGCTCGTGCTGCCTCTGTCTGCCTGCGCATCGAATCCGAGCAACGGCGGAACTAGCGCCGATCCGGCGCCAACCGCCGCGGCTTCCAATACGGACGCCGCCGCGAATGCGGGCGGAGCTTCCACGGAGCCTGCCAAGGAGCCGGTCAAGGTTGTCTGGTGGCATTCCATGAGCGGCGAGCTCGGCAAGGCTGCGGACAAGCTGGTCAGCGATTTCAACGCCTCGCATCCCGATGTGAAGGTGGAGGGCGTCTTCCAAGGAACCTATGACGAGAGCCTGAACAAGCTGAAGGCTTCGATGGATTCGAAGTCCGGGCCGTCCTTGATCCAGGTGTATGAGATCGGGTCGAGATTCATGATCGATTCCGGCGCCGTGACGCCGGTGCAGCAGTTCATCGACGAGGAAAACTACGACGTGTCCTCCCTGGAGCCGAATATCCGGAGCTATTACACGTTCGACGGCAAGCAGTACTCGATGCCATTCAATACGTCCAACCCGATTCTTTACTATAACAAGGATCTGTTCACAAAAGCGGGACTTGATCCGAACAAGCCGCCTGCAACTTACCAGGAGGTAGCCGACGCGGCCAAGAAGCTGACCGGCGGCGGCGTGACGGGAGCTTCCTTCGCCATCTACGGCTGGTTCGTAGAGCAGCTGCTGGCAAACCAAGGCAAGGACCTCGTCAACAACGGCAACGGCCGCGACAGCGCCGCTACCGAATCGCTCGTAAACCAGGAAGCGGCCGTCAAGACGCTGACCTGGTGGAAGGGCATGGTGGACAACAAGTCCGCGCTGAATCTCGGACGCAAGACGGACGACACGAAAAAAGCGTTCCTGGCCGGCCAGATCGGCATGACGCTGGATTCGACGGCTTCGCTGCGCGGCATCGTCGACGGCGCCGCAGGTAAATTCGAAGTCGGCACGGCCTTCCTGCCGAAGCCGGATGCATCCACCGAAGGCGGCGTTGTCGTCGGCGGCGCAAGCCTGTGGGTTCTGAACAACAAGCCGGCCGAGGAGCAGAAGGCTGCCTGGGAGTTCATCAAGTATTTGGCCGAGCCGCCTGTACAAGCAGAGTGGCACATCAACACCGGCTACTTCCCGATTACGACGAAAGCGTACGACGAGCAGATCGTCAAGGACAATCTGGCGAAGTATCCGCAGTTCCAGACGGCTGTAGACCAGCTGCATGCCTCCAAGGCGGGCACGGCCAGCCAAGGCGCCGTCATGGGCGTCTTCCCGGAAGCGCGCCAGACGGTGGAAGGCGCGATCGAGGAAGCGTTCACGGGCAAGAAGGACGTCAAGGCCGCGCTTGACGATGCGGCGAAGCAGATTACCGAGAAGATCGGCATCTACAACAAGACGGTAGCCAAATAAGGAGCGAAAGCTTCCGAACAATCAAACAGCCCCGGGATCGACGAGCCCGGGGCTGTTTTTTATCGTCCTGGATGGGTTTGGCGCTCGCTTTTGACGGTTTTGAACCGAGACGGATAGAGGCTGGATGCTGTTCAGGCTTCATAGAGCGAGGAATAGAAATCCGATTCCGAAAAGTTCGAGCCGATCGAATCGGGAGAGTCCCGTCCGGGAATCGGAGTGCCGTTTATGGTATGATGGAAGCAACCATGAACAGGACGAGGTGCCCAATGGACAAGTGGATATTGATCGACGGCAACAGTATTGCCAACCGGGCTTTCTACGCCATGCCGCCGCTGACGAACGCAGCGGGATTACATACGAACGCCGTATACGGCTTCACGACGATGCTGCTCAAGGTTCTTGAGGAGGAGAAGCCGACGCATGTGCTCGTCGCCTTCGACGCCGGCAAGGTGACGTTCCGCACCGAGAGCTTCGCGGAGTACAAGGGAACCCGCCAGAAGACGCCATCCGAGCTGTCGGAGCAGTTCCCGCTGATCAAGGAGGTCGTGGCCGCGTTCGGCATCAAGCAGTTCGAGCTGAGCGGATACGAAGCGGATGACATCATCGGGACGATGACCCGTCTGGCGGACGAGAAGGGGGTCAAGACAATCGTCGTGTCCGGAGACAAGGACATGCTCCAGCTGGCCTCCGAGCAGGTGACGATCGCCGTGACGCGCAAGGGCGTCAGCGAGACGGAGCTCTACGATCCCGCCGCCGTCAAGGAGCGCTACGGCCTCGTACCGAGCCAGATCATCGACCTCAAGGGCTTGATGGGCGATACGTCCGACAACATTCCGGGCATTCCGGGAGTCGGGGAGAAGACCGCGCTCAAGCTTCTGCATGAATACGGCACCGTCGAAGGCGTGCTGGAGCATTCCGGCGAGCTGAAGGGCAAGCTCAAGGAGCGGGTGGAAGAGAATCGGGAAGCCGCGCTCATGAGCAAGCAGCTGGCGACGATCTTCCGGGAGGTTCCTCTCGAGGAAGGAACGGCGGAGTTTTCTTATAGCGGCTTCGAGCCTTCCGTACTGGCCGATGTGTTCGGCCGGCTGGAATTCCGCTCGCTGATGGAGAGGCTCGACCTGTCGGCCGGAGGGGGAGCGGCGGATGCGGCTCCGAGCCGGGAACTGGCCGTCGTTCCGGTCGAGATCGGGGATACGGAAGCCAGGTCGGCGCTGGAAGCCGCGCTGGATGAATCCGGAGGCTTTTTCCTGGAATCGCACGGGGACAACCCCCATCATGCCGATATTCTCGGAGCGGCTTATGCCGTGGAGGACCAGGTGTTCGTCATGGATGCGGAATGGCTCTCGAGCGCGGACGCGGACGGGTTCAAAAGCTGGCTGGCCGATCCGTCCCGGCCCAAGACCGGCTGCGATCTGCATCGTGCGGAGCTCGTCCTGAACCGGATCGGCGTCCATCTGCAGGGAGCCGGCTTCGACATCGTGCTGGCCGCCTACCTGCTCGACCCGACGGATACCGACCAGAGCGTCACCGGCATCGCCGCCCGCAGCGGCCTTCCATCCGTCCCTTCGGACGAGTCGGTCTACGGCAAAGGCGCCAAGTTCAAGGTGCCGGACAAGGAGACGCTGTACGCCCACCTGGCAGCGAAGGCCGAAGCCGTGCGCTCGCTTGCGCCGCTGCAGCGCGAGAAGCTGGAGCAGAGCGGCATGAACCGTCTCTACTTCGAGCTGGAGCAGCCGCTGTCCGGCGTGCTGGCGGACATGGAGAAGCTCGGCATCTGCGCGGATGCCGGCGCGATCCGCGAGCTGGGCCGGGAGCTCGAGAAGGGCATCACCGCCGACATGGCCGAGATTTACCGCCTGGCGGGCACGGAATTCAACATCAACTCTCCGAAGCAGCTTGGGGAGATTCTGTTCGACCGTCTGGGACTTCCCGTCATGAAGAAGACCAAGACCGGCTATTCCACGGACGCCGATGTGCTGGAGAAGCTGGAGCCCTACCATGAAATCATTCCGCTCATCCTGCATTTCCGCCAGCTCCACAAGCTGCAGTCCACCTACGTGGAGGGCCTGCTCAAGGAAATCCGCGAGGACAGCGGCAGGATCCATACGTACTACCGGCAGACGATCGCGGCTACGGGCCGGCTGAGCAGCCAGTTCCCGAATCTGCAGAATATCCCGATCCGCCTGGAGGAGGGACGCAAGATCCGCAAGGCGTTCGTGCCTTCCGAGCCGGGCTGGAGCATTCTGGCGGCCGACTACTCGCAGATCGAGCTTCGAGTGCTGGCCCATATATCAGGCGACGAAGGGCTGACCGAGGCCTTTACGCATGACATGGACATCCATACGAAGACGGCCATGGACGTATTCGGCGTGCAGGAGTCCGAGGTGGATTCCAACATGCGGCGCTCGGCGAAGGCGGTCAACTTCGGCATCGTGTACGGAATCAGCGACTTCGGCTTGTCCCAGAACCTGAACATCACCCGCAAGGAAGCGTCGCGGTTCATCGAGCAGTACTTCGAGGCGTTCAAGGGCGTGCGCAAATACATGGACGATATCGTCCTGGAGGCGCGCAAGGACGGTTATGTGAAGACGCTGCTGGAGCGCCGCCGCTATTTGCCGGAGATCAAGGCGTCGAACTTCAACCTTCGCTCGTTCGCCGAGCGGACCGCGATGAACACGCCGATCCAGGGAACGGCGGCCGACATCATCAAGCTGGCGATGGTGAAAATGCAGGAGCGGCTCCGGACCGACGGCCTGAAGAGCCGCATGCTTCTGCAGGTGCACGATGAATTGGTGTTCGAAGTGCCGCCGGAGGAGCTGGAGACGATGAAAAAGCTCGTTCCGGAAGTGATGGAGAGCGCCTTGGAGCTGAATGTGCCGCTGAAGGCCGAAGTCAGCTTCGGAGCCAACTGGTACGAGGCGAAGTAGCCTCCGTGCAGTCAGAATCTGCGCAATGCGCCGCCAGGATGGTTCCGGTATAATAGAAGCCGAAGAGGTGATGACATCATGCCGGAATTGCCGGAGGTAGAAACGGTAACCCGAACGCTCAATATTCTCGCGGGAGGCAAGACGATCGAGAAGGTCGTCGTCAGCCTGCCGCGCATCATACAGCGCCCCAAGGAGCCCGAAGACTTCGAGGCCGCCCTTGAGGGACATACAATTCTGAATGTGGAACGCCGGGGCAAGTTCATCCGTTTCGTTCTGGACGGGCTTGTGCTCGTTTCCCATCTGCGCATGGAGGGCAAGTACGGCCTGCATGACGCCGAGGACGAAGTGGCGAAGCATACGCATGTGCGCTTCCGCTTCACGGACGGAACCGAGCTGCGGTACAAGGACGTCCGCCAGTTCGGAACGATGCATCTGTTCAAGCCGGGCGAGGAATTCACGATGCCGCCGCTGCTGAAGCTTGGGCTGGAGCCGCTGAGCGAGGAGTTTACGTACGAGTCGCTGGTGGACAGGCTCGCCAAGCGGACGACGCGCATCAAGCCGCTGCTGCTGAATCAAGAATATATCGTGGGGCTTGGCAATATTTATGTGGATGAGGCGCTGTTCCAGGCCGGCATCCACCCCGAGCTGACGGCGGACCGGCTGAAGCCGGCCCAGTGGAAGCTGCTTCACGCGGCGATCCGCGATACGCTGCAGAGGGCCGTCGATGCGGGAGGCTCCTCCATCAAGTCCTATGTCAACGGACAGGG
>Ga0194137_10000583_pt1 | contig 23696 bp, 19 predicted proteins | sample TARM_MetaG_T3_14_FD_134025 | JGI IMG/M metagenome (GOLD analysis project Ga0194137, IMG submission 134025) | Freshwater microbial communities from Pennsylvania, USA, analyzing microbe dynamics in response to fracking - TARM_MetaG_T3_14 (version 2) | ecosystem: Environmental > Aquatic >... | reverse complement strand
CGCCCGAACCCACCGCCACCCCCACGCGGCCCACGGACCACTCCACACCATCCGGACAGTAAAAAACCCCCGCCTTGCGACGGGGGTTCAAGAAATCGGGCAAGCTGGCTTCAGCCTTCGATGCCTTTGCTCTTGAGGTAGTCGATGACGCCACCGACCGTAGTCAACTTCTCGGCATCTTCATCGGGGATTTCGGCTCCGAATTCTTCTTCGAACGCCATTACCAGTTCGACGGTGTCCAGAGAGTCTGCGCCGAGGTCTTCGATGAAAGAAGCTTCGGGTTTGACCTGATCGGCACTCACACCGAGCTGCTCCACGATGATGTCTTTTACTTTGTCTTCAACAGCCATGATGTATTCTCCTTATATGGAAGGTTTGTCGGCTTAACTGAAAGGGGTCAGGCGGTGACCATGCCCCCGCATACGGAAAGTGTCTGGCCCGTCACATACCGGGACAGATCGCTGGCGAGGAACAACACCACATTGGCCACGTCTTCCGGCGTGCCGAAGTCCTTCATCGGAATAGCCGCCAGCATCGCGTTCCGGGTATCTTCGGTCAACGCGTCGGTCATCTTGGTTTTGATGAATCCCGGAGCCACCGCGTTGGCACGGATGCCGCGGGCCGCGAGTTCCTTGGCCGTGGTCTTGGTGAGGTTGCTCACCCCCGCCTTGGATGCGCCGTAATTGGCCTGTCCGGCGTTGCCCATGAGGCCGATCACGGAGGCAATGTTCACAAACACGCCCGAGCGCTGCTTCATCATGAAGCGCGAGGCCGCCTTGGTCATCAGGAACGTGCCTTTAAGGTTGATGTTCATCACCATGTCCCAATCCTCTTCGCTCATGCGCATGAGGAGCCCGTCCCGGGTGATGCCGGCGTTGTTCACCACGATATCGATGTGACCGAAATCCTTGTTCACCTGGGCCACGCCGGCCTGCACGGCTTCGCCATTGCTCACGTCCACGGAATAGGTTTCCGCCCGACGTCCGAGCGCTTCCACCTTCGAGCGGGTTTCATCCAGCCATTCCGCCTTCACGTCGGCCAGCGCGAGATCCGCGCCCTCCTCCGCGAGCTTCAAGGCGATGTGTTGTCCGATTCCCCGGGCCGCGCCGGTCACGATTGCGGTTTTGCCGTCTAAAAGGGCCATAAAGTCTCCCTGGTTCTTCTCTGATTATTCAAATTCGACGATCGCCTTCTCCAGCGAGGCAAGGTCGCTGACATTAGTTGACGCGATCGACTTGTCAATCCGTTTCACCAGCCCCGTCAGCACCTTCCCGGGACCGCATTCCACCGCCCGCGCGACCCCGTCGGACGCCATGGACCGCACGTTGTCCACCCAGCGGACGGAGGACGTGATCTGTTTCGGCATGTCGCGGCGAATCGACTCCACGCCCTCGTGTGCGCGTCCGGTCACATTGGAATAGACCGGGAAGCGGGGTTCGCGAAATTCAATGTCGGCCAAAAACGCGGCGAAGACCTCTTCGGCGGGCGCCATCAGGCTGGAGTGAAACGCCCCGGCCACCGGAAGCGGGACCGCCATCCGCGCGCCCGCGGCCTTCGCCAAGTCCGGCACCTTCTCCGTGCCCTCTTTGGCCCCGCTCACCACGGTTTGCCCGGGAGAATTGTAATTGGCCACCTCCACGCCGGCTTCGCGGCAAATGTCTCCAATCTTGTCGTCGTCCAGGCCAATGATGCTAACCATGCCGCTTTCCCGCTGTTCACACGCACTCTGCATCGCCTCGCCCCGCACCCGCAGAATACGGATCGCGTCCTCGAAACTCACCGCGCCCGCCGCGTAGAGCGCCGCCCACTCCCCGGAACTCAGTCCCGCCGCCGCCTCGGGCGCGAATCCGGAATGGCTTCTCAGCAATTCATAGGCCGCCACGCTGTGCACGAAAATCGCGGGCTGCGCGCGGTCGGAACGGGTCAATTCCTCTTTCGGACCTTCGAAACACACCTGCGCCAGGTCGAAACCCAACGCCTCCGAGGCGCGGTCGAACCAGGAGCGGGCGTCGGGATACGCCTCCACCAAATCCTTGCCCATGCCCACGGCCTGGGCGCCTTGTCCGGGAAACAATACAGCGGTCTTGCTCATGCGGGAGTTCTCCATTCCAGCAACAGACCGCCCCAGGTGAATCCGGCGCCGAAGGCCAGCAGCATCACCTTGTCTCCGGGATGCAGTCGACCTTCCTTGGCCGCCTCATCCAGCGCAATGCCAATGGAGGCGGCGGACGTGTTGCCATATTTGTCTACGTTCACGAAAACCTTGTCCTTGTCGACCCCCACCCGGGTGCGAATGGCCTCCAGAATGCGGTGGTTCGCCTGGTGGGGAATCACCAGCGCCAAGTCATCCCCGGTCCAGCCCGCGTCCTTCAAAAGCTTCTTCGCCGTGCGGGTCATGCTGACCACCGCGTGCTTGAACACCTCCTGCCCGGCCATGGAAATCGTGTTGCTCCGCTCCGCCAGCACCTCCGGCGTCACCGGTCGACGGCTGCCGCCGGCCGGAACCTGCAACAAATGCCCCAACGCCCCGTTGGATCCCAGACGACACGGCCCCAGTCCGCCTTTGCTGCCCTCCTCCACGGAGAGCACCGCGGCGCCCGCGCCATCGCCAAACAAAATACACGTCGTGCGGTCCTGCCAGTCCAGCAGCGTAGACATTTTTTCCGCGCCGATCACCAGCACCGTGCGGTAGCGACCGCCCTCCATAAACGCCCGTGCGGTTTCCAGCCCGAAAATAAAGCCGGAACAAGCCGCGCTCAAATCCATGGCGAAGGCGTTTTTCGCGCCCAACCGGTCCTGCACCACCGTCGCGGTGCTTGGAAACGGCATATCCGGGGAGCAGGTGGCGACCAGAATGGCGTCCAAATGCTCCGGTTCGATTCCCGCGTCCTCCAGCGCCCGTTCCGCGGCGATGAGCGCCAGATCCGAGGTCGCCTGACCCTCTTCCGCGATCCGCCGTTCCCGAATACCCGTGCGCGTCCGAATCCATTCGTCGTTGGTGTCGACCATCTTTTCCAGGTCGTGGTTGGTCATCACGCGTTCGGGTGCGTAGGATCCGGTTCCGAGAAGCTGAATGGGCATATCGTTCCTTACAGGGTTCCGCGCGTTTCATCCAACCGCGCCAGGTCGTCGATAATGTGGTGGTTGATGTCGTGCTGAAAAGAGTCCCGGATCACCCGGATGGCATTGCTGACCGCGCGGCGGGAAGAAGACCCGTGCCCGATGTATACGATGCCGTTCACCCCCAGCAACGGCGCGCCGCCCTGGTTTTCGGAATTCGACTTCCGTTCAATGTTTTTAAAGGCCGGCTTCAACATCAACGCTCCAAGCTTCCGGATCAGCGTGGCGGTGAACTCCATTTTCAACCACGCCTTCATCGCGCCGGCCACCGCCTCGCCCGTTTTCAACACCACGTTGCCGGTGAAACCGTCACACACCACCACGTCCACGTCGCCCGCGAACATGTCGTGGCTTTCCACGTTGCCGATAAAATTCAAATGCGAGGCCTGAAGCAACTTGAACGTCTGCTTGGTCAGTTCGTTCCCCTTGGCCTCCTCGCCTCCTATGCTCAACAACCCGACCCGCGGTTTGCCGATCCCGAGAATTTCCCGGGAATACACGTCGCCCATCACCGCGAACTGGGTCAGCATTTTCTGGGTGCACTCGGGATTGGCCCCCGCGTCCAGAAGCACCACCGGATGCTTCCGGGTTGGCAACACCGTGGCGATGGCCGGGCGGTCCACGCCTTTGAGGGTGCGGAGTTTCAAAGTGGCGCCCGCCACCATGGCCCCGGTGCTTCCGGCCGAAAACGCCGCGTCGGCCTTCCCCTGCTTCACCAAGTCGATGGCCCGGGCGATGGAGGAGTTCTTCTTGCGCCGCAGGGCGCGGGCGGGCGCTTCGCCCATCTCGATCACCTCGTCGGCGTGAACCACTTCAATGCGATCGGACGAGCCGCCGCAGGCGTCGAGATGCTTCCGCACCTCCTCCTCCCGACCCACCAGGATCAACTTGTCGACGGAAGGATATTTCTCCACCGCCTCCACGCAACCGGGAATGATCTCATCGGGGGCGAAGTCGCCGCCCATGGCGTCCACAGCGATGCGCATACAAACCAAACGGGTTTCGGAGATCCGGTGCCCGGTTTTAGTCGTCGATCGAAAGTGTCAGAACCTGACGACCCGCGTACTGGCCGCAGGAACGGCACACGCGATGGGGCTGCGCGGGTTCGCCGCATTCGCCACACACGTTCACGGTGGGCAGGGGGCGGCGGTGGGAGCTGCGGCGCAGCCGTTTTTTCATTTTGGAAGTTTTGCGTTTGGGAGCAGCCATGGGGAGTCCTCTTGCGGTGGGTTGAGTTTACAGATTCAGTCGATTCAAATCATTCCAGGGGTTGTCGTCCTCCTCGTCCCCCTCTCCCGTGAGATCCGGAGGCAATTTGGGAAGCTCGAAAGCCTCCGACCGCGCCTCGGGACTGACCGGGAAGTTCGGGATCTGGATCACGACCGCCTCACGCACATCTTCCGTGAGGTCCAAGTCGCCCTGGATGTCTTGGGTTGAATAGTCGCGCAAAAAAGCGGAATCCCCGACGATTGTCGAGAAAAAAAGGCCGCTTCGTACACATTCCAGTTCCATCGACGCCTCCACCCGTCCGGTAATCAGGATTTCCTGGTTTTTGCGTTCAGCGGTTAATTCGTAGATTACGTCGCCCACATTTCGGATCGACACCTCGTTTTCCAACTCCAGAACGGAGCCCGGCAAGGTGCCTTCCAGATGAAACGGACCCCGTTCGAGGGCATCCACGGGAATGGTCAAAGGGGACTTCATAATCGGTCTCATGCCTCCGGACAATCCGGACGGTTCGAAACGGAAGCGCGCATCATAAGCCATCCTCCCCAAAAGGGCAAGGACGGATTCAGCTTCCGAAAGCCGTCATCCCGCGGCCCGCACCCGGCCCACGATCTGTTCCACCACTTCCTCCAGCGTCAAATGGGTGGTGTCCACCACCTGCGCCCCGTCCGCCACCTGCAGCGGCGCGGTCTTCCGGGTGCGGTCCAGATGATCCCGCTTTCGCAGACTCTCGTGCACCGCCTCCACCGAAGTACCGCTTTCGGTCGCCAGCAATTCCGCATTGCGCCGACGCGCCCGCTCGGCCGGATCGGCGTCCAGATAAAATTTGTTCGGGCTTTCCGGAAACACCACACTCCCTATGTCCCGTCCCTCCACCACCAGCGGCCCCATGGCCCGCATCCCGCGAATCCGGTCGACAATAAACCGGCGCACTTCGGGAATCCGCGCCACATAGCTCACGTTCTCCCGCACCGCCTCTCCGCGGATCTCCTCGCCGGGATCCTGTCCATCGATCGTGAACCTCACCGCGTGATCCACCACCTCGAACGACCATCGCGCCTCCCGCACCACCTCCAGCACCTGCGCCTCCTCCTCCGGATTTTTCTCCTCCCGCAAGACTTTCCACGTCATCCCGCGGTACATCGCACCCGAATCCACGTACAAGGCCCCCAGCTTTTTGGCCACCGACCGCGCGACCGTCGATTTCCCGGAGGCCGACGGCCCGTCGATGGCGATCACCCCGTTCGCCTGGGGCGGCTGCGCGGGCGTGGCCGCATCGCACAAGGCGGCGCGCCGATCCGCCGCATCCGCCAGCCAGGAGCGCACCGCCTCGAAATCCTCCGCCGCCAGGGCGTCACCCAATCGATCCAACTCCGCTCCCAGCCGCTTCACCCCCTCCGCCACGGCCAGCGCGTTGCTGCACACAATGTCCCGCCATAGATCCGGCGACCCCGCCGCCACCCGCGTAGTGTCCCGAAATCCTGGTCCCACCAGAGGCTTCAAGGCCTCCACGTCCTCCCCGCAACTCAACACCAGCGCGCTCGCGGCCAAATGGGGCACGTGGCTGGTGCGCGCGGCCAACTGATCGTGCGCCTCGGCCGACATTTCCACCACCCGGGCGCCAAGCGTGGCCCAGAACCGGGTGACCCGCCAGACTTCGGAACGCGACTCCGGATCCGAACACACAATGCAAGTCGCCCCGCGATACAAATCGGCGTCGGCAACTTCCAAGCCGGTTTTTTCACTTCCACACATCGGATGGCTGCCCACGAACACGGCCGGGGTATCGCGCAACACCTCCGCGCACGCTCCCGCGAGCCAGGATTTCGTACTGCCGACATCGGTGACCACCGCGCCTTCTTTCAACCCCGGCAATGCCTTGCGCAGCAGATCCGGAATCGCGCAGACCGGCACGCAGGCGATCACCAGATCCGCGTTCCGCACCGCCTCCGCCGGATCGGCAAACACCGCGTCCGCCATTCCCCGCCGCAACGCCTCCTCCCGCGTTTCCTCCCGGCGCGCATACGCCTGAATCCGAAGTTCCACCCCACGCGACCGCAAGGCCAACCCCACGCTTCCCCCCATCAACCCCACGCCCAACAACGCCACTGTTTTCATGTCAATACCTCTTTCAAAGCCTCCGCCGCCCGGCGGTTTTCGCGTTCCGTGCCCACCGTGACCCGAATCCAGTCCGGCAGACCGTATCCATCCATGGGACGCACAATCACGCCCCGGGTCTGCAATTCTTCAAACCGTCGACGCCCCTCGCCCGTGCGAATCAATAAAAAGTTTGCCGACGACGGCACCGTGTCCAGCCCCAGCTCCGCACAGGTTTTCTCGAAAAAGCGCAACCCGTCCCGCACCAGGGCGCGGGTCCGCTCCACATGCTCCCCATCCTCCAGCGCCGCCAGGGCCGCCGCCTGCGCCATCGCGTTCACATTGAACGGCTGGCGGAATTTCTCCAGCAGGGAAATTAGTTCCGGCCGGGCCACCGCGTAGCCAATCCGCAGCCCCGCCAACCCGTAGGTTTTGGAAAACGTGCGCATCAGCACCAACGGACGCTCCTCCCGCACCCACGCCAAGGAATCCGGCGCGTGCTCCGGCGCCAGCAACTCCACATACGCCTCGTCCAGCACGGGCAGCACATGTGGCGGCAAGTTGTCCAGAAACCGTTTCAACGCCTCGTTGTCCACCCGGGTGCCGGTGGGGTTGTTGGGATTGGCGACAAACACCAGACGCGTATCCTCGTCCACCAGCGCCGCCATGGCGTCCAAATCATGGGTAAACCCGTCCATCGACGCCATCCGGGTCTCCGCGCCAAAGGCGTCGCCCACCAACTTGTAAATGATAAACGCCCCCTGGCTCATCACCAGATTGGCACCGGGCTCCAGAAACACGTGCCCCAGAAATTCGATCAACTCGTTGCTGCCGTTTCCAAACAGCAACATGTCGGACGGAACATCAAGATGCGTGGCCAACGCCTCCCGCAAATAAAACGCGCCCCCGTCGGGATACAAATGCATCTTCTCCGCAACCACACGCATCGCCTCCACCGCCTTGGGACTCGGACCCAGGCTGTTTTCATTGGAAGCCAACTTCACCAACTCCCCCGGCCTCAACCCGTGGGCCCGCGCCACCTCCTCCAACGGCCGACCCGGCTCATAGGTCATAAGCTCCTCAATGCCCGGCTTCGGTTTCAACGAATCGATCGCCGCCATCGTTCAACTCCGAAAAGCAATGGGATATGAGCCGAGCACGGTGAATTCGAGACAATGGTCCGCCAACTCGTCCAGCACACTCTTGATCTCCGGATCGTCCGCATGCCCCTCCAAATCCACGAAAAACGTGTATTCCCACGCGCGCTGCTTGCTGGGGCGTGATTCGATTTTCGTCAGATTCAACCCCGCCCGGTGCAGCGGTTCAAGCGACTGGAACAACGCGCCGGTCTTGTGCCGTACGCCGAAGAAAATCGACGTCTTGTCCTTTCCGGAGGGAGGACCGTATTCCCGTCCCAACACCAGAAACCGCGTCGAGTTCCCCGACAAATCCTGTATGTTCTCCGCCAACACTTCCAACCCGTGTTCCTCCGCCGCCAGACGGGACGCGATGGCCGCGGCATCCGGATCCTGAAGCACCTGGTCCCCCGCGCCGGCGGTACTGCGGGTCGGAATCAATTCGGCCTGGGGAAAATGCCGCGCAAGCCAATTGCGACACTGCGCCAGCGCCTGTGGGTTGCTGTAAATTTTCTTCGGAAGCTCCCGTCCGGGCTGCACGATCAAACAGTGGTGAATGGGCAGATAAATCTCGGCCGTGATTTTCAGGGGGGTCCGCGTCAGCCGATCCTGGGTCGGGGTCACGCCGCCCTCGATGCTGTTCTCGATCGGCACCACCCCGTACTGGGCGTTCTCCTTCTCCACCTCTTCGAACACCTGCTCAATCGTCTCGCACGGCAGGTAATGGAGGCTTTGCCCGAACTTCGACAAGGCCGCCTGATGGGTATAGGTCGTCTCAGGTCCCAAAAAGGCGATGGACGATTCCAACTCCATGGAAATGGCCGCGGACATGATCTCCCGGTAAATCGCGCGCACATGCGTGTCCGACATCGGCCCCCCGTTCAACCCCATCACCTTCTCGAACACCTCCTTCTCCCGCGCGGGCACGTACACCGGGGCGCGGGTCTCCTGCTTCAGACGGCCGATCTCCATGGCCGCCCGGATCCGCTCGTTCAACAGGCGGACAATCTCCGCATCAAGGGTATCGATGCGCTCACGATAAGTGTCGAAGTCGGACATGCGCGCACCCTAAACAGCTTGCGCCCCGCTGGCAAGTGGGAAGGTGGGCGGAGTTTCCGCCGCCCCCCGGATCATTCGGAAGGGGTGATGACGTATCGCCAGAACCAGGCCCCACCCGCCGCCGCCAACTCTTCCGAGAGACGGTATACCCGCTCCGTGGGGCCGGTGTGATGCAGTCGGACCAAGTCCCCGGCCCCATACCAGTTGTCCATGTCCAGCGACAATTCCAAATCGAACACCACGGGACGGTCCGCCCGGCGCGGCACCACCAATTCCGTGTGGTCCACCCCGTCCTCGCGCGTGACGCGGAACCGGATGCGGGCCGCCTCCAGCTCCCCCGCGCCCCGCAGGCCGAACGCGTATTCCAACCCGTCGGCGATCCCGTTGCCATTGGCGTCGGCCGCTGGCTCGTCCGGAACCGATCCCAGATGCTCCTTCTGCCACGTTTCCCACGACGTCGTGGGAGGGGTGCGTCCGGACACCTCGGCGGACTGCAACACGGTCTCCCCTTCCCCAACCGCTCCGAGAATCACGATGTCGGCCGAGGAAGCGTTCCATTGTTTCGCCACGGGTTGATCGGGATTGGCCTTGGGCCATCTCCAGTCCGCGCTCCGAAACAGAATCCATTCCCCCGATTCCGCCGTGCCGGAAAATCCCCAGATCCACGCCCGGGCGCCGACGGTGAACGGCGCGGCGTTGTCCGTCACCTCCAACCTGGAAGTGAACCAGCCGTTCCGCTCATGATACACCACCCGTTCCGCGCCCGTCCAGTTTTCCGCCCACTGGTCCCTGTTCTCCGCGGTGGGCTCGAATCCCGGTCGAAACACGCCGATCTCAAACCGAAACCCGGAGTCCATCACCCTCCGGTCGGATTTCAAATTCAGACTCCCCGGGTCGCAATACCACTCCAATACCGTTGCCCGTGCGAGGACGGGCAGACAGGCCAACGCCAACCACCACCCCTTCATGCCCGCCTCCCCTTTCCCCGAAACTGGAAAAACAGAAACGCGCAGGAAAGCGACAGGGCGGAAAGCCACAGCGTTCCCGCCTCGGGAACGGGACTGTAGGTTTGCACCAGATAAGCGTCCCCCGTACTTTCGTACACGCCGCCACCCTCGTATTCATAGGAATTGTAGCCGCCGAACACCACATCCACGGAGGCATCGGGCGCGGAAGGGAAGTCGCTGCTCAACGACCACTGCTGATCAAAATCCTCACCGCAGCATGCCGCGAAATCCGCTCCGTTCGGGAACGTCCAGGCCGCCACCCGTCCCAGAAACCATTCCGTGCTCTCCTCGACGGTCTGTTGATTGAAAATCCAGATAAAAGCGTCTTTCTGCGAGAAATCAAACCCCGCCGTCGCGTCCGGACTCTGACTCGTGCCATCGCTGTTCATCACCGAGCCGGAGGAAAGGCCGGAGGAGAAATACCCGAAATCCTCGTTCAACTCCGCCTCGTCGAACACCTTCCAGTTGTTCTGCCAGTCTTCAACGTTCGACACCTCGGGGTCGAACGCGTCCCCGGTCGGCGTCTCGAAGGTCCCCAACTGAATATGATAGCTCGCGCTGTCCAGATTCGTGGCCCCCGAGCTGTCCAACAACGTGCTGGGAAACGCGTTCCCCCAGTTGATTACCGCCGTGTCGGCGTGCGCGAGACTCCACACGAGAAAGGTTCCAAGAATACAAGCGGTCTTTTTCATAATTTCATCCTATCCTTCCACCCGATCAGGGCGTCCACGTCAAGGGTTGTACATAGGTGTCGAGACCGTTCCGCGAGTCCACAACCACGGCGCGATCCCGGAAGAAAAGCGTTTCAGCGTCCCGACGCGTCACGTGCACGTCACCGGTCACCACCCATCTCACAATCGAGGTGGAGTCCAGCAAATAATACACGTAATAGCCCGTTCCTCCGTCTTCCACGTCCCCGTTCCAGACCAGGAACTGGTCGGCACGCTTGAAATCGGGGTTCCCGTCGAATCCCGCGTCTTTGCTCAATCCCCGGGCAAGAGCGGACTGGTCCAGCGGATACCCGCCGGCCACCAGGTTCCGGTCGGCGCAGAGCGGACGGGCAAAATCATGATCCCGCACCTGACCGTACGTGGTCAGGGTTTTGATTCCGGCGGAATCCACAAACGCGCCATGCCCCGGAGGCAGAACCACGCTCCCGCGATCCGTCAGCGTCGCATCGCCCGTGAGCACCCAACGTCCGTCCCCGCCGTCGTCGTACAGCCAGTAGGTCTCCCAGCTCCCCGCATTGTGGAGAATCACCCGATCGGCGGTCGACTGGCTTCCCGTCGCCTGAAACACCGCCGGGGGAAACAAATCGTCCAACGTGCGATGCGGACGGATCGCCAGACCGTCGCCCTCCAGATCGGCGGGAGGCGGGCCCGTGCGCGTGCTGTTCGGCGCGGAAATGCCGCACAAGTCGCTGTCGTTCGCCAACGTCACCGTATTTCCGGACACGCTGGAAATATCAAACCGATGCCCCTCGAAATCTCCGGCCGTGACTTCCACATAATAGGCGCCCCCGCCAAGAGAGGGAACCGTATCGGCCAACACCAGATCCTGGCCCGAAACGCCGCTCACGGTGCTGTCGAGCACCGAACAGGAGACAAACGGGTCGCTGAAACTACGGCAATACGCGCCGAAATCGCTGTCCACCCATCCGCTGACCCCCGTGGAGGTTTCACTTCCGCCCTCGGTACGCAGGATACGCACAAAGCCCTCGCCGCCGCCGAGCCCCGTCAATCCCGGCAGATCCGTTACCGTCACCGTTTCGGTCCCGTCGCCGTTGGTCACGGCGCTGCTGTTGCTTCCATCCAGCGTCACGGTTCCCTCCCACAAGGTGGGATCCGCCAGTTCCGATGCGTATTCCACCGCGTAGGTCACGCCCGACTCCCCTTCCGTGCGAATGAATTCGCCGTCCAGCGAACCTCCATTCAACGCGAGACAGAAACCGGAGGTGGTCGCGGCGTCGGTGAGAAAGTCCTGCCCGGTCACATCCGTTCCCGAGAGGGTGATGCCTCCATTGAGATCGTTTCCATTGGCCGATCCGTCCACGTCCTTGATCGGAGTCACCCGACTCCCCGCCACCAACCGCACCAGATAGTCCCCGGAAGGAAGATCGCCGAAACGGTAGGCGCCCGAGGCGTCGGTCGTCACCGTCCCCACCAACTCGTTCTCATCAGCCACGCCCAGGTTGCCGGTGTCCCGGTACAGGCGGACGGCCACCCCCTGCCGTCCATCGTCCGTCCCGGTGAAATCGTCGTCGTCCGTGCTGTCGAAAAACACGGTGCCGGAAATCGAGGCCAGGGTGGAGCCCGTGTCCAAGAGGAAATCCTCTCCAGACACGCTGGCGCCCGACAACACCAACGACGCCTGATCCCCGTTCACCGTGTAGGAGCCGCCATCCTGGTCCAGAATGGCGGTCGCGCCGGAGGGCTCGGCCATTTCCACCGTGTAACTCCCGTCCGGCAACCCGCTGAATCCGTACCCCCCGTTCAAATCCGTCACCGTGGTCGCCACGGGAGTGCCATCCCGATAGAGCGTGACCACGACCCCGGCCCGCCCGGTGTCTCCGCCCGAGAACGAGCTGTCGGTGTCCGTATCCTCCCACACCGTGCCGGAGATCGCGTTGAAGGCCCAGCGATAATCCTCCACCTCTCCATTGTCCGCTTCACCCGTGTAGGACAACGCCGGGAAGAACGGTTCCGACGGAAGAATCCGGAAGCGGGAATACAAAAAGGTGGTGTCGGTCTCCGACAAGGTGCCCGAGGGAATCGTGAACGTGGCCGTCACGGTTTCGGAAGAGGCGCTCTGACTGACCACCAGTTCGCCCACATCCGTGAAATCGCCGTCGTTGTTAAAGTCGATATAGCCAACCAGCCATCCGGTTCCGACCACGACCACCTGAACCGAACCCCCGCCGGTTCCATTGCTCCAAATCCCTTCCACCGTCACCCCGTCGTCATTGGCGTCGGCGGAGGAATCGGCAGACACCGTGCCGTTGGATTCCGTCGTCACGCCCGCCCCCAAGTACAAGTCCGGGGTGGAGGCGACCGCATGGCGCGCTCCGGAGGGCAACAACACGTTGTAGGAAGACGGGAGGTCCCCGAAGTCCAGATCCACCACCGACTCAAAAGCGAAATCCAGGTTCGTCGCGCTTTGCGCCACGGGCAACGCCTGGTACGCCCCGGTGGTGTGCCCTTCCGTATTCACCGTGTCCACCAGCACGGTGGCGGGCGTGTCGCTCACGGTGGTCGTAAGGGAAAGCTTTTGGATCGGCGGCACCATCGACACGATGTACAGATCGTCCCCGTCACCCTCCGGCAAGCCGGCGAACGCATAATCCCCCACGGCGTCGGTCGTCGTGGTTCCAATCAATGTCGTCTCTCCGGATTCCACCGTGCCGATCTCGCCCGCGTCGTCCCAGAGATAGAGATACACGGTGACGTTTTCAAAGGCCACCTCATCGCCGTCCACCCCCGAATCCCCGGACCCCAGCACGCCGTCCGGACTGGCTCCGTCCAACCCAATCGTCCCGCTCAACGTGTTGTCGCCGGTGTAGGCGTACCCGAAATCGATGTCGTCGCCGGAGCCCGTGTAGCTTCCCAGTCCACCAATGCCGGTGACCTCCCCGCCCGACACCACGATGCCGGGCACCTGTTCGTCATTCGGGGTCTCGTCCAACTCGTAGGAGGCGGCCACGCCTTCCGGGAAATCGGTGTCGGAGGAATCCACCTCCACGCGATACGTGTCGTCGCCCAACCCTCCGAAACTGTACGACCCCTCCGAGTCGGTTTCCGTGGTCGCCACCACTCCGCCGAGGTCGTCATACAAGGTGACGGTGATGTAGGGAAGCGCCACTTCCGAATCGTCCACAATGCCATCGTCATCGAAATCGATCCACAACGTGCCCGAAATCACGCCTCCCGGCAGGAAATACCCGAAATCCGCTCCGGCGTAGGTCTGCCCGGCGGTGACGGTAACCTCGTCGACCCCGTCACATCCAAACGCCAGCGGCCCCGTACACGGTTCGCCGTCGGAATCCGGATCGCCCGTCAAGGTGGCGCCCGAAAGCGCGCCGGTCGTGGTGTCGGTCCGCACCTCGTAGGTCCCCGCGTCCAAATTGACGAACCGATACGTGCCATCCGCGCCCGTCGTCGCGGTGTCCAGCAACGATCCGCCCTGGTACAAATGCACCACGGCGTTTTCAATTCCGGGCTCATTCGGATCCTGAACGCCGTTTTGGTTGACATCGAAGTAAATCGTGTCCCCGATGTCCGCGCCGGGAATCAAAAGCGTGTCGGCCGCATCCTCCCCCTCGTTGGCCGGGTCCCCGTTTTCAAACAGGGCTCCGGTGACGGACAGCCGATTCGTGGTGGTGAGGGAGGTGGAGGCCGCCGCGGTGAAATTCACGGTGATCGACGAACTTCCCCCCGGAGCGATCGGTCCAATGTTGTTCCAGGTCAACGTCCCGTCCGAGCCGGACACGGACGTCGCGTCGGGCGAGGGCGTGGCCGAGACGAAGGTCAACTCGTCCGCGTTGTAGGTGTCGGTCACCGGCACGGTCCCGAGCGTGGTCGACTGGGTGCTGCCCACCCGGAAGCCCACCGCGTCCAAATCCATGGTGGTGGCCGTGTTGCCTTGTTTCACCGCAGTGATCACCACGCTCATGGCGGCGAAATCCGCGGCGGTCCAGGCCGAACCGGTTTTGGTCAGAGTGGTGGTATAGGTGTAAAACGTACCGTTGAAACCCGTGTCCGTGACTTCGAGGGGACTCTCCGCCGTGGTCACGCCGTTGATCTCCACGCTCAGCTTTGGCACGTTGCTTCCGGCCCCGCCGAACAAACTCCCCTGCCCCACCAGAATCAACTCCACGCTATTGACCGTGCTTCCCCCCGGCGTGCCGAAATTCGACAGGGTGATGTTGTTCCCGTTGTTGGAAAAGGACGTCACCGTCCCGTTGCTGTCCGGCGCACCCGTCGCCTCCGACACGGACGTGCCGTTCCAGGTGTTGTTTCCCGTGGGCGTGGTGGCCGTGCCAGCCCACAACTCGTCCACCACCTGCACGCCGGCCCCCGAGTACTGATTCGTGACATCGAGCGTATAGCTGACCGTCTCCCCCTCCCGCGCCGAGGCGGGGCCGGTTTTGGACACGATCAGGGTCGGAGCGAACCCGAAGTCGTTCCCGCCCGAGGACCCTCCGGAGAGCGTCACCGCCAGCGTGGTCGGACTCGTGGCCGTCGCGCCCGAGGGGATGTCCCCATCTTCGGTATCCACAGCCACCAGGAAATCCCCGTTCGGGAGGTTCGAAAAGGCATAATCGCCGTTGACGTCGGTGGCCGTCGTTCCCAGCAGAATGTCGCCGGAAGTCACCGTCCCGCTTCCATCCGCGTCGTAATACAGGGACACGTTTACGAGATCCAACCCCGCTTCCGAAAGGCTGTTCTGAACGCCGTCGCCGTAGGTGTCGGTCGCGCCCGCGCCGTCGTCCTCGAACACCGTGCCGGAAATACTGTAAATGCCGTTCATCGCGGTGCTCGCGCTGTCCGACAGAAAAGCCTCCGTGTCTCCGAACGCCAGCTCCCCGGTGTTCAACACGGACACCACGCCCACGCCCGGACTGTCCACCGTCACGGAGAACGTGACGATGCCCGACGCCCCGCCCGCGAACGCGTCGCTCAACCGCCATTGCAGATCGGTCACCGTGGTTGGATCTCCAGGTTCCGTTGTCGTCCATGTCGCGCCGCTGTCCGTCGAATAACGAACTTCGTAAGAGGCCACCCCCGCCGGCAAAGTATTGCCCGAAGCCGCCGATCCGGACACATACGACGTGTTCGCGGGAATACGGTCCCGCACCACCAGTGGAGAACCGTTGTCGGGGTTGCCCACCACCTGAGAGCCGGGATTGGAGAACGACAAAGTATAGGCCAGCGTGTCACCGGGATCCGCCGTGCCCACGTCCACGGTCTTGTCCAGGGTCAGGGGGGACGAAACCGAGGAGGGACCGCCGATGTTGGCCCCGTAGTCCCCGTTGAATTTCTCGTTGTCGAAACCGGAAGCCGCCATCTGATACGGGGTCAGCTGGGCGCTCGCGTTGGCCGCCAACGGCAAATAATCGTAGCGGACCAGCCCGATCACCCCGTTGTTGTCCGGCAAGTTGGAGAAGTACAACTGATCGCGCACATCGTACACCTGCTCTCCCCCGCCTTTCAGTTTCACCACCAGCAGAGTGTAGGTGTTCACCAACCGGAACTGGGAAGGATCGAGCAGCCCCGGATCGCCCACCGGCTGCAACCACGCGTTGGCGTCGGGCACCAGATCCCCGTCGTTGTCGAACCCCTGGGCCACGTTGCCCAAATCGTACCAGATCCCCTCGGTCACGATACTGGTGCCGGGAGACCCGTCCGCCGCCAGGCTGTTCCACTGGGGCTCGTACTTCTCAAGCAAATCCTGATACTCCTGCGGCACCTTGTTGGCCGTGTTCGGAAAAATTTTGTTGGCCATGGCGCTGATGCAGTTGCGCATGGTGGCGGTGCGTGGCACGTCCGCGGTGTTCGTCCCATCCGTGGCCCAGACCGTATAATCCAACACCAGATCGTCGTCCGGTTTCGATCCCCCCGTCACCGATTGGCCGTTCGGATCGAGATTTGGATAACTCACCAGCCAATAAACCGGCACATATTCCCCCGCCGGAATCGTGCCCACAAACCGCGCGGCGTCGCCCGCTCCCAGCGATCCACCCTCGTGCGTGAGTGAAAAGGTTCCCCAATAGCCGCGTCCCTCGCCCTCCGCCACCGTGGTCGAATCGTACACGCCCGGCGTCGTTCCGTTGCCCACATAGGCGTACACCCCGGTCAGGTCGGTCACACCGTCGTTCCAAATCCGGGCCGAAATGTAGGCCGAGCGCGGCGCGTAGGTCGAGGGACTCTCCACATTCGAGTCCACAATGAAGTTGTAGGCGGTAGTGACTTCGATTCGCAACGGACCGGCGGGGTTATCGGCCCGCAGGACGGAACTGAAAGTCAACGAAAGGAACAACAGGGCGTAAAACGGTTTCAAGGCATCCTCACATTCGAGTCGATATCCGACAAACCGGTCCACAAAGACAAACGGGACCAATTTTGAACTTTTCCATTTGATAAACCAATCAAACGGTTTTTTGCAATTCATTTATTCAATCCATTTAATTTTCCGAATGAATTGCCCCCCGCCCGCCGCCGCCAACTCTTCCGACGAAGAGGTTCCAAGTCCCGCGTTCACGCGGCATTCCCGAGCCCGATTCATCGGGCGAGTCCCGCGAAACCTTCGCTCCCACAACCCCAAGCCCGCGTCAGTCGCCCCCTGAAAGCGCTTCCAAACTTCCGAGCGAAGGGAACCTCCACCCCTCCCGTCCATCACCAGCCGCAACAGGGTATTCGGGAACCGGCGTGTGGCCACTTCTTTGTTTGGGCTACATACTGGTATAAGAACAGGATTTTCGATTCTCTAGACGAAGCAAAGTCCTTCATTTTCGGCTATTGAGATCACGTGAGGGAAGATCATGACCGATAAGAGCCCCCAAGTCTGACTGGAATCAAGCTTGCTCAGCCATACGCAATCAGTTCCCCACGAGCAAACATCCGGCCGGACAATTAACAGTCCAGAATCCCACCAAAAGGCCGCCCGTTGCTCCTGGCCAACTCTCCAAAATCACCCTGTTTTCAGGTCTGAAAAGCAACCCGCATCCGTTCAATCTCGTCACGGGAGATGGACAGGGTATTGGCATTTACCTCCCACCCCTGAACCACGGTTTGAACCCCCCTGATGATTTCATCCGCCCGTTCCGGACCCAACCGAAAATACTCTGCCACTGTCCGGGCCAAATCAAGATCACAGTCATTGCTCGACTCATCCACATTAAGAGACAGGCCTCCCGGCCAGGGTTGTGGGTTGATGTCATACACCGGAGACAGCCGCCATCCTTCGGTGGCCAACAGGAAACCGTGGTTCCTCAAATGATCATCCGTGTTGTGAATCAGCATGTTGAATACAATCCGCCGCCACAGTTCCTCCAGGTCCTCATTAGGTTGCTCACTGATCTGTTCAATCAGCCCCACCAGATCTAAATAGCTCACACCTGTCTCCGCATTGTCTCCGTCGTGATAGCCCAACAGCGTCATGGCGGAGGCGAAATGAACTCTTTCTTCTACCGCACGATCAAAGCGCTTGATCAGAAACGTATGCCCTGCACCAGAAAACCGTTCTGCCCGTGCATCAACCGTCTCAATCCCCGACGCTTCTGCCAGTCGGTAAACAAGAGCCTCCCACGCGCCCACATCGAATTCGTCGCTTTTGCTCGGAAATTTCGCCACCCATAACTGTCCCTTTGGATCCATGACGGTTGCTTTGGGACGGGCGCCACCCAAAGAAGTTCCCGGAGCCAACAACAGATTCAGCCATTCTTTGTAGCGTGGATCTGCAGGGTCGGCATCTTCGAAGTTCCGAGAGGCCTCTTCCAGCTCCCGTAGGTCGTGGATCGGAGGAACCGGCAAGCTTCCTTCCTCTGCCAGGAACGGAGCGTCCTCCCCGCCCACCTTGAAGCGCAATCCGCCCAGTCGGCTGACATCACACACGGCGAGTAAATAATCCGTGGCGAATAGATGCCCATCGTCGCCCCCCCGCTTGGCCCGTCTCTGAATCAGCAGTCTTCCCCAACGATCCGGAGCCGAGTCCGTAAACACTCCGAACTGACCTGACTTGTCTGTGAACTGACGGCCGGGCATCAATTGAAGCTGAGGATCCAGCAACCGGGAATCACCCCGTTTCAGCCAATCCTCCTCATATTGGAAAGACAGCACTTCTTTGCCTCGGGTGACCTGGCGTTGCAGTGTACCCATATGCTGGGGTCCTCCAAGCCCTTTCCAATCCGCGTAAACCCGTATATACTCCGGTTTGCTCATTCACTCTTCCTCCGCCTCGGGCCCCGTTTGGGCGTCTTCAAATCCAGATCCTGCAGCTTTCGCCCCATTTCATCATCTGTGGCCAGCTTGTCGATGTCGTCCCCCAGTCCCAGCACCTGCATGACCTGGAATAGATTGGAAAACGTCACGTTCGGCTCCCCGGCCTCCATGCGCGTCAATGATTGACGGCTGATCCCCGCTCGCGCCGCCACCAACTCCGCACTCAACCCACGCCTCAGACGGGCAAGCTTCAACCGCTCGCCCAGTCGGGAAAACTGGCGTTTATGCTTAGGAAGCAGTTTAGCAGAACTCTTCATAAAGACTCATATATTACACATTAACACACGTTTATGTCAACTATATGAGTCATTAAATTTAACGCACCCACCATAACCGCCCGCCCTCCGATCCATCACCAGCCGCAACAGGGGGTATTCGGGAACCGGCCTGTGACCACGGCGCAAACCCTCTCCTGCAACTCTTCAACGATTGAAACATCAGGCGAGACGGTTTGGGTAAAACGCCGACGGAAATACGGCAATTTTCCCAAATGTTCGCACGTGTGCAGACCTACCCCGGGATACCGTACGAACCACACCACCCAACCCCAACAGCGCTCCTCCGCCGCGGACGCGTTGATTGGGGCTGACGGACCGATCGACCGCATGCCCATAGACGCGCCCGCGGCGGACGGGTCGCCCAAACATGAAGGGTGCCCGCTCGAAACACTTGATTTTTTCAGCGCGATCGCGTTATCTATCCAGTAAGGAGTCCTGCATGAAACGAATCGCCACCACCCTTCTCCTTGCCATCTGCCTCGCGGGCATCGCCCAAGCCGCCTTCTCCGGCAACCGGGAAAGCAAGGTCTTCCACCGGGAAAGCTGTCGCTGGTTCACCTGCAAAAACTGCACCGCCACCTTTCAAACCTACGAACAAGCGATCCAGGCAGGCTATCGCCCCTGCAAGGTATGCAAACCCCGGCCCTCACGTTGAATGCAAAAAAGGGGTTGAAAAACGCACCTCACCCTAGACAGCCCCCCCCTTACTCGGGACCATTCAACGCGATGGTTTGTTTGAGATAATGTTAAAATGCACGGCCCGACTCTTCGCCCCCGGTTCTTGTCCACCCGCCTGCAACGCTGTAGCACTGCGGGCAGGTCGGCTCTCGTGGCTTTGCTCTCCAGCTTCTTTCCCACCCAATCTCACGATTACGCAATTGTCATTGGCTTGTACTTTTGTTTTCATTGTTCCATGTACAGAGGACTTTCACCTCATAAGTTCACGCCCATGCCGTGCATACACCAATGACGCCTGCGAACCCTCATACTTCGGGTCCGCAACGCCAAAACGTTCGGCAAACAATATAATCTACCTCGGTCCGGGATAGGAGTAAGAGCATGGACAAGACAAAACTGGTGGAGGAAGTAGCACAGCTCTTCCGCGCCAACGGCCACAAGGTCGACACAAGCATCAAAATCAATCATCGTGAGATCGATGTTCGCGCCCAAGAGACACAAACACTTGTGCGCAAGGTGATTCTCATCGAATGTGCTGACTACAGCACACCTGTTGGGGTAGGTAAGATGCAGGAAGACCTCAGTAAGTTAAGCGCCGCACGGGAACACCTCAAGGAGAGCGCTGTGCTGATGCACGTGTCTCGACAGGGCTACACACCTGATGCAGCGGGTTACGCTGCAGATGCTGGAGTGTCAGCCTACGCATTTCATGACCTGCAGGCTCAACTCATCAACTTTGAACCATATCTCTCGGCCATACGAACTGATCCACTCAGAACGACGATCCTGAAGGAGTACCAGCCGAATCGCGTACATTACGAGTCCTCTGCCGACAACAAGGTACCCGCACTCGATTTCCTGCATGACTGGCTTTCTTCAGATTCTCGCTGGCTAACACTGCTTGGCGACTATGGGGTTGGCAAGTCCTGGACACTGAAAATGTTCCTCTACGACCTAGTCGAACGACACGTTAAAGATCCTGAGAGCTACCCTCTTCCATTATTTATTCCACTCCAACGGTTTACAAAATCCTTTGACTTCGAAAATCTGGTCCTGCGGACCCTACAGATCTATGGCGTTTCAGGGGTCTTTTACTCAGCGTTCGAGTACTTAATGCATAATGGTCGCATCGTATTCCTTCTCGACTCGTTTGACGAGATGGCCCAACAACTCAGTCGTCAGACGATCAGGGACAATCTTAAGGAAATGCTCGTCGGAATCAGTACGCACTGCCGGGCCATAATGACGTCGCGTCCAAATTACTTTGAGGGCAGAGCGGAACGCCTTCTGGTGGTTGATCGTAATGGTGTCCCTGAATGGCATCCACTCGATGCCGCCGAGAACTCCCTGCGCGCAGCTTCCAGCCGGACAATCCAAGAGCGCCTTCACGATAGTCAGTTCGCTCGTATCTGCGACCTGACTATTGAGCAGAGAAAGAAGTTGTTTGAGGCAGTCCTGGGTAAAGACTCTCCGCAGCACCGACAGTTGGTAGCTTTGTTTGACCGGTTCCAGAATCTTGAGAATTTGTCTCAACGAGCTGTAATAGCGCGCCTGCTCACGACAGTAGCTGCGACAATCTCGCAGTCCAAAGAGATTACAACAGTTGACGGATATGCCTTGCTACCTGAGGAACTGGCAACGCTCAATGAAGCCAAAGTATTTGAGGTAGTTGTCTACAATCTGCTGTATCGTGACAAGGGGATCGGTACGCTGAGCACTGCTGAACGATTGCTGTTTCTCCGAGCCTTTGCTGTTTTTTTACAACAACGAGATCGGTCCCTGTTCGCCACACCAGACGAGGTACGAGCATGTGTTGCCACACTATTCTCCCGTCAAATCAAGAGATCAGATACACCTGAGCAAGACCTTGAGAGCTACTACAGGACTTGTCGCCGGCACTCTGGCCTCACCACTGAAGGTCAATTCCGCGACACAACCGGCCAAATGGACATGCCGGTTGACGAGCTAGACACTGAATCTCGCGTAGGGTTCTCCCACAACAGTCTTCGCGAGTTCCTCATTGCGGACGCACTGGCCACCGAACTCAGCAACGAGCAGTCGTTTCCGCATCTCCATACAGTGATTGTGACAGATGCTGTGGGCGACTTCTTCCGAGGCATTGCCGAGATAGACCCTTCTGTGAAAAAGTCGCTCCAAAAAGCGTACGAGGAAACGAAAAGAGATTGCCAACGCGACATTCTCTTCTCCTTGATGTTTGCGTTCATACGGCACGACCCACGCAACGTCAGGCTCTTGGGCTCCCCACCCAAACTATTAGGCGTCGATTTGAGTAACCTTGACATGTCCAGCCTGGACTTGCGCAAGGCGATCTTCGAAGACTGCGTCGCACAGGACGCAGACTTCCGTAAATCCGACCTACGTGGAGCCGTCTTTCAGAGGTGTATTCTTGAGAACGTTTCACTTGATGGTGCAAATGTGGCAGACTGCGATTTTGCTCATGCCGAGGTGGTGTCAATCTACGTATATGACGAGTTTGACTCACGGGCAACCGCAGTACTAAGTGGGCGATCCGCTCGGCAATGGCTTTACAGCCACGGCGCCAAGGTCTTACCGACAAATGACCTCAATCCTCTGCTAGGGCAAGCGTGGTACGAGGCAGCGCGGGAAGTCATCAAGACTCTAGAACGCCGGATAGGCGGGTCCCACCAAGATGTTTCCTTGGCAAAGGGCACAAAAGAAGCACACAGGCGGTTCGCTCATGACTTTGTTAAACACCTTGTTACCAAGGGTGTTCTGACTCGAATCAAGAAGTCAGATCGTGGGCCTGGATACGTAGTGAAGTTGAGCAAAGAATACCGGGAGGCCATTACCGAGTTCTCTCAGAACGGAACCATCGCGCCAGTATTGCAGGAGTTCTTCGACAAGCAATTGAAATCCGAGTAGGCGCGTTGCCAGAGTTGACGGCCGAACAAGCTCATTCATTCGCCATATTCTGAGAAGATAATAAAGTTCCGGCGCATCATCAAATCGTGTGGGTAGCGGGTGACATGTCGAGGTCTCCAAAGTGAAAGTAGATGGCGTTTTTCATCCGTTCGGTGTTCCGGAACCCGCGCGCTCTTCGCTTGAGTTCCTGGATACGGGAGTTCATCGATTCCGCCCCCGCGTTGGTGACCCGGTGAACAATGGCGTTGAGGATTCCTTCCAGATGGTTTTTGACCATGCGAGCGACCTTTTTGACGGGTTCGAGGCGGCTTCGGATCGCCCAGCCGTACCACCCCATCCACGCCTTGCGTCCCCAGCCGCGGACGCGGTATCCCCAAAGACCCATCGCCTCCTGTCGGATCGCCCAAGCGTGGGCGGTCTTCAGGTTGGCCTCACGCAGACCCGAGAACCTGCGCCAGCGCTCCGCGTCCATGTTTTCAGGGTTCTGCAGCCACAGAAAACGGCTGCCCTTGAGGATCTCCCTGCCTTCTTTGAGCAGACCGCGCTGCTCCTGTCGTCGAACCTTGTCGATCGCGTCGCCAAGATGCTGGGCCACGTGGAACTTGTCGAAGCAGATCTTCGAGTCCGCATCCGGGACATGCGCCCGGGTCGCGTTCATGAACGGCTTCCACAGGAAAAGGGGTCAGCCCGCCCGATATGATGTTTCTCATTCCTTACCTCCACGCACCACCTTCTCCAACCGTTTCGGCAGACGCCGCACCTCACGCTCTTCCCAGCGGCGGAAACGGTTGATTCTCCGGGAGACGTTCTCGGCGGCTCCGAATTCCAGTCGGTTGGCCGTCCAGCGTACGGTGGCGGTGGTGTGAACATTCAGCAGCCAGGCCACACCCTGTTTCTCCAAGCGAGGAAAAGGGGAAAAGGGTCGGGGAAAAGGGTCGGGCCGTGCATTTTAACATTCCCTCTCTGTCGGTGCCGGAAACCGCTAGATAAGGTACGGAAAGTTTCGCACATTTTGAATCAGGCTGTGGTTCAATAAGGACAACCATGAGCGAAAAGACACAGACAGGCCCCGAGAAGGGTAAAATCATTCAGATCAACGAAGCCGAGGTGGAAGACCTGCTGGGCCGGAAGGTCCGGGAGAGCGTGGAAGAGACGCTCAACGGGCTTTTGGACGCGGAAGCGGATGAGTTATGT
>Ga0194137_10000582_pt1 | contig 23783 bp, 19 predicted proteins | sample TARM_MetaG_T3_14_FD_134025 | JGI IMG/M metagenome (GOLD analysis project Ga0194137, IMG submission 134025) | Freshwater microbial communities from Pennsylvania, USA, analyzing microbe dynamics in response to fracking - TARM_MetaG_T3_14 (version 2) | ecosystem: Environmental > Aquatic >... | reverse complement strand
TGCTTGTAGTATTGGAAATGTAAGTCAGGAAACAATACGAAAATATATTGAAAATCAGGGGTAAGAAGGCTTTCATCTACGAGCCTAAAGGCATCGTAGTTTTCAGCCTAATAACATTATAAAGCCCATTTGGAAGAAGACCTCGGGGTATTAGAACTTGGGAAGGATCAAGGAGTGCTCTATCTTGTGAACATCGTGAGTTTTAAATGGGTGAACATGACCTACGGATATACCTTCGGAGATCAGGTGCTTTTGGCTTTGTCCAAGCGGTTGAAGTCTTTTGAGAGTAAAGATCAAAAACTTTATCGCTTTGCCGTGGATCGCTTTGTCTTTCATGATGGAGAAAAGAGAAGTATTGAAGAGGTGGAGACCATGGCCCAGGCTGTGGTGGACGCCTTTAAAATACCCCTCGTGGTGGACGGCATAGAGCTCCATGTGTCTGTGAAAATTGGGATCGTCCTGGTGGATGCCACCTATGAAGAGGTCAATGGGGTGTTAAAAGATGCCACCGTGGCACTGACGGCCTGTAAAGATCTACAAAAGCCCTACAGCATCTTTAACCAAGGGATGTATCAGCGGATTCAGCGAGAAGAGGTGCTGGTGAAGGAACTTCGCCAAGCCATGGAAAGTACAAGGCGGGAAGATCTCTATTTGGAATACCAACCCATTGTCTCTGGAGAGACTTTAAAGATCCTCTCCTTTGAAGCTTTGGCTAGAATGAGATCAAAGACCTTTGGTAGAATTTCACCCCTAGAGTTTATTCAGGTGGCAGAGAAGAATATGCTCATGGTGGAACTGGGAGGCTACTTCCTAGACTGCGCCCTGGATTTTCTAGAAAAGCTGCAAGGGGCAGGGTATAAAGACATCAAAGTTGCCCTGAATATTTCTGGGATTCAGCTTCTTCAAAATGGCTTTACCACTATGCTTCTGGAGAAGTTGGATGAGAAAGATATCTCACCCCATCAGCTGGAACTGGAAATTACCGAGTCCATTCTTTTGGAAAACTTCTCTTTGATCAACAGTAAACTAAGAAGGCTCAGCTTGGCTGGGGTGAAAGTGGCTTTAGATGATTTTGGCACAGGATACTCTTCCTTCTTAAGGCTCCAAGAGCTGAGTATTGACACCCTGAAAATTGATCGATACTTTATTCAAAGCCTCCGGGAAGAGGATGAAGAAACCTTAACCAGCGACATGATCAAAATGGCCCATCGCTTTGGGCTTAAGGTGGTGGCAGAAGGGGTGGAAACGGCATTTCAGAGAGCGTATCTAAAAAGATTTGGGTGTGATGCCCTGCAAGGTTTCCTTTTTAGTCCATCGGTGAAAGAAGACCAAGCGTTGGCGCTATTAGAAGAAACTTTCTAAAGGGCCTTAAGAAAGCAGCATCGCGCTGCTTTCTTTTCGTAGGTGGGCACTTCTTTGTGTGATGGGTGTAAAAACATTTCCATCTATGGAAGAAGCTTGTATAATGAAAGCTAGAAAAGTGATCGTAGAAGTGTGTAGGATTCTATGTAAGTGATGAGATGGAAACCCAAGGAACTGAACAAGGTGGAAGGCAGGGATCATATGAAAGTTGGGAAGCAGATGACAGACATCGTAAGGAAACCAAGGGATGTGGGAGAACTCACCAAGGTATCCATGTTTTTAACCACCGTAGTCTTATGCGTTGCCCTGATCATCATGTCTGTGGGGATTCGAAATCATTATGTGAAAGAATTAGAAGTCAATGCGAGGAACTTAGCCCTGGGTTATTCCCACAGTCTACGGAAAACCGTGGAGGCCAGTGAAATTGTCCAAGGCCTCGTTCAAGAAAAACTCCTCTATGCCACGGGCATCATTGCCACCATGGAAGAGGATGTGACCAGTGAAGACCTTACACAAATTGCCAACACCATAGATGTGGAAGAAATTGACATCTATGATGAATGGGGTAGAATCATCTACTCTAATATACCAGGATACATTGGCTGGAAAGCCCCCATGGGTCATCCCGTGCAAAACTTTATTGCCTCGGGTAAAACCTTTCATGTGGATCCGTTAAGAGAGAATACCTTAAGCGGGCATTTGGTCCTCTATGGCTATGAGCGCTTAGGAGATGGACGCACAGTGCAGGTGGGGATCAGTGCCCAAGAAGTGGAAAAACTCATTGCAGGCTTTGAACTCAACCTCATGTTGGAAGCCATGCTCGAGCATAGTGAAGTGGGCTATGTGCTTTATATCGATGAGGAGCGCGTGGTTCTTGGTTCTAATACGGGAGAAGGTATTGGAGAAATGCTCCCGGTGAAAGAAGAAAAGGATCTGTTTGAAGCCTTAGGCATTGGGGAACTTCAATTGATTCCTCAAGAGAGTTACTATGAAGTGGAAGAGCCGGTATATTTGGATGAGGTCCTCATGGGGCATTTGGTGCTGGGCATTCACCTGGAAGAGACCAGGGACGCCATCAAAGACTTAAACGGTGTCCTCACGGTGGTGCTGGTGATGATTTATCTTGTGGGCATTCTCATGATGTATATGCTGCATTATAAGAATACGAAACTGTTTTCCTTGGCCTATGAAGATGATCTCACAGGACTACCCAACCAAAAGTACTTACAGCGAGAGCTTCGCTGGCTATTAAAGGAGCAAAAAAGACCGAAACTGGCATTGATCCTTGTGCACGTGCCAAGATTTTCCAAAATCACCATGTCTAAGGGCTACGAACAAGGGGAGAATATCCTTAGGGAAATCGCAGGGCACTTGAAAGCCATGGAAAAAGAATCCGTTACATTTTTCAGACATTCTGATGAGAAGTTCATCTTGATGGTCAAGGACTATGGGGAGAAAAAAGAATTGGTGTACATCATGGAGGAGCTCAGTGCCATAGCACCAGTTTTAGAAGGCTCTTGGTCAGAGAAACGCTACAGCGCTTTAAGGTTTGGGGCTTTAGAGGTCTCAGAGAAGTATACAGAGGAAAGTGAAGTACTAAAGGATGTGCTCATTGCGGTGAATCATGTGAAAGAGAGCAGTGTAGTGCCCTACATATTTTTTGACCAAGTCATGGAAGAGAAGTTAAGGAAAGAAACCCTGATAGAAGGGGCATTGAAAGAAGCTCTGGAACATACTGACCATGAGGTATTAAGCCTTCATTATCAACCGTTGATCCATGGGAAAACCGAGGAGGTTGTAGGTTTGGAGGCGTTAGCCAGGATGCACTCCCCCCAGTATGGCCCCATTCCCCCTTTAGTGTTCATTGAGATTGCGGAGAAGAATGGGCTCATGATGCAACTGGGAGAAGTGCTCCTTAGAAAAGCGGCAGCTTTTGGGAAACGTCTAGAACTTCTAGGAACACCCCTTAGAATTTCTGTGAACATTTCTGGCATGCAGCTCATTCAAGACGATTTCATGGAGGTGGTAAAGCGGGTACTTAAGGAAACGGGTATCCCGCCAAAGTTCTTGGAGTTTGAAATCACCGAGTCTGTGTTTCTTGGGAACTATGAAGTGGTCAACAGTAAGCTCATGGAGCTAAAAGCCTTGGGCATTGTATTGTCCATTGATGATTTTGGCACGGGGTACTCCTCCTTTGCCAGGCTTAAGGAGCTTCATGTGGATGGGGTGAAAATTGATCGATACTTTGTGTCGCGTATTTCTACTCTTCCAGAAGACCAGCTCATATCCTCGGACATCATTCGCATGGTTCATAAGTACGGACTATTCGTCGTGGCAGAAGGGGTGGAAAATGTAGTGGAAAAAGAATACCTTCAAAAAGAGCATTGTGATGTACTCCAAGGGTATTACTTTAGTAAGCCATTGAAAGAACAGGACATAGTCTTGTTCTTAAATAATAACAAGCCTTCTAGGGAAGGTTTTGACGAAGAAGAGGTGTAAGATGAAATTATGGATGGGTGCCAACGGAATATTTTCATTAGATAGCTGGCCCCTTTGGGTCTTCTTTGGCGGGATCTTTTTGGTGATCTACTTATACGTAGCTTTAAGAAGAACCAAGAAAAACTTTGAGGCCTATATGGCCTTGGCCATAGACTTCTTCAATGAAGATCAGCGCTATTTAAACATCAAAGATCAAGAAGGGAAGTATTACATGGTGAACAAGGCTTTCTTGGCCTTGCATCAGAAAGAGGAGAAAGACTTCATCGGAAAGACAGATGAAGAAATCTTCGGGGAACCCTTTGCGAAGATTTTGCGAGAGATGGATGAAGAGGTCCTTGCCACCCAAAAGGTCCTAGAGAAGCATGTGTCCTGGGAGGGCAAAGACTACTGCATTCGTAAGTTTCCCTTAATGCTTCCGGACGGCCGTCCTGGTATTGGGGTAAGTTCAGAAAACATCACGGAGGACCTGGCCACCAAAGAGCAGCGTGAGCGCATCATTAGAAGAAACGACATCCTCATCGATGTGTTCACCAAGGATTTCAAGTCTTCTCATGAGCAGCTGAATTATGTGCTGTATCAAGCTTTGGCGCTGACGGACTCAGACTATGGATACATTTATCATTACCAAGAAGAACAAAAGCGCTTTAGCGTTGAGAACTTTGCCATAAAGGGAAAGGTTTCTTCTCCCAAAAAGCTTCAGAAGAGTAGTTACAAACTAGATCATATGGGCCTTTGGAGCACCTCTGTTTTTTCCAAGCAACCGGAGATCCATAATGGGGTGCCTCGGGGAGATCAAAAACTAGAGATCAAGGAGACCTTTAATTTGATGACGGTACCCGTCATTCTCGGGGGAAAAGTGGTGGCTGTGGCCGGTGTAGCCAATAACCCCAAAGGGTATGTCCAAGGAGATGCAGAAGAACTCTCTCTCCTCATGACCGGAGCGTGGAATGCCAAAGAGCGCAGAGAGTACATCCAGCGTATGAGAGAAACCAACATAGATTTACAAGAAAATGAAGAGAAGTTAAAGCTCATTTTAAATTCCTCTGCAGAAGGCATCTATGGCATGGACCAAGATGGGCGGTTTACCTTCATCAATAAAAGCGCCTTAAGGCTTCTAGGGTATGAAGATAAAAAAGCACTCATTGGGAAAAATTGCCATGAGATGATTCATCATCACAAGGAAAATGGGGAGGTGTATCCTGAGCATCAGTGCTTAATTTATAAGGCCATTGCCAAAGGAGAGACGGTGACTTCTGAAGAGGAAGTGTTTTTCAAGAAAGATGGTTCCAGTTTTCATACACGCTACTCAGCCCATCCACAGGTGAGAGGGGGCGTAAATATTGGTGCGGTGGTGACTTTTTCAGACATTACGGCCCGTAAAATCCATGAGGACAATGTCCGGTACCTGACCTTTCACGATCCCTTAACGGGACTGTATAATCGTGCGTACTTGGAAAGTATTTATCATAGCTTGGACCAAGAAGAGAATTATCCACTAAGTGTGGTGGTGGGGGATGTCAATGGATTGAAACTTTCCAATGATATCTTTGGACATAGTCGTGGGGACCTTTTCTTAAGACGCATTGCGGAAGTGATCCAAGCATCCACCAGAGAAGAAGACTTGGTGTTCCGTGTGGGTGGAGATGAGTTTTTCATTTTCTTGAAGAATACGCCTTTGGCAGATGCCCAGGTGGTGATGCATAGAATTCACGCAGCTATTGATCAGGAAGATTTCCAAGGGGTTAAGGGAAGCATTTCCTTGGGCCTAGCCCTTCGTGATAAGGAAAGTGCGGGGTTAGAAGATGTGCTTAATGAAGCGGAGCAGAACATGTACCGAGAAAAAACCTTGACGCAGAAATTTGAAGGAGTCAAGCAATTGAAGTATTTGGTAGGGAAACTTCTTCGCATCCCAGAGGAGAAAGCCCATGCAGAAAACACCAGGGATTTGGCTGTTTCTTTAGGCTGTATTTTAGGTCTTCCACTGAATCAAAGGAAAGTCTTAGAAGAAGCGGCGTATCTTCATGACATCGGGAAAATCCCAACGATATTGTCCAAAAACTTGGGCGGGAAAGAGGTTTACCCCACCAGAAAAGATCATACGGTCATCGGGTATCGCATCTTAAACTCCTTTGAAGAAACCATGGATACGGCGAAGCCTGTGCTTTCTCATCATGAGCACTTTGATGGCAGTGGCTATCCCAAAGGACTCAAAGGAGAAGAAATTCCCATAGAGTCTAGAATTATTGCTGTGGCAGAGAAGTTTGAACGCCTCATAGGCGGCGCCTACAAAGAGCCCTTACATCCAGAAGACGCGTTTTCTGAACTATTAGCGCAGAATGGAACCCTATTGGATCCAATGGTGCTCAATGCCTTGAGAAAACTCCTGGATAGCTGGGGAACAACGTCCTAGTGGAAAGGTCATCTCCAAAGTACGGGGATGGCCTTTTTTAGGTGGCGCTAGGCTTATTTGTGGACATGAAAGGTAACTAAAGGAGCATTCTGAAAGAACCTATACCCAGATCCCTTGGGACTATGATAGAATAGAAGTGAAAACTTTGTCGAGAAATGACAATAAAGAGAAAGGATGAAAGCCATGGTGAGTCGCAAGAAAATTAGTAGAAGCTATTTTAGATTGTTTTTTCTTTCATCCCTAATCATTACGATGATTTTTATGCTTTTGAGCTATGTGATGGTGAAAAGTATTGAGAATTATGCCTTTAGAGAGATGGCGACAAGCTCAATCAATACCGCTCGAGGGTATTCTTATAGTGTATCTAAAAATATTGAAGCCAGAAATACCATTTTGGCGTTGATGCACGAAAAAATTGATATTGCTGGAGAGACCATTGCTTCTTATGAGTCTTTAGAAGGAGTCAATCTCCATGGGTTGGCAGAGGATCTCAAAGTGGACACCTTGGATGTCTATAATGCAGAAGGGGTGGTCATCGACTCTACCTTACCTGGAAACATCGGGTGGATTGTCTATGAGGGGCATCCCGTTCATGATTTTTATAAGAGCAACTTGCCATCCTATATCAGTGGCATCAGAATCAATACCATTTCTATGCAAGAGTATCAATATGGTTATTATAGAATTCCCTCGGGGGGATTTGTTCAAATCGGGGTGTCGGCGGAAAAGATCCATCAGTTTTTGAACAACTTTGCCATGGTGAAGTCCTTTGGAAAGATTCAGTCTCAAAACAGTTACATTTGCCTGTGCTTCATCGATCAATCCAACACCATCATCGCCAGTACGGAAGAAGCCAATGTGGGGATGCGTATTGAAGCGTCTGATATTCTAGAAATTATTCAAAAGGATGAGGAAGACAGTGTACTTAGAATGGAAGGGGATAAGGAAATCTTTAGAACCTTTGTGCCTATTTTTCATAACGGAGAGCGCTTGGGTACTTTATCCGTGGGAGAAGACATCAGCAGTACCAGGAACTTGATCCAGAAGATTTCTTTCGGTGTGGCTGTGGTGATGTTCTCTTTGTATGCAGGGATCATTTTCCTACTATTAGCCATCCAGAGAAAGAATAAAGATCTGCTAAACTTGGCCTATTTTGATGAAGACACAGAGCTCCCCAATCAGCTGTATTTAAAAGAGATTCTATCAGAGAAGACCTTCGGTGAAGATCAAGTGAACCGTGCGCTGATTTTGGTGCAATCAGAAGACTATAGAAATGTACATCAAGAATATGGCCATGAGCATTTGAAAGATTTGATGACAATTGTTCTTCGTAGAATCATAGAAGAAACACATTTCCAGGTGCATGTTTTTAGTTATACCCGGGAAAGATTCCTGCTATTTGTGGAAGGGTATGAAAATAAAGATCAGTTGGTGAACCTTGTAAAAGGCATCACCAAGGTGGTGGAACTGCCTGTGCGTACCAACCATGGCATCGATGTATTGAAGGTTCGATTTGGTATCACCGAAATTCCAAGAAAAGACACAGACGTCGTATTTGAGCGACTGGTGAAGGAAGCCTCCGTGGCTATGGCCACCTTGAGTCCCTCGGACAAAGTAAACCATGCTTTCTTCTCTGAAGCATCGGGAAGGAATCTACAATTGGAAGAGGTGGTGGAGCAAGAACTTCGTAGTGTCATTGAAGATGATTACATCAATTCCTTTTACTTGGTTTTTCAACCCATGGTGTCCATGGAAACAGGGGAAATCGTTGCTTTCGAAGCGTTGGCAAGGTTTGTTTCCAAGAAGTACGGGGAGATTCCCCCGGTGAAGTTCATTGAAATCGCCGAAAAAAAGAATCTGATTTTGCTCCTTGGCAAAATTATTCTATCCAAAGCTTGCCGCTACGCAAAGAAGTTAAAGGACAAAGGATATGGGCATATCCGGGTGTCTGTGAACTTATCGGGTCTTCAAATCCTTAGTGAAGAGTTTTTGGAGGAAACCTTCAGAACCCTGAAGCGGGAACAGGTGGATGGACATAGCCTGATTTTTGAAATCAGTGAGAATTCTTTGATGGATCATGTGGAAACCTTGAACAAGAAATTCCGAATTCTTCGGGAGAAGGGGATTTTGGTTTCGCTGGATAACTTTGGTGTGGGTACATCGTCTCTGCATCATTTAAAAGGCTTGAAAGTGGATATGCTGAAAATTGACAAGGTGTTCATTGAGCCCTTAGCAACGGGAGACCCTTCTACCCTCATCACCAAAGACATCATCAACATGGCCCATGGCATGGGGCTCAAGGTGGTGGCAGAAGGGATTGAGATGGAAGGGCAGCTGGATTATTTGGCCAAGCATCAATGTGATATGATTCAAGGATACTTTTTAAGCGAACCATTAGAAGCGGAAGAGGCCAATCTTCTGCTCATAGCCAATCCTTACACCCAATGGCCAAAAGTCATGGAAAAAAGAGATACCTTTAAGGAAAGACATGTAGATGGGCCCTATGAGTTTTATTAGGTGGGGACACAGGAGTGAAATCTATGTGGCGCAAATAAAGGCCAGTAATGATGGCGAGAATAATAGTGATGGGCATCCATAGAGATGACATCACTATTATTTAATGTGATTTGAGTACTATATTTGTCGAAAGATTTTTCTACTGTAATATTTTACGGGACTTTCAAGCAGATTTATGGAAGATTTGCAGACAGAGTTTCCTGATGCTTTGCAAAGGAAAACCTATAAAGAAATTTCTGTTAATCCTGAAAATTCAATGGTATAATGGACATATAAAATTCTAACAAGAAGAATAAATAACCATTAGAGGAAACCTAGACGGAACAGCATGTTCTATTCTAAAATTCGACAATTGTGGCAATAGATATAGCATGAAGTAAATGTATGCAGGCTTTCTAAAGAAAATGTCGAATATTAATCTATATGAAGTAAATAAAACAGATGATAAGCAAGAAAGTTTAATGGTCAAAAAATGGATGAACTGGAGGATGTCATGCAGCTTTGGATTCAAATTTATACATTCATCGTGGGAGCGCTCATTGGATCCTTTTTAAATGTGGTGGTGTATCGGGTGCCCAGGGAGGAGTCTATTAGTTTTCCGCCATCCCATTGCCCGCATTGCCAGTATCGGCTAAAGGTTTATGATTTGGTGCCCATGTTTAGTTATCTTATTTTAAAGGGCAGGTGTAGAAACTGTGGAGAAAAAATTTCTTTACGGTACCCTATTGTGGAGGCGGTGTCAGGATTCTTGTTTCTTTTCACACTCCTTACCTTTGGACTCACCTGGCAAACCCTTCAGTATGTAGCCATTTTATCCATCCTCCTGGCGATTTTTCTCATTGATTATGATCATATGATCATTCCCGATGGATTGAACCTTGGCGTTCTTCTGGTGGCTATTGTAGGCTTCGTCCTTTCCGTATTCCTGGAGGGCACCCCTTGGGGCGCTATTTTGGATCCAGTGCTGGGGCTGCTCCTTGGGGGAGGTTTGTTTCTATTCATTGCTGTGGTTACCCATGGGGCCATGGGAGGTGGAGACATTAAGCTCATGGGCGCTTTAGGCTTTCTCTTTGGCGTGATGGATACGCTGATGTTGATCTTCTTTTCCTTTACGCTGGGAGGTCTTCTCTCGGTACTACTCATCGCTTTAAAAATCAAAAAGAGAAAAGATTATATTCCCTTTGGTCCGTTCATTTGTTTGGCGGCGGCGGTAACCATCTTTTGGGGAGACGTCATCTACCAGTGGTATTTTAGTGTTTTATAATGAGGAGGAGCAGGCCTGTGTTTTTAAGTAATGAAAGAGAACGAATCATCATTGAAATTGGTTCTGGGTGGACCAAGGTGCTCATTGGCAGTGCGTTGGGGAAGAAAAAGAAAAAAGGATTGGTTAATGAAAGCCTCACCATAAGAGATGTGTTTTATATCCAAACCCCCAAGGCCAAGGTGCCGCCTTCCATGGCCTCTTTGGATGGTACCAGGGGCTTCACACCGTTTTTTGATGTCTTAGCCTTACAAGAAGAAATCAAAGCAAATCTTCAGAGAAGGAAAGTGAAGGCAGAGAAAGTCATCATGACCATCACAGATCGGTCGGTGATTTCCAGAGAGATGGTGCTGCCCAAGGTGGAGGAGGAGAAGCTAAAAGGCATTGTGGGGTATGAACTCCAAGAGTTTTTACCCATTGACCCCAAGCAATACATCATTGACTTTAAGGTCCTAGAAACACTGAAGGTGGGAGAGATCGAGAAGTACAAGCTTAATGTGGTCGCTTTATTGAAAGAAGAAGGGCAGTTTTATCATCGATTCATTAGAGACATGGGACTAGAGCCCTATGCCTTAGACCTCACGTCCAATGGCATCGCCAAACTCTTTGATCGAAACATCACCATCAATGGGAAGGTTCGAGATGTGGAGGAAAAGACCATGGCTTATATAGACATTGGTTGTGGCAACATCAAGCTGCACATCCTAGAAAAAGGTGTGCTGAAATTCACAAGAAACATTGAAGGGGGCATGCAGCCCTTAAGTAATAATCAAGGGGAGAAAATTCCCGATGATGAAAATACCCAGGAGCTGGTGAAAAAGTGGATTGGTTCTTTGGAGCAAATGGTGAAGTTCTTCACCAGTAGAGAAAGCAATCGAAAAATTGATCAGTTGTTTATCTATGGCGGTGGCGCCATGATTCCTCAAGTGGAAAAGGTCTTTGAGGAATCCATGGGGGTGCCCGCTGAGGTCATCAATGACATTGATACGTTAGATTTCCATAAAGATTGCCAGTATTTTTCCTTACCCATTTATTTAAATGCTGTGGCATCCCTCATTCGAAGGTAGGTGAAGTGTGTGAAAGATTTTAATTTTTTTAATGAGTTTGACTATCGTAAAAAACAAAAAACCACCACTTCCACCTATTTTGCGGCAGTGGTATTACTCCTCTTATTGGCTGTGGGCGTTACGTCTTACTTCTATTACCATCAGCTGATTCAGCTGAGAAATGAAAAAGTGGCCTTGGAAAAAAAACTTCAAGATCCCACCCATCAACAAGACTATGAGGATACGTTGATGTTAAGCCAGTTGGCGGCGGAAGTTAAAGAAGAAAGAGTTTCTGTGGAAGCCGTCCATGGACAACTCATGGCTTCTAGGGTGGTGAATACCCTTCTTGTGAAAGAAATCGCCATGGCAAAACCGGAGGAAGTGTCCATCAAGTCCATCAATTTTAGTCGAGATGCGGTCTATCTAGAAGGGGTGGCCAATGATTATGATGCCATCGCAAGATTTGCCCATAACCTTCGGTGGAACCATCGTTTTGATGGCCCTTTTATTCCTTCCATACAAAGAATGGAAGGTGGAAATTATAGTTTTACACTGAATTTCACCTTCAAGAGTCTAGAGATACAAACAGGTGAGGAGGTGGATGCAAATGGCCAAGGATCGTAATAGAGGAGCTGCTGGAAAGAAACTCACTGCAAGAGAAGCGGTGCTCCTTATGGTTTTACTCATGGCACTGGCCATCTATGCCTTTGTCAGTTTCTTCTTACTGCCCACCTTTGACGAGATTGCTGCCTTGCAAGTGGAAAATGAAGGATTGCAAGGGGAATACAATACAAGAAGAACCTTCATTCTACAAAAGGAAAAGTTCATGGAAGACATTGAAGAAAGTGAGCGGGTATTAGAAGGCTACAAAACTCAGTACTTCCAAACCACCAACCAAGAGCATTTTATCAAAGTACTAGAGCTAGAGTTTTTGAGTGATCAGGATTTAGTGGTGGACAGTGTTTCCTTTAATCAGGTGCAGCCCTATACAGAGTTCACCGGTACTGAGGCTGGAGCATCCTATATTGCGAGCACCATAGTGACCTTCCCCTTTACAGGCACCTATGAGAGTTTTATGAACCTCATGGCAAGACTAGAATCTTACGATCATCTCATTCGTGTGAATTCCTTAAGCATCAGTGAATTTACAAATACCACTTCTGTAGCAGAAGTAACCAGTACAGAAGAACTCTATCAAGGAAACATCCATGTGGAATTTTTCACTGTGGATCAAGACTATGTGTATCCTTGGTTTGTGAGACTGCCCAATTATGATCGTGCCAGCACCTACACCAGTGCACTTTTTGCTTACCGGCAAGGGTGGCTGGTAAGTCCTGAAACCACTCCAGGGGGAAACGCTACTGGAGATGCCAATAACGGAACCAGCCAAGATCCAGATGGTGAATATGTCGGTACGCCTCCCGGGAATAATTCTGGAGGGGAGACAGGGGAGAACCCCATCGTAGAGGAAGAGAACCCCATCACGGGGGATGGAGACCAAGATCTCTATACCTACGTGGTGCAACCTGGAGACACCCTTTGGGAAATCTCCAATCGGTTTTATGGTACAGGGTCTTACGTGGAGCGGATCATGGATTTAAATGATATTACGGATCCTTCTGCACTGCAAAGTGGCACCACCATCAAGCTACCGTCTCCCATGAAATAGGAAGAATCCCCCATGGGTGCGGGGGTGGCATTCTCTTTCGAAGTCTGTAGATTCACCCAGGTCTCCCGAGTGTTGTGATCCCCAAAGGTTTAGTCAAAATTCTTTTATTTCCTCACTGATGCATGTATAATGTAGCTAAGATGTAAAATTAAAAGACGAATCATTGCGAATTTGTGACAATTCCTGCGGGGATTTTCAAAAAGAAACTAAAAGTATCCTGCATGGTTTCTAGGATGTTTTAATTAAATCAATAGAAATGAGTGCATGTATAGACCCGATAGATGAGGACAAGTGAGGAACTGAGGTGGCAAGATGGCGACAAAGAAGAAATTAGGCGATTTACTGATTGATTTAGGATTGATCACAGAAAGCAACTTGAGAACGGTGTTGGCCCAGCAAAAAACCTCCAAGAAAAAACTGGGCGAAATCTTGGTGGATGAGAAGTATGTCACGGAGCAAGAATTCCTAGAAGTATTGGAATTTCAACTGGGGGTCCCTTATGTGGACATTGACCGGTATTCCATAGAGGCGGATGCGCCAACATTAATCAATGAAAACTTAGCGCGGAGGCATAAGGTCATTCCGGTATCCCATGATGGAATCACCGTATCTTTGGCCATGAACGATCCCTTGGACATTTATGCCATTGATGATGTGAAGCTGGCCACGGGGTTAGAAGTGACACCCATCATTGCCAGTAAAGCGGCGATCTTAGACGCCATTGATTTCTTTTATGAGAAAGAAGGGGCCCAAAAGGCCATTGAAGAGTTTAAACGAGAATTTGATGAGGAAGAATTAGACGCCCTGGATGAAGAGATGATGAATGACATCAACAATGCACCGGTGGTGAGGCTGATTAATTCCATCATCAGTCAAGGAGTAAAACTGAAAGCCAGTGACATTCACATTGAACCTTTTGAAAAGAAACTCAAGGTACGTTGTAGAGTGGATGGAGATTTGATTGAAATCATGCAACCGGCCAAAGCAGCCCATGCAGCCATTGTCACCCGTATCAAGATCATGGGAAAGATGGACATTTCCGAAAGGCGAAAGCCCCAAGATGGTCGTATGGAGAAGAACATCGATGGCAATGTGGTGGATATGCGTATTTCCGTGTTGCCAACGGTTTTTGGGGAAAAAGTGGTTATTAGAATTTTAGACCGTAGTAGTTTTATGATGACCAAGCAGCAGCTTGGGTTTACAGAGAACAACTTGATGCTCTTTGACCGGATGATTCGGAATCCCAACGGCATCATCTTGATTACGGGACCCACGGGAAGTGGAAAGTCCACCACCCTCTATGCGGTGCTGTCAGAGCTGAATTCTCCAGAGAAAAACATTGTCACCGTGGAAGACCCTGTGGAATACTCCCTGGATGGCGTCAACCAAGTCCAGGTGAATCCCAAAGCGGAGCTTACCTTTGCCTCGGGGCTACGGTCCATCTTAAGACAAGACCCGGACATCATCATGGTGGGGGAAATTCGGGACCCGGATACGGTGAATATCGCCATCCGTGCGGCCATCACGGGCCATTTGGTCTTAAGTACCATTCATACCAACGATACAGCCAGTACCATCACAAGATTGGTGAATATGGGCATTGACCCTTACCTCATTGCCTCTTCCGTGGTGGGCATCATGGCCCAAAGATTGGTAAAGCGTATTTGCACAAATTGTAAGACGGCCTATGACATTGATGAAAAGACTGCTGGCCTTACGGGCATCCAAGAAGGCACCACCATTCATAAAGGGGAAGGATGTTCCAAGTGTAATGGCACAGGAACTGCAGGGCGAATTGCTGTTCATGAAGTTATGGTGGTGGACCGAAGCATTCGTACCATGATCAATGAAGGAAAAAGTATTGATGAAATCAAGGACAAGGCCATCTCAGAAGGCATGTATACCTTAAAGGATGCCTGTAGAGAATTGGTGCTAGATGGGATCATCACCGTGGATGAAATGCTCAAAATCACCTACAGCATTGAAGGCTAAGGAGTGGTTTTAAGGAAAGAATCTGAAGGGGAAGAATACGTGTTTAGGGTGTGTGGCCCCAAAGGGCACACAGAGAAAACACGGGAAAGAGAAAGGAGCTTCTCTGGGGTGTACCTAGAGATGTGCAGTAGATGGATGTTAATGTACTATTAAAAGAAGTCATGGCGCTGAAAGCCTCAGATCTTCACATCACTGTGGGGATCAAGCCCACAGTCAGGATCCATGGGGACCTCATGGAGATGGATTATCCAAAGCTTAGACCAGAGGATACGGAAGATCTTTGCAATCAAGTGCTCACGGACCATCATCGAGAGATTTTTCTAAGACAAGGGGAAGTGGACATGTCCTATACCTATACGGGCCTGGCCAGGTTTCGTGTCAATGTGTATAAGCAAAGAAATAGCATGGCCATGGCCCTTCGGGCCATTCCCACCATCATTCCCAGTTTGGAAGAACTGAGTCTTCCGCCTATTCTTCATGATTTGGCCAATAAAAGAAGAGGGATCATCTTGGTCACAGGACCCACGGGGAGTGGAAAAAGTACGTCTTTGGCGGCTATGATCAACTACATCAATGAGACGAGGAAAGAGCATATCATTACCTTGGAAGACCCCATTGAGTATTTGCATCGCCACAATAAAAGCATGATCAATCAGCGGGAAATTGGGGCGGATTCTCGAAGCTTCACCAACAGCTTAAGGGCGGCTCTTCGGCAAGACCCGGATGTAATTTTGGTGGGGGAGATGCGAGACCTGGAGACCATTGGTACAGCCCTAACGGCTGCTGAGACGGGGCACTTGGTGCTGGCCACTTTGCATACCGTAGGTGCTGCCAAGACCATCGATCGAATCATTGATGTGTTTCCACCCCATCAGCAGCAACAAGTACGGGTGCAATTGGCAGGAGTCTTGGAAGGGATCATTTCTCAGCAGCTGATTCAAACCACAGGGAAGAATGCACGGGTACCAGCGCTGGAAATCATGGTGGCTACGCCAGCCATTCGAAACCTCATCCGAGAAGGAAAGACCCATCAGATTCAATCCAGCATCCAAACCGGGGCAAACCTGGGAATGGAGAGCATGGATAAATCTTTGGTGAATCTCTATCATAAAGGGTTGATTTCCTTGGAGAGTGTCATGAAATATTGTATCGATTTAGAAATGATTAAGCGCTATGTGTCCATGTAAGGACTAGGAATAGAAGGAAGGTGGTGAGGAAGTGGCACTGTATAGATTTAAGGCAATTCAGTCTGACGGGAAAGAAATCACCGAGGTGATGACCGCCAATACCATTGCAGAGGTGCAAGAGAAGATTCGGGACAAGGGGCTCTATCTCATTCAGATCCGGGAGGATGTGGAGAAAAAGTCCGCTGCAGAGGAGCTGAGCTTTGGGGGGAAGATTACCGCCAAGCAGATTTCCATTTTTTGCAAACAGTTTGCGACTCTTCTAAAAGCAGGGGTGCCCGTGGCGGCGGGTCTGGATATTCTCTATAGACAAACGGAGAATAAGAAGTTTAAAGAAGCCCTGGAAGATGTGTATACGGAAGTACAAAAAGGGTCTCAAGTGTCCACAGCCATCCGGAATCATCCTAAGGTCTTTCCATCACTCATGGTAAATATGATTGAGTCTGGAGAAGTCACAGGAAACCTGGATAACGTCATGGAACGGCTTGCGGTGCATTATGAGAAGGATGCCAAGATCAACTCCAGAATAAAAGGGGCCATGATTTACCCCATTGCTCTTTCTGTGGTGGCCATTGTGGTGGTGATCTTCCTCATCACGGTGATCTTACCAACCTTCACCGGGATGTTCACCAGTTCTGGCACAGAGCTTCCCTTACCCACAAGAATACTGTTGGGGATTTCTGATTTCATCAGAGGCTACTGGTATATTGCCATTGCAGGGGTGGGGGCCATGGCCTTCATTATTCATAGATACCTCAATAGCAAAACTGGCCGATATCAGTTTGATGCGTTGAAGTTTAAACTCCCTGTGGTGAAGGGATCCATAGACAAAATTGTCACGGCCAGGTTTACCAGAACCTTAGGGTCACTGCTTCGCAGTGGGATTCCCCTTATTGATGCCTTGGAAATTGCTGGAAGTGTCACAGGGAATGTGGTCATTGAAGAGAAGGTGCACTACATTGCCAGTGAAGTGGAAAAGGGTGAAACCTTAGGGGTTTCCTTAAAACGCACTCCCACCTTTGGCCCCATGGTGGTATCCATGATCCAGATTGGGGAAGAGTCTGGTAGTTTAGATCAGATGCTGGATAAGAGTGCAGATTTTTATGAGCAAGAGTTAGAAGACGCCATTGATCGATTGCTGAAACTCATGGAGCCGTTACTCATAGTCTTTATGGCTGTGATCATTGGATTCATTGTCATTGCCATGGCTTTACCGATGTTTGATATGGTCAATACCATATAACATATAGAGATTACGCTTGAAAGGGGTGGTTCATGAATTAGGATGGAACCATATCAATCAACAAAAATAATAAATAATAAAGGAGTCATGAACATGAACAATTTACTATCAAAGAAACTTAAAAACAAAAAGGGGTTCACCCTTATTGAACTGATTGTTGTTATTGCGATTTTGGGGATTTTGGCTGCGATAGCGATTCCTAGGTTTAGTGGAGTTAGAGATACAGCAGCTATAGGAGCTGCGGAAGCAGATGGTAGAACAATTTTATCTGCTGTAGGAATATACTATGCTGAACACGGTGCTTATCCAGCAGATGCTGCTAATCTTAGTGATTACATTGAGAATACTGGTTTAACTGATAGAACCACTATAACAACACCTGCAACTGAGATTACCTATGAAAATGCAGAAGGTACAGTTGAAGTTACAATTAATCCAACCAATGGAACAGTTGTTGGAGAAAAAGTGGAGTAAGGTACCAGGTGCGTTTTGGCAGTTCAGAGATTTGAGTGTTTATAAGGCCAGTGGTTTCAACGGTTTGAATGTTTGGGTGTGTTAGTTCTGCCAAATAGGTATGTGGTTACATGTGGAAGTAACGGATGTTAAAATGCAAATAGTTAAGAAGGGCGTCTATATGGCGCCTTTTTTCTTAGAAATATGGCGGCCTAATCACAGCTTTTGTTAAAAGTTCAGCTACACTAGGTGTAAGGTTTGAAATTAAATAACCTTAGAAAATGTAATAAATTTTATCTTGCACTTTCTGAAAAAGATCGAAAAGAGAAGTTAATCTTTAACATGAAAGGCTTAAAAGGAGCACACAAGTATGACTAATGAAGAACTAGAACTAATTTGCCGGAATGCTGATATCTCTGTTGGCACACCAATTGGTGGTGTTGGAATTATCCTCGATGTTATTGAAGATTCTAGAACCTGTAGATTTGAATACTTGAGAAATGGGGAATTAACACCACATGGTTTGAATTTAAGGATTAATGGCAAACCTTTACCGAATGGATGTTTTGGATATCAAGACGTAATTATCTTGCTTGAAGAGAATACCCCTGTTGGTATCGTATTTCCAATGGGTGAACGTGATTTGCATGTTTTAGTCTTGAAAGAATATCAAGGTAGGGGTATTATGAGTAATTTTATGAGTAGTGGAATCGTTCATCAATTGAATCCTGGACTTTCGAGTATCACAACAAATTTCAATCCAAGATTTGAGCCTGAAAAGTACAATAAAATAAAACACCTAGCATCCAAAGCAGGTTTGGTAATACGCACATCAACTTAATTAAGGAACAAAGCTCTTAGCAGTGTTAGATAAATAAAGAGAAGTTGAAAATGGGGGAAGAATGATCGAAAATCAAACGCAGAAATCATCTTACATATGGCTTGTATTAATCACAGTATTATCAATGACAGCGCTCTTTAGTGCAGGGTTGGACCATGATGTGGTATATTATGGTGTATTTCTCATGGCTTTTTTTATGGCAATAGCCACATTGGTTTATAAAGAGCGAAGTGAGATTAACCGTATCACATTAGTTTTTACTTTCTTTATCCTGTGGTCTTTTGTGAGTTTGATTTGGTCTATTTCGCCGATACGGACGGTTATTGAAGGGATACAATTAATTAGCTTTCTGCTGATTTATCTGCTGACAAAAAAACTGTCACAAGAAGGTCTAGACAAACTAATCAAAGTTTTGTTTCTGGTAACAGGTGGTATTGCTTTACTCGGCATCCTTGAATACCTCTTTGTTAGCGGCAATAGAATCCATGCGACCTTTACCAATCCAAATCCATTTGGTATTTTCATGGCCATGATGGTTCTGATGAGCCTTGCCATGTCATTAAGAAGTAAATCCAAAGGGTTTATGATGCTTTCCATATTACTTCTCAGTGTTGTCTTTTTATCTGGTTCTAGGGCATCTATGGGGGCAATGGCAGTGGCTTTAATAATACCTTTCTTTGGTATCAATAGACCAGATTTAAAAAGTTCAATTATTAAATTTGCAATTATATTTGTTTCTGCTTTTGTATTCTCGCAAGTTGCTTTATATGCTTCAGTGTATATCAGAGAAAATGTGTTTGTAGACAAGTCGCTTTTAGAAAGCATAACAAGAAGCAGTTCTTTTGTAACATCTTCTTTAAAGGGAAGATTGGAATTTTGGCGGGTTGCTTTTGACTTGTTTAAGAACAAGCCAATTCTAGGATATGGAAATGGAACCTTCTTTTCTGCTTATTATATTGAGTATGGTATGAACGAATGGTATTCAAGATTTACCCACAATCATTATTTGCAAATGGCAGCAGAAATTGGTGTAGTTGGTGTGGGATTGTTCTTATTATTCCTATGGACTTCGTTTAAAGGCGTAATTCATAATGCAAAACAAAGTGAAAAACCCAACTTCTTTTGGGGAATGGTTGCTGGACTTGTTGCATTCTTGCTTCATATTGGTGTGGACTTTTCTTGGAATTTCCCAGCGGTTACGATGCTATTCTTTTTCTTTTTAGGAGTAACTACAAGAGAAGATGCTAAAGCACAACTAAAATTTAATAAAACAGCAAGTCTAATAGGATTTATATTGATTATATTGTTAACAAGCTGGCAATGGGGGTCTACAAAGCTATTTATGAGAGCACTAGATTTAGAGCAAACTGATTCAAGTGAAGCTGCCCTTGATTTGACTCAAAAAGTGAATGATATTTATCCGATTAGTCCATTTGGGCAATCATATGAGAGTGAATTGTTATCCAGGCAATATTTGATAACTAAGAGCAATGAAGATTTAGAAGCTTCCTTTGTAGCAATGGAAAAGGCAATTAATAATAATCCTTATAATGCTGGAATTCATTTAAAAATGGCTAGACTCTACAAGCAAACTGGTGATTTTGAAAATGCTGAAAAGCATCTTTTAACTGCAACAAGATATAGTGCCTATGTACTGAATAGTTTTTTAGATTTGGGCAATTTATACATTGAAAATGGTAAGAATGATCAAGCGGAAGAAACTTTATTGTCTGCCTTGGAAAGAGCGCCATTTGCGATGAAACGTTCTCCTAGGAATGAGCGAGAATCTGTAGTTGATTCAGTTGCCATCATTCACCTTACCCTAGCAAACCTATATAATCAAGCAGGCGATCAGGAAAAGGTTCAAGACCAGGTGAATCAGTTGATAGAGCTGAAGGAAGAGTATCCTTTTTTGGAGAAGTATTTTAAGTAGGTAAATATTAGAATGGAGAGTGCAATGAGTTTAAAGAGATTACTAGAGAATCCAGAAATCAAATTAATGTTCAAGGAAGAATTTACAAAACCACGTTTTAAATACAACAGGTTGATTCAAGCAGAACCTCTAACTCAGAATTACGCAATTATTGGCATTGCATTTGATTATCTTGCTAGATTTCACATAGAACGCGTCAACCCCAATACTCAGATTATTTCTCGACCATGGTTTGCTGATACGTATATTAACAAATCCTTTTTAATACCTGGTATTGAAGCCGATTATAAGATGATTATAGATAAGGTGAAAGATGCAAAGGCAGAATTTGTTCTTGATAAAGAAGTAGTACTTGATAGATTTTTACTTGAGCCTCTGATAAAAATGTCCAGAATTGATATGATTCACCGGTCTGGAAATCATGATATCAATGTTTTTGAAAAAGTAGATCCCAAAGATATGGAAGACCTTGTGAATTTATATGAACTATTTGCACAGCATGATTGGCCAGCAAAAGAAGTTTGTTTTCTAAATCCGGTGTTTAACGACGCTTCATTGATGGTTGGTGGTGCCGATGCTGATTTGATTATTGATGATGTACTTGTTGATTTCAAAACGGTAAAGGCTGCTGGGATGAAGCGTACAGATTTTGACCAATTGATGGGTTACTACCTTTTAAGCGAAATTGGTGGAATCATGGGGGTTGAAGAAAAACATACAATCAATAAAATTGCTGTGTATTCATCACGCTATGGTGAGATGATGACGTTAGAGATTAAAAATATTTTTGATATTGAACGGTTGCCAGCTGTAAAGCAAGATTTTATTGAGCTGTGTAAAAGGATTGTGTGATTGGGTAGTGTGAAAAATATTGGAGGCTGTAAGTGAAATCAGAAATTTTTGAAACATATGATGAAAAAATAAACATTCCTGAAATCTGGATAAGTAAAGCAGATGAGCTAGTTTATTCAGCAGATATACTTGCTCAATTTGAGATGTTGAAGTTGAGAACAAGAAGAGATGTTAGTGGTGTTACTATAGATGATTTTTCAATTTGTGTCATGCCTCAAGTGCTGATGCTTTATGGGTATGCTATTGAAAACTACTTAAAAGCAATTCTGGTAAAGAAAGGTAAAATAAAAATTGTTAATGATAAAGTTGTTGGAATAGGACATGATTTAATGAAGTTGTTTCTAGATTGCGATTTTAAATTTGCAGATTCTTTTGAAGAAATTATTAAAAAGATTGAACGGCACATATATTGGGAAGGGAGATATCCTGGTCCACTGAAGAAGAAATTTTATCCCGATGAATTTACAGAAGATAACATCTCAGAATGGCCAAATACATATGTAACTAATTTAGATCTAGATATTATCAAAAGTTTGTTTTTTCAAATTGAGAAAATGTTAGACGATAATTTTGAATAATTCTTTTACTCAAATCTGAGTATAACCTTCCACTCATTGACCGCTCAAATGTGAGCCACCAATCCTAACCCCCAGGGGAGGTCAAATCTCTACAACTCTTCCAAATGGTGACCGCGTCAGGGTCACGTGTGAAAAATCGCGAAATTCCATAGGGGGGATACCTCAAAAGCGTTTTGATAATAGCCACAAGGCTGTGATGTGCTGAAAACAGTGCATTATGAAGCCCTGTGGCTATTTTTGTTTCGTCAAAATGGTTCTGAAATCGCATAATTTTTATGCAAAACAAGGCAGTTTTTATGCAAAAATACGCCTAAAAACTGTATAAAAAACTTGCTAAAATACCCTGTTTGAGTGATTAATGTAATAGGGAAATTTTAGTGAAGGTGCACGAGGCTTGAATTATTCGGTAGAAAAATTGAGAGCATTGTGGACCTGAGAGAGGACAGGAAAGGATGGTGTCAAATGGAACTCCATTACAAGGTCAAAGGCGATAAGCGTAAAGAACTGGTAAGGGCCTTAGAAGAAATTATCGGTGTCAAATCAGAGTACATGGGCGTACCGACATTTGCCTATCGTATAGGTAGGATTATGGTGGATAGGGCTGGAACGGTTATAGAAGAAGGTTCATCCACAGAAGCGTTTCAGAATGTGGCTATTGCCCTTGGGTGGCGAGGCTTTGAACCAGAGGGAGGCCTTGAGAAGGCTGGCATAAGAACTAAAGGGGATGAAGGGACAATCACAGATTCTGTAGCTGCAGATTCTAATGAAGTGGCACTTCTAGAAATCCAGATGCCCACAGTGATGTTTACTGAAAGAGGACTTGAAAACCTGAAAAGGCTCGTCCGTGCAAAAGGCGATCTTATTAGAAAGGCCATCGGTACTGATAAGCTACCCATCAATATCTCTGAGGAGACCATCGGCTTTCCCTGGTTTCCTCTTAAGGGTAATGCAGATGAAGTGGCGCACCACGAGAAGTTCATCGAAGCACTCTGCCGCATGGCCATCAATCAAAAGCGGGTAACTGCCAAAGCGGTGAAAAGCGAGAATGAGAAGTACGACTTCAGGTGCTTTCTTTTAAGGCTTGGCTTTATCGGAGATGACCACAAGGCTTTCAGACGCTACTATCTGAGAAACCTTTCAGGAAACGCGGCCTTTAAGCGTGTGGAGTCCTGAGTCTGGATAAAAAGAAAAACGGATAGATGGGATTTAGGTCCACAGGTCTATCCGTTTTCCAATTTTAGTTATCTAGAACATCTAGATTTGGGTTCAAGGCTATCAGGCAGGAGGTCAAGACCTCCCAAAATTTAAGGAGGTAATTCTAATGGAATTACAAGTTTACAACAATGAAGACTTTGGTTCTGTACGTACGACAACAATTGGCGGTCAGCCATACTTTGTCGTTAAGGATGTAGCTGATATTCTCAGTTATTCAAACACCCGCAAAGCTTTACTGGCTTAATCGAATTAGTAGATGACTTATTCCCACTCAAATCAAGCGTTATTAACAATGAGCATTTTCAAGATACAAGCATTACAGGGTTTGTCGATGATGAAGGTGTTCTATGGTTTGAAACAGATGAATGTGGGATTTTTTTACCGGAATTTTATATGGGCTTTCTCAAAGCAGAAGAATTAACTAGAGGGGGGAGCTGTTATGAGTATAAATAACCTTAACTTCCTGAAATTTTCCCACTAAAGATCGATTTGACTGGATTAATCTGCATCCGGATCCCGATTGATGTAGTCCAGAATCTCCTCAAAGGAGCGCCTGCTCTTCGCGATTGCCTCCATTAATTCTCGGTCTCTCATTGCCTGTCTCTTCTGGAGAAGTTCCTTCAGGACAGCCGCTTCCGCGTCGTATCTGGACTTGGCCTTGGCCAGGGCAGCCTCTGATTGTTTTATTTTCTCATCGATCAGGATCTTGGGTCCTCTTGGCATTAGAG
>Ga0194137_10000581_pt1 | contig 23834 bp, 21 predicted proteins | sample TARM_MetaG_T3_14_FD_134025 | JGI IMG/M metagenome (GOLD analysis project Ga0194137, IMG submission 134025) | Freshwater microbial communities from Pennsylvania, USA, analyzing microbe dynamics in response to fracking - TARM_MetaG_T3_14 (version 2) | ecosystem: Environmental > Aquatic >... | reverse complement strand
CCCTGGGGGACGGTTATCAGGTCGCCCGCTCGCTGATGGCGCTCGGCCATGGCGGATTCAGCGGAGCCGGCCTCGGACACGGCATCCAGAAGGTCCAGTACTTGCCGTTCGCCTACAACGACTTTATCTTCGCCATCATCGGGGAAGAGCTCGGCTTCATCGGAAGCACGTTGTTCCTGATCGTATTCCTGCTCTTCCTGTGGCGCGGATTGATTGTCGCCCTTCGCTGTCCCGATATATACGGCACGGTTGTGGGAGCCGGCATCGTCTCTCTGTTCGCGGTACAGGCATTCATCAACATCGGCGGCGTCACCAATGCGATTCCGCTGACCGGCGTCACGCTTCCGTTCATCAGTTATGGAGGCTCTTCCCTGCTGGCCAGCCTGATGTCCGTCGGCGTGCTGCTCAGCATCAGCCGCGAAGCCAATCGTCAGCCCGCATCGGCGAAGCGGGCGACGGACAACCCGCTTCGCGCAGTCGGCCGGCAGGCCAATTCGTAGCTGCCGTCCCTGCATCCGCAAAATGAAAAGGAGCCGCTCTCATGAGCGGCTCCTTTTTTCATTTCAGCCTTGCCGGACCGGTTCCGGCTTCCTCTACCGGTTCGTCCCGGAACAGGACTCCATCCACTTTGACGTTGATCTCGACCACGTTGAGACCCGTCATATTCTCTACGGCTTCCCTGACGTTCAGCTGCAGTTGCCTGCAGACTTCCTGGATCGGAATGCCGTATTGGACGATTACCCTGAGATCGACGGCCGCTTCCAGCTGGCCGACTTCGACGGATACGCCCTTCTGGGCGTTCTTTCCGCTGAGCCTCTTGGCGAGACCTTCGGATATGCCGCCGGACATCGCGGCGATCCCGGGAGTCTCAAGCGCCGCCAGTCCGGCGATCGTAGCGACAACGTCATCCGAAATCCGAATCAAGCCTGTTTGAAGGTCTTCCGCCATCACGTTCAACTCCTTCAATGAATCCACTCTTTCTTCCATTGTAAGGGATGATCTCTTCCAAAAGCAAGACAAGCACAATCCATTCCGGGCGTTTACTTTTCCATGCGGGATGGGTATATTAAGATACAGATTTTGCCGTATTACATATTCCAAAATGATCGAGGTGCCGCTTCTTGAGTCGTCGTCAACTGTTTTTCGCCGGGCTGATCATCAGCTTCGCATTGAGCGGAATCGCCCATTACGCCCATTGGAACGAAATGTTCCAATTCGTCGTCTCCGCCATCTCCGTCATCTTCGTGGCCGGGTTTCTCGGGCAGGCCACCGAGTCCGTGGCGCATTATGCGGGACAGCGTCTCGGCGGCTTCCTCAACGCCACCTTCGGCAACGCAGCCGAGCTGATCATCGCGATTTTCCTCGTTCGGGCAGGCTCCTTCGAGACCGTCAAAGCGAGCTTGACCGGTTCGATCATCGGCAACCTGCTGCTGGTGCTCGGCCTCAGCATTTTTCTGGGCGGACTGAAGTACAAGGAGCAGCGCTACAACGTCCAGCTGGCCACCCACAACTCGACGCTCATGGTGATGGCCGTCATCGCCCTCATCGTGCCGGCCATCTTCGTCGCGGCGGAGCATTTCTCCGTACAAGCCGACAAGGTGCTCAGCATTACGGTCGCGATCATTCTGATCGTCAGCTATTTGCTCTGGCTGGTCTTCTCCATGGTCACGCACAAAAACATGCTCTCCGATATGGAGGATAAGGCCGATGCGTCGGCGGAGGGCCACCACGAAGAACCCGTATGGAGCAAAGGCCGCTCCATCCTGTATCTGGTCGTGGCCACCGTCATGGTCGCCTTCGTCAGCGAATGGCTTGTCGGAACGCTGCATGAGGTGTCGGCCCGCTTCGGCCTCTCCGAGCTGTTCATCGGCGCCTTCGTCGTCGCAATTGTCGGCAATGCCGCCGAGCACAGCGCGGCCATCATGCTCGCGCTCAAAAACAAGATGGGCGCAGCGGTGGAAATCGCCGTCGGCAGCAGCCTGCAGATCGCGCTGTTCGTCGCCCCGGTGCTCGTGCTGATCAGCGGTCTGTTCGGGCCGACGATGGACATCGTCTTCACCCCGATCGAGCTGGCTTCCATTGCGGTCGCGGTATTTATCGCCAAGGCGGTCTCCAGCGACGGAAGGACCAACTGGTATGAAGGCTTTCTGCTGATTATGGTTTATATCATTCTAGGCTTCGCCTTCTTCCTCGTCTAGGAAGCACGCAGCAAAAAGGCGCATCTCCCGCCGACAGCGGGGGATGCGCCTTTTTGCTGCGGATGGCCGGGAAGCCACCGTTGCTGGCTGCTATAGGAGCTGAGACTTTTGGTCCAGCGCTTCATACAGTTGGGCAAGGTTGCGCTCGAGCCGGCTGATGATCGCTTTGCCAGCGGCCTCATCGATAAGCCCCGCCCTTACGGCAAAGTCAACTTCCCGCGAGAAGCCGTACATCTGGGTATCGAGGACTTCTTCGTACAGAGGGCACTTGCGGGTAGCAAGATTCTCCATCTGAACCTCAATCAGCTTCTCGATTTTGTTCGCGTCATCCTGCAGCAGTTGAACCGCCTTCTGATGCAGATGGACCAGGACTTCCGGTGAAGACATAGTTTCCCCCCCTGTGCGGATGTCTCGCCGTCTTCATGTTACGATAGTATCTTTAATATTAGACGATCTCTGTCCAATACACAAGGTCATTGCAGGAACAAGCCCATGAAAATAAGCCCGGCCGAATGCGCGGCCGGGCTTATCGATAGCTGCTGAATGATGCTACTCGCCGATGACTTTCACGTCGAGGTTATGCTTCGAGAAAGCCTCGGAAAGGGCTGCTTTCGCTTCGTCGGCATCAGGCCCGTGAACGTGAAGCTCATAGGAATGGCCTCCGACCAACGTCGTGAACAAGCCCAGGATGCTCTTCACATCGATGTACTTGTTGTCGGCCTGAAGGACGATCGATGAGCGGAACCGGCTTGCAATTTGGGAAATTTCTACGATAGCCGCATTGTTGGACATAGGGATTCCTCCTTGTAAGAAGTCGATAAAGAAAACGTTTCCTTCATCATAACTGAATCAGGATGCCCATTCAAGATGGAACATGTAAAATTTAACCTCAATTAGAGCCCCGCAAACGCAGTCGGAATCGAATCGGATTATTTCAAGCTGTCCGGATTCAGGCCTTCCAGTTCCGGCAGGACGAAGAGGCCGTCCTTGCGGATCAGCACGTCGTCGAAATACACTTCGCCGCCGCCGTATTCCGGACGCTGGATGAGAACGAGATCCCAGTGGACGGCGGAACGGTTGCCGTTGTCGGCTTCCTCGTACGCTTGACCCGGCGTGAAGTGCAGCGAGCCCGCGATCTTCTCGTCGAACAGGGTATCGTTCATCGGATGCAGAATGTACGGATTGAAGCCGAGGCTGAACTCGCCGATATAACGGGCTCCTTCGTCCGTATCGAGAATTTCGTTGATGCGGCCGGTGTTGTTGGAGGTCGCCTTGACGATGCGTCCGTTCTCGAACGTGAAGGAGATGTTGTCGAAGGTCACGCCGGAATTCACGCTGGGCGTATTGTACGTAATCGTACCTTGCACGGAATCGCGGATCGGAGCTGTGTACAGCTCGCCGTCGGGAATGTTGCGCTCGCCCGCGCATTTCACGGATCCGATTCCCTTGATGGAGAAGCTGAGATCCGTGCCCGGTCCGGTGATGCGCACGCGGTCGGTGCGGTCCATGAGCTGCTTGAGCGGCGTCATCGCTGCTTCCATCTTGCTGTAATCCAGATTGCACACATTGAAGTAGAAGTCCTCGAACGCCTCGGTGCTCATCTTGGCCAGCTGCGCCATCGATGCGCTCGGATAGCGGAGCACGACCCATTTGGTACGCTTCACCCGGATTTCGGAGTGGACCGGGTGAGAGTAGAGCTGCTGGTACATCCTCATGCTTTCTTCCGGCACATCGGCCAGCTCGTTGACGTTCTCTCCCGACCGGACGCCTATGTAGCCTTGCATCTGGCTCATTCTTTCCTGGTCGAGCTTGGACCACAGCTCGATCTGCTCCTTGGAGGCATTTTGCAGCAGGGAGCGCAGGATGGAACGGTCGCTTGTTTCCACGAATGGACGGCCGCCGCGCTTGACCACTTCCTCGATGAGGCACTTGCCGAGCTCAAGCTCGCTTCCGATCAAGTCGATCAGGATGTTTTCGCCAGGCTGCACTTGGACGGAATGGCTCACCAGATTCGCGGCGAGTGTTTGAAGTCTAGGATCACGCATGAACGGTTGAATCTCCCTTCGATCTAAAAAACTTTTTACGCGAACCATCCTATCATGAACGCCTCTTCTGTTGCACGGTCATGCGTTATTGCACTAATGATTCAATTGGAACAGAAACTCCGTCTTTCTCTGCTCATCGGCCTTGTTCCCGTCCAATCTATAATGAAGATCCGCGTTTTCGGCCAATTTCAATGGCACGAGCTTGCTGCGGTCGACGACGAGAGTATACGAGGAGTCCGCGGATAAGGAATCCATCATTTCCTGCCACTGTCCGGCGCTGCGCATAAGCTCCCGGTTCCATTCCCGCTTCAGCTCCGCCTGCCGGGAGCCGTCCAGCCGCCCCCACACCTCGCTGTCCTCCGGGGAGCTGCTCTCGATGCGGCTCCATTGGTCCTGAAGCCGGCTGCGCCATATCTTCCCGGCTTCTGCCGGGTTCGGACGGATGATGAGAACAGCGCGGCCTGCCTCCGAATTGGCAGCGTCCAGAGCGACGGCCGCCTTGCTGTCCAGCAGCCGGCCCAGCAGCCATGCCGGATTGTATCCGGCCGGAATTCCGCCTTCGGTTTCCAGCATGTCCGCTTCTCCCTCTCTGCTCTCCAGCAGCCGAACTCCTTCATGCCGCTGCACCTCTCCCTTGAACTGCGTCTTGGCCGCGGAGCTGCCGGCCGATGTGGAGAAGCCGCTGAAGCTGTAGCTGTCCTGAGCCGCCAGCCCCGACACGGCAAGGCTGAACAGCTCCTCCGGCGTACGGTCCGCCTGCATAGCCGCGCAGCCGCCCAAGGTTATAGCCAGAATCGCGCCCGTTCCGGCGGCAACCGTTCCTGCCCGCTTCCATCCCATGTCATTCCAACCTCCGCTCGTTTCCACTAGCATTTCCAACCCGCAACAACTAATATGCGAAGCAAGCTTTCCGCAACGGGATTCGGCTTGACACTGGATGCCTGATTCCTATAAAATTAGTTGTTGAATATAGGCCAACGTTTTTGTGACACCCTCATGGGGTGCTGCAGCTGGAGGGCCAGCGGCTGAACTAGTCCTTCGGGGTCATGGCTTGTCCATGTCCGTGCAGCATCCGGCGAAATCATTGGACCCTTTTCAAACATTCCATTTGAAGAAGGAGTTACACCCAATATGTCACGTTATACAGGTCCCAAGTTTAAACTCAGCCGTCGTCTCGGCATTTCCCTGAGCGGCACCGGCAAAGAACTCAAGCGCAACTTCGCACCGGGTCAACACGGTCCGAACCAGCGCAAAAAAGTGAGCGGCTACGGCCTGCAGCTGGCTGAGAAGCAAAAACTCCGCCACATGTACGGAGTCAACGAGAAGCAATTCCGCAACCTGTTCGACAAGGCTTCCAAGCTGAAAGGCATCTCCGGCGAGAACTTCATGTTCCTGCTTGAGTCCCGCCTGGACAACCTGGTTTACCGCCTTGCCTTCGCGAACTCCCGCCCGGGCGCTCGCCAGCTCGTTGCCCACGGCCATGTCACGGTCAACGGCAAAAAAGTCGACATCGCTTCCTACCAAGTACTGCCTGGCGACGTGATCGGCCTGCGCGAACGCAGCCGCAGCATGAAATCGATCAAAGAAGCCATGGAAGGCCGTCATCACCTTCCTAGCTACATCGAGTTCAACGAAACGGCTATGGAAGGCAAGTACGTTCGCCTGCCAGAGCGCGGCGAGCTGAGCTCCGACATCGACGAGAAGCAAATCGTCGAGTTCTACAGCCGCTAATACCGGCTTCTCTTCTTCGGAAGAGACCCGAAAAACCCCCTTGCGATTGCCGCAAGGGGGTTTTTCTCCTTCATACGATGACCGCTGCATCCGGTTCTTCTTATTCCTTGACGGATGCCTCCGAGGCTGCCGCAGCCATCGCAGCTGCCGCATCGGACGGCAGCGCTGGGATATCAGCAGCCGCCGGCTTCACGCCTGCCGCCGGAACGCGGGAAGTTAGGCTTTTCATCAGGGCATTGACGTCGATTCCGGCGACGCTCTTCAGCATTTCCGGCGCTGTCGCCATCAGATCCGTCACATAGTTGCTGAGACGGGCCGCTCCGGCTCCATTGCCCGTATCGACAACCGTCAGCTTGTCGATCGACTTGATCGGCTCGGCAACCTTGCCGGCCAGCTCCGGCAGCATCTTGACGATAATGTCGAGCACGGCCGCTTCGCCGAACTTCTCGAACGCCTGCGCCAGCTTTTCCTTGGCTTCCGCTTCGGCCAGACCGCGCAGCCGGATGACTTCGGCTTCGGCTGTGCCTTTGGCCCGCTGGGCGTCGGCTTCCGCCTGGCCTGCCAGCCGTTTCTGCTCCGCGTTGGCGCGGGCCTCGGCTTCGATCCGATACTTCGTGGCGTCCGCCGCGTTGATCTGCTTGGCCTTTTCCGCCTCGGCGGCCTGCTCCACCGCATAACGATCGGCGTCGGCTTTTTTCTTCACTTCGGAATCGTACTGCTTCTCGCGGCGAAGGATTTCCTTGGTCTCGAGATCGATCTCGCGTTCCTTGCGGACGAGCTCGACCTTCATCTGCTCCTCCACGACCTGCTGCTTGATCCGGGCTTCCTGGATCGTATACGCCTGATCGGCATCGGCCTTGGCCGTATCCTGGTCCTTTTTAAATGAAGCGACCTTGAGCTGGTTCTCCTTGGAAGCCTCTGCGATATTCGTATCGCGCAGCAGCTCCGCCTTCTGCCCTTCCTCTTCGGCTTGGGCTTTCTGAATTCGGGCATCGCGAACCGCCTGCGCCTCGGCGATTTCGGCATCCCGCTTGACCGCGGCGATCCGCGGCTTGCCGAGCGCATCGAGGTAGCCATGCTTGTCGCGCAGATCCTTGATCGTGAAGGAGACGATCTGCAGGCCCATCTTCTTCAGGTCCTTGGCCGCTACGGATTGAACCTCCTGGGCGAAACGGTCCCGGTTGCGGTACACTTCCTCTACCGTCATGGAGCCGAGAATCGCCCGCAGATGGCCTTCGAGAACTTCCTGGGCTTCCGACTTCAGAGCTTCAACCGGCTTGCCCATGAACTGCTCGGCTGCCGTCGCCACATCCTCGACCGAGCCGCCGATCTTGATGATGGCGACTCCGTCCGCCATGACCGGCACGCCCTGCTCCGTATACACCTCGGGGGTGGATACGTCCAGCTTCATGGACAGAAGCGACAAGAACTCCGCCCGCTGGAATACCGGCAGGATGAAGGCGCCTCCGCCGCGGACGATCTTGATTTTGCGGCCCGAATCGTCGGATGCGACGTTGCTCGATCCGAGGAACGTACCCGTGACGATCATCGCCTCATCCGGGCTGACCGTCTTGTACCTTGCCCAGAACGCAAGACCCAGTACGACAATGACACCGACAACGATAGCAGGAATAACCAAATAATCTGGAATCAAACCCATTTCCCCTCTCTCATTTCAAAATGGATACCGCCAAGGCATCCGGCTTCACTTCGACGACGACGACTTTGCTTCCGGTTGGAATATCGGTGCCGTCGAAGCTTTCGGCCGTATGGTTCGTCACTCCCGCTCCGATCCGGACCAGCACTTCGCCGCAGCCGCGGGCCGGAATGGCCGTCAGCACCTCGCCGATCGATCCGCCCAGCTCCTGCATGGAGTACCCCGAAGTGGATTCGGAGTTCTGCATCGGCCTGACATACAGGAAGAACACGAGCAAGGAGCAACCCGCCGCAGCGAGGACGGACAGAAGCGCAATGCCGGAGGCCGGGAGGCTCGAATACTTCTCCATCATAAGCCCCGCTCCGCCGAATGCCGTAACGGCGCCGGCAGCGGCAGCCGGCTGGAAAATATGATGACCGTCCACGGACAGGAAATCGAGCGCCCCGTCCAGGAAAGAGCCCAGAATATCCCCCAGCACTACGCTTACGATGGCGAACAGGACGCCGAAGGCAAGGCATGACAGGTAAACCGTTTCCATCCCGCACCTCCCCATATTTGGCATCTAATGTTAACTGCCCGGTACTCTATACGTTGCAATCGGCCATTTGTTTCACAACTTAGACATTTTCTTGTTGAAAATTTCGGACAGCCGCTACAATTGAATCCGAATCCGCGCCATGCGCCGTTTGCCGGCTTGCAGGACATCCCCTTCTTGCGGCTCCACGACCGCCGAGACATCCTCCAGCTTAACCCCGTTGAGCTTGACGGCTCCTTGCTGGACGCTTCGGCGGGCTTCGCTGCCCGACGGCAGCAAATCCAGGACGGTGAGAAGCTTTACGAGCCGGATCTTGCCCTCTTCAAGCTCTGCCGCCTGCAGGACGGCCTCCTCGATATCATCCGGCAAGGCGCCTTCGGAGAATATCGCGCGGAAACGCGATTCGGCAAAGTCAGCCGCTTCCGTTCCATGGAACAGGCGGACGAGGGAGTGAGCCAGCATCAGCTTGGCATCCCTCGGATGCAAGGTGCCGTCTGCCAATCCGGATGAGACGGCGGCCAAGCGATCCGAGTCCAGATCCGTGGCCAGCTCGAAATATTTGGGCATGAGGCCGTCCGGTATGCTCATCGCTTTGCCGAAAATTTGGTCCGGCTCCTCCTGGATGCCGATGTAATTGCCGAGGCTCTTGCTCATTTTCTGAACGCCGTCGAGCCCTTCGAGGATCGGCATCGTGATGGCGGTCTGCTGCCGCTTGCCGTATTCCTTCTGCAGGCTTCTGCCCATGAGGAGATTGAACTTCTGGTCGGTTCCGCCCAGCTCGATGTCCGTCTCTAGGGCGACCGAATCGTATCCCTGCATAAGAGGGTAGAAAAACTCGTGGATGCTGATCGGCAGGTTGGATTTGTACCGCTTCGTGAAGTCGTCCCGTTCCAGCATGCGGGCAACCGTCGATTTGGCCGCGAGGCCGATGACTTCATTGAAGGTGAGCGGCGACAGCCATTCGGAGTTGAAGCAGACCGTCGTCCGCTCCGGATCGAGCACGTTGAAAATCTGATCCTTGTATGTCTGGGCGTTGCGCCGGACATCCTCCTCGGACAAAGCCTTGCGGGTTTCCGACTTGCCCGACGGATCGCCGATCCGGCCGGTGAAATCCCCGATGAGCAGCTGGACCTCATGTCCGCATTCCTGGAACTGCCGCAGCTTCTGGAGCACGACAGTATGGCCGATATGAATATCCGGAGCCGAAGGATCCAGTCCCAGCTTCACCTTGAGCGGAATGCCGGCCGCCACCGATTCCTCCAGCTTCTCCCGAAGGCCGCTCTCCGGGATGATCTCGGCCGTTCCCCTTGCGAGAACCGCCAGCTGCCGCGCAACCTCCTGCCGCTGCTCCGAAGTCAGCTTCGGTCCGGGACGCTGCCCGCTCCGCTCCATGTTCTCCTGCTGGTTCATTTTCTGTGCTCCCCTTTCTCTGATGGGCGCCTGCGGCGCTGAAAACGCAAAAAATCCTTCTCGTCCGAAGGGACGAGAAGGATTAGCTCGCGGTACCACCCTTGTTGGAATCCGCTCCGCCTGCGCATGCTATGACAGGCAAAGCCAAATGGATTCCCACTTCGTTGAACATAACGGAAGGCTGCTTCCGGGACCGGGCTACGCGCCGGGCTGGCAGCCCGCGGTTCCCCCGGCCGGCTCAGGGCTGTAATTCGCGCGGACGGGGCGTCCCGGTTCGCACCTGCCACCGGGTCTCTGTGAACGCCTGCCGTCCGGCTACTGGATGCCCATCCACGCCGTTGGCCGTATGGTCCGCCGGCTCCTCCGAGCCGTGCGGAATCGTTTTGCAAGTTATATCATGCCCCGCGAGGAGTGTCAACTTCCAAGCTTCGGCAGCAACAGCCGGAAAAGGGGAGATTTCAACGATGGAAATGACATCTGGTGCCGGGTTCCGGCGACATGTGCTATAATAGCTGTGCTTACTTGGAGGAGGAAAGGTACATATGGCTCAAGAGCATGAACAAGCTCCCGGGCGCAGCGGCTGGAGGACGTTCGGTCTCGTCGTATGGATCACGGCGAAATGGCTGATTATCTTCGGCATTACCGGCGCATTGTTTGCCGGCGGCATCGCGACCGGATATGTGGCCGCCCTGGTCAAGGACGATCCTGTCCGGCCCGGCAGCGAGCTGGAAGCCATGGTCAACGAGAATGCCCTGACCGGCTTCGTTTATTTCAACGACGGGACAACCCCCGTAGGACAGCTCAGGACCGACGAGGACAGGCGTCTCGTCGACCTGCAGAACATCCCGCAATCCGTCATCGACGCCCTGTTGTCGACGGAAGACAGCAATTTTTATTCCCATATCGGAATCGACTACATGGGCTTCGGACGCGCCGTCAAGCAGAAGCTGCTCAATGAAAGCAGCCAGACCGGCGGCAGCACGCTCACCCAGCAGGTGGCAAGAAGGGTATTCCTCAGCCTCGACCGCACCGATGCGCGCAAGGTCAAGGAAATCCTGCTCTCCATCCGGATGGAGAGATATTTGACCAAGGACCAGATCCTCGCGGCTTATCTGAACAAAATGCCGTTCGGCAACGGTTCATCCGGCTACAATCTGTATGGAATCAAGTCCGCGGCGATCGGAATCTTCAACATCTCCGATCTCAGCAAGCTCAATCTGGCTCAATCCGCCTATCTGGCAGGCCTTCCGCAGCTGCCATCGTCCTATTCGGCCTTCAACGGGAAGGGCGTATTCAACCCGGACGGATTCCGGAGAGCCACGGCAAGGCAAAAAATCGTCCTGTCCCGCATGCTCGTCACCGGCCGCATCACCCAGGCCCAATACGACGAGGCGATCGCCTTCGATCTCAAGAGCACGCTCGCCCCGCATAAGGAGAAGGCTTACAACACCTTCCCTTACCTGATGCTCGAGACGGAGCGGGAAGCGGCAACGATTCTCGCCATGAAGCAGAACCCCAATCTCAAGAAGAGCGATCTGGCCAAGACGGAAAATTCCGAAATTCTGGCCAGCGCGCGCGAGCAGCTGCTCCGCTCCGGCTACCGGGTGTTCACGACGATCGACAAGGTCATCTACAACAACATGCGCGAAGTCGCGAGCAACCCGGACAACTTCGGACCGGCCAGCAAGACAAAGGGCCCCGAACAGGCCGCCGCGATCATGATCGACCACCGCAGCGGCGCCATTCTCGGCATGATGGAAGGGCGCGACTTCAACATCGAGCAGATGAACTACGCGACGCAGATGACGCGCCAGCCAGGCTCCGCGATGAAGCCGATCGGCGCCTATCTGCCGGCACTCGAGGCCGGGCTCGTCCAGCCGGCCAGCGTCATCGACGACTCGCCGATCATTCTCAAGGACGGCCAGAAGGGCTTCCATATTCCGATGAACGCGAACAAGAAGTTCAACGGTCTCGTGACGGCACGCGAAGCTCTCAACCGCTCGTTGAACACGCCGGCCCTCAAGCTGTTCCTGGACAAGGTGACCATTCCGAAGGCATGGGATTTTGCCCGCTCTCTCGGCATTTCGACCCTGCAGCCTAGCGACGACAACGCTCAAACGGGTGTCATCGGCGGCCTGAGCAAGGGCGTGACCGTCGAAGAGCTGACGGATGCCTATGCGACCATTCCGAACGGCGGCGTCTACAATGAGCCGTTCATGATCAGCAAGATCGTGGATTCGGAAGGCCATATCGTCTATCAGCACGAGCTCAAGCCGAAGCGCGTTTATTCCGAGCAGACCGCTTTCCTGATGACAGACATGCTGCGCACGGTCATCTCGGATGCAAGCGGCACGGCTCACAGCCTGACGAGCGGCTTCAAATCCTACGGAAAGATTCCGATCGCAGGCAAGACCGGCTCCACCCAGAGCTATGGCGACGTCTGGTTCATGGGCTTCACGCCGGACATCACGCTGGGCGTATGGGCCGGCTACAAGGAGCAGAAGAACGTGCTCCTCAAGGACTCCCATTCCAGGGCGCGCTCGCTCTGGACCGAAATCATGAACCAGACGGTCGCCGACAGGCCCGAGCTGTTCAAGACCGAGGCGTTCCCCAAACCGGACGGGCTCGTCAAAGCGACCGTTTCGACCGTCAGCGGGATGCTGCCGAGCGATCTGATCCGCTCCCGCGGCCTGCTCGTCACCGACTGGTTCAACAAGAAATACGTGCCGACCAAAGTGGACAACGTTCTCGGCAGCATGTCCTTCATTACGTACAACGGCGTCAATTACATCGCCCAGGACACGACTCCATCGGACTTCGTCTTCACGAAAACCGTCATCAAGAGGGAAAAGCCGCTTGGCGAGCTGATGGACGAAATCAACAAAGCCCAGCAAGCTATGCCGGCCGAATACCGCAGGCCGCTGTCGGCCTTCATCCCCAAGGATGCGACCGACGACGCGCCGACGATGGTCGACCCGCGTCGAGACGACGGCGCCGCTCCTTCCGCCCCATCGAACGTATCGCTGGAAGCGGTGAACGGCGCTTACCGGATTTCCTTCGCGGCAAGCCCCGAAAAGGATGTCGTCGGCTACCGGCTGTACCGCTCGCAAGGACTCGGCTTCAGCAAGCATGGAGAATCCATCCTGACGGGCAGCACGCTGTCCTTCTCGGATCATTCCGGCTCCCTGCTGTCGTCCTACTACGTGACCGCAGTGGACGTAGGCGGCCATGAGTCGGCGCCAAGCGCGACCGTAAGCCCGTTTGGCGCGGCCCTTCCCGGAGTTCCCGGCGATACCGGCCAAGGCGGCGACAATGTCGGTGCCGGCACCGACAACCCCGGAGGCGTCACGCCTCCGGACCCCGGTACGCCAGCTCCAGGAGCAGCCCCTCCGTCCGCTCCTGCCGGTCTGAATGTATCCGTCGACGGCAAGACGGTCAACCTGAGCTGGACGTTGAATGCCGATACCGAAGGAGTTACCCGTTATGAGGTGTACTACAGCCCCAACAATGACGGGAACTATCAAAGCATCGGCTCCGCTACGACCAACAGCTTCTCGGCTACGATGGCCAGCACGGCCGGCACGTACCGGATCAATGCGGTCAACGCCGCGGGAGCTTCTCCTTACTCTTCAGCCGTCGTTTACGGCTCCTGATCGATCAGGCAGGTTTCGCAGCCTGTCTGGCCCGACAAAAAAAACGCCCCGACGGGGCGTTTTTTTTGTTGCCATCCTCCTCATTCTGCGAAAAAACAGCCTCCCGGCAAATCCGCCGGGAGGCTGTTGCTCTTGTTTAGTCTTCAATGGTGGAAAGATCGCCTGTAGGCAGATTCAGTTCCCAAGCCTTCAGTACGCGCCTCATGATTTTGCCGCTGCGCGTCTTCGGAAGCTTATCCTTGAATTCGATCTCGCGCGGGGACGCATGCGCCGACAGGCCGATTTTGACGAAGCGGGCGATGTCCGCCTTCAGCTCGTCGGAAGGCTCGAAGCCTTCGCGCAGCGAGATGAACGCCTTGATGATCTCGCCGCGCATCGGGTCGGGCTTGCCGATGACGCCGGCTTCGGCGACAGCCGGATGCTCCACGAGCTTGCTCTCCACCTCGAACGGGCCGACCCGCTCGCCGGAGGTGTTGATGACGTCGTCGATCCGTCCCTGGAACCAGAAGTAGCCTTCATCGTCCCGATAAGCCGAATCTCCGGAAATGTACCAGCCCGGAATGTGGAAGTATTCCTCGTATTTGGAAGGATTGTTCCAGACCGCGCGCATCATGGACGGCCATGGCGTGCGGATCGCCAGATTGCCCATCTGGAACGGCGGCAGCTCGCTGCCGGAATCGTCGATGATCGCCGCTTGGACGCCCGGCAGCGGACGACCCATGGAGCCCGGCTTGATCTCCATCGCCGGATAGTTGCAGATCAGCTGTCCGCCGGTTTCGGTCATCCACCACGTATCATGGATGCGCTGGCCATAGACCTTAAGGCCCCAGCGGACCACTTCCGGATTTAGCGGCTCGCCGACGCTGAGCACATGGCGCAGGGAGGACAGGTCGAACTGGGTCGACACGTCGTCTCCTGCCCCCATCAGCATCCGAAAGGCGGTCGGCGCGCTGTACCATACCGTGACGCCATAACGCTGGATCGTCGTGTACCAGTCCTGAGGACTGAACCGGCCGCCGCGGATGACGTTCGTGGCTCCGTTGAGCCATGGTGCGAAAATGCCGTAGGACGTTCCCGTCACCCAGCCCGGGTCGGCCGTGCACCAGTAGACGTCGTCTTCCTTGAGGTCAAGGACGACCCGGCCGGTGTGGTAATGCTGGATCATGGCGTTATGGACGTGGTAGACGCCCTTCGGCTTGCCGGTAGAACCGGAAGTATAGTGGAGAAGAAGTCCGTCCTCGCGGTCCACCCATTCGATCTCGGCTTCGTCGGAAGCCGCCTTCATTTCCTCGTGGTAGGAAATGGTGCCCTCCGGGTTCTCCGACGGGCTGACGACGATAATATGCTTGAGCTCGGGCAGCTCGTCGCGCTTGATGCGCGGAAGAAGCGCTGGCGTCGTCACGATCGCCACCGCTCCGCTGTCCGCGAGCCTGTCCTTGACCGCCGTCTCCATGAAGGCCTCGAAAAGAGGCCCTACGACGACACCGGTCTTGAGCGAGCCGAGTAGGGCTACGTACAGCTCCGGAGTGCGCGGCATGAAAATGAAAAGCCGGTCTCCCTTGGCCAGGCCGTGCTTGCGGAGAACGTTGGAGAAGCGGTTCGACAGCAGGCTGAGCTCCTCGAAGGTATACGACTCATCCCGCTCCGGGTCGCTGTAATGCAGAGCGGTCTTCTGCCCTCTGCCTTCTCCGATATGGCGGTCGATAGCCTCATGCGCCATGTTGACCTTGCCGGTCTCGTGCCAGGTGAAATGCTTCTCCACCCCGCTCCAGTCAAAGTCCCGGTAACATTGCTCGTAATCGGCCATATTGGGAGATTTCGCGGTTACAGCCAGCTTTTCCTGATGGTCAATCGACATGCTAATCACCTTCCATAGTCGTCGTCTTTTAGGGCAAATGGAAATCGGATGCGCTTTCAAACACAGGGTGAAACGCGGTTCATGTCGCTAACTAGTATAGCATAATGGAAATGTATGCGCCTACTTCTATCGAAATTTACCCCTTTCGCTTGAAAAATCCCCCTCATGGGGAAGGACCGTCCTTTTCATCCCTACTTTTTTCTGCTATAAGTGATAAGAGGCAAAGACGGCTTGCCGATTGGCCACTAGAAGCTTGAAGGAGCGATAACGTTGGAACATATCAAGCGTTACCATTCCCAAACGATACCTTTTCAAGGCAGAAGCTTGGATATAGAGGGTCCCGTCGAGCCCGGCCGCCTGGCGGACTGGACGATGCATCCGGGACTGAACGCATTCCGCCGGCCGGCCGAGCAGCAGACCGCCCTGGTGGAGATCGCCGGCTTGCCGGAAGGGCGCATCATCGTGGCGCGGGACGGAGATGTCGTCGTAGGCTATGTCACCTTCCACTATCCGGACGAGCTCGAGCGCTGGTCGGAAGGCGGCATGGACGATCTGATCGAGCTCGGGGCGGTAGAAGTCGCAGCCGAATACCGCTCGGTCGGGCTGGGCAAGAAAATGATCCGGCTCGCGTTCATGGAGGATCAGCTGGAGAACAGCATTATTTATACGACCGAATATTATTGGCATTGGGATCTGGAAGGAACGGGACTCGGCATCTGGGAATACCGCTCCATGATGGAGAAACTGATGAAATCCGTCGGCATGGTCTGGTACGCGACGGACGATCCCGAAATCTGCTCGCATCCGGCCAACTGCCTGATGGTCCGCATCGGCAAGCAGGTTCCGCTCGATTCCGTGGAGCAGTTCGACCGGGTCCGGTTCAGGCAGCGGTTCATGTACTGACGCTCTCAGGAGGAAGATCATGAAGGACACAGCCCTATTCATCCGTTCATCCGGCGCGAGCCGGTATAAATTCAATGATGAGCATCCCTTCAACCCGCTTCGTCTGGAGCTTGCAGGCTCCTTGCTTGAAACGGCCGGCGCTCTTTCTCCCGACATGGTTTTGGAAGCGCATTCCGCGCAAGACATCGAGCTCGAGAGGATTCACCGCGCCGATTATATGGATGCGGTCCGCAAGCTCAGTGTTCGGGCTCCGCAACCTGATTCCCTCGCCTTGGCTGCCCGTTACGGACTGACTACGGAGGATACGCCTTACTTCGAAGGCATGCATGAGGCCGCCGCTGCCATCAGCGGCGGCTCCATCCTCGCGGCGGAGACCGTCATGTCGGGGCGGGCGCTGCATGCCTACCATATGGGAGGCGGCTTGCATCATGCGTTTCCGGGCCATGGCTCCGGCTTCTGCGTCTATAACGACGCTGCCGTGGCTATTGCGGCCGTGAAGGACAAATACAAGGCGCGGATTTTGTATATCGATACGGACGTCCATCATGGGGACGGAGTCCAGTACGCTTTCTATGAAGATCCCGACGTATTCACGTATTCCATCCACGAGACCGGCAAGTACTTGTTCCCCGGTACCGGCTTCACGCACGAGAAGGGCATCGACAAGGGATATGGAGCCTGCTGCAACATCCCTCTGCAGCCTTACACGGAGGATGAATCGTGGCTGGAGGCGTTCTCGGAGTCGATCACTCGCGTCGCCAGAGCGTTCAAGCCGGATCTCATCGTCAGCCAGCACGGCTGCGACGCGCATGCCTTCGATCCGCTCTCTCATATACATTGCAGCATGAGGATTTATCTGGAGATGCCCCGCATCATCCATGAGCTCGCCCACGAGCATTGCGGCGGACGCTGGGTCGCTCTCGGCGGCGGGGGATACGATCTATGGAAGGTCGTTCCAAGAGCCTGGTCGCTCGTCTGGATGGCGATGTCCGATCATGAGATCTCGAGCCGGCTCGCTGCCGCTCCTTCCTCCCCCGCTCCGCTCCCGGAGCAATGGCTGCGCCGCTGGCAGCCGCTTAGTCCGGAGCCGCTGCCGGAACATTGGCTCGATCCTCTCGACATCTGGGAGCCTATGCCGAGGCGCGAAGAAATTCGCCTTCAGAACCGCGCCGCCTGGGAACTGGCCGTTCAGGACTTATAGCAGCCGCATCCTCCTGGCAGGACAGACCCTCGCGTTCGAACGGAGGCTGCCGCCATTCGGAAAGCCTTCTGCGCAATTGAAAAAAAGCCCCATCCTTCCCAAGGGAAGAATGAGGCTGCCGAACGAAGATCAAGCCTGCTGGAGACTGCGCACCATGCCTTCGATGACGGCATAGGACTGGCCGGCGGCCAGCACGGTGAACTCGGCGAAATTCATATGCGCGCTGCCGTCAGCCTGATCCGACATGGAGCGGATCACGACATAGGGAATGCCGTTCATATGCGCGACTTGAGCGACGGCAGCGCCTTCCATCTCGGCGCAGGCGCCCTGGAAGACGTCGCGAAGGCTCTGCACCTTGTCGCGGCTCGCGATGAACTGGTCGCCCGACAGGACGACGCCTTCGAGCACACGGCCATTCACCGCATCGCGGCTCGCCCGGACAGCAAGACTGCGCAGCTCCTCATCCGCCGGAAAGACGGAGATTTCCTGGTAAGGAATCGCCCCCGGAGCGAAGCCGAGCGCCGTGACGTCCATATCATGCTGGACGCAGGCGGTGGACACGACGATGTCTCCGATCGTCAGGCTGGAATCGACAGCCCCTGCGACGCCCGTGAAGAGGATGCATTCCGCCCCCAGATCGATGAGCGCCTGCGTGCATACCGCGGCATTGACCTTGCCGACACCGGACTTGACCGCGATGATGTTCATGCCATGGAGCGTCCCGCGATAAAAGACGAGGCCGGCCTTGACCGTCTCCGATTCCATCTGCGCATGGCGGTGAAGCAGCTCCAGCTCCTCTGCCATCGCTCCGATGATGCCGATCGTGCGATAGATGCTCATTGCTTCGGAGCTCCTACCGACTGCCGTTTGACGAGCTCATGAGGGAGGATCACCTTGGACTGCTCGACCGGCTCCTTTTTCATCAGCTTGGTCAGCAGGCGCATCGACACGGCGCCGATGTCATACATCGGCTGGGCAACCGCAGACAGCTGCGGACGCACCATGGAAGCCATGCGGCTGTTGTCCACGCTGATGACGGAGATGTCATGCGGCACTTTGAGTCCTTTGTCCTGAATCGCATGGATAGCCCCGATAGCCATCTCGTCCGTTGCCGCGAATACAGCTGTCGGAAGCTTGTCCTTGGCGAGGAAATGGTTCATCGCCTCCACTCCGGACTCGTACCGGTAATTCCCGATGCGGACACTGTCCTCGCTGTAGGCGATGCCGTTCTCTTCCAAAGCGCGTTTGTAGCCGTGGAACCTCGCATAACCGTTCGACGGATCCTGCAAAGTGCCGCCGATCATGGCGATGTCGGCATGCCCTTGGTCCAGAAGATGCTTGACCGCATCATGCGCGGCATCCTCATGGTCGATGTCCACCGACGCGATGATTCCCTGCTCGTCCGTCGTCGCACAGAGCACGACAGGCACGTTCGCCGTCTTGAACGCCTGGAGATGCTCCTCCGTCACGGCGCCGCCCATGAACAGCAAGCCGTCGACCTGCTTCTCTAGAAGCGTGTTGATGACGCGGATCTCCTTGTCCTTGCGCTTGTCCGCATTGCAAAGAATGATATTGTAATGGTACATGTTCGCGATGTCTTCGATGCCACGGGCAACCTCGGCAAAGTTGGAATTGGAGATGTCGGGAATGACGACACCGACCGTCGTCGTCTTCTTGCTCGCAAGTCCCCTGGCTACGGCATTCGGGCGGTATCCGAGCCGTTCAATCGCCTCATAGACCTTCTTTCGGGTCTGCGGCTTGACATTGGGGTTGTTGTTGACGACCCGGGAGACCGTAGCCATCGACACTCCCGCTTCTCTTGCTACATCGTAAATGGTTACAGTCACGGTTCCTTCTCTCCATTGTAAACGAATTTATTGGCAGGCTTTACCCCTTTACATTACGGTAATCATACGACAAATACCGTGCTTATGCAATGTCAGCGAGCATTCTCGGACAGCGCCGTTTCCGTGATATTCCAATGGGAAGTGTTCCATTCCGCCTTGCCGTTCCGGATCAGGATCGCTTGCGGAGAAGCATGCTTCACCCCGAGCTCCTCGGCGATGACATTGGATACCGGACGCTCCTCGATGACGCGGACGAGAGCCGTCTCGACTCCTTCTCCCTTGCTTCCTTCGTGCCAGCGGGTCCATTCCTCGATAGCGCCTGCGCTCACCGAACAGCTTGTGCTGTGCTTGAATACGAGCACCGGCTTCTCGTGGGACAGCTCCAAAATCTGTTTCCAATCTTCCATCGTGTGCAATTGCTTGCTGCTCATACGCCACACTCCTTATTGTCGTTTATCTGGCTGGGGTCTTTCGGGCTTCCATCGGCTATGTATGCATCATGCAGCGGCTCAGCTGGCCGAGCCTCTTCTCGATTTCCTGCCTCCATGCTTCGTCTCCGACCGAACCCGCGATAAGCAGCAGCTCCAGCAAGGAATCGATCCGTTCGCCGACGATCTGCTGAACAGCCGCTGGATCCGGACTCTTTCGCTTCGAAGAAGCTTCTACAAGTAAATCTGCCCACTCGTTAAGCTCGTTAAACAAGAAGGTCTGCTTGCCGGGTTCTTCGCCAAGCTGGCCGATCAAGCCGGTCAGATCCGGCTTCACCTCGGGAAGCACCTCGCTGCGGCCGCAGCCGGCGCACGAATAAATGGGAACATTGTCGATTTCCACTTTATTCGAGTAGATAACCGTTCTTAATTTCATGTTCATTTTATGGCCGCAAGAACAGGGTTTATGCATCGAAAAGTCCGCTCCTTCGTCAACGCGCCTGCCCATCTCCGCCTCAAGCCCCTGAAGGGGCGGCAGCAAATCAGCACGGGCGCAGTGTCGCTTGCCTCCTTACTTCGACCTTTTTCGCCTGTTTTCCTGCCGGGAGGGCATATACAATTTCTGTAAAATAAATGGGCCGCTTCGGCTCCCTCCATCGCCCGGGGATCGGCAGGATCTGAAAGCCGTTTGCGCCTCCGGGCCGGCTGCCTTACAATGAACCGAGAGCCCGGCCTATCCCGAGACAGGCCCTTACAGAGGAGGAATGCAAGTTGACCTTGCAAGGAAAGCGCGTCATCTGCCTGATCGACGATGAATTCGAGGATCTCGAGCTGTGGTACCCCGTCTACCGCGTGCGTGAAGAAGGAGCGGAGGTTCTGTTCGCCGGTCCGGATAAAGGAAAGGTCCACATCGGCAAATACGGCGTGCCGGCAACGGCCGATCTGTCCTACGGCGAGCTCGAACCCGGCGGCATCGACGGCCTTCTCGTCCCGGGAGGATGGGCGCCGGACAAAATCCGCCGCTACCCCGAAGTGCTGAAGCTCGTGCAGGAAATGGACGCCGGCGGCAAGCCGATCGGCCAGATCTGCCATGCGGGCTGGGTGCTCGTTTCCGCCAAGATTCTGCAAGGCCGTACGGTGACCTCGACTCCCGGCATCCGGGACGATATGGAAAATGCCGGAGCGCGCTGGGTGGATGAAGCGGTCGTCGTCGACGGCAACCTCGTCTCCGCGCGCCGTCCGCCCGACCTGCCGCCTTATGCGAAGGCATTCGTAGAGGCGCTGAAGCAGCGGAGCCGAAGCTGTCCTGTTCGCAGCGAATGGAAGGAAAAAGAACCCTTGCCGAAGCAAGGGTTCTTTTTGAGCTGCCGTCATTCGCTTCCGGCAGCCGTCCTTACCTTGGAGCCGTCTGCGTTGTCCCTGCTCAGCTCCAGCAGCCGCTTGACCTCGGAGGTCGTGCCGCAAGCCATCACTTCCGCATATACGTTCCGGCTGTCCCGCTGGGTCGTCTGCAGCAGCCGCTCCTTGACATGGAGAATGGAATGCGACGACATGCTCAGCTCGTCGACATCCATGCCGAGCCAGACGGGAAGCGCCCTGGCGTCACCGGCCAGCTCGCCGCATACGCCGACGTGGATGCCCGCCGCCCGCGCAGCCTCCACCGTCGTCCGCAGCATGCGCAGAACGGCTGGATGGAGCGGCTCGTACAGATGCGAGATTTTATCGTTCATCCGGTCGACAGCCAGCGTGAACTGGACGAGGTCATTCGTCCCGATGCTGAAGAAATCGACTTCGCGGGCCAGCAGATCGGCGATCATGACCGCAGCCGGAAGCTCGATCATGATTCCTGCGGGTATCGCCTTGTTGTAAGGCTTGCCCTCCGCCTCGAGCTCCTGCATCGACTCGCGGAGCAGGGCGTTGGCAGCTCTGACCTCCTCCACGGAAGAGATCAACGGGTACATCACCTTCACATTGCCGTAATGGGACGCCCTCAGGATCGCCCGCAGCTGGGTCTTGAACAGATCCTTGCGATCGAGGCTGATCCGGATCGCCCGGTAGCCAAGGAACGGATTCTCTTCCTCCGGAAGCTCGAAGTAGTCCAGATGCTTGTCGCCCCCGATATCCAGCGTGCGGATGATCAGCGGCTTCCCGTCGAGCTTCTCGGCTACGCTCCGGTACACCTCATACTGCTCCTCTTCCTTGGGGAAGCGGGTGCGGTCCATGTACAGGAACTCGGTCCGGAACAGGCCGACGCCGTGCGCTCCGCTCGTGAGAGCGACTTCAAGCTCCTTGAGCGAGCTGATGTTGGCCGACAGCTCCAGATGCTTGCCGTCCGGGGTGGACGTGTCGAGATGGGCGATGCCGAGCAGCCGGTCATGCTCTTCGGTCTGGCGGCTGCGCAGAGCCGCGAACGCCTGGACGGCTTCCTCGCCCGGATTGAGCTCCACATACCCCGTAGATCCGTCGATGATCAGGACGTCCCCGGTCGCGATGCTCTCTTCCAGCCTGCTGTCGAGTCCCACGATGAGCGGAATGCCGAGCGCCCGGGCCATGATCGCGGAATGCGAGGTTGTGCTGCCGCCGAAAGTGGCGATGCCGAGCACGTTCTGAGGATTGATATGGGCAAGCTGCGAAGGAGACAGCTCCTTGGCGACGAGGATGTACGGCTGCGTGTCCGAGGGCAGCGTAATCTCGGGCGCGCCGAGCAGATGCTTGAGGAGGCGGTTGCCGACATCCTTGATATCCAGCGCCCGCTCCTTCATGTATTCGTCGTCAAGCAAGTCGAACATCGTGACGAAATGGTCGATCGCTTCCTTGACCGCCACCTCGGCCGCTTTGTACTGCCGCTCGATCATCCCCTGAATCTCGTTCATGAAGACGGGATCGTCGAGTATCGCGAGATGGGCATCGAAAATGCTCCGCTCATCCGGGCCGACAACCTCCCGCAGCTCATCCTTCATCTGCTCGATCTCGACCTTGGAGGTGCGGATGCCTTCGTACAGCCGCTCGAATTCGCGGGCAAGATCCGCGACGTCGATTCTTTGCTCCGGCAAATCCCATTCCCAGTTCGGCAGCACAAAACATTTCCCGATCGCGATCCCGGAAGAAGCTCCGATTCCTTGCATCATGGCCTGATCCCTCCAACATGACTATCCTTGCGTTCTTTCAGCATTACGGACATGACCGGCGACTGCCCCTTCTTCACCGACTTGAAGGCTCCGAAGCCCCAGGAGCGGACCAGCTGGGAATTCGTGATGACCATCGGAGTGGCCAGCGACTTGCTTTTCGCCCGCAGCTTCTGCAAATCAAAGGAAATGAGCAGCTGGCCGGGCGCAACGTCGTCGCCTTCCTTCACGGCTGCCTGGAAATAGCTGCCGTCCTTGAGCGAGGAAGTATCGATTCCGATATGGAGCAGCACCTCCAGCCCTTCCTCGGTGCGGAGGCCGATGGCATGCATCGTCGGATATAAAATGATGACCTTGCCGCGCACCGGCGCCACCAGCTCGCCCCGATCCGGCAGGAAGGCGACTCCATCGCCGACAAGCTTGCCGGAGAAGATCGGATCCGGCACTTCCTCCAGCGGAATCATTCGGCCTTGAACTGGAGAGCTGAATAAAACCTGGGCGGAGTCCCGCTGCATCGTCTTGACGATTTCTTCCCGGATCAGCTCCGAGAACGTGCCGAATACGATCTGCACGTTGCCTCCGCCGAGCCGGATGACGCCGGCAGCTCCCAGATCCCGCAGCGCCGTGTTGTCCAGCAGGCGGTCGTTCTTCAGCTTCAGCCGCAGGCGCGTGATGCAGGCTTCCATCGTATCGAGGTTGGCCTTGCCCCCGATCGCCTGGAGGATGAGCGGCGCCCTGGACGGGATATCCTCCGCCCAGTCGTCGAGGGCCGATCCTTCCTCGCGGCCCGGCGTCGGGATTCGGAAGCGCCGGATCGCCCAGCGGAACAGTCCATAGTACAGAATGAACACGATCACGCCGATCGGAAGCAGCAGCCAACCCTTCGTGGCCAGATGCATGTTCAGAATGTAATCGATGGCTCCGGCCGAGAAAGAGAATCCGTGCAGAATGCCCAGCTCGTAGACCAGCCACATGATGACGCCGGACAGCAGCGCATGGATGACGAACAGGTAGGGCGCGACGAACAGAAAGGCGAATTCGACCGGCTCGGACACGCCGGTCAGGAACGACGCAAGCGCAGCCGTCAGGAACGTCTTGCGGATCTTCGGCTTGAGGTCCTCCCTGGCCTCCTGGATGATGGCGATGGCGATGGCCGGGAGAGCGAACATCATCGTCGGGTCCAAGCCCGCCATGAACGCTCCGGCCGTCGGGCGAGATGGTGAACGGGGACCTGCCGCGCTTT
>Ga0194137_10000579_pt1 | contig 23868 bp, 18 predicted proteins | sample TARM_MetaG_T3_14_FD_134025 | JGI IMG/M metagenome (GOLD analysis project Ga0194137, IMG submission 134025) | Freshwater microbial communities from Pennsylvania, USA, analyzing microbe dynamics in response to fracking - TARM_MetaG_T3_14 (version 2) | ecosystem: Environmental > Aquatic >... | reverse complement strand
TTGCTTAACGGCCTGAGCTACGGGCTCCTGCTGTTCATGCTGTCTTCCGGTCTGACGCTGATCTTCAGCATGATGGGCGTGCTCAACTTCGCGCACGCCAGCTTCTACATGCTCGGCGCCTATTTCGCCTATGCCATCAGCACCAAGATCGGCTTCTGGCCGGCGCTCGTCATCGCGCCGCTGCTCGTCGGCGTCATCGGCGCCTTCGTCGAGCGCTACGGCCTGCGCTCGGTCCACAAGTACGGCCACATTCCCGAACTGCTGTTCACCTTCGGCCTGTCGTACGTGCTGGTCGAACTGGTGCAGCTGATCTGGGGCCGGGCCGCCGTGCCTTACCCGATCCCCGCCGAACTCGACGGGCCTCTCTTCACCCTGTTCACCACCACCTTCCCGATGTACCGCGGCTTCATGATGCTGGTGGCCATCCTCATGCTCGTGGCCATCTTCCTGGTGCTCACCAAGACCCGCATCGGCCTCGTCATCCAGGCCGCGCTCACCCATCCCGACATGGTGGAAGCGCTCGGCCATAATGTTCCGCGCGTGTTCATGCTGGTCTTCGGCGGCGGCTGCGCGCTGGCGGGTCTTGCCGGCGTGATCGGCGGCAATGCCTTCGTCACCGAACCCGGCATGGCCGCCACCGTCGGTTCCATCATCTTCGTGGTGGTGGTCGTCGGCGGCATGGGCTCGCTGGTGGGCGCCCTGCTGGCGTCGCTCCTGATCGGCGTGCTGCAGACCTATGCGGTGGCGCTGGACTATTCGTTTGCCACGCTGCTGGCCTGGATCGGCACCACCGTCACGCCGGAGACCTTCGGGTTCCCGGTACTGAAACTCACCATCTCGCAGGTCGCGCCCATCCTGCCTTACCTGCTGCTGGTGCTGATCCTGATTTTCCGTCCGCGCGGCCTGATGGGCACACGGGAGGGCTGACATGAATACCAATACACTCACCATCAAAAACACCATGACGTACAAGCCGCTCAACCTGGCGCGCTGGATCATCTGGGGGCTGTTCGCCATCATCCTGATCGTGGCGCCGCTGATCTTCAACAAGGGCGCCTCGCTGTCGATCCTGTCCCAGATCGGCACCGTCATGATCTTCGGCCTGTCCTACAACATGCTCCTGGGACAGGGCGGCATGCTCAGCTTCGGCCATGCGGTCTATTCGGGTCTGGGCGCCTTCTTCGCCATCCATGCGATGAATCTCGCCACCGCCGGCAAGATCTGGATGCCGGTGTCGCTCATCCCCTTGATCGGCGGCATCGCCGGCATGTTCTTCGGCATGCTGTTCGGCTATGTCACCACCAAGAAGTCCGGCACCACCTTCTCCATGATCACCCTGGGCATCGTGGAACTGGTGTTCGCCTGCTCGCTGATGTTCCCCGAGTTCTTCGGCGGCGAAGGCGGCATCTCCACCAACCGCGTCTACGGCGACAAGTTCATGGGCATCACCTTCGGCCCGCAGATCCAGGTCTACTACCTGATCGCCGCCTGGCTGTTCATTGCGACGGTGGGCATGTACGCCTTCACCCAGACGCCGCTGGGGCGCATCATCAACGCCGTGCGCGACAACCCCGAACGGGTCGAGTTCATCGGCTACGACACCCAGTGGGCGCGCTATCTCACCCTGATCCTGTCGGGCTTTTTCGCCGGCATCTCGGGCGGCCTCTCGGCCATCAACTTCGAGATCGTCACTGCCGAGAACGTCTCGGCGCTGCGCTCGGGCGGCGTGCTGCTGTTCACCTTCATCGGCGGCGTCGGCTTCTTCTTCGGCCCCATGATCGGCGCCATCATCGGCGTGTTTCTCACCGTCATGCTGTCGGACTTCACCAAGGCCTGGCAGCTGTATCTGGGCGTGTTCTTCATCCTCATCGTCATGTATGCGCCCGGCGGCATCGCCAGCATCATCATGCTCAATCTGCGGGTGGCCAAGTTCGGCAAGTACCGGCGCATCCTGCCGCAGCTCGTTGCGGTGTGCGCGGCCTCGCTGGTGGGCTTCGTGGGACTGGTGATGGTCATCGAGATGCTGTACCACCTGACGCTGGAATCGGCCAACGGCACCGAGATGAAGCTCTTCGGCACCATGGTCGACACGGCGGCCTTCACCGGCTGGGCGATCGCGCTGGCGCTGGTGGCCGTGGGCGGGCTGGCCTTCTGGAAAACGAAGCAATCCTTCGCTCACGCCTGGGGCGAGGTCAACACCGAAATCGAAGAACAGATCCGCAAGGGGGCAGCATGAGCGCCATGGCACTCGAACTCAGGAACGTACGCAAGAGCTTCGGCAAGTCCGAAATCATCCGCGGGGCCAATCTCGCGGTGCCCAAGGGCGAGCGCTTCGCCATCATCGGGCCCAACGGCGCCGGCAAGTCGACGCTGTTCAACCTGATCTCGGGGCGCTTTCCGGTCAGCGCGGGCGACATCCTGTTGAACGGCAAGAGCATCCTCGGACTGCGGCCGTTCGAGATCAACCGCAGCGGCCTGTCGCGCAGCTTCCAGATCACCAACATCTTCCACCGCTTGTCGGTGTACGAGAACCTGCGCTGCGCGGTGCTGTGGTCGCTCGGCTACAAGTACTCGTTCTGGCACCGCCTGAACGGCCTCAAGGATGCGCACGAGCGGGCCGAATCGGTGCTCGAGCAGATCGGGCTGAAGCGCCGGCGCGACACCGCAGCCGGCTTGCTGACCTACGCCGAGCAGCGGGCGCTGGAGATCGGCATCACGATAGCCGGCGGCGCGGAAGTGATCCTGCTGGACGAGCCGACGGCCGGCATGAGCCGCTCGGAGTCGGACGCGGCGGTGGAACTGATCCGCAAGGTGACAGTAGGCAAGACGCTGCTGATGGTCGAGCACGACATGAGCGTGGTATTCGGCCTGGCGGACAAGATCGCGGTGGTGGTGTACGGCGAAGTGATCGCCTGCGACACGCCGCAGAATATTCGTGGCAACCAGAAGGTGCAGGAAGCCTATCTGGGTGGACATGCACCTGTGGAGACAGCATAAATGGCGGCATTACTGGAAATCAAGGACCTGCACGCATACTACGGCAAGAGCCATGTGCTGCACGGGGTGGACCTGAACGTGGGCGAAGGCGAGATCGTGAGTCTCCTGGGACGCAACGGCGTGGGGCGCTCGACCACGGTGAAGTCGACCATGGGACAGGTGGACGTGACGGGCTCGATCAAATTCAAGGGGCAGGAGATCACGGGACTGAAGGCCTTCGAGATCGCGCACCGGGGACTGGGCTACGTGCCGGAGAACCGGGACGTGTTTCCGACGCTGTCGGTGGAGCAGAACCTGGTGCTGGGCGAGAAGAAGAGCAAGGCAGGAACCAGAAGCGCGCGCTGGAGCATCGACGACATGTACAAGATGTTTCCGAGGCTCAAGGAGCGCCAGCATACGCCGGCAGGTGTGTTGTCGGGCGGCGAGCAGCAGATGCTGACCCTGTGCCGCACGCTGATGGGGGACCCGGACCTGATCATGATCGACGAGCCGACGGAAGGGTTGGCGCCGAAGATCGTGGAGCTGGTGGGGGAGTACCTGATGGAGCTGAAGAACCGTGGCATTTCGGTGCTGCTGGTGGAGCAGAAGCTGGCCATTGCGATGGAGATCTCGCAACGGGTGTATGTGATGGGGCATGGCGCGATCGTGTTCGAAGGCACGCCCGATGATCTGCGCGCGAACGCGGCGGTGCGCAAGGAGTGGCTGGAGGTCTAAGGCGGCAAGTGCGCGGCGCCTGATTCGCCGCGCAGTTTCATGGTTCAGATGTCGGCTACGGCATCTGCTTTAGGGGGCAACATGGCATTCTTCGGCCCGGACGTGGTTCTGGATGAGCCCGCTTACGTGCACGACAGCGCGGCGCTTTACGGCAAGGTCAGGATAGGCAGGAATGCATCGGTCTGGATGAACGTCGTGGCGCGGGCCGAGCATCGGGAAATCATCGTGGGTGAGTACACCAACATCCAGGATTTCGTGATGCTGCACATCGGCGATCGCACGCCGACGGTCATCGGCAGCCATTGTTCGATCACGCATCACTGCACCATCCATGGCTGCACCATCGGCGACAACTGTCTCATCGGCATCAACTCCACGATCATGGACGACTGCGTGATCGGCGACAACTGCATCATCGCCGGGCACAGCTTTCTCAAGGAAGGAACCGTCATTCCGCCCAACTCCATTGTCATGGGTGCGCCCGGCAAGGTCACGCGCACGCAGAACAACTTCGTGCGCAACCGGATCAACGCCTATCTCTACTACCGCAATGCGCTGGCCTATGCGTCCGGGAATTTCCGCGCCTGGGAAGCGGCATCGTTTCCGGCGGAGGTTGCTGAAGAGATGCAGCGCCTGACCGCGCTGCTGGAAGACGGCGCTCAATAGCTGGCGGTCCGGGATTTCGGATCCGCGGCGACCTGTCGAGTGACTTCGAGAAACGCTCGCCGGCTGCTGGTTTCCCCGCGGGGAAACCGGAAAAGGAAAGTGCGGATGGGCAGGAAAGCCAATGAAGCGGACGGGGCAGACGGAGCAGCCTCGGCAAGCCCTTGCCGCAACTCGCCAGCAATGGCCGGGTCTATTCAAGGCTCGCTTTTTTTTGCTGAAAATAATACGGGCGTGCTTTTTTGCGGTATAGTTTTGAGCGTCGCACAATAACATCAGCCTCGCTGAAATTCACGCTGCCGCTCACGGCGCAGACGCGGATTCAGACATCTAATTTAAAGGAAGAGATATGACAGCCGAATACAAGGTCAATGGCGCGGTCGCCGTCATTACGCTCAACAATCCTCCGGTCAACGGCCTCGGCCACGCCACTCGCAGCGCCATCGTCAACGGCATGAAGCAGGCGCTCGACGACAACGCGGTCAAGGCCATCGTCATTACCGGCGCGGGCAAGGCCTTCTCCGGCGGCGCCGACATCAAGGAATTCAATTCGCCCAAGGCACTGGCCGAACCGACGCTGCACACCGTGATCAACGTCGTTGAAAGCTCGACCAAGCCGGTGGTGGCGGCAATCCATACCGTCTGCATGGGCGGCGGCCTCGAGCTTGCACTGGGCTGCAATTACCGCGTCGCTTCGGCAGGTGCGCAGATTGCGCTGCCGGAAGTCAAGCTCGGCATCCTTCCCGGCGCCGGCGGCACGCAGCGCCTGCCGCGCGTGCTCGGCCTGGAAATGGCCTTGAACATGATCGTGTCCGGCAACCCGGTGTCCTCGGAAAAGCTGGCCAAGACCGCGCTGTTCAATGAAATGATCGAGGGCGATTTGCTCGAAGGCGCGATCGCCTTTGCCAACAAGGTGGCTGATGTGCGTCCGCTGCCGAAAGTGCGCGACATCAAGATCGATTACCCCAACTACGAAGGCTTCCTGCAGTTCTCCCGCAATACCGTCAAGGCGATGGCCGGCCCGTTCCCCGCGCCGCTCAAGTGCGTGGAAGCCGTGGCTGCGGCCGTCACCAAGAAGTTCGACGACGGCCTCAAGTTCGAGCGCGAACTCTTCGTCGACCTGGTGCAGACCACTGAATCGAAAGCCCTGCGCCATGCCTTCTTCGGCGAGCGGGCCGCGAGCAAGGTACCCGATGTGCCGGAAGATACGCCAACCCGTCCGATCAAGTCGGCGGCCGTCATCGGCGCAGGCACCCTGGGCGGCGGCATCGCGATGAACTTCGCCAATGCCGGCATCCCGGTCAAGATCCTCGAGATGAAGCAGGAGGCGCTGGACAAGGGTCTTGCCACCATTCGCAAGAATTATGAAAACACGCTGAAAAAGGGCAAGCTGACCCAGGAGAAATTCGACCAGCGCGTCGGCCTGATCACCGGCACGCTGTCGTACGAGGAAATCGGCCAGGCAGACATCGTGGTGGAAGCGGTGTTCGAGGATATCGGCGTCAAGGAACAGGTCTTCAAGAAGCTCGACGAAGTGATGAAGCAGGGCGCCATCCTTGCTTCGACTACATCGACGCTGGACGTCGACCAGATCGCCAGCTTCACCAAGCGTCCGCAGGACGTGATCGGCCCACACTTCTTCAGTCCGGCCAACGTGATGAAGCTGCTCGCGATCGTGCGCGGCGCAAAGACGGGCAAGGATGTGCTCGCGACATCGCTGCAGTTGTCGAAGAAGATCAAGAAGACCGGCGTGGTCTCCGGCGTGTGCGACGGCTTCATCGGCAACCGCATGATCGAGCAGTACAGCCGCCAGGCCGGATTCCTGCTGGAAGAGGGCGCGCTGCCGGAGCAGGTCGACAAGGCAATCGAAAAATTCGGCTTTGCGATGGGACCGTTCCGCATGGGCGATCTCGCGGGCAACGATATCGGCTGGTATATCCGCAAGCGCCGCTATGTGGAAAAGCCGGAAGTGACTTACTCCAAGACCGCCGACCTGCTGTGCGAAATGGGACGTTTCGGCCAGAAGACTTCCGCCGGCTGGTACGACTACAAGCCGGGCGACCGCAAGCCGTATCCTTCCCAGGTGGTCAACGACATGATCATCAAGCACTCGGCCGATCTCGGCATCGAGCGCCGCAAGATCAGCGATCAGGAAATCGTCGAACGCCTGGTCTATGCGCTGGTCAACGAGGCCGCCTACATTCTTGAAGAGGGAATTGCGCAGCGCGCTTCCGACATCGACATGGTCTACCTCACCGGCTACGGCTTCCCGCTGTTCCGCGGCGGTCCCATGTTCTACGCCGATACCGTCGGCCTGCCGAACGTGGTCATGGCGATGGAAAAGTATGCCAAGGGACGTCACGGCGAGGCCTGGAAGCCGGCCCCCCTGCTTGCGAAGCTGGCTGCGGAAGGCAAGAGCTTCAACTATTGATCCGGTCCGCAAAGCGGTGCAGTTTCCGGGCCGCTGATCTCACCTTCTACCTTTGGGAGAGGGCCGGGGCGAGGGGATCCGGCTCAACCTGTTTTCGGGCCGGATCTATAAGCCACTAGCGCAAACATCCACACCTTCTTCTGAATGGCGTGAGCAAAGCCCGGAGTAATCCGGGCTTTTTTGTTACCAATTGTTTATTTGCAATCAACGAGCTTGATAATTATCAACTCTCTAAAGTTGTCGTAGGGCAACATAATGGAGGAGCCGATCCTTCTCTACTGAATATGGGATACCGATCTCCGTTGGTACCGACTATATTCGAACGTTGTCCCTTTCGGGTTCTCTAAACTTGCCTGGCAGTTACCGCAGGTTTGGCGACATGCGATGATTGCGGACCCGGACGGTAGTCGATGGCAGTAGCGGCTCGGCTTTACATCTGATGCAATCTTCAGATGCTTCCGAATGAATCGAAGCGATCACGGCCTGCAAGGCGCGGTCGAAACAGGCTGATATGGAAAGTGTTGTGCAAAAGACGGTTCTGATCGTCGATGATGAAGAAAGAAATCGCAGATTGCTGGAAGTGTTTGCAAGCTCCGACGGCTACCGGACGCTGACCGCAACGAATGGAGAACAAGGCCTGCTGCTGGCGAGGAAGGAGAAGCCGGACGTGGTGCTTCTCGATCTGATGATGTCCGGCATGGACGGTTTCGAAGTGGCACGCAAGCTCAAGGGCGAAGCCGAAACCGCGCACATTCCGGTCATCGTGGTGTCGTCGCTCGACGATGCGGCATCGCGCGGGCGAATGCAGGAATGCGGTGTTGACTGCATATTGGGCAAGCCGATCGACCGGTGGGAGCTATCGCGCAACATCGCCGAACTGACCCGCGGAGCGTCCGCCCGATGAGAAGGAAACAGGTGGCCAGCCTGGACCGCGCCAATCGCGTGCTGACCATGCTCAGCCGCATCAACCGCAGCATCATCCGAGCCGAATCGCCCGATTCCGTCTACCGCGATGCGTGCAGGATTGCCGTCGAATGCGGCATTTTCCGGTTTGCCTGGATCGGCCTGGTCGACACGGGAAGCGACCGCCTCCGCATGATCAGCGCCCATGGCGACGGCTGCGGATTGGACGAGTCGCTGGTGGCCTCCGGCGGACTTGCCGACAACGTCTTCCGCAGCAGTCAGCTCTGCATCTTCAACGACCTGATGACTCTCGGCGACCAAATGGGCGCCACCGAATTGCTCCGCCGCGGCATCCACGCCGTGGCCGGCCTGCCGCTTTGCGAGGATGGCCGCACCGTCGGCGTCTTCGTGCTCTACACCGACCAGACGGAGTGCTTCGACGAGACCGTGACCGAGCTGATGCAGGAAGTGGCGGATGACATCGGATTTTCGCTGGGTCACATTCTCAATCACCAGCAGCGCCTGGCCGCCGAATCCAAGCTGTATTACATGGCGTTCTATGACGCCCAGACCGGCATGCCCAACCGCATGCTGCTCGAGGAGCGCCTGCCTGCGCTGGCCGAGCGCCACAAGTCGCTTGCCATGTTCGACATACGCCTGCTTCGGGTCGGACGCGCAACCGAAATCTTCGGACGCAGCGCGCTGGAACAGGTATTGCGTACGATTGCGTACCGGCTGGATGCCTGCCGCGGCCCGGACGGGCTTCTGGCCAGCATTGCCACCGACGAGTTCGTGCTGGTGGTGCCTGGATTGAGCGACCGGACGGAGATTGAACGGCTGGCCGGCGAACTGATCGCAAAAATCGAATCCGCGGTGCAGGTGGGCGACAGCGAAGTTTTCCTGCATGCTTCGGTAGGTGCCGTGCATTATCCGTCGCTGGAAAGCGATCCCATGCATCTGCTGCGCCGCGCGCGCGTGGCGGCAGACCGCAAGGGAAGCGACAGCGGCTTCCGGCTCTATGGCAAGACATTGGACGAGGGTGCGGAACAGCGCCTGCAAATGGAAGCCGAACTGCATCGCGCGCTCGAGCGCAACGAATTCTTCCTGCATTACCAGCCGCAACTGTCGCTGCGCAACGGCGAGGTCCTGGGTGTGGAAGCCCTGCTGCAATGGAGGCATCCGGAGCGCGGCATGCTGTCCCCTGCCACCTTCATTCCCTTGCTGGAAGAGTGCGGCCTGATGCCTCAGGTCGGGGCGTGGGTACTCAATACCGCCTGCAAGCAGGTGCTGCAATGGCAGGAAGCCGGCTTGCCGCGGCTGCGGATGGCGGTCAATGTGTCGGCCCTGCAGTTCCGGATGTCCAACCTGACCATGGTGGTCAGGCAGGCGCTGGCCGGCGCGGAGCTGCCCGCCGAATGGCTGGAACTGGAGCTGACCGAAAGCCTGATTCTCGAAAACGCGGAAGCGACGATACTCGCCATGCATGAACTGAAGGCGCTCGGCATCGCGCTGTCGCTGGACGATTTCGGGACCGGCTATTCATCGCTGAGCTACCTGCGGCGCTATCCGCTTGACAGGCTGAAGATCGATCGCTCGTTCATCAACGAGATGATGAGCCATCCGAGCAGCGCCGCCCTGGTACGTAGTATCCTTGCGATGGCGAAGAGCCTGGAACTGATCACCATCGCGGAAGGAGTGGAAACCCTTCCTCAGATGGAGTATCTGCGTAAGCTGGGGTGCGAAGAAATGCAAGGCTACCTGTTCAGCAAGCCGGTGCCGCCCGAGGATATTGTCACTCTCATGCAACGCGGCGAAACGCTGCCGTTGAAGACGGGGCAGCAATAGCGCAACAGGACGCATGCGGCGCGGGGCGCCGGATGCTCGGCCCGTGCGGAGGGAATCGTCATTTTCGCCTTCGTCCCGACACGGGAGAATGGAAACAGGAGGTCCTAAGGTGGACGTACAAGGCAGGACCTGGCAAGACGCTATCGAGATCCTGATCGCGGAAGACAGTCCGACTCAGGCGGCAAAACTGAAGCTCCTGCTCGAGGCGAAGGGCTACCGTGCCCGCATCGCGGGCAATGGCCGGCTTGCGCTCGACGCCATCCGGCAGCGCAGGCCGCAACTCGTGCTGTCGGACATTCTCATGCCCGAGCTCGACGGCTATGGCCTTTGCCGGGAGGTCAAGTCGCAGCCGGAACTGCGCGACCTGCCGGTGATCCTCGTCACTTCCCTGATCGACCCCGAAGATATCGTGCGCGGCCTCGAATGCGGCGCCGACAACTTCATCCGCAAACCTTACAACGATGAGTACCTGCTGGCGCGCATCGAGCAGGTGCTGATGAATCGGCGCCTGCGCGACGGCCAGCGGGATGACGACGGCATTGCCGTCTATTTCAATGGCGGGCATCACCATATCAATGCCGAGCGCCGGCAGATTCTGGACCTGCTGATCTCCACCTATGAACAGGCGGTGCTGGTCAATGAACAGCTGCAGGCGCGGGAACGGCAGGTCAACGAACTCAACGTCCGGCTGGCGCATCATGCCGCCCAGCTGGAGGCGACCAATCGGGAGATTGCGCATCAAAATCTGCAGCTGGAACAGGCAAGCCGGCTGAAGTCGGAATTCCTGGCGAACATGTCGCATGAATTGCGCACGCCGCTCAATGCGGTGATCGGTTTTTCCGAAGCGTTGAAGAGCGGCCTGCTCGGCCCTCTGGCGCCTGCACAGGTCGACGCGATCGGCGATGTCTACGAAAGCGGCAAGCACCTGCTGTCATTGATCAACGATATCCTGGACCTGTCCAAGGTCGAGGCAGGCAAGATGGAACTCGAGCTGGAGCCGACCGATGTGCAGCGGCTGCTGCAGAGTACCGCCAATGTATTTCGCGAGAAGGCCTCTACAGCGCAGGTCAAGCTGCAGCTGCAGATGGAAGCGGTCGGCTGGGCCATGGTCGATCAGCGCAAGATGCGCCAGATCATCTACAACCTGGTGTCGAACGCCATCAAGTTTACGCCTGCAAAAGGCAGCGTCTTCCTGCGCGTGTGCCTGATGACGCCGGCCGACATCCCCGCCGACAAGGTGGTGGGCGGCGAAATGGGCGGCGCCGCCGCGGTGGCACGCTTTCTCACGATCCGCGTGACCGATACAGGCATCGGCATCAATGTGGCGGACCAGAGCCGGTTGTTCCAGCCCTTCGTCCAGCTCGACAGCGGGCTGGCGCGCAAATACGAAGGGACCGGACTCGGACTTGCACTGGTCAAGCAGATGGTGGACCTGCATGGCGGAGTCGTGACCTTGAGCAGCGAACCGGGACAAGGCTCGGAATTCACCGTCTGGCTGCCGTATCTGGAGGTAGGGCCTCCCGACGCCGGCATTGTCGTATCCGGCGCCCGCTGAACGCGGCTTACCAGTAGTTTTCGGTAACGAAATGGCCGGGCAGGGCGCGCCGCACCGGGCGCATTCCGCGTTCATGCAGGAGGCGCCGCATATCTTCGATCATCTCCGGATTGCCGCACATCATCACGCGCGTCCGCGCGTCGGAAAAGGGCAGTCCTGCCGCCGCTTCCAGCTGGCCCGACTGCAGCAGCGTGGTCAGGCGCCCCTGCAGCACCTTGCCTTCCGGCGGCGGCTCTTCGCGGGTGACCGCACGAATCACCTGCAGTTGTGCGGATGAGGGCACCGGCGGTTGCGCCTGCAAGCTTTCCAGCTCCTTCGCAAAGGCGAACTCGTCGACGTGGCGCACGCAGTGCAGCAGAACGAGGTGACGGAACCGCGTCCAGACATATGGATCTCTCAGCATGGAAATATACGGACCGATACCGGTGCCGGTCGACATCATCCACAGGTCTTCGCCGTCGGTGAAGCGGTCCGGCGTCATGAACCCGAAGCATTGCTTGTCGAGATAGATCGGGTCGCCCACCTTCAGCACCTTGAGGCGGCTGGTGAAGAGCCCGCCTTCGACGATGATGCCGTAGAACTCCAGCTCGTCCTTCTGCTCAGGCGAAGAGGTCATGGAATAGGCGCGCCAGATGACGCCGTGCGCATCGGCCAGGCCCAGCCGCGCATACTGGCCGGCGGCAAAGGAATACTCCGGCGGCCGCGTGGTCGTAAACGTCAGCAGGCGATCGTTCCACCAGGTCAATTTGGTAACGGTCTGCCTGGTTGCCTTGGCGGCGATCTGTTCTTCGTTCAGCATCCGGGTCCTTTCCGTGGCGGGAGCAGGGTGAAAATTTTTAAGATATATTGTAAATGAATCTTTAAACAAGGATAGCCAATGACGAAAATCGTCCTACTCGAAAAGATCCATCGCAGTGCAGTCGACCACTTGAATGCGGCCGGATTCACGGACGTGGTGCAGTTGCCTACGGCATTGAAGCCGGAAGAACTCCAGTCGGCGCTGGCCGACGCCGATGCGGTCGGCATTCGCTCGGCGACGCATATTTCCGCCGATTCGCTGGCGAAACTGCCGAGGCTCAAGGCCATCGGCTGCTTCTGCATCGGCACCAATCAGGTGGATTTGACCTCGGCGGCGGCCCACGGTATCCCGGTTTTCAATGCCCCGTTCTCCAACACCCGGTCGGTCGCCGAGCTCGTGATCGCACAGGCCATTCTCCTGCTGCGCCGCATTCCTGAAAAGAATGCGCGTACGCATCGGGGACAATGGGACAAGAGCGCGCAGGGTGCCTATGAGGTGCGCAACAAGGTGCTCGGCATCATCGGGTACGGCAACATCGGCGCCCAGGTCGGCATCCTGGCTGAAAGCGTGGGCATGCGCGTGGCCTACTACGACGTGGAAAGCAAGCTGCCGCTCGGGAACGCCAGGCCGGCCGCCACCATGGAAGACCTTCTGGCCCAGGCCGACGTGGTGACGCTGCATGTCCCCGGCGGCAAATCAACGGAAAACCTGATGACCGCGGAACGCATCGCAGTCATGAAGCCGACTGCGGTCCTGATCAATGCTTCGCGCGGCGGCGTAGTGGATATCGATGCCCTGAACGAGGCGCTGCGCGAGAAGCGTCTGGCAGGTGCCGCGCTTGATGTATTTCCGGCTGAGCCCAAGAACGAAAAAGAGGAATTCGTTTCGCCGCTGCGCGGCCTGGACAACGTCATTCTGACGCCGCACATCGGCGGCAGCACCGAGGAAGCCCAGGAAAACATCGGGCGCGAAGTCGCGGACAAGCTGGTTCGCTTCCTGCAGGCCGGAACGACGCGCTGGGCGGTCAATTTTCCGGAAATCCGGCATGTGGCGAAGGAAGCGAAGAGCCGCGTGCTGCATGTGCATCGCAACGAACCCGGCGTGATTGCGCGCATGAATGCGGAGTTTGCCGCCGCCGGCCTGAATATCGTCGCCCAGCATCTGCAGACGCGCGGGCCGATCGGCTATGTGATGACCGACGTCGATGATGTCATTCCGAAAACCTTGCTGCAGAAGCTGTGTTCGGAACCGGCAGCCATACGCTGCGAACTCGTTTAACGCGTCATCGGACAGACCCTGACGCAGGCGCCGGTAAGGCGCCGCATGATGCGGCGCCTTACCGGCGGCATACTTACTTCAACTCGAAGATTCAAACACGCTTGCTTGTCACCACGCGCGCCTCGCCGCGGTCTCCTACCGTGTGCAGAGTGACCGGTCGACGCCAGACCCTGCCGATGTATTCCAGCACGCGTTCGGCACGGCCCAGGTCGACACCGCGTCCATCGGTCTGATGATCATGGATGAGCTGCAGGCTGCCGTCGACATGCATGTTGTTGGCAGCGATGCGGGGAGCGCCGAAATTGAATTTCGGTGCAAGGATGGCCTCATGCACTGCATGCACGTCGTTGTCGGAAATGCGGATGTCGCCGTCGTTGCGTGCTTCGTAGACGAACAATTCCAGCTTCTCGATCAAGTCCTTGGTCAGATAGTTGCGCACGAAGCTGAAGTCGTCTTCCTCCTTCATGATGCGCCGCGCATTGTCGAGACCGTGTTTTTCCACGATGTCTTCCCACATCGAAAAGCCGAGGTGGTAGGGATTGACCGCAAGCGCAAGCTGCCGCTCGGCCGCATAGGGGCGCACGACATCGGAATGGGCCTTGATGGCCGACAGATACAGGTCCTGCGGCAGGAAATCCGCCTCGCGCAGCAGACGGGCGTGCCAGTAGGAGGCCCAGCCTTCATTCATGATCTGGCAGGCGAAAACCGGATAGAAATAGAACGATTCTTCACGCACCGCGAGGAAGATGTCGCGTTCCCAGCCTTCGAGGTCGGGCGCGTAGTTGGCGATGAACCACAGCAGGTCGTATTCCGGCTGCGGGGGAATGGCCGGCCGCTTCGTATGATCGTGATGACCGACATGCATTTTCTCGCCGGGCAGGCTGCGAAAGCGCTTCTGGAAGGGGTCGAGCTGCGGCTCGGGTGCATGAGCCGCCTGATGGGTTGGGTAGAGGGGCCGGTGCAGTTCGCGATTGATATCGATATGCGGCTCAAGCGCGAGTGCCGCATCGAGGACGGCTTCGACGCGCTCCTGGCCATATTCCTGAATCGCGGTTTCGATACGGTGCGCGCGCGCCGCCGCCTGCTCAAGAATGTGCCCGCCTGCCATCTCCATGAACTTGGCGAACAGGTAGTTGTTCTTGGAGAAATCGGCATGCCCCAGCACATGTGCGGTCACGAGCGTGTTTTCAGGCAGGGTATTGCCGTTGACCAGATATGCCCGGCACGGATCTCCCGGGAACATGACTTCGAAAATGCGCGAGTGACCCATGCCTTGCCGTATCAGCTGATGGATATAGCGGATGCCGAACGACCAGTGATGCATGCGCACCGGCAGCCCGTACACTGCGATTTCCATCATGAAATTGTTCGGCACCAGCTCGAAATCGACCGGGTAATAGTCAAGTCCGAGCTTGCGCGCGAGCTCCTCGATCTGCGACGAGTACTGCTTCAGCGCCTCAATCGTTTCCGGCGAATTGGTGGTTGTGCACATTGAACCAGTCCTTATTCGGATTCCTGTTGCACGAAGAATTTGCGGATGGCTTTCCACACGTCTTCATGGCGAGTGAGAATGCTGCTGCCGATCGGGGCTCCGGTACGTTCGATTTCTCCGCAAAGCATCTTCATTTCGGTTTCGCTGGTGCGCGGCGATCCGGGCACGGTTTCCACATAGCCGACATAGTTGAGCAGGCGGCTCAGCCTGCCGAGATACTCGGTGGCCGCGGCGCGATCCTCGGTGAAGTTCTCGCCGTCGGAGGCATAGAACAGATAGCCGTTGTACTGCGACGGATCATATTCGCTCTCGATCAGCTCCAGCGCCATCTTGAAGGCCGTCGAAGCCCCGGTGCCGCCGGTACCGGTGACGTTGAAGAACTCGCTCTCGGTGAATTCCCATGCCTGGGTGGTGTGGGCAATGAAGCGTGTTTCCACCTTGCCGTAGCGGCGGCGGATGCCCTGCAGGACGAAGAAGAAAAAACTCTTCGCCAGCTTGCGCTCCGCATCGGTCATGCTGGCCGACACATCGAGCGCAAAGATGACCACCGCATTGGTGGCCGGCTTGCGCCGGTGCACCAGTTGCTTGAAGCGCAGATCCTCGTTGGTGAAGGGAACCGGGTTTTCCTGCGTGGCGCGGCGCTTCACCGCCTCCTTCACGGTGCGGCGGCGGTCCAGGCGCGCGCGGGCGCCGTGCTTGTCCCAGCCCTCGCGCACGTACTCGTCGTCGGTGACGGCAGTATTGCGCTTGGGCTGGAGATCGGGCAGCTGCAGTTCCTCCCATAGCCAGTCGATGATGTCGTCGACCTTGAACTCGAGCATCAGCTTGACTTCGCCTTCGCCGTTGCCGCCTTCACCTTCGTCGCCGCCCATGTCAGGCTGTGCCTGGCGCAGGATGTCGCCAGGCTTGCCCTGTCCCTGGCCGGCGCTGGAATGCGACTGCGATGGCGATTCGGACAGGCGGAAGCGGGCATGTTCCAGCATCTTCACCGGCACCTGCACCGTCCTGTCCTGCGAGCCGGTAATGACATCCGGCCCGGCCACCAGGTTGGGAAGGTTCTGCTGTACCGCCTCGCGGACCTTCTCGTTGTGACGGAGCCAGTCGCGCGAGCCCCTGGAGAACAGGTCGTACCAGGGAGTCTCAGCAGAGATCGAAATAAGTTGAGTCATAGGTTGCCCTTATGTGCAAGGATTACTCCTGCGCCATTAGCGTGGTTACATAGTTGAGCGCCTCGCGTGCGCTGTGGCTGTCGTAACCGTATTCCTCGACGAGCCGTTTCTCGACCACCGAGATCTTCTGGCGCACTTCCTCGTCCGGACGTGTGGTGGAGCTGACCAGCCGCAGCACGTCGCGGCGCTGCTCGAACAGATACTGCTGGACCGCGTTATGCAGCTGGGCATGGCTGTCGAGCGTAAATTTCTCGCCGCGCTTGTAAGCGCCCATGGCCTTGCGTACCACTTCCTGACGGAAGGACTGTTTGCCCGAATCCGAAATATGGATCTTTTCCTCGACCGCGCGCAGGAAACGCTCGTCGGGCTTGCGCTCCTCGTTGGTGATCGGATCCTTGATGTGCCGGTTGTCCAGGGTTGCCTCTACCTCATCGAGGTACTTGTCAAGCAGGTCCTGTGCCTCCTGCTCGAAGGAGACGAACAATGCCTTGTGCACGTCTTCCTTGACCCAGCGGTTGTAGAAGTCCTTGCGGGCCAGCACCAGGTAATCGATCCACTTGCGCTTGCGCTTGGGATCGATGCGCGCATCGTTCTCGATCGAATCCTTCAATGCCAGCAGCACATCCATCGTGGTGAGGCTCTTCGCATTGGACTGGATGATCGCGTTCGACAGCGAATTGATGACGAAGCGCGGTGAAATCCCGCCCAGGCCTTCATCCGGCATGCGCTGCTTCAGACGCTCGGTCTCGGCATGTGCATAGCCTTCCACCTCTTCATTGGCGTAGAGCCTGACTTTCTTGCCCAGTTCCAGTTCCTTGTCTTCGCCTTCGTGCAGACGGGTAAGGATGGCGAATACCGCAGCCGCATGCAGCACATGCGGATCGAGATGCGTTTCGCGGAACGCCGCCGCCGCGGAGGAAATCAGCTTCTTGTAAATCCGGGCCTCGTCCTTGTAATTCAGCGTATAAGGCACCTGGATGATGACCATGCGATCGAGCAGCGCCTCGTTCTCGCTCTCCTGCAGGAACTTGCGGAATTCCGCAAGGTTGGTGTGGGCAAGAATGGTTTCATCGAGGTAGATCAGCGGGAAGCGCGAGACCTTCACGTTCTTTTCCTGCGTCAGCGTCAGCAGCAGGTAGAGGAATTCGCGCTTGACCTTGAGGATCTCGATCATTTCCAGCATGCCGCGGCTTGCCGCATACACAGCACCGGACCATGACCACGCGCGCGGATCGCCTTCATCGCCGTATTCCGCCACTTTCGACAAATCGACGGAGCCGACCAGATCGGCGAGATCGGCGGTGGTCGGGTCGTGCGGCGCATAGGTGCCGATGCCGACGCGGCCGGCTTCGGAAATGAAGATGCGCTCGACCGGCATGCGCAGGAAGTCGCCCTGGTAATCGTTTTCCAGCCTTGTCCTGCAATGCGGGCAGACTTCGCCCTTGATGTCGACGCCGTAGGTTTCGCGGAACCGCGAGCGCAGGGAATGCGGCACGAGGTGCAGCGGCGATTCATGTACCGGGCAGCCCTGAATGGCGTAGATGGCGCCGGCTTCGGTATGGCTGTATTCCTCCAGTCCGCGCTTGAGCAGGATCACCAGTGTGGATTTGCCGCCGGACGGCGGGCCCAGCAGCAGCAGAAGCCTGCGGCCGACCTCGGAACCTGCGGCGGCGGCCTTGAAATAATCAACCACGCGGTCAATCGATTCATCGACGCCGAACAGTTCCTGGTCGAACAGGCGGCAACGGAAGTTTCCCTTTTCATCCTCTCCGCCCATCCAGCGGATCATGTCCCACATGTATTGATGCGATGTGCGCGCTGCGCCTTGCGGATCGGCAGTCATGACTCGTTCGAGGAACTCGGAGAGGGTTCCGGACCAGTAGGTGGCGCGATGGTCCTTGGTGAATGCGATCAGGCTCTTCAGAAGGTCTTCTTGCTGCTCGGTACGATTGACTTCACTTTGCGTCGTCATTGCATGTGCTCCCCGCAGGTTCATCGCATGTTCAGGATGGACACACGATATCGGTTTACGTTTCTGTCGCGCTCAAGTTAAGTATAGGGCGCGCTGGAAAAATTAAATGATGAGGATCGTCAATGATTTCACGTGCATCCGGTGTCCTGCTCATTCGCGGTGCTTGCGCACATAGCACGTTCAAGCAAGATGCATGCAAGTACAAAGATGCAGAGAAAGCGCGTGCGTCCGTGCCTGAATTCGCTGACGGAACGTCGCAGCGGGGCATATTTGGCCTTCCCATGCTGCAACGAAGCAGATCCGTCTTCGCGAACGCGGCCAGCATGGCAAATTTGCGTGAGGCATCGGAGCGTATCGCCCGAATGCAAGAATTTCCTTTGAAAAAATTACAGGTCATACACGCCTTATCGCCCGATAGCCCATCCGTCTTAGTGAGTCCTCGCCAGCATCAAGGATGCGAGGATCGAGGTGTTGATTGATTACGCTCAATTGCCAGTGGCAGTGTGGCTTTGCTGCTGACAGATTGACGGGTTTCTGCGCAAACGCAGACGATTCGCGGATGCCGCCGATAAAGTGGACGCAAGAAAAAGCGTAAGGGAGCGTAATGATGTCGGTACTGTTTCCGCTGCCGGGAAACGAAGTGTTCGCATCTTCGGTGGCGAAGGTTCTGGCCTGCGAACCGGGCGATCTGGAAACCAGGCTCTTCCCGGACGGGGAGTCCTATGTCAGGCTGCTGGCTCCGGTCAAGGATCGGGACGTGGCGCTGGTATGCACGCTGCACAAGCCCGACGACAAACTCTTTCGTCTCTATCTTGCTGCCAGCACGGCGCGCGAACTCGGCGCGCGCCGTGTCGGATTGATTGCGCCGTATCTTGCCTACATGCGGCAGGATTCGCATTTCAAGCCGGGCGAAGGAGCGGCGTCGCAGCACATGGGTCGCTTCCTGTCGGGCGCCTTCGATTGGCTCGTCACCGTAGACCCTCATCTGCACCGTCATCACTCCCTTGATGAGATCTATTCCATTCCGTCCAGGGTAGTGCAGGCGGCACCCATGATCGCGGCATGGATAAGGGAGAATGTGACACATCCGGTTGTCATCGGTCCCGATGCCGAAAGCGAGCAGTGGGCAGCCAAGGTGGCCCGCGCCGTCGGCTGCCCGCATGCGATTCTGCAAAAGACGCGTTACGGCGACCGCGATGTCGAGGTGACCGCTCCGCAGACCGATGGCTGGGCGCATATGATGCCGGTCATCGTCGACGACATCGCCTCCACCGGCAAGACCATGATCGCGGCCATACAGCATTTGCGGCAAGCCGGTCTGCCCGCACCCGTCTGCATCGCGGTGCACGGCGTGTTTGCCGACGGCGCGCTCGAGGACATGCGCAAAGCAGGCGCCGGACGCATCGTCACTTGCAACACCATCAGCCATCCGAGCAACGCCATTGCCGTGGAGGAAGCGGTTGCTTCCGCCGCCGCCGAATTCATGCCGCGTTTTTCCGCCGCTGCGTAGTCTTCATGCTCTTCCACCTGCTTGCGATACGTAGCCGCTGTGCCAATTCCGACAGCGCCTGCTGCCGGATCACCAGTTGACGCACACAAGCAATCGAGGCCATTGACATCCGACCGCGTTTTCGCTGCAATAAAGCCAAAGGTGGCTTGCCGGAAATCCTTGCACTTGGAACAGAGTTTGCATATCCATGTGCATGTACAAATGCAAGGCAAGTCTCCTGTCCAAGGCTGGCGTGCGGCGCACGACAGTTGCGGAAAGCGTTGGGGCCGGGCAGGCAGCGGTAGTGCGCAACGGCGGAAAGTGTAGATTCTGCCTGCAAGGTCCCATGAAAGGTTGCATGCGATAGAGGAGGTATTTATGACGATTACACTCGCCCGCTCACATCCAATCTACAACATGAAGGAAGTCGAGAGTGCCCAGGCCAGGGCGCGCGCACTGAAATCGGCTGAGCTCGAAGCCTTCTACGAGAACATGCTCGAACTTGGTGCGGAGCGATTCGTGACCACCCCGTCGTCGACAGCGGCGCTGGAACCGCTTTATGACGACTGTCCGAATTTCGGCGAAGTGCTCGATGACCTCAAACGCTATCTCGGTCTGGCGATCGTCGGCGGCGCAGGCTTCAATGTCATGCCGGTACTGCTGCTGGGCGATCCGGGCGTCGGCAAGACCCATTTCGGCAAGCGCCTGGCGGCAGTGCTGGGCACCGAGTTTGAATTCATCAGCATGAACGCCTTGTCCGCGGGTTTTGTAATTACCGGCAGTTCATCCACGTGGAAAGGCGCCAAGTGCGGCAAGGTGGCGGAGCGCCTGGTGCGCGGCAAGTTCGCCAATCCGGTGGTGCTGCTGGATGAAGTGGAAAAGGCGACCGGCTCCACCCAGTCCGATCCGATGGCTGCTCTTTACCAGCTGCTCGAACCCGAGACGTCGCGAGCCTTCCATGACGAATTCATCGATGTCGATCTCGATGCAAGCCAGGTGTTCTGGGTGCTGACGGCCAACAGCCTCGACGGCATTCCCGAGGCCCTGTTGTCACGCATGGCGGTGTACGACGTGCCTTCTCCGACGCCGGAACAGGCCGCAGTTATTGCTCAGCGCGTCTATGACGGACTGCTCAAGGAGCTGCGCCTCAAGAATGTCGACGAAGACCTGCCCGACAATGTTCTCGACAAGCTCTCCGATGTATCGCCGCGTGAAATGCGCAAGGCGCTGCTCGACGGTCTCGGCTTCGCAGTGGCTGCAGGGCGGTCTTCGCTGGTACCGGAGGATCTGCGCCTGAAGTCCGACAGTGGCAAGCGCCGGATCGGGTTCTGATCATGTCTGCTATCACCGGCCCGCAGCCTTCTGTGCCATCGTCGCTCGAAAGGATTTTCGGAACAATGACAAGCAATTGGCTGCGCATTGTGCTGCTCGCCCTGCTTGCCTTGCTGGCGGCCGGCTGCGACAGGCAGGGCCGGCCTGTGGAGGAGTTCGGATTGGACAAGCTGGAAAAAGGGATTTCCTCGGAAGCCGATGTGCGCATGGTCATGGGCAAGCCGGAAACCGTATGGGAGGAAGAGGACGGCACGCGCGCGCTGCAGTATCCGAAAGGACCGGAAGGTGTGCGTACCTGGGAATTCGTCATCGACAAGTCTGGCTTGCTGAAAGACTACCGCCAGCTTCTTACGCAAGAGAACTTTGCTCGCATCAAGCCAGGCATGACGCGCGATGAGGTGCGACGCCTGCTCGGCAAGCCGCGTACCGTCGTCCAGTACAAACTGAAAAACGAGGAGGCTTGGGACTGGCGGTATCAGGTCGGCACCGAGCCGCGCTTTTTCAACGTGCATTTCGACATCACCAGCGGACGCGTCACCGGCACCAGCAGCCAGGATGCACGCAACTACTGATCGATGATCCAGGCTGCCGTTTGCAGAAACATGCGAAACCAGCAATCGTTTCCGGAGTCCTAAAAGAAGAAGCGTCGCCGCCTGCATGTCAATGCGACATCCGGCTGACGTGTTTTCAGTTTATAGATCCGGCCCGAAAACAGGTTGAACCGGATCCCCTCGCCCCGGCCCTCTCCCAAAGGGTGAGGGTGAGGATGAGATCAGCGGCTCGAAAAATGAACCATTTTTCGGGCCGGATCAGTGGCTCATGGAGGCAAGAATGAAAAAATCTGCATTGACCGTGTTGGTTTCCGCACTGGCGTTCGCAGGAATCGCGCAGGCCCAATCGTCGGTTTCGGAGATTCGTGAAAGCACCGATCCTGCGCGCATCGCCGATGTCGAGCAGAGGGCTGCGGATATCCAGGCGCGCCAGCAGGCCGCCCGGATGGAAACGACATCCGGCGACAGCGGGACGGCAGATAACGGCAGCGCTCAGCGCGGCAAGCGTCATTCGGCACGACATTCCGGACAGGCGAGCGGGTCCGGAGGACATGCCGGGCACGGAAACTCCGGCGGACAAAGCGGCACGACGGGTGCATCGAGCAAATAAATAGGAAAGACGCCGCTTCATGCGGCGTTTTTTCTGGCATGCGCTTCCTTGGAAGACAGGGATAACAGCCCGGCCCGCGGCCGTTCAATGCCAATCGCGGGCGATGCCCTCTGTCCAGGCAAGCACATCCGGCCAGATTTCCGCATGGGCGCTGCTGCCGACCAGGGCGCCGACATGCGCCAGGGCCACCCCGGTATCGCCTTGATACGCGATCAGACGCTTGACCGGACTGGCCGCAGCGTCATGAAATGCAATGATCGATGACGGCGGAATAATGGTGCTTCGCGGATCGTAGATGGCGAGCAGCGGCGATACAACGTTCTGCGGCCCGATGCGCTGGCCCGCGATATCCAGCTCGCCGCGCATGAAAGCGTCGCGCAGATACAGACGGTCGACGACTTCCTCGAACAGGGCAGGCGCCATTGGCGCTTCGTCGAGGGTCCAGCGCTCGACCAGCAGGTGGCTGCGCATATGCTTGGTGGATCCCATGCTGGCAAACATGTCGGCGATGCGTTCCGAGCCGAAGGTCGACGGCGATGCCACCATGCTGGCCAGGTTGAGTACCGAGCCGGGAATGCGTCCGAACAGCCGGGTCACCTTTTCCGGTTGCGGGCCGAAGGCGACGAGCGGGCCGAACGATCCCGAGCCGCGTGCGAAATGCATCGGCGACTCCACCTGCACCAGCCCGGAAACCCGCTCCGGCCGCAGCGCGGCATGGATTGTGGCGAATACGCCGCCGAGCGAATGGCCGAGCAGGATCAGTTTCGACGGTCCGCCTTCGGCGCGGATGGCGTCCATGCAGCGGTCCAGCGCCCGAAGCGCATAGTGTTCGAGTCCGAAATGCGCATCTTCCTCGCCGGGCTCCGTCCACTCCACGAGCCATACCTGAAAACCTTCATTGAGCAGACGCAGCACCACGCTGCATTCCGGGTCGAGATCCCAGATGTAATGACGCTTGATCGGTGCCGGTACGATGAACGCAGCCTTGCCGCTGCCCGGATTCGCGGGATTGGCACTGTAGCGGCGCAGGCGCAGCCCGGGGGCGGTCATCACGGTGTCGTAAGGCGTTTCCACCGGGCCATAGCCCATGCGTTCCATGGCCGCGCCGCGGGTGCGGCGTGCCCGGTCGATCGACTCGAACCACCAGCGTATGCCGGATGACATGGCTTGCATGCGGTTTCCTCCTGAAGCGAATTGACGTTGGCTGGTCAAGCTTGGTCAACGCCTGCCGGCAATTGTTCAATCGGATAATATTGACGCGCCTGTCTTGTCCCGAAGCAAGCAAAGCATGTTTGGAGGGTACGCTCCGGAACCGGCACTGGCCCTGCATGAGGAAAACTTCAATCGAATGCGATATTGTAGAAAAGTGAAAGTGCGCTTCTGGCCCCGGCTTCGGCTTCCACCGAGAGTTTCGGCGTGAGCGCATACCTGAGCTGAACCACGCTCCCCGCATTTTCCAGTCCTTGCTGATAGCTCAGGTAGAGACGGGACGAAATCTGCTTGCCCAGGGTAACGATGCGCTGCTGCAGGCTGTCATTGCTGGTGCCGACGCTGAAGGTATCAAGGCCGAAGGCGCTGGCGATCCGCGATTGCACGCCGGCCTGGGCGCCGCGTGCGAGCAGGGCGGCCGCCGCGCTCTGCAACGTGGTCGCATCGCCCTGGCTGGCGGTGGCAAGGCCGCGGCCGAGAACGAGCCAGGACAGCTTCTCCGCGTCCGCCACGCTGGGTTCGGAAACCAGCGTGATGCGCGGCGCCAGTACGGTGCCGCGCACCGAAACGCCGGCCTCCACCTCCTGGCCGCGCCGCACGGCGAGGATGTCGAGCGCCGGGTTGTCGAGCGGCCCAGTGAAGCGCAGTTCGCCCTGTTCGATGGCGAGCTCGCGGCCATAGGCTCTGAAGGTACCCTTGGCAATGCTCAGGGTGCCTTGCGCCCGCAAAGCCTCGCCTGCGGCACTGATGATGCGTACCTTGCCCACCAGCGTTGCATCGATGCCGCGTCCCTTCAGTGCGACGCCGTCGCCGAGGGATACGCTGACATCAATGGAAGCCGCGGTCTTCTGCGCCCCTT
>Ga0194137_10000575_pt1 | contig 23905 bp, 26 predicted proteins | sample TARM_MetaG_T3_14_FD_134025 | JGI IMG/M metagenome (GOLD analysis project Ga0194137, IMG submission 134025) | Freshwater microbial communities from Pennsylvania, USA, analyzing microbe dynamics in response to fracking - TARM_MetaG_T3_14 (version 2) | ecosystem: Environmental > Aquatic >... | reverse complement strand
GCAAGGAGAAGTAGCATGTTCACAAACATCCTGAAAAAAGGGCGCCGGCTTGCCGGACTGGGCAGTCTGGTGGCAGCGTTAACCCTGGCCGCCCCGGCCATGGCCCAGGACAAGGAGCCCATCGTGTTCGGTGGCTCGATACCACTGTCCGGTGTATTTGCCTTTGCCGGCATTCACATCCACGCCGGTCTGACCGACTACACCGACTGGATCAACAGCCAGGGCGGGATCAACGGCCGCCCGGTCAAGTATGTGATGGAGGACACCGCCTATGAGGTAGACCGTTCGGTGGCCGCCTTCAAGAAGATTTCCGGCAGTCACTCGCCGGCCACCTACTACGGTGACAGCACCGCCTTCATGAAGACCATTGCCTCGGAGCTCAACAGCCAGGGTGATACCCTGATGAGTGGTGCGTCCTTCGCCACGGCCCTGACCGATAACGAGCAATATCCCTACCAGTTCATTCCGGGGCCCAGCTACAGCCAGATGTTCGGCATCATCCTGGAGTACATTGCCGGCCAGGGTAAGGACGGCGAGATGCCAACGGTGGCCTTCGTATACAGCGACACCGAGTTCGGCAAGGACCCGATTGAAAACGGCAAGGCGCGGGCTGCCGAGCTGGGCATTGAAGTGGTGGAGGACATTGTCACCAAGCCCGGTAGCGTGGATGTCTCGGCAGAAGTCCTGAAGCTGCGCCGCGTTCGCCCGGATTTCGTGGTCTTCCATGGCTACGTGCTCTCGCCGATCAACGAGTTCATGGTGCAGATGCGCCAGATGGGCCTGGATACCCAGTTCATGGGCACCTTCTGGTCGTCGGACAAGCTGATCATCGACAAGATGGGCGCCGATGCCGATGGCTACATGGGTGTGATGCCCTACAACTACTACGACAGCGAGGAAAGCGGGCCGATGCTGGATGCGCTCCGGGCCCAGGCCGAGAAGAGCGACCCTGAAGCCGGCTACCGCCCCACCGGCTACATGCAGGCCTGGTTCAATGCCATGGTCTGGACTGAAGTGGTCAAGCGCACCCTCGATGCCGGCAAGGAACTGACCGCTGAGAATATGGCGGCCTCCCTGGCATCCATTGAGGACTGGGACACCGGTGGCATCATCGGCATTCCGGTTACGGTGAAGGACATGTCGTTCCCGGTGGGCCGCATCTGGCGGGTGAATGCCGAGGCGGGCCGTTACGAGCCGGTGTCGGACTGGATCCACCTCGACTGAGTGGCGGTATGGAAGCCTTACTGGAAATCGATAACATCGAGGTGGTCTACAACAAGTCGGTGCAGGTTCTCCGGGGCCTGTCGCTGCGGGTCCCGGAGGGCGCCATTGTGGCGCTCCTCGGCTCCAATGGCGCCGGTAAATCCACCACCCTGAAAAGCGTTTCCGGCCTGCTGACCCTGGAAGACGGGGAAGTTACCGCAGGGGAAGTCCGGTTCCAGGGCCGGGATGTCAAAGGCACACCACCCGAGAAACTGGTGCGCAACGGACTGTTCCACGTAATGGAAGGTCGCCGGGTGTTTGAAGACCTGACGGTGGAAGAGAATCTGATCGCCGCCACCTATGCGCTCAGTGGTAACAAACCCTCCCTGAGCGACAGCTACGAGCTGGTCTACAACTACTTTCCGCGGCTGAAAGAGCGCCGCAAACAGCTGGCGGGGTACCTGTCCGGTGGTGAGCAGCAGATGCTGGCCCTGGGTCGGGCGCTGATTGCCCAGCCGCAGCTGATCATGCTGGATGAGCCATCGCTGGGGCTGGCGCCGTTGCTGGTGGAGGAAATATTTACCATCGTGGCGCGGATCAATCGTGAGCAGGGCACCGCCATTCTGTTGGTGGAACAGAATGCCGCGGTGTCTCTGGCCATTGCCTCCTACGGATACATCATGGAGAACGGCAAGATCGTGATCGATGGCCCGGCGGACAAGCTCACCGCCAACGAGGATGTCCGGGAATTCTATCTCGGGGTCGGCGGCAAGGAAGGCGAGGCCCGCAGTTACCGTGACATCAAGCATTACAAACGCCGTAAACGGTGGCTTTCATGACGACCCCTTCCATACCTGAACTGACGCTCACGCAAATGTTGCGGGCCCACGCCCGGGAGCGGCCGGATGCCCTCGCCCTGCGCCAGAAAGACTTCGGTATCTGGCAGGCCTATTCCTGGGGGGATTACTACCAGCGGGCCCGGCATTTCGGGCTGGGGCTGCGAGCCATGGGGCTGGCTGAAGGCGGCCATGTGGCCATCATCTCGGAAAACCGGGTGGAGTGGGTCATTGCCCAGATGGGGATCGGCCTGGTGCGGGGTATCTGTGTCGGCGTTTACCCCACCAGCCCCTGGAAGGAGGTGGCTTACGTTCTTGAGCACAGTGACGCGGAGTTCGTGGTCTGTGAAGACCAGGAGCAGACCGACAAGGTGCTTGAAGCCTGGCCAGAGCTGCCAGAACTGCAGCATTGCATCGCCATTGATATGAAGGGGCTGCGTTATTACCCGGAGCCGCCCTCTGCCTTCGAGGAGATTGAAACCCGCGGCCGGGAATTTGAAAAGCAGCATCCCGGACTGGTGGATGAGCTGCTGGATGGCCAACAGATGCAAGACACGGCTTTGATGATTTACACCTCCGGCTCCACCGGTCGCCCAAAAGGGGCGATGATCAGCTGGGGCAATCTCCATGCCGCAGCACCGGGGTTGATTGAATTGCTGAAGGCCGATGAGCATGGTTCCAGTCTCTCCTACCTGCCGCTGTGCCATGTGGCCGAGCAGGCCTTTACCAACATTGCGCCGGTTTACGTGGGCAGCACGGTCAGCTTCGGCGAAAGCCTGCGTACCATTCAGGAGGATCTGCGGGAAATTGCACCAACCTTCTTCCTGGGCGTGCCAAGGATCTGGGAAAAGCTGCACTCTTCCATTCACATCAAGATTCAGGAGACCGGTCGTTTCCGGCAGGGGCTGTTCAGGTGGGCCCTGCGGGTCTGCTCGCCGATGGCCACCAAGCCCCGGGCACAGTGGAGCCTGAGGGAAAAATGCCTGTATGGCATCAGTTATTTTCTGGTGCTCCGTGCGTTGCAGAACTTTATCGGCCTGCGTCGATGCACCATCGCACTCACGGGGGCGGCGCCTATTTCGACGGGGATTCTCGAATTCTTCCGCACCATCGGCATCCCGCTGGTGGAGGTCTATGGCCAGACGGAAAGTACCGGCGTTGCCACCGCCCAGCCTGTTGATGATGTGCATCTGGGGACTGTTGGGATGGCGGTTTCCGGTGTCGAGGTAAAGCTGGGAGAACACAACGAGATCGTCATGCGCGGTGGCAGCATGTTCAAGGGCTACTACAAGAACGATGAAGCAACTGCCTCAGCCCTGAAAGACGGCTGGCTCCACACCGGCGATGTGGGTGAATGGCGGCACGGTCAGCTCAAGATCGTCGACCGTCTGAAAGACATCATGATCACCGCCGGCGGCAAGAACCTGTCGCCGACGGAGATCGAGAACACCATCAAGTCCAGTCCTTACATCAAGGAGTGCATTGTCATTGGTGAAGCCAGAAAGTACGTGTCGGCGCTGATCCAGATCGATTTCGACACGGTGGCCAAGTGGGCGGAGCAGGAGCGGATCGCCTACACCACCTTCCGGAGCCTGACCGAGCAGGAGCGGGTGAATGAGCTGATTCAGGCCGAGGTCAACAAGGGTAATGAACAGCTGCCTCAGGTGGCGCAGATCAAGCGTTTCCACCTGCTTGCCAAGGAACTGGACCACGACGACGATGAAGTGACCGCCACCATGAAAGTGCGTCGGAGCAATATCTACGAGAAATACACAGACGTGATCGAGTCGCTGTACGCCTGATAGCGAGTGATCTGGCAGCCTGTCGGACTTAAGATTAATCTACTGCGCCGGTGGGAAAATGGCTCAAATCCCCCGGCTTTTTCGTTGCATAGAACCACTATGCGCCTCAAAAACCAGAAAATTTGCGCTCATTTTCTCACCTTGCTCGTGACGATCACTTAAGTCCGACAGGCTGCTAGAAACGGGCGCCTTCTTCCACCCTGGTCCGTTCGATGTACTGGGTCAGTGCGGCGTTGACTGCCGCCAGAACCAGGAACAACAGGATACCCTTGGGCACCAGGGCGTGAATCTCCGGGTTCGGCGCGGCGCTGGCGGTTACCAGGATCAGCCCCAGGATGTTGCGGGCCAGGCGCAGGGTCAGCATGGCGCACAGATATCCGGACTGGAATGCCGATTGTGCGGCCCTGAGGCAACGGCCAAAGGCCGGCATCAGATGCACCGTGTTGAGCAACAGGACAGAGAAAATAACTAACTGAATAACGCTGTAAAGGGTCATGACCAGAGACTACCGAACGCCACTGCTGGTTAAAAAACGGACGAAATTATCCCTGATTGGGCGGATTTAATCCAGTCCACAACCTTCCTTGATGTCAGGCGCACATTTGTGGAGGATGAAGTCTGGAATTCAACGGATTTGAACAGGAGGTTGATCATGTCACTGAAAGACGAACTGATCCGGAAGGCCGAAGCCCAGCTGGAAGCCTGGGAGAAAGAAGCCGATGCTCTGGAGGCAGAAGCCGAGGCCAAGGAGTCTGAAGCGCAGAACGAGAAAGCCAGTGCCGATATCCAGCAGAGTGCCTCCGACGCCCTGCGTTCGGTGCAGGACAAAATCTCGGACGGCCGTAAAAAACTCGATGAGATCAAGCAGGGCAGCGAGGACAATGTGGAGTCTGTCCGCGAGAAGCTGGCCGATCTGGTTGGGCCTTCTGATAAGCGTTAACGCCTTGCGAACTACGTACCGGGTTGGTTGCCCTCAGGCCAGACAGATCCGGTAACGGATGACACCCGCATCCTCTTCCCGGATCCACTCAATCCGATGACCGGTAATCTCGCATAACGCCTGAAGATCCCGGCGGCCGGTGGGGTCATCGGCCAGGAACTCCACCCGGGTGCCGCTTGGCAATCCCTGGGTGCGTTTCTTGAAACGCAATATGGGAAGAGGGCACACCAGGCCGACGGCGTCGATCTGGTGTACCTCTTGATGTGTTTCTGACTGATCAGTCAAGACGCACACTCTCGGCGCTGGTCTGTTCGGCCGCAGACCAGCCGAACTGGTTCAGTACGACCGGCGCCAGCGCTGCAATCACCAGAGCCGCGACAAATGCGGAAATCATGACCCTCACGATGATTCTCCTTTGCCTTGTTTGGCTTCAACCTCGGCAACCCAGAGATCATGGTGCTGGCGAGCCCACTCCACGTCAACCTTGCCGTTACCCATGGCATCGAATGCGCCTTCCATGCCGACTGTGCCGATGTAGATGTGGGCGATGATGGCCACCATCATTGCGAACGCCACAATCGAGTGCCAGATGTTGGCATATTGCATCTCTTCATGGGGTGCCAGATCGGTCGGCAAGCTGGTGCCCAGGACACCGTTGATCACCCCAAAAGTGTCGGCAAACATCGGCATCTGGAACGGGAACAGCAGCGACAGGCCTGACAGGGACACCGAGACGCCCAGGATCATCACCGTCCAGAAAACGATCTTCTGGCCGGCGTTGAATTTTTTCGCCGAGGGGTGACTCTTGGTAAAGATGCCGCCGCCAGCCTTGAGCCACTGCCAGTCCAGCTTGTCGGGGATGTTGTGGGCCACCCACATGACGAACGTCATTATCAGCCCCAGCATAAACGCCCAGGCCACGTTGTTGTGCAGCCATTTTGAACCTGCCGCCAGCGTGGCGAAGGCCTCCGGGCCCAATACGGGGATCAGGAAGCTGCGTCCCATCAGGGTGATCAGGCCGGTCAGTGCCAGCGCGATAAAAGAGCCGGCCAACAGCCAGTGGCCGAAGCGTTCGACGGCTTTGAAGCGTTCAATCGTGGTGCCTGCCGGGCCGCCCTCAATCCGGATTCTGCCGCGAACGAAGTAGAACACGGCCAACAGGGCGATGAACCCAAGCAGCGCAAGGCCGCCGTAGGTGAGAATCGGTCCCTCACGCAGCTTGTACCAGGGCATGCCGCCATCCTGAATCAGAACGTCTGCAGCCGGCCCGCGAACCTGGGTGCTGGGGTCGATTTTGTTGTAGCGGATGGCGCGCCAGCTTTCTGAGTCGGAAACCCCGCCCCGGGTGCCCAATGGCGCCGCGATCGGCGGGGCTTCTTCCGGGTTGCCGGTGTTTTCCGAGCGGAAGCTGTCGTTCACTTCCAGCTGCTTCTGGCGGCGCAGGATGTCTTCGAGGGTCTGAGCGCCCCCTGTCGAGGTTCGATCAACCGTCGGCGTCTCTTGTGCCCAGACAGGAGTCACCAGCAGGGCCGCCAGTGCAAGGACGGCGGCACCCAAAATTTTATAATTCATCAGAGCACTCCAGCGGAATGAACAAAAAGAATTCGTTGGCCCAATCAATTCCGGGGCCCGAAGGCCCCGGAACGGTTGGACGGGCTTAAGCGCCCTTCTTCTCGTAGGCTGTGCCCCAACCCCAGGCGCCGGAACCGAAACCCCGGTTCACCACGCGCTGACGATAGATGTCCGCCACCTCATTGCCGTCACCGGCCAACAGGGCTTTGGTTGAGCACATTTCCGCACAGAGGGGCAGCTTGCCCTCTGCAATACGGTTACGTCCGTACTTGGAGAATTCCGCCGTGGAGTTGTCTTCCTCAGGACCACCTGCACAGAAGGTGCATTTGTCCATCTTGCCCCGGCTGCCGAAGTTGCCCGATTGCGGGAACTGGGGCGCGCCGAAGGGGCAAGCATAGAAGCAATAGCCACAACCGATACACAGGTCCTTGGAGTGCAGGACGATGCCGTCCTCGGTCTGGTAGAAACAATCCACCGGGCAGACCGCCATACAGGGCGCGTCTGAACAGTGCATGCAGGCTACCGAGATCGAACGCTCGCCGGGTTTGCCATCCTCGATGGTCACCACGCGGCGACGGTTGATGCCCCAGGGGACTTCGTTCTCGTTCTTACAGGCCGTTACGCAGGCATTACATTCGATACAGCGCTCGGCATCGCAAAGGAATTTTGCGCGTGCTTGTCCTTCAATTGCCATGGTCTACACCTCTTGTTATGCCGGCATGATCGAACACAGGGTGGCCTTGGTCTCTTGCATCTGCGTGACCGAGTCGTACCCGTATGTTTGAACAACGTTTGTGGATTCACCCAAGACATAGGGGTCAGAGCCCTTGGGATACTTGTCCCTCAGAGACTTGCCCTCCAGGTGTCCGCCGAAGTGGAACGGCATGAAGGCCACACCCTCGCCGACACGTTCCGTCACCATGGCCTTGACCCTGATCCGACCGCCTTCCGGGCCGGCCACCCAGACGTCATTGCCATCCCGGATGTTCAGGTTGTTCGCATCACGCGGATTCACCTCAATGAACATCTCCTGCTGGAGTTCTGCCAGCCAGGGATTGGAACGGGTCTCGTCACCGCCACCTTCGTACTCAACCAGACGGCCTGAGGTCAGAATGATGGGGAAGTCCTTGCTGAAGTCCTTCTTCTGAATGGACTCATACAGGGTCGGGACCCGCCAGAAGGTCTTGTCTTCATAGGTCGGATAATCTTTGACCAGGTCGCGACGATTGGTGTAGAGCGGCTCGCGATGCAGCGGCACCGGATCCGGGAAGTTCCAGACCACCGTCCGCGCCTTGGCGTTGCCGAAAGGTGCGCATTCGTGCTTGATGGCTACGCGCTGGATACCGCCGGAAAGGTCGGTCTTCCAGTTGGTCTCGGGGCCTGCTACCGCGTCAATGCTGGCGCGCTCTTCGGCCGTCAGGTCACCATCCCAGCCCAGATCCATCAGCATCTGCATGGTGAACTCGGGGTAGCCGTCCTTGATCTCCGAGTCTTTCGAGTAAACCCCTTCCGCCAGCAGGTTTTCACCATTGCGCTCGACGCCAAAGCGGGCGCGGAAGGTGAGGCCGCCCTTGGAAACCGGCAACGACATATCGTACAGGTTCGGTGTTCCCGGATGATTCATTTCCGGTGTGCCCCAGCAAGGCCACGGCATACCGTAGATATCACCATCGCAGGGCCCGCCCACGGCTCGAAGGGTGGTCTTGTCGAAGTGGTGCTGGTACTGCATGTGTTTCCTGAGGCGCTCAGGGGACTGACCGGTATAACCGATGGTCCACATGCCGCGGTTGAATTCGCGGGTAATGTCCTCGATGGATGGCTCGTCGCCCTCAATGGCAATGTTGCGGAACATACGATCGGTGAAGCCGAACTTGTCTGCAAACAGCTTTATGATCTCGTGGTCAACCTTGGAGTCGAACAGTGGCGCTACCACCTGTTCACGCCATTGGAGTGACCGGTTTGAAGCGGTTACCGAACCATGGGTCTCGAACTGGGTGGTTGTAGGCAGCAGGTAGGCGCCCTCTTTGCGATCGTGCAGCACAGCTGAAACGGTTGGAAAGGGATCCACTACCACCAACAGGTCCAGCTTCTCCATAGCTTCTTTCATTTCGAGCATACGGGTTTGCGAGTTGGGCGCATGGCCCCAAAGAACCATGGCACGGGTATTGTCGGGCTGTTCGAGGTTTTCCTTGGCTTCCAGAACCCCATCGATCCAGCGGGATACCGGGATGCCTTTCTCGTTCATCATGGCCTTGGTTTTGCCGTTCTTGTCCCACATGGCAAACCGGCCTTTCAGCCACTCAGGATCTTCTTCCCAGACACGGGCCCAGTGAGCCCAGGCGCCTGCGCTCAGGCCATAGTAGCCGGGTAGCGTATCGGCCAGTACACCCAGGTCGGTGGCGCCTTGCACGTTATCGTGGCCGCGGAAGATGTTGGTGCCGCCGCCAGAAACGCCCATGTTGCCCAGGGCCAGCTGCAGGATGCAGTAGGCGCGGGTGTTGTTGTTACCGTTGGTGTGCTGGGTACCACCCATGCACCAGATAACGGTACCCGGGCGGTTGTTGGCCAGGGTGCGGGCGACACGCTCGAGCTGCGCGGGAGGTGCGCCGGTGACTCGCTCGACTTCTTGCGGATTCCAGCGCTTCACCTCTTCACGGATGTCGTCCATACCCCACACCCGGGTGCGGATAAATTCCTTGTCTTCCCAGTTGTTCTCGAAGATATGCCAGAGAATACCCCAGACCAGTGCAACGTCGGAGCCCGGCCGGAAACGGACGAACTCGTCAGCGTGAGCCGCAGTTCGGGTAAAGCGGGGGTCACATACGATGAGCGGTGCGTTGTTTTCTTCCTTGGCTTTCAGGATATGCAGCAGCGACACCGGATGCGCTTCGGCAGGGTTGCCGCCGATCAGGAAGATCGACTTGGAGTTGTGGATGTCGTTGTACGAGTTGGTCATCGCACCGTAGCCCCAGGTATTGGCTACGCCAGCGACGGTTGTCGAGTGACAGATCCGGGCCTGGTGATCAACGTTGTTGGTGCCCCAGTAGGCCGCAAACTTGCGGAACAGGTAGGACTGTTCGTTGTTGAACTTGGCACTGCCCAGCCAGTACACCGAATCGGGGCCGCTCTCCTCACGGATCTGCAGCATCTTATCGCCAATTTCGTTGATTGCCTGGTCCCAGGGAATCTTCTGCCACTGGCCGTTGACCATCTTCATCGGATGTTTCAAGCGACGCTCATTGTGTGCGTGCTCGCGTACCGAGGCGCCTTTGGCGCAGTGGGCGCCCATATTGAAGGGACTGTCCCACCCGGGCTCCTGGCCGGTCCATACACCGTTCTGGACTTCTGCTTCGACGGTGCAGCCCACTGAACAGTGCGTACAAACGGATTTTTTGCGAACAACTTCGCCACCTCCCGTCGACGGGGTCGCGGCTTCAACCCGCCCCGACGTCAGCGACAAAGCTGCCATGCCACCCACTGCAACACCCGAGGCCGTCAAAAACTGACGGCGATCCAGAGTCCTGGCAGCGAGAGATGAAAGCAAAGAGCCTGCACGGGGGCCTTTCGCAACCCCGTTGGTCTTCTTCCTTAACATGTCTCATACCTCTCTCGTTGTTATTCTCGTTTTTCTGGAGGTGTGATCATCCAAGAGCATCACGCAACCTTGAATGATTCACGCTTCCTCAAAAGCGAGCTGATTCGAAATACTTACGTGTGTGTTCCGTGTCACGCAGTCCGCGGTTTTTTGGCACGTCTGGTTTGACGACCTTGGCCGCGGCGTTCGGTGCAACCGTCATTGCAACGGCAGCCGGAGCCGCGGCTGCGGCCATTTGCAGGAAACGGCGGCGGCTGTTCTCACGCTTCGGGTTGTCCATAGGACACCTCCCCCTGGGTTAAGGGATCATTCCGATCCCGGTTACTGAATTGCAAAGGCATCAGCCTCTATGGTCATGAAAACCCGCCCCAGCGAGCCCACAGGTGCATAGAAAATGGCGCTTTGCGCTTCTTCCAAATCGGTAAAAAACAGCGCCGCCCACTTTGCCAGGTGAGCGTCAAAAAAGGCTTTTTGCGAGGGCAGGCCACTGTCACAGTGAAATTCGCCGGTAATAATGCCGGCCATGATTTCACACAGCGTACCGATGTGATCTTCGGGTTCCTTGACGTCGCTGCGGGCTTTAATGCCCCGGGCCATCAAGTCGGTGCGCAATTCTGCAAGGGGCTTCTCGTTCAGAAAGCCGGTGAGGTAATAACTGGCGTAGGGCAGCAGTTCGCCACGGCCGAGGCCTACAAACAGGTTGTTGTATTCCCGCACGGCATCATGGGTGTTGGTGCGTTCGGCAAGAGCTGCCAGATTCTTCGAGGCTGCGCCAAGAGGGGTCTCATCACCCTGCAATGACGCCAGACCTTTCAGCAGCTCAGTGGAAGGGGGGGCAGCAAGCAATACCCCCAGCAGTTGGTAGATCTGGGCCCGTGCCCGATCTTCTTCAGTGATCGAACGCGGGCATTCGATTTCCGCAGTGTTAGCCACTTCGTGTTCCTTCTAATTATTATTTGCGGTCTGTCACACTATTCTAGTACACAAACCAGAATAGTGGAGCAACCGGGTGTGCATTCGCTAATAGCCGAATTGCATTCTGTTAATAGTCAAAACGCATCCTGGGACGGAACCGCGGGGCCTGGCCCTCATCCGTTTGTTCTGGTTCACTCTCAGCCTGGCGGGCCACAACGGGTGCTGCTGGATCAGACGGCGCGTCGGATTCAGGTAGCGCATCCATTTGGGGAGGGGCTGTCACCTCCGGGGGGCGGACCGTATCCGGAATGCTGCTGCGCTCTGCAGCCTGGTCCTCAATCTGCCCTTCGGCCTTTCTGGTTTTATCAATCAACCCCTGGCCCACCTTATAGAGGGTCTTTGCCCCTTTGACCGTGGCGCCGGCGTCGGTGAAATCCTCGTCGTAGTCGTTCAGGCCATCCAGCACCGCCAGAACCGGGTTGGACTTCCAGAGCCCCCGCAGGGCCTTGCGACGCAGGAACTCGGGAATCTCCCCGCGCATGAATCCGGTAATGTCAGTACCCAACTCGATGTTTTCCGGATCAGGCAAGCCGTATTTCGCAAGCAGCTCCTGCTCGGGCAAGGTTTCGTTGAGGGCAAGCTCTTGTTCCTCCGGTGTCGGTCCGGAATCGGCCGCCGGAGGCGGGGACCGCTCTGCCTGCTTGCCGGCTTCAGCTTTTCTGCGCGCCCAGCGCTGTAGACGTGACTCGGTCATTACTGAATTCTCGGCTTTTTGATGTTGGCGGGAGCGCGGAAAACGTCGCTTTGCTGGCGTATGCGGGGATCGCCTTTGGCGTCCTCAATGCCATCGATCCGGATCTCGTCGCGGCGGCGTTTCTTGAATGGCTCTTCGATATAGTGCTTGTCGATAAATTCCTTGATCCAGGCTGCCAGGGACTCGGGAATCGGGACCGCTTCAACAATGCTCTCACCACTATCCAGGGCGTCCAGTGCTTCATGGGCACTGGCCGTGATGGTGCTGACCACCCACCCGGACGGTGACTGGCTGGTTATATCTTTGTCCATGACGATCCAGATGGACGGAACGGCCATATTCAGGGATACCAGGTAACCCTCAACATCGGCACGGAACAGTTCCATCGTGACGGTTCCCGCGTGATAGTCGATCACCTCGCCCTCCCGAACCATTTCTCTCCAGAAGGCTTCCGGTGCCCCCGGTATCACAGCAACGGGCGTCCAGATATCTTTCGCCCAACGAGTTACCCCCGGTGAGCGGCGAACGACTGCGCCGACCTGTAATTCGCGTCTCCAATCTTCTGTCCGACTACGCATGGCAATTCTCTTTTTTTGTTATAGCGTAAAACTAGCACCGCCCAGACAATTATCCAATTGTCCAAAAGTAAATGGCTGTGGCATGCTCGAAAAGCGATACGGTAACGTATACGTATAAAAACAACGAAAGAGTCAAACTCCTGATGACGGCATACAAGACCCTACTGTTATGTAGCTGTGACAAATCACAGTCTTTCAATCCCGAGGCGCTGCAGCATGCGGCTGGCGCAGAGCAGGTGATCGCAGTGGATCAACTGTGCGGCAAGGAAATGAGCATTGCCGCCGAGCATCTGGGCGCCAACAACGACGTGCTGATTGCCTGCGGCCAGCAGGCCGCTTTGTTCGAACGCCTTGCAGAAGACGTTTACGCCAAAACTCAGCATTCCGCGCCATTACATACCATTGATATCCGGGATCGCGCCGGCTGGAGTGCGCCCGACGCGAAGCCCGAGCGATTACACGCCAAGCAGGCAGCTCTGATTGCAGCTGCCCGGTTGCCGGCTCCCATCGCTCCGGCGAAAACCATTCAGTCCAGCGGCGTGTGCTGCATCGTCGGCCCGACCGAACAGGCCATCAGGATGGCGGAGCTGGTACAGGACGAGCTGGGGGTTACCTGCATTGTTAATGATGCCGGCCCCATACAGCTGCCGTCGGCCGCATACGACGTGGCCAAAGGACAGCTGACGGGGGCCTACGGGGCGCTGGGTAACTTCAAGCTGGAGTTTGCCCACTTGCAAACCCTGCATCCGGCCGGTCGGGGGGAGCTGGGTTATGGGGAAGCCAAGCCCACTGCCCGTAGCGCGTGCGACGTATTCATCGACCTGCGTGGTGGCGCCCCGGCGTTTCCCAGCCACGAAAAGCGCAACGGCTATTTCTGGGCTGACCCGAAGAAGGCCGGCGAGCTGGAACGTATCGCCCTGACCGCCCGGGAGCGGGTGGGCGAGTTCGAGAAAACCGTGTATTTCAGGCTGGAAGAATCCCTGTGCGCGCACTCACGGGCAAACCAACCCGGCTGTACCCGCTGCCTGGATGTCTGCTCCACCGAGGCCATTTTTTCTGTCGGGGACCACATCCAGATCGATTCCGATATCTGTGCCGGCTGCGGCTCCTGCGCCGCCGTCTGTCCGACCTCTGCCATCACCATGAACGAAACTCCGTTCGAGGCCCTGACCAAGGCCGTGGAGGTCATGGCAAAAGTCTATCGCGAGCATACCCAGGAATCCCCGCGTCTGGTTTTTCACACCCTGGGCGCGGGTACGGAAGCCATTGCCAACCTGGCCCGCTACGACGATGGCCTGGCAGACGATCTGATTCCGATGGCTCTGGAGCACGTAGACCGGATTGGTCATGCCGAGATCATGGCCGCCTTCGGCGCCGGCTACGCCGAAGTACTGATCCTCGCCGACAACGAGATAGTCCGTCGGGCAGTGAGTGCGGAAGTCGAGCTGGCCCAGGCCCTGCTCAAAGGTACCCATAACTCGCCGGGCCGGGTGCGGGTGATTTCCGCCATCGAACTCTGTGATGCCGGTGACAACGCCGGACGTGTGAGCGATCCGGTCCTGCTGGTCGGTGGTCGCCGGGACATAACGCGGGTAACGGTTGCCGCCATGTCGGACAAGATCGAAGAGCCGATTCCACTCCCTGCTGGCGCACCTTATGGCGCCATCGAAATCGATTCCGATAAATGCACGCTCTGCCTGGCCTGCGTATCACTTTGCCCCACTGGCGCCCTTGGTGATCATCCGGACCGACCGGAGGTCCAGTTCACGGAAAATGCCTGTGTCCAGTGTGGCATCTGCGACAGCACCTGCCCGGAAACGGCCATCACCCTGAAGCCCCAGCTGGATGTGTCCAAGGCGGCATTGAGTGCCCGGGCACTGCACGGTGAGGAGCCGTTCGAGTGCATCAAGTGCGGAACCCCGTTCGGCGTTGCCAGCACCATTAACCGGATCGTCGAGAAACTGGAAAACCAGCACTGGATGTACAAGAACTCTGATAACGTGCAACTCATCAAGATGTGTGACGACTGTCGGGTCAAGGCCCAGTTCCATGGGGACACCGCGCCCATGGCCGGCGGCGACCGCCCCCGGGTCCGCACCAGTGACGACTATCTGGACAGCTGAAAACAACAGGACACACCATGGTTGAGTACACCGAAGTAGGAAAAAAGCCGAACCTGATCGGAACCGACGCCCCCCGGCCCCAGGACAAGAACCCCAGGGGCGTTGACCGAATCATCGCCATCGCCTCGGGTAAGGGTGGCGTTGGCAAGTCCACCGTGTCGTCCAACCTGGCCGTTGCCCTGGCCTCGAAAGGGCTCAAGGTCGGCCTGCTGGATGCGGATGTGTATGGCCCGAGCCAGCCCCGCATGCTGGGGGTTTCCGGCCGGCCGTCCAGCCCGGATGGAAGCACCATCCTGCCTTTACGGAATCACGGCGTAACCCTGATGTCTCTGGGGCTGATGGCGCCGGAAGACGAGGCCATTGTCTGGCGCGGTCCCATGCTGATGGGCGCCCTGCAGCAGATGATGAACCAGGTGGAGTGGGGGCGGCTCGATGTGCTGCTGGTGGATCTGCCGCCGGGCACTGGTGATGTCCAGATGACGCTGAGCCAGAAATTCCATGTCGCCGGAGCAGTGGTGGTCTCGACGCCTCAGGACATCGCGTTGATGGACGCCCGCAAGGGTATTGATATGTTCAAGCGGATGGATGTGCCCCTGTTCGGACTGATCGAGAACATGGCCTCGTTTATCTGCGATGGCTGCGGTAAGGAGCACCATCCCTTCGGACACGGCGGCGCCAGGGCGGAGGCCGAGAAGCTTGGCGCGCCCTTCCTGGGTGAGATCCCGCTGGATCTGGATATCCGTATCGGTTCGGACGGCGGTGTCCCGATTGTGGTGTCGAAGCCGGACAGCCCACAGGCGCAGGCTTTCCAGCGCATCGCCGATGAAATTGTTGCCTCTGACGCCTACGCCCGGGCCACCCAATGATCGAGTCACCCCAGTTCCCGCCGTTACTGACCGGAGAAGTGGTGCCCAGGCACACAGATCCGTTTGACAAGGCCGTCAGCCGGGCCATAGCGGGTGTCGATTCGGGCACCGTGTTCTACTCCGAGTCGGGCGATAGCTTGCGTGCGGCCCTGGTGCTGGCCCCGGAAACGCCCCTGGAAGAGGCCATTCAGGCGGTCTATGTCGCCCAGATAGGCCTGGCCGAGAGCCTGGGGGCCCTGGCGCCGCCCGAAGTACCCGTGCACTTTCAATGGCCCGACCGTATCAAGGTCAACGGCGCCATTTGCGGCAGCGTCCGTTTCGCAGCGGATGTTTCTGACCCGAAGGCGTATCCCAACTGGCTGGTTATTGGCATTGAGGTGCCTTTTATCCCGACCACTGACCAGCCGGGTGAGAATCCGGATGAAACCTGTCTGTACGAGGAAGGTTGCGTCGATCTCTCGCCCATGGCCTTGCTGGAAAGCTGGTCCAAGCACACGCTGTTGTGGCTGACCTACTTTCTGGACAGTGGCTTCGAACGGGTGCACAACGAATGGCGGCCCCGGTGTGACACACTGGGCAAGGCTATCGAACGGCCCCGGCCGGGCATCTTTGTTGGCCTGGATGAAAAGGGCCGGATGCTGTTGCGTCAGGATGTGATGACCGAGACAGTGAGTTTGATTGAATTTGCGGAGCATGTATGAAGCTGGCCCGGACCCTGCAACTGGATATATCGGACGAGAATGTATTTGAAAAACCTGCGCCCAGCGGCGAATGGGCGATCTCCGGTGGCTTCGAGTTTTCCAACTGGACCGAAGCCGACCTGAAGGGGAAAGCGCGCCAGGCGTTCAGCAATGGCTGGTACAGCATTGAGTCTGGCGGCCGCGCCAGTTTCGTGGGGGTGTGTAATATCACCGAGCCGGAACTGGAGCAGGTGCGCAGAGCCCTGGCGCAGACGTTTGTTGACCTTTATGGCGCGCCGGATATTGACGCCGCCTATCCGGTGGCCTGTGAAGAAATCGATCAGATGCGCAGCATGTGTGAAGACTTCGAGGACAACACCCTGCTGATGGTCAGTCGTACACTGACCGAGCTGGGTGTCGAGGAAACCTACCGGTCCCGGGGGCCGCGGGATGCCTCACTGGAGGCCTTTGCGGTTCACGGCAGCGTTGACTGATTACAGCCCGAAGCTGCCGTAGGGAATAAACCGGACGGGGGTGCCCGGCTCTATCTGTTGGGCGCTCTCATCCAGTTCCACCAGCCCCTCGGACCAGGCCAGACCGGTCACCCGGCCGGAGCCTTCCGAACCGAATACCTCAACCCGCCCATCCCGGACCCGTGCCCGCAGCATCTCGCTGCGCCCCGGTTTTTTGTTCTTCGAAAAATCAGCCGGCATGACATAAGCCCGGGGCTCGAACCATTCCGCCCCCGCCAACAGCGCCATGGCCGGAACGCCAAACCGCAGCGCGCAGACCCAGGCAGCCACCGGGTTGCCCGGCAGGCCCACGACTGGCGTCCCCTGGAACATGGCGAGGGCCAGGGGCCGGCCCGGTTTGATGGCAATGCGCCAGTTACTGATGTCGCCGTGGGCTTTCAGTGTTTTCGACACGTGATCTTCGTCGCCGGCAGACACACCGCCGCTGGTGAGGATCAGATCGCATTGTTCCGCGCCCCGCTCAAGCGCGGCTTTCACCTCTGTGGCCCGGTCAAGCACATGGCCGAGATCCACCAGCTGGTAGCCAAGTTGCGCGACCAGGGCACTGAGCATCGGGCGATTGGCGTCATAGATCTGCCAGTCGGTGACTGTGGCGCCCACGGGTTTCACCTCATCACCGGTCGAAAGCACCCCGACCCGAAGCCGCTGATAAACGTCGACGGAGTCCACGCCCACGCTGGCAAGTACGGAAATCTGGGTCGGGCCCAGACGGGTTCCGGCAGTGAGGATCCTGTCCTGGGCCTTGATGTCCTCACCGGCCTTTCGGGCATTGGCGCCCGCTTTTAACGTGCCGTTCAGATGCAGCTGACCATCCCGGACTTCGCAGTCCTCCTCCAGGACCACCGTATCCGTGCCGACCGGAATAACCGCGCCGGTCAGAATCCGGATGGCGTGGCCCTCGGGCACCTGGCCTGTGTATGGCTCACCGGCGGCACTGCGGCCGGCAACCAGCGGCATAGCGCAGGGTACGTCCGACAGCGGTCCTGCAAAGGCGTAGCCATCGACCGCCGAATTGTTACTGGGTGGATGGGCCCGGGGTGCATAGACATCGCTCGCCAGGATCCGGCCGTTTACCAGTGACAGGGCAACGCCGTGCTCCACCTCCACCACGGGGTGCAGTCGTGAACGCAGACGCTCAAGGGCCTCTTCGACCGGCGTCCAGTTCACGCCGGGGGGCAGGGCAAAACAGTCGTTGCGAAGCGGGTTCATGGGCCTTCGGTTCCTGATGGTGTGAGCGTGAGAATAAAGTCCGCGATGGCTGTTACATCATTGGCGCCAAAAACGGGACCCGGGAAGTCGGCTCTATAGTCCGCCGCCACGGCAACAATGCTGGCATCTTCCAGGTACAGGGGCGATCGGGAACCTTCCCGCCTGTGCACCTCGATTTTGGGGTGCGAGTGGGTCTTGAACCCCTCTACCACCACCCAGTCGCAGGGACCCAGCCGGCCCAGCAACTCATCCAGCGTTGGCTCCCGGGCGCCCCTCAGTTCGTGCATGATGGCGAATCGCTGACCGCCGGCCAGGATGACTTCCCGGGCACCGGCTTCACGGTGTTTGTAACTGTCGGTCCCGGGCTGATCCACATCCACCATGTGGTGGGCGTGCTTGATCGAGTTGACGGTTAGCCCTCTGCTGGATAATTCTCGAATCAGTGCGCTGGCCAGAGTGGTCTTGCCTGAATTTTTCCAGCCCACAATACCTATAACGTTCACGTCAGATGCTGCTCCGCCCAGGCCAGATCTTCCGGCGTATTAATATTGAAAAAGTCGCCCTCATCAAAAATCACCAGCGTCTCACCCTGGGCCTGTGTCCACTGGCGAATCTTGCGGACGCCGTCGTTCAGGGCGGCTCTGAGATCATGCCGCAAGGCAACCTGCCAGCGGCCAAAAGTTGGCTGTGGCAGTCGGCCGCGCTCGGGGTCCGGCGTGGCCGCCAGCACCACCGGCGTATCGTATGCCGATAAGCGTTCGACCAGGTCCAGAGGGAACGAGGGGGTGTCGGCGGCAACACTGATCAGCCAGTCATGGCCCTGTTCGGCGGCCCAGTCCATACCGGCGAGGACACCGGCCAAAGGCCCCGGAAACCCCTCGATGGAATCAGCCACCACGGGCAGCTTCAGGTCATCAAACCGGCTCAGATCGCCATTGGCATTCAACACCACGGCATCGACCTGCGGTGTGATCCGGTCGATGACCCGCTGGATCAGAGACTGATCGCCGAGCATCAGCCGGCCTTTGTCGCCGCCGCCCATCCGGTTTGCCTGGCCGCCGGCCAGGATGACCGCGCACTCAGTCATGCTCTGCTCCTTTTCGACGCATTTTCCTGTCTTCTTCCGGAACCTGCGACAGATCCTGGTCGAACACAAGGCGGTGCTGGCCACTGAGGCAGGTGAATTTCCTGCCTCGCATCCGACCGATCAACGTCAAGCCGACTTGCCGGGCGATATCAACGCCCCAGGCGGTAAAGCCCGACCGGCTGATCAGTGTGGGAATTCCCATCAGCGATGTCTTGATCACCATTTCAGAGGTCAGGCGCCCGGTGGTGTAAAGGACTTTGTCGGCCGCCGGGATGTTGTTCAGGTGCATCCAGCCGGCAATCTTGTCGACCGCATTGTGGCGCCCGACATCTTCCATATACGCCAGGATCTTCCGGCCCTGGCACAGGGCGGTACCGTGGATAGCGCCGGTTTCCATATACAGGCTGGGCGTGTGATTGATCTGGTAGGAGAGATCGTAAAAGGTGCTGGTGTGCACCGGCGTATCCGGCAGAGACAGCCCGTCCAGGCCTGCCATCATGTCGCCGAAGACCGTGCCCACCGCGCAGCCGGAGGTGCGGGTTTTCTTCTCCAGCTTGTCCTCGACATCGGTAACGCCGGCCGTGCGTACCACCGCGACCTCAAGTTCCTCGTCGAAATCGATGCCGGTGACCTGATCGCTGTCTTTGAGCATGCCCTGGTTAAGCAGGAAACCAAGGGCCAGATACTCCGGATGATCGCCGATGGTCATCGCCGTAACGATCTCCTGACTGTTCAGGTAGATGGTCAGTGGGCGTTCTTCGATTACGCTGATCGATTTAGCCTGGCCGGTTTCATCAATGCCCTCGACTGCGCGGGACAGCCGAGGATCTTTGGGATCGGGAAGTATGGGATCAATTGTCATTATAGCTCTGGCCGTCTCTGGGGTGCCGCAAATTGCGGCAACATCATAGATTGCCAGAGATTAGCCTATTTGGCATTCGGGAAAAACAGTTGTTGCCCGTCTACCTTGAAGTCGGCAATTGCCTGTTGGCCGTCCTCGGAAATCAGCCAGTTGTGCCACTGTTCGGCCAGATCGTGCTTGAGGTGGGGATGCTTCTCTTCAGAAAGCAGCAGGCTGCCGTATTGGTTGAACATGGCCTTGTCGCCAGAATACAGCAGTTTCAGGTTCTGAGGGTTTTTAAAGGCCACCCAGGTGGCCCTGTCGGACATCACGTAGGCGTCCATGGCGGCGGCGGTATTGAGCGTTTGGCCCATGCCGCTGCCCAACTCGCGATACCAGTCGCCGTCCGGTTCGACGCCCGCGTTTTTCCAGAGGCGCAACTCGGCTCGGTTGGTGCCGCTGTCATCGCCCCGTGACGCGAACGGCGCTTCGGCCTCGGCGATCGCCGCGAAGGCTTCGGCGGCACTATCCGCCTCGCTGATATTGGCGGGGTCGTCCGCCGGGCCTATCAATACGAAGTCGTTATACATGACATCGGCTCGTTCGGTGGCGTAGCCGTTTTCGACAAAACGCTTCTCGCCAGCGGTGTCGTGCACCAGAAGGCTATCGGCGTCACCCCGGCGGGCGATTTCAAAGGCCTGACCGGTGCCCACGGCCACCACCCGAACGTCGATGCCAGTGTCTTCCTTGAACTGGGGCAGGATGAAATCAAACAGCCCGGAGTTCTCGGTAGAAGTAGTCGAGGCCAGGGTGATGTAATCCTCGGCGTGAGCGCTGAACGCCAAGCCTACGGTAGTTACACCCGCGAGTAACAGATTCAGCGTCTTTTTCATCTTGCTTTCTCCTTTTTTGATATAAAAGCCGAACTATTCGACCAGCTCTCCGGAAATAAACGCCTGCGCCTCCCGCGAGGCGGGCACGTCAAAAAACACTTCAGCAGGGGTGTGCTCGCGGACGGCTCCGCCGGAGAGAAACAGCACATCTCCGGCAAGGCGTCTGGCCTGATGAATATCGTGGGTGGTCATCACGATGCGGGTTCCGCGCTGATGAAACTCCCGCACCGCCGCCTCCACGGCTTTGATCGCCGCCGGATCAAGCGCGGAGGTGGGTTCATCCAGAAACAGCACCTGGGGCGACAGCACCCAGGCGCGCGCGAGTGCCAGGCGCTGCTGCTGGCCGCCCGAGAGTACCCGGGCAGGCGTTTTGGCGCAGGCGGTCAGTCCAAAACGCTCAAGCGCACCTGATGCGAGCTTCACACGTTCCCCGCGCGGGACTTTATTCACCGCCAGTGCATGAATGAGATTGGCCACAGCCGAGCGGCGCAATAACACGGGTTGCTGGAATACCATCGCCTGACGGGGCGTCCGGTCATCGGACCAGGTCACCCGTCCTTGTGTAGGGGAAAGCAAGCCGTGGGCCAGCCGAAGCAGGAGGCTCTTGCCCGCGCCGTTGGGGCCCATCACCAGCGTGGGACCGATGCCGTCCAGGGTGAACGAGCAGGGGCCCAGCAGAGCCTTCTCCTCGCGGCTGTAGGCGACGCCATCAAAACGCAGTGCTGGTGGTGAAAGCAGGGCAGACGAGGCGAGCAACGGCGCGTTCATAGACGTCATCCTGTCCGCCTCCGGCTGAATTCGCCCACCAGGTAGGCGCCGGCGTTAATCAGCATGACCAGGGTCAGCAGGACAATACCAAGCCCCAGCGCCAGGGGCAGGTTGCCCTTGCCGGTTTCCAGTACGATGGAGGTGGTCATTACCCGTGTGACACCCTCGATATTGCCACCCACCATCATGACAGCGCCCACTTCGGCACTGGCGCGGCCAAAGCCGGCAAACAGAACGGTTAACAGGGCAAAGCGGGCGTCCCACAACAGGGTGGGCATCATGCGTGCCCGTGACATGCCCAGTGAGACAAACTGCTCCCGGTATTCCCCCAGCATTTCTTCGACCTTTTGCCGGGAGAGAGCAGCCAGAATGGGTAGCACCAGCACCACCTGGGCGATGACCATGGCACCCGGTGTGAACAGCAGGCCCCATTCACCCAGTGGCCCGGCACGGGAAAGCAGTAAATACACCACGAGCCCGGCAACCACCGGAGGCAGCCCCATCAGGGCATTAAGTACGACAATCACACCGCCGCGCCCCCGGAAGCGCCAGAGTGCCACCGCAGCACCGAGAGGAAACCCCAGCAGCGCTGCAATCAGTACCGCGAGAAGCGAAACCTGAAGCGATAGCGCCACGATCTGATAGAGCGGGGCGTCAAAATTCAACAGTAGCGACAGCGCCACATAAAACGCATTATTTTCCACAGCTGCGTCTCCTTGATATTGAGCATCGTGGCGTTTATGGCTACGCTTTGCACAGCCTGCTGAAATTCATGCAGTCAAAAACAGCCATATGCTTCCCGCGACTGCAGGAGAGACCGATGCCGCTTCCCGCCTACCTCACCACGGCCGAGGCCGCCGAGTATCTGCGCCTGAAAGAGCGCAAGGTCTACGATCTGGTCAGCCAGGGGGTGATTCCCTGTGTTCGGGTCACGGGAAAACTGTTGTTTCCACGCCAGCGTATTGATCTGTGGTTGATGAGCCATCTGGAGGGTGACGATGGCGTCAGCGCCCCGATACCGCCGGTTCTGGCGGGCAGCCAGGATCCTCTGCTGGAGTGGGCGGTGAAAGAGAGCAGTGCTGAGCTGGCCTTGTTGTGTCAGGGCAGTGGTGATGGCGTACAAAGGCTGGTTGATGGGAAGGCGATGCTCGCCGGTATGCACATCTGGCATGCCGAAGGTCAACGATACAATGACCCCACTATGCTGGGGTTGAGCGGAATGCGCGATCTGGTGCTGATTCGGTGGGCGAAGCGCCAGCAGGGGCTTCTGCTGGCCGCCGGTAATCCTCGAGGTATTGAGCGACTTGAGGATATAGCGGGGCCCGGCATACGTGTGGCCCATCGTCAGCCTGATGCCGGGGTCAGTCATTTGTTGCAGAGCCTGTTGGCTAGTCACCGCATTGACGCCAGGCAACTTACCTGGGCTGCCCACCCATCACTCAGCGAGGACGACCTCGCGTTGGCCATTCGTCAGGGGGAAGCGGAGGTGGGCGTGGGAATTGAAGCCGCTGCGCGGCGCCAGGGGTTGGCATTTATTCCCTTGCAGCAGGAACATTTTGATCTGGCCATGCGCCGGCGTCATTACTTCGAACCGGCCATCCAGCGGCTGCTGGCGTTTGCCGGCAGCGCGCGATTTGTCCAGCGTGCCCGGGCGCTCGGTGGTTATGACATCAGTGATCTGGGCAAAGTCATCTATAATGCTTGAATAGCGCCCATAACAACAAACAGGCGGATTAGTCATGCCTTCAGTACAGAAGAACCTGGTGGGGGACGCCAGTGGGGCCCTGGGTGATCTTGGCACCCTGATTCCGTTGGGCCTGGGGGCTATCGGGCTGGCCGGCCTGGCCCCGATGCCGGTGCTGATGGGTTTTGCCGTCTTCTATATCGCAACGGGGCTGTATTACCGCCTGCCTGTTCCCGTCCAGCCCATGAAAGCGGTTGCTGCCTTGTTGCTGACCACCCAGGTGAGCTCCCAGAGTCTCGTCGCCAGCGGTGTGCTGATCGGGGCAATACTTCTCGTTCTGGGCCTGACCGGGTGGATTAACGGAGCAGCCCGCCTGATACCCCGGTCGGTGTTAAGTGGCCTTCAGTTGGGGCTGGGGATGATGCTGGCCTATATGAGCTTCGGGCTGATGGCCACGTCATTACCCCTGGGCATTGTCACGTTGGCGATAGTGGGGATTACCCTGAAGCTGTGTCCGAACTGGCCGGTGGCGCTGATCGGGCTTATCGGCGCTGTCGTACTGGGTACGTTGCTGGGCGCACCGGGGCTGATGATTCCTCTGGCCGATCCGGTTGCATTTGCATTGCCCGAGTTGCCGGGCATCGACGATTGGCAGCAAGCGGTGCCCACGCTGGTTTTACCCCAGCTGGCACTGACATTAACCAATGCCATCGTGCTGACTGCACTGGTGGTTGGTGATTACTTCGGCGAGCAATCCCATCGCGTCACGCCCGCCCGGTTGTCGGTATCCACCGGCCTGGCCAATCTCTTTCTGGTCCCCCTGGGCGCATTGCCTATGTGCCATGGCGCGGGTGGTGTGGCCGCGCACCACCGCTTCGGTGCCCGCACCGGACTGGCTCCCGTATTGCTGGGAACCGGTTTGCTTATAGTTGCGATAATACCAGGCGGGCTTTCCATCATTGCCGCCATTCCGATGGCGGGTCTCGGAGCCCTGTTGTTCGTAGCGGCCGCCGAGCTCGGGTTGTC
>Ga0194137_10000574_pt1 | contig 23958 bp, 19 predicted proteins | sample TARM_MetaG_T3_14_FD_134025 | JGI IMG/M metagenome (GOLD analysis project Ga0194137, IMG submission 134025) | Freshwater microbial communities from Pennsylvania, USA, analyzing microbe dynamics in response to fracking - TARM_MetaG_T3_14 (version 2) | ecosystem: Environmental > Aquatic >... | reverse complement strand
GAATCTCCGTCTTGGTCAGGATCGCGACGGCCGCGAGGCCGCCGCCGATTCCGAGCGAGCCGGTGTCGCCCATGAACACCTTGGCCGGATGCGCGTTGAAAATAAGAAATCCAAGCGCGGCTCCGACGAGCGCGGCGGAAAATACGGCGCTCTCATGCTCCGTCGCCTGCATCGCGATGATGGTGAACGCCCCTGCCGCGATCGCGCTCGTCCCGGCCAGCAGGCCGTCCACTCCGTCCGTGAAGTTGACCGCATTGGTCGTAGCGAAAAAGATGATGACGACAAAAGGATAATAAAGCCATCCGAGATCCCAGCTGAAATCCGTTCCGGGAACGGCAATCTCCGTGCTCTGTCCCATCCGGTGCAGCAGCACGCAGACGATGATGCTGAAGAGCAGCTGCCCGGCGAGCTTCTGCTTGGCCGTCAAGCCAAGCGAGCGCTTGAGCACGATCTTGATGTAATCGTCCATGAAGCCGACCAGGCCGAAGCCGAGAGCGCCGACGAGCAGCACCCAGAATTCCGTCGTTTTCTCCGAGAACTTCAGGAAAGCGACGAGAATGGCAAGCATGATGATGATGCCGCCCATCGTCGGCGTTCCCGATTTTTTGAGATGGCTCTGTGGCCCTTCCGTGCGCACCTGCTGTCCGAACTTAAGCCGCCTCAGCAGGGGGATGAACAGAGGTCCGAGTATAACTGCTAGAAGAAACGATACGCCAAGTGTCATCAGTATGACCAGCATGTCCATGCTTTCACCCCCTCAAGGTCAGCGCTGAAGCGCTTCTACGACCCTTTCCATATGCATCGTCCGGGATCCCTTCACCAGCACGAGATCGCGGGGATCAAGCTCCGCCGCAAGGGCGCCGATGAGGGAATCCTGGTTGTCGAAATGCCGCACCGCAGCCGCGGCAGACGAGCCGAAGGAAGCTGCCGCTCCTTCGGAAGTGTGAATGGACAGGGCTCCGCAGGTAAGAACCGCGTCCGCCTTGTCCGGCGTGATGTACGCGCCCGTCTCGCGATGCAGGGCTTCTTCGGCTGCGCCGAGCTCGCGCATGTCCGACAGCACGATCCATTTGCGGCGGTAGCCGGACAGTCCCGCTACGAGATCGACGGCCGCCCTGACGGCGGTCGGGTTGGCATTGTAGGCGTCATTGAGAATGAGCGCCCCGTTGGACGCCTTCATCGGCTGGATGCGCATGCCCGTCAGCTGCATCGACGCAAGGCCGGCGGCAGCCGCTTCAGGCGGGATGCCGCATGCCGCCGCCGCGGCGATGGCCGCCAGCGCGTTATGCACGTTGTGCACGCCGGGCACCGGAATCTCGATGCGCAGCGAATGATACGACGGCGGGGCATCCTTGCCGGCCGGCGAGTACGCCGCCGCGGCTCCGCTCTGCACCGAGAACGAAGTCGATACGGCGCCGACCTGGATGTCGGCCGCTCTCCAATCCGCATTGGAAGAGGCGCCGAACGTCCGCACGGCCGCATGTTCCGGCAAGGCCGTCTTCTTCAGCTGCTCCCGGATCAGAGGCTCATCCGCGCTGACGATCAGCAGTCCGCCCGGCTTCAAGCCCTCGGCGATCTCAAGCTTGGCTTGGGCGATCGCCTCTCTGGAGCCGAGCTGCAGCAGGTGGGCGTCGCCGATATTCGTAATGATCGCGATGTCCGGCCGCGCAATTTCCGTCAGCAGGGCGATCTCGCGCAGTCCGCTCATGCCCATTTCCAGCACGGCCGCCTCATTGTCTTCAGCGAGCGACAGCACGGTAAGAGGCAGTCCGATGTGATTGTTCAGATTGCCGGCCGTCTTGTGCACCCGCAGCGTTGAGCCGAGGGCGGCGGCCACCATATCCTTGGTCGTCGTTTTGCCGTTGCTTCCGGTAATGCCGACGATGGTTGTCTTGAGCTGGCTGCGATAGGCCGAGGCAAGTCGCTGCAGCGCGGCCAGCGTATCGTCGACGAGCACGAGCGGCTTGCCGGCCAGACCTGCAGGAATTTCACGATCTTCTTGCCAGAACGAAGCCGAGGCTCCGTTAGCCAGCGCAGCTTCGGCATAGAGATGTCCGTCGAAATTATCCCCGGACAAAGGAACGAACAGCCTGCCGTCTCCCGCCTCGCGGGAATCCTTGTAGACGCCCTGTACGGACAGGTCGCTCCATTCCCCCGGCGCGGCGGTCGTATTGCCGGCAGCTATGTATCCGGGCCCGAGCCTGCCCGAGCTCATGGCTGCGATTTCGCTGAGCATCCGTGTAATCATTTTCGTAGTCCCCTTAACGCATCTCGGGCGACCAGGCGATCGTCGAAGTCATGCGAGACGGCGCCGACGATCTGATAGGTTTCATGGCCTTTGCCCGCAATCAATACTACATCTCCCGGGCTTGCCATTTCAACCGCTTTTTCAATAGCGGTCCGGCGGTCCGGCTGGAGCTCGTAGCGGTCTGGCGGCACGTTGGCCTTCTGCAGCCCGACCTCGATGTCGAGCAGGATCGTATCCGGGTTTTCAGTCCGGGGATTGTCGGAAGTGACGATGGTGTAGTCCGCATAGCGGGAAGCGATCTCTCCCATGATCGGACGTTTCGTCCGGTCGCGGTCTCCCCCGCAGCCGAATACGCAGATGACTTTGCGAGCGGCGAATTCCTTGACGGCCTTCAGCACGTTCTCCAGCCCGTCCGGCGTATGGGCGTAATCGACGACGACGGCAAAGTCCTGGCCTTCGTTGACCGATTCCACCCGGCCCGGAACGCCGGATACGCGCTCCAGGCTGGCCTTGATCTCCTCCAGGGGGATGCCCTCGATCAGGCCGGCCGCAAGGGCGGCCAGCGCGTTGTAGACGTTGAACTTGCCGACCATCTGCAGCGTGATGTCGGCGCTGCCCGCGAAAGTATCGACATGGAAGGAGGTGCCTCCCGCCGCAATGGAGATGTCCGAAGCCCGCACATCGGCTTTCGACTCGACTCCGTAGGTGACGACTTCTGCCGAAGTGAGCGCGCGGTAGCGCTCCGCAGCCGGATCGTCGGCATTGAGCACGGCGTAGCTCTGCTCGCCGGAGCCGTATTCATTGCCCAGACGCGAGAACAGCAGGCCCTTGGCTTCACGGTACACGTCCATCGTGCCGTGATAGTCCAGATGGTCCTGCGTCAGGTTGGTGAATATGGCGGTGCGGTAGCGGACTCCCTTCACCCTGCCCTGCTCCAGCGCGTGGGAGGAAACCTCCATCACCGCATGCGTCGAGCCGGCCTCCAGCATGGCGGCCAGGTCGCGATGCAGGTTGAGCGCCTCCGGCGTCGTCCGGCTCATCGGGTAGGATCTGCCTCCGTAACGCATCTCGATCGTGCCGATGACGCCGGGACGGAGGCCGCGGTCGGCGAGAATGCTTTCGATCAGGTACGTGGTCGTCGTTTTGCCGTTGGTTCCCGTGACGCCGATAACCTTCAGCTTGCGGCTGGCATGTCCGTAGAAATAATCCGCAAGAACGGCCATGGCGAGCCGGCTGTCGTTCACGAGCAGCTGAGGCACGGCGAGATCGAGCCGCCTCTCCACGACAAGCGCGGCCGCTCCCTTCTCTACCGCCTGAGCGGCGAAGTCGTGTCCGTCCTGGGTATGTCCGGGCAGACAGAGGAACAGGCAGCCCGGCTTGACCTCCCTGGAATCATGCTCGATTCCCGAGATCGGGACGCCGCCGTCCCCGATAAGTCGCGATGTGATGAGTTGCGATGCCAGTTGTTCCAAACGCATAGTCTTTCTCCTCTCTATTTGCTCCATAACAGTTGCCATCTTGAACCTTCAGAGCCGAACCCCGGATTCCCTCGCGCCCTGCAATGCGTGGAATCCGGGCTTCGAAGCCGAGCGCCCGCGCTTCCGCACGTCCCTTCCTGTCGTGCGGCGGGGCTCAATGATCGGCGTGAGCATCCGCGTCGCCGGGAAGGTCGGCGTCGCTGCCGAGATAGATCCGGATCGTGGAGCCCTTGTCGACGCGGGCGCCGGCCGCCGGAGCTTGCCGGATGACCGTATTGCCGCTGCCGGCCGAGCTCAGGTTGAAGTTCATGTTCATGTCCTCGTAGATGTCGGAGACGGTTTTGCCGACGAGGTTCGGGACGGTCACGATCGGAGTCTCGCCGTATTTGTACTTTTTGCCGATCTGGGCAGAGCTTTTGGGAACACCCATATATTGAAGGGAATCTTCCAGAATGTTCCTCACGATCGGCGCGGCTACGACGCCGCCGAACTGGATGCCCTGCGGATTGTCGACCGCGACGTACACGACGATCTTCGGATTGTCGGCCGGAGCGACGCCGATGAACGAGACGATATGCTCATTGGGCGAATAGCGGCCGTTGATGACCTTCTGGGCCGTGCCCGTCTTGCCTCCGACGCGATATCCGTCGATGAAGGCGTTGCCGCCCGTGCCGAGCGCCACGACGCTCTCGAGCGCCTCGCGGACCTGCGCGCTCGTCTTCTCGGAGATCACTTTGCGCACCGGCTCCGGCTGGATTTCCTGCACGACCTTGCCGGTCTCCGGATTGGTCCATGCCTTGGCCAGATGGGGCTCATACAGCGTGCCGCCGTTCACGGCAGCGGACACCGCAGCGATCTGCTGGATCGGCGTCACCGATACGCCTTGGCCGAATGCGGTCGTCGCAAGCTCTACAGGCCCGACCTGGCTCAGCTTGAACAGGATGCCGTTCTCCTCGCCTCCAAGATCGATGCCCGTCTTCTTGCCGAAGCCGAAGTCCTTAATATACTTGAACAGCGTATCTTTGCCAAGCCGATTGCCGAGCGCCACGAAGCCCGGGTTGCATGAATTCTGCACCACTTCAAGGAAAGTCTGGCTTCCATGTCCCCCTTTTTTCCAGCAGCGCAGCCTTGCGCCGCCGATCTCCACCGCTCCCGGATCGAAGAAATGCTCGTTCTTGAGGTTGACCTTTCCTTCCTCCAGAGCGGCGGACAGGGTGATGATCTTGAATGTCGATCCCGGCTCGTAGGTCATCCATATCGGCAGGATCCGATTGTATACTTCGGCCGGATACGCGTTGTAATTGCCCGGCTCGAAGGTCGGGCGGCTCGCCATTCCGAGCACTTCGCCGGTATTGGGATCCATCGCGATGGCGATGGCGTCGTTGGCCTTGTACTTGGTCATGGCCTGGTCGAGCTCCCGCTCCATGATCGTCTGGATCTGCTTGTCGATCGTCAGCTCCAGATTGAGCCCGTCCGTCGGCGCCTGATAGCGGTCCGTCGAGCCCGGCATCATCTCTCCTTTGGCGTCGGACAGATAAGAGATGCTGCCCTTGACTCCCTTGAGCTTGTCGTCGTATTTCTTCTCGATGCCGGTAAGCCCGCCGTCCACGCCCGTAATGCCGAGCACGCTCGCCGCAAGCTCGCCGAACGGATAATAGCGCTTGTTGTCCTCGGCGACAACGATGCCCGGCAAGCCGAGCTTCTTGATCTCCAGCGCCTTGTCCAGGGAAATCTTGAGACCTTCGGGCTTGATGATGACGCTCATGGCCTTCTTCTTGAGCAAGCCGAGCAGCTTCGTCTCCGAGATGCCGAGGACAGGGGCGAGCGTTTTGGCCGTGCCTTCCTTGTTCTTGATCTGCACCGGAATCGCGACAATCGTCGGCGAGCTGACGTTGTAGGCCAGCTTCGTGCCGTTGCGGTCCGTAATATCCCCGCGGTTGGGGGCGAATGCGACTTCACGCCTCCAGTTGTCCTCCGCCTTGGCCGACAGCTCTCCGCCGCGGACCAGCTGGACATAGCCCAGCCGTGCGATAAGCGCGACAAAACCGACCAGAACGACGACAAGCGCTAGAAAGAGGCGGCGCCTCAAGGTGACATTGGAAACTTTCATCCGCACGTTCCCCTCTCGTCCGTTAACATGGGACAGGTACAGTCTGTCCGTACAAGTTAACGTATTCGGGAAATCAGCGGCGTATGCCAAGCCATGGGCGGCCGGCTTCGGCCGGCTCGGCAGCCAAAACGCCGGCCGGCGCCGCATCCAGCGTCAGAAATGCCGCACCGCCAGTCGGCTCAACCGCCGCCGGCCGGCGGAGCGCTTCCCCCGCCGCCGCTGGAGTCATCCGGCTGGCCGCCCGCTGCATCCGTTCCGCCGTCCTGCTTCGAGCCGGAGGCGCTTCCGCCAGCCGCGGCTGCATCCGCAGCGGAGGCGTCGGAAGCCTCTTCGCCCGCCGGAGGCTTCAGGATCAGCTTGACGACCGGCTCTCCATTCAGCTTGGCCTCCATCTGGGAGATGACGTAGCCTTCGCCTTCCGTCACGCATTTGCGGCCGACGGAGCTGCACAGCTGCAGCGCTTCGCGCAGCGACGAGCCTGCAAGGGAAGGAAGCTGCAGCTTGTTCTCCTCCTCCGTCACCAGATAGACGCTCTGGCTGTCCGAGACGATCGTCCCGGCGGCGGGCATCTGCTTCAGCACGCTGGCGCCTTTGCCGACGGCCTTTGAAGCCAGCCCTCTCGCCTTCAGCTCCTGCTGCGCTTTTGCAAGCGTCAGTCCGGTCAGATCCGGCACCGTCAGCGGCTGCTTCTTGTCCTGGGACGGCGGCACGCTCGCATCAGGCTTGACGCCCATATAACGCAGGCTCTGGGTTACGATCTTCTTGAATACCGGAGCCGCGATCTTGCCGCCGCCGGGATCCGGGACGCTGGGCGAATCCACGATGACGTATACGACGAAGCGCGGATTGCTCACCGGAGCATATCCGATGAATGAAACGACGTATTTGTCCTTGGAATAGGTGCCGTTGACGATTTTCTGGGCGGTGCCGGTCTTGCCGGCTACCCTGTAGCCGGGAATGGCGGCGTTGCGGCCGGTGCCGATCTTGCTGTCGGACACGACCTGCTCCAGGAAGCCGCTCGTAAGCTTCGAGGTTTCCGCCGTGACGACCTGGCGGACCTGCTCCGTCCGCGTTTCCGTCTTCTTGTCCGTGGCCGGATCGTCGATTTCCTTCACGATATGCGGCTTCAGCAGCTTGCCGCCGTTGGCGACGGCGGCGACGGCCGCCACCTGCTGGATCGGCGTCACCGACACCGGACCTTGTCCGAAGGAAGCGCGGGCGACGTCGGACTTGCCCTGGATGTTGAGGCTGCCGCGCACCTCCTGCTTGATCTCAATGCCGGTCTTGGTGCCGAAGCCGAAGTTGCGGATATAATCCGTCAGCTTCTCCTTGCCGAGCCGTTCCATTCCGAGATGGACAAACGCGACGTTGCTCGAGCGCTTCAGCCCTTCCAGATAGGTGATCGGCCCCCATCCCGAGCGCTTGATGTCGTAGACATCCTGACCCGGCACCGATATCCGTCCGGACATGTACTCCTCGTTGGGATTGAACATCTTCTCCTGTACGGCGCCGGCCAGCGTCACGATCTTGAACGTCGAGCCCGGCTCGTAGGTTCCGCCGACGGCGAGATTGTTGAAGTTGATCGGGTTCGACGACGAATACGAATTGGGATTGAAGGTCGGCAGATTCGCCATCCCCAGAACCTCCATCGAATTCGGATCGGCCACGATCGCCGTAATGCTCTGCGGCTTGTACAGGTCGTAGGCTTCCTGGATCGCGTCCTGGACATAATGCTGGATCTCGTTGTCGATCGTCAGCTTGATGTTTTTGCCGTTCACGGCAGGTACGAGCTTGGCCGTCCCGTTGTCCACCTGAACCCGGTTGCCGTCCTTCTCGTATACGATCTTGCCGTCGGTTCCCTTGAGGACGTCGTTGAAGTCCGCCTCGAGGCCGATGACCGGATCGCCCTGCTTGTTGACGAAGCCGAGCAGATGCGCCGCAAGCGTATTGTTCGGGTAGAACCGCTTGGAGCCTTTGATCAGCGTAATGCCCATGTCGCTGCCGCTGATCTTCTTGCCGCGCTTTTCCTCCAGATCCTTCTTGATCTGCGCGCTGAGCTTGGCCACCTCGTCGGATTTCTTCTTCTCGATGTTGAGCCCTTCCGGCCTCAGCTCGCGGTACTGGGAATATTCCCCCTTGGCATTGCGGAAGCTCACTTGCTTGACAATGTCGGCTTTGGGCTTGCCCAGTATTTTCGAGAGCCCGTCCGCCACCTGATCCTCGATGCCCAGCTCCTGGATGACCTTGGGATTGACGACGACGGTATAAGCGGGAATGTTCATCGCCAGCAGGTTGCCGTTGCGGTCCGTGATCGACCCGCGTTCCGCCGGTATCGTATCGGATGCCGCCCAGATCTTCTTCGCTTCGCCGAGCCAGAAGTCGGCCTTGACGACCTGAACCCAGAAGATGCGGGTAAATAAAACAAGAAAAAGGAGGGTGATGAGCCCTCCGACGAACAGCGTGCGCAGTTTGATTCGCTTGACGGTATCCATGGCTGCTACCTTCCCGTCGTGGCGGAGGCTGCTTCCTCAGTGCCGGCCTGCTCCGGCTCGATCATGCCCTGCGCGATCGCCATGGCGCGGATCCGGTCCGGATCGTTCAGCTTGGCCAGCTCCGCTTGCAGCACTTTCATATCTACGACCGACTCGGCATAAGTGGCGTCCATCGTTTTGATTTGAAGCTGCATGCGGTAGTCCTGCGCATAACGGAAAATGATAAGGACGACTAGGCCGACGATAACAGCTACCGAGAACAGGTAGCGAAGCATTTCAGCCGGAGGAATCATCCTCCTGACCTTCACGACTGTTTTTGTCTCTTTTACCGGCTGCTGTTCCGGCTTTCGTTTGGGCTGCAGCGCCAGGTTGCCGCTCGTGTAAGCCAAAGCTGATTCCCCTCCTGCATGTTGATTCAATTTCATTGCGTCATGGTGAATAATAGACCACCTGGAAGTTTATGTGCGAAATGACACAGATCCGGAAGCGCTTTGCCGCCATCCGGCTTACAGCTTCTCGGCGACTCTGAGCTTCGCCGACCGGGATCGCGGGTTCGCCTCAAGCTCTTCCTCGCCGGGCAGAACCGGCTTGCGGGTGACGAGCTTCAGCGTGCCGGTGCCGCCGCATACGCATTTCGGAAAATCCGGCGGACAAGTGCATTTCTCCAGGTATCCGGCGAACAGCTGCTTGCAGATCCGGTCCTCGAGCGAGTGGAACGTGATGACGGATACCCGCCCCTTCGGAGCGAGGCAGGCCACGGCCTGCTCGAGCGCTTCCTCCTCCGCTCCGAGCTCGTCGTTGACGGCGATCCGAAGCGCCTGGAACGTACGTTTGGCCGGATGGCCTCCCGTGCGCCGGGCCGCTGCCGGTATGCCCGACTTGATGAGCTCCACCAGCTCCCCCGTCGTCTTGATCTCCTCGGACTGCCGCTGCTTGACGATTGCGCGCGCGATCTGCCTGGAGAACTTCTCTTCCCCATAGCGGTAAAAAATCCGCGCCAGCTCGCTTTCTTCCCAGTGGTTCAGAATTTCATGCGCCGTGAGCTCCGCCTCGCGGTCCATTCTCATGTCCAGAGGAGCGTCATGATTGTAGCTGAAGCCTCGTTCGGCCTCGTCGAGCTGCGGGCTGGATACGCCAAGATCGAACAGGATCCCGTCGACTTGCGGCACGCCATTCTCGTTCTTCGGGATATCCGCAAGCATGGTCAGCTGTTCCTGCAAGTAACGGAAATTGCTCCGGACAAGCGTCACCCGGTCCATGTAAGGAGCCAGCCTGACCTTGGCGTTGTCGTGAGCCCAGTCGTCCTGGTCGAAGGCGATCAGCCGGCCTTTGCCGGAGAGCCGGGAAGCGATCAGCTCGCTATGCCCCGCGCCGCCGAGCGTACAGTCGACATATATGCCGTCAGGACGGATATTCAGGCCCTCTACGGCCTCTTCCTTGAGTACGGTAATGTGATGAAACAAAGGGGTGTCCTCCTGATGGTTCTTGATGACTGACTAGGATGCACAACGATACTTAATCCAAAACTAATGTCGTGAATCAGAAATTAATGTCGAAATCGGTCAATTTTTCCGCAATTTCGTTGAACGTATCCTCGGATTGCTGATAGTAGCCTTCCCACACCGGCTTGCTCCATATTTCCACCCGGCTGGATACGCCGAGCACCATGCAATCCTTCTGCAGCTTGGCATACTCCGTCAGATGGCTGGGCAAATTTACCCTTCCCTGTTTGTCGAGCTCCAATTCGACGGCCCCGGAAAAGAAGAACCGGCTGAACGCCCGCGCATCCGCCTTCATCAGCGGCAAGCGGCGGATCTTCTGCTCGAGCTCGCTCCATTCGGCCTGGGGATACACGAAGAGGCAGTTGTCCAGGCCACGGGTGGCGATAAACGTAGAGCCGAGAGCTTCGCGGAATTTGGATGGAATCGTGAGCCGGCCTTTGTCGTCCAAGCTGTGCTGGTGTTCTCCCAGAAACATCGGCGCCCCACTCCCTCCCCCTATTCCACCACTTTGCCCCACTTCTCCCCACTAGGAAATTGGTATTCGCCGCCTGAACTCTATTTCCTCCTTCAAAACGAAGATTTGGCCAAACTTTTTCACCTAAAAATTTTCTCATCTTTGAAACTTTTCGCCTATAATGCTCGTGTATCTTGTTCTCGTTACGCGACTATCAGCATCCTGTTTGCAGGTAAAAGTACAGATCGAAAACCGCCCATTAAAAAAAGCCGCCCCTCGCGGGGACGGCTTAGGCAGCGGTCAGGAAGACCAGCTGTCCAAATAGTTGATCTGCTCTTCGGAGAGCGAGTCGATTCCGATGCCGAGCGCGCTCAGCTTCGTTCTCGCGACTCTTTCATCCAGCTCGTAAGGAACGTTGATGACCTTGGCCCCAAGCTCCTTGTAGGAATCGTTGACGTATTTGAGAGAGACCGCCTGCAGCGCGAAGGTCATATCCATGATTTCGGCCGGATGGCCGTCGCCCGCGGCAAGATTGACGAGGCGGCCTTCGGCAAGGACATAAATGCTGCGTCCGTCCTCCAGCTTGTACTCCTCGATGTTTTTGCGTACGGTGCGGATCTCCGAAGCCAGCGCAGCCAGATCCGGCTTGCTGAACTCGACGTCGAAGTGGCCTGCGTTCGCAAGAATGGCGCCGTTTTTCATGACGGGATAATGCTCGCCGTTGATGACGGCCTTGTTGCCGGTAACGGTGATGAACATGTCGCCCAGCTTGGCGGCCTCGATCATCGGCATGACCTGGAAGCCGTCCATGTAGGCCTCGACTGCCTTGATCGCGTCGACTTCCGTCACGATGACATTGGCGCCTAGTCCCTTGGCCCGCATCGCCACGCCCTTGCCGCACCAGCCGTAGCCGACGACGACGACCGTCTTGCCCGACACGACCAGATTGGTCGTGCGGATCAGGCCGTCCCAGGCGGATTGGCCCGTTCCGTAGCGGTTGTCGAACAGATGCTTGCAGTAGGCGTCGTTGACCGCGACCATCGGGAACTTCAGCGCGCCTTCCTTCTGGAGCGCCTTCAGCTTGATGATGCCCGTCGTCGTCTCTTCCGCCCCGCCGCGGATGTTCACCATCAGATCGGGACGCTCGGAATGGAGAATCGTAGCGAAGTCGCCGCCGTCGTCGATGATGAGGTCGGGCTTGCTCTCAAGCGCCCGGACCATCAGGTCCTTGAACTCACGAGGATCCGGATTGTATTTGGCGAACACGGTGATGCCCGCTTCCACGAGCGCCGCGCAGACATCATCCTGGGTGGACAGCGGATTGCTGCCCGTTATGGTCACCTCGGCTCCGCCGGCCTGGACCACTTCCGCCAGATAGGCGGTCTTGGCTTCCAGATGGAGGCAGATCGATACCTTCAGCCCTTTGAACGGCTGCTCCTTCTCGAACTGGGCGCGGATCTCGTTCAATACGGGCATATGGGCCTGAACCCAGTCGATCTTGAGACGGCCCTCCGCCGCCAGCGACCTGTCGGCCACGATGCTGACTTCTTTTGCGTCGATTGTCATAGCTGCTTTCACACCTTCCATGATTCCATTCTGATGTCGGACGGCGCCGGGCCGCCGCTGCTTACAAGCGTACCAGCCTATGTCCCGCGCAAGGCTCGAAAGGAGCCGCGAGCAAAACGTCCAGCCATCTGCGGCCATATACGTTCAAATAGTACACGGATGCCAGAACCCGCTCCTGCGGACGGCCTTCCGGACATACTGCCGTTCCGAGCGCATCCATCCGGTCCAGTGCGGTCTGCTCCCTGCTCTCCAGCGCTTTTTTGGTCTTGTCTTCCATGTACTGGATTTCACGGGCAATGCGGCTCCAGTTGTTCTCGCCAAGATCCGCCAACCCCTTCTCCACGGATGCGGCCATCGCCAGCGCAGGGCTGTAGGCGTCCCGCATGCGCAGCAGCGCTTCCTGGAAGCGCTCGCTGATGCCGTAATGTCCGCTGCCGGCGAGCCACTGCTTCTTCTTGGCTTCGATTCCGCCGAGAGCGTCTTCAAAGGAGATTCCGTACGCCTCCATCGTTTTGGCCGCTGCCGGTTCCAGCAGCGTGAAGGAGAGCCGCGGCGTCAGGATCGGCATTTCCATCCCCAGTTCGCGGAATGCGGCCCCGGTCTGAGCCCAATAGGCGATCTCTCCGGGACCAAGCACCGTCGAGAGGACAGGGAACAGAAACTCCTGCATGAGAGGTCTCGTGAACACATTGTTGCTCAGCCGCTCAGGCTGCCGCTCGGCGATGGACGCCAGTTCTCGGGAACTGAGCGAGACGAGTCCCTTGCGATCCTCGAAACGGTCGCCTCTGCGGTGGAGAAGCACCCTCTCTTCGGCGCCGGCTTCCCCATCTTGGTGGAAGAGGAACAGGTTGGCGCCTCCTTCCGCAAGGTCGGCCTGCGGCTTGTATCCAAGCTGTTCCACACTGGCGGTGCCCGCAAGGAATGCCTGCTCGAGCTGGGCGTTGCGCGATACGAGCTCGGAGAACATCGGCCCCTCCAGGCTGCGCAGTCCCGGATCGTCGGCATCGACGAGGAGCAGGCCCTTCTCTCCGAACAAGGCGTTCAGCATCAAGGCGAACAGTTCCGTCAGCGTCCTGCAGCTCTCCGAGCCATGCCGCAGCTCGGCGCACAGCGCAAGCTTATGCGGGCTGTCGGGCAGAGCCGCTTCGAGCTGGGCGAGCGCCTCCCCAAGCATCCCGGGATCGAGCTGCGTCCGGCTGACGGAAGAGCGGCCGCTGCCCGGTCTTGGCGTGGACAGCTTGCGGGTACCCGTCCCTCCGGCATCGGGCACGAAAGTCTGGCTGGCCTCGTCCCAGTCGTGATCCTCGCCGGCGATCCAAAACACCGGCACGACGGTCTCGCCAAGCAGGCGTGATGCCCATTCGGCGGTCTGCAGGATCGTCACCGCCTTATGTATGATCATCAAGGGACCGGTCCACAGTACGGCCTGCTGGCCGCCGACGACGACGGGCGACCCTTGCTCCAGCAATTCCAGATTGGAGCGGACCTGTTCGGATAGTCCGAACGGCTCTTGGTACTTCTTCACTGCGGCAGCCACGCTTCGGCTGTCGGCACGCAAGCCTTCATGATTTCTGAGCCGGCGCAGCCGCGTCTTCCAGTGTTCCTCATCTGCGGCATGATAGCCGAGCAGCGGCTCAAGCGCCTCGCGCTTGCGGCCGATGTAATCATCGGCAAGCGGCTGGCCAAAAGGCAGGCAAATCGTCTCCATATTCATCGGGTAACCTGCAACCCCCCAGCTGTAAATGCGAAGCTTTCGCTACGATTGTACACCTTGAGCGGGTACCCGTCAAAACCGTAACCGAAATTAGTACAGATTCTGCTACACCCGGAACATATGCTGGGCGATGCCGGCCGCCATGAGAACGATGTACATGATTCCCATGGCGAAAAAACCGAGCCGCCAAATCGCGCGGAATATTTTGCGGACATCGACCTGCCCGCGCTTGCGGAATTGAAGGTTGCCGAGCAGGCCGCCGCCGATGAGCATGACGAGCAGAATGCCGTACAGGCCGAACGAATTGGAGAAAATCCGGTTGAACAGGACCGCGACGCATCCGATCAGCAGAGCGGTCGTAATATCCATCGCCAGCCGCAGCGATCGCTTGCGGTCCCCGGTAACAGCCCGGGCAGTGAAAAAAATGAGCGCAAAGGGTATAAAAGGTATCATCGCGAGCAGTGCGTAAGCTGTTTTCAAGCTTTCCCAAACGAACACGGACATCGCCCTTTCCTACGGTTCCAGCGCCTTTACCATCGCTGCGGCGGCTTGGTTGAGCGGAGCGTCCACACCGAGCGTTCCGGCCAGAGAAGCAACCGCCCCGTTGATGCTGTCGACCTCGCTTCTGCGGCCTGCCCTTATATCCGCCAGCATGGAAGAGACGTTGCCGGCGGTCAGCCGGCATACTTCCAGCAGGCGTGCCCGCTCGCTGCCGTCGAGCGCCAATCCGGCACGGGCGAGAATGGCCGCCGTCTCCTCATGCAACGCTTCCATCAGCTTGCCGGCCTGCGGATGGGACGGAAGCTCTCCGTTGCGGATTCCGTACAGCGCGGTAAGCGGATTGATCACGGCATTGAGCAGCAGCTTGCGGTAAATGCGGTTTTCCATATCGTTCGACAAAAAAGCGGCGATTCCTGCCTTGTCCGCGGCCTTCTGCCACATCCCTCGCAGCTTCGCCGCGCGGCTGGCGGACGCCGCTTCGTTCGCCGCGCCGTAATGGAGCTCCCCGAGACCGGTATGGATCACCGTCCGGGCGTCTTCCCTCATCGCTCCTTCGCTCGTCACGCCCGCATAGAGAGCGACATCGGGAAGAGACTGATTCAGGCGCTCCATATGTCCGATTCCGTTCTGAAGGCACAGCATGGCGTCCTGCGGGCCGGCCAGCAGGGCCAACCGGCCAAGCAGCGGCGCGTCAAGCGCCGTCTGCTTGACGCTGAGGATGAACCAGCGGGGCTCCATAGCATTTCCGCGGCCGCTGCCGTTGCCGGCATCCTCCAGCGCTGCCGCTTCGATGGGGACGGCGAATTCCCCTTCATGCGTCTTGAGCATGATTCCGTCCTCCCGCAGCGCCTCGGCATGCCGCCTCGTGCGGACGAGCGCGCGCACATCCTCTCCCGCCAGCGACAAGCGCGCCGCGTAGAGAAGTCCGATCGAGCCTGCTCCTATGACCGTTATTTTCATGGCTTCATTCCTCCTTCGGCGATTGTACCAGACCCGGATGGCGCAAGCATCCGCGGCAGCAAAAAAACGGCCCTTCCGGTTGATCGGAAGAACCGTTCGCATGGCATCACTCAATGCGCTCCAGGTTGCCGTTGGCATCCATCTTGAATCGCGGCTTCAGCTCGTCGTCCTCGTTCAGCACTGTGAGGCGCCTCGCGCGGTCCATGATCTGAAGCAAAGTCTTGTAGTCGTCGTTGACGGACTGATAGTCCAGCTGGACATGGTTCGCTTCCCGGGACAGACGGTCGTTGATCTCCCTGAGGCTGCTCAGCTCCTCGTTGCGGCTGGACAGCTCTCTCTCCAGGCGCTTGACATGCCGCTGCAGGTCGGAGAAGGTTGTTTTCCATTGCTTCAAATACCGGATGACGGCTTCGACCGCGATCGCATCGTCGCCGTATGCCGAATCGAGCAAGGCTGCAGGCTCGGCAGCCGGTTCCGCCAAGGCGGAAACATGGGAGGCAGCCGGCGCCTGTTTCTTCAAATAATTCCGTTTCTGCCGCTGCTGCTTGGCGAGCTGAATCGCTTCCTCATACCGCTTGCGTACGCAGCTGTTCCATCTGAACCCGCAGGCCGCGGGCGTTCTGGCAATCTTCTCCCCTACCTCTTCGAATGCTCCGAGCTGGGTACCGCCATCGCGGATATGTCTTAGTGTCACCTCGGCGAGAATCAGATCGTCGTCCGGGCTCCATGCATCTTGCCTGACTGCTGTCATGCTCGCTACAACCTCCTAACGTAAACGCACTTTCTTTATCCCTATGCCCTTGGTAGAGTTCATAGAATCTATCGTTACTAAATTGTATTTCCAATTTTGCAGAGGCTCATACATATTCGTCCTTTATGGGGGCAATCCTAGAAGCGGCAGGCGGCGGACAAGCAAAAAAGGCTTCGAGGAACCTGCGAAAGCGGTTTACAGTGATTGCCTGAAACGCTATAATGTTCTTTAGCATGCAACACGAGATGGAGAGGGGGATTACCTCATGGCGCGCATGTTTCGCGTACTTGGCTTTTGGTGTCTTGTGATCGCCCTCATGGCCTTCGCTGGAGATATGACGGAGTTTTCGCTTCTGTTCTTCTTCCAAGCCATCGCCTTCTTCTTCTTGGGCTACCTGAACTTTACGGAGCGCACCTACATACTGATGTTCTGGGCCTATATGATTCTCACCTTCCTGGGCTTCAGCTATTGGACCGTCTTCAAGATGGGATTGCCGTTCTGATTCAGCCCCAAGGCCTTCACGCACAAGAACCGCCCGGACTTCTGTCCGGGCGGTTCTTTGCATCTGAGGGCTCAAGACGGCATAAGGTAAGAAGGAACCCGATGGACAAGAAGGCCGATGAAAAACAAGCGAAAGTCGCGGAATCGTTCTGGAGAAACGTTTGTCACCGGATTTCGACCGCAAAAACGGCAGGAATCAGAGAAATACGGGGACAACAGCGATCGGAAGAATGATCCGCGAACGCAGCGACAACTTTTTCAATGGCCTCGGACAAGAAGGAGGGGATCTTCCGAAGACGCCATGAAAACAAGACTCCCTGGCCGGATCCTTCTCTCCCTGCTGGCAGTCCTCCTTCTCAGCCCGCTGCCTGGGGCGTTCCCCTTCTCCGGACCGATCGGCGCGGACCAGGCCTATGCGCAAGCCGTACCCGTCCCTTCCTCGGACGATGACCGCCAGCTGATGGAGAAAAGCCTCGCCGTCCTGGAGCTGGACCGGGATTTGGAGCGGATCGCCAGCCGCAAGGACGCGCTGCAAAAGCGGCTCGACGCTTCCACCCTCCAGCTGAAGCAGCAGGAGGAGCAGCTTCGCGAACGCAAGCAAAGAGCGGGAGAAGCGCTGAGCCGCTATTACACCGGCCGCAAGGACATGCTATGGAACGCTTTGTTTCAAATCCGCAATCTCGGGGATTTGTTCCGTATCGTGGACATGATGGATTTGCTGATGGACGGGGACAGGAAGGCGATCGCGGAATACCGGGCCGAATCCGAGGAGCTGAGGTCAAGCCAAGCGGAGCTTCAGCGGCAAAAAGCAGAGCTTGACGCAGCCGAGCAGAATCTGCTGCAGCAAAAAGCCCGCGCCGAGGAGCTGGATCGCCAGCTCCAGGAAGGCATCGGAGGCAGCAGCGATCCGGAAGCCGCGAAACGGCAGATCGCCCAGCTGGGCGAAATATGGCAGAACAGCGGACGGGCCGAAGTCCAGGCCTACTTCCGCTTGATGTCCAAGGCGATGAACAAGCTGCCCGCCTGGCTCGAGAACCATCCCGATTATGTCAAGCTGGAAAGCGGCGGCTACACGCTCCGGCTGCCGGATGATGCGCTGAATTCCTTCCTCGCCGAGCAGGATGACAGCCTCAAGGGCTTCCAGTTCCGGTTCGGGGACGGCAAGGTCCAGGCGGGAGGAAGCGACGGGTCCATGAGCGTGGAGGCTTCCGGCATTTATGAAGTCGTGGATACACCCAAAAACGGCATCAAGTTCCGGATGGATGAGCTCGTCTTCAACGGCTACAAGCTGCCCCGGGAGACGATGGATGAGTTATTGCGGACTTTCGACGTCGGCTTTTATCCCGGCAAGTTCATTTCCTTCCTCAAAGTGACCTCCGTCCAGGTCGAGGAGCATGAGCTTGTCATCCGGTTCGGCTTCTCATTGTGAATATAAAGCATCGCCGAATGGCGGCCCTCATTTTACGGAGGGCCGCTTTTCGATGGCTTGAAGCCAGGAAGACGCCAGCTGCTCCGGCGACATTCCGCCCCCGGCGTTCCAATAAGATTTCCAGAGCGGTGCCAGCAAGTCGGCCCCGTGTAGCCGAAGCCGCCCCTCCTTGCCCTGGAACAGCTGCGGCTGCCAGTCTGCCGGAAAGCCGCCATCTCCGGATGAGTCTCCGGCGTACAGGCTCTGCTTCGGCAGTAGCCTGTACGCCTCATCTGCAGACTCCTTCCCGGCAGCCGTCTCCGTCACTCCCGCGATCCAGGCCGCAGCGGCGTCGGGATTTGCGCTCGTGGCCATGATTCCATAACTCCGCATTCGCAGCGAGGCGGTATCGAGTGCCAGGCGGTAATCGGGCGTAAAACCTTCTCCAGGATTCCATCGCCTGTATTCGGACCACGGAAGGATGGCGGAAAATGCTTTTCCCGCTGCCAGAGCCGCCTCCGCTTCCTCATAGGAGGAGTAAGCCTGCATCCTGCCGCCATCCCCTCTGCCCGACAGCGCCTGCTTGAGGCGCTCCGGCAGCTGCTCGGCCCCGGCTTCCGGCTTCCATCCGGCAACCCATGCTGCGGCTGCTCCCGCATCGTCTCTTCCGATCAGGACGGTGGCGACGCCGGGATGGCCGCCGGCAGCCAGCTGCAACTCTTCCCATGCCGACGGAGGCCGCGTCAGAGCTGCCTCCATCAGCTTGCTGTCCTTCCATACCAGCACATCCGGGTCCGCATCCCGGGGCACTCCCCATAAGTAGCCGTTCCAGTAAAGCGGCTCCCAGAATGCCCCGCTTCCTCCGAAGCCGGCGCTGCCCCCCATCAGCTTGTCCAGCGGCAGAAGGACGCCGGCTGCAGCTAGAGGGATGATCTCCGAGCTCGGCAGGAGCACGATGTCTCCCGCCTCTCCAAGCAGCGCCCGGCGCCTCCACTCGCCTGTTCCCGTCTCTGCCGGGGGAGAATTCACCAGCTGGATATCCCAGCCGGGATGCTTCTGCGACCACAGGCGGCTTCGTTCCGACAGAGCGGCGTATTCCTGTTCATCCAGGGAAACGCTTACAGTCAGCCGTTCGCGCTGCTCGGCTTTTTCACCGCCGCCGGCAGGAGGCTCGTCCCAGACAGCGGAAGGCTGAGCGCCGCCCGGAGGATCCTCGGCGGGATGCTCCTGCTGAACGAGCAGCAGAGCGGCGGCGAGAGCGGCTCCCGGCAGCAGCAGGTATTTTTTTCGCGCCATCGACGCCGCCCTCCTTTCGGACCTGTCTTCCTTCATCCTATCAAAGTTTCCGGTATCTGTCTGCCCGGCCGGGCAAAAAAATAGGCTGGATGCTCCTTGCAGCAATTCCCTTCCGCATAGGTTGGGGCCGAGAGACTAGGACTTCAAAAGCCTCTTGAAAGGAGGAACAGCGTGCAGGCGGGAACAGCATGCAGGCAGCCGAGCACCGCGCAAGACAGCGGAGGCCGACGACAGACAGCGGCATGGCCGCTCCCTCATCTCCCGCTTTGGGCGAATGCCCGGCATCGGTCAGACGACAAAAAAGGCCTCCCGCAATGCAGGAGGCGTATTCCCTCATCTCTAAAGCAGGTCGGCCGCAAGCTGAGCCAGCTTGGAGCGCTCTCCCTTTTCCAGGTTGATATGCCCGCTCAGCCCTTCCTGCTTGAAGCTTTCGACGATATGGGTCAGACCGTTGCTCATGGAATCCAGATACGGATGGTCGATCTGCTCGGGATCGCCCATCAGCACGATCTTGCTCCCCTCGCCGACGCGGGAGACAATGGTCTTCACCTCATGCCGGCTGAGATTCTGCGCCTCGTCGATGATGATGAACTGGCCCGGGATGGAGCGACCGCGGATATAGGTCAGCGCCTCGACCTGAATGCTGCCGAGTCCCATCAGAATCTTGTCGATATCGCCGGACTTCTTGGTATCGAAGAGGAATTCCAGGTTGTCGTAGATCGGCTGCATCCATGGGCGCAGCTTCTCGTCCTTCTCTCCCGGGAGGTAGCCGATATCCTTGCCCATCGGGACGACGGGACGCGCGATCAGCAGCTTCTTGTATTTATGCTCATCCTCGATCTTGAGCAGACCGGCCGCGAGAGCAAGCAGCGTCTTGCCTGTACCCGCCTTGCCGGTCAGCGTCACGAGCGGTATATCGTCGTTCAGGAGCAGCTCCAGCGCCATCCGCTGCTGGGCGTTGCGGGCGGTGATGCCCCAGACGGGATCATTGCTCAGGTACAGCGGCTCCAGCCTCGCCCCATCCTGGCTTACCTTCAGCAGGGCGCTCTTGGAAGTGCCGAGCTCATCCCTCAGAATGATGAATTCGTTGGGATGGAGCCTGGAGGATAGCTGCAGGCTCTTGATGCTCAGGAACCGGTAGGAATAAAACTCATCGATGATGGACGGATGGACGAACAAGGTCGCCGTCCCCGTGTACACATCCGACGGCTCCACAGCCCGATCGGACAAATAATCTTCGGCTTGCAGGCCGAGCACATCGGCCTTGATCCGCACCAGCACATCCTTGCTGACGAGCACGACGTCGCGGCCCGCTCCATCCTCTTCTTCCTCCATATGGTAATTCAGGGCGACAGCCAGAATGCGGTTGTCATTGGACATCTCCCCGAACATTTCCTGCACCCGTACATAGCTGCGGTGGTTCAGCTCCACCTTGAGCAGTCCGCCCCTCGGGAGCGGAATGCCTTCATGCAGCCTGCCCTCTTCCCTCATTCCGTCAAGCAGCCGCGACACATGGCGCGCATTGCGCCCCAGCTCGTCGGCCAGCCGTTTTTTGGAATCGATCTCCTCCAGCACGACAGCCGGAATGATGACTTCGTTGTCGTCGAAAGCGTAGAGAGCCTGCGGATCATGAAGCAGCACATTTGTATCCAGTACGAAGATTTTGGTCACGAAGCAACCCCTCCTGGCGCCTTATAATTCCGGTCCACATGCGATGGTTACATAGCCCTACCGGAACAGGGACAAACTAGGTTCGGTTCTACGATCAAGCATCGACGGAAAGGTCAGGTGTCCCTAACATGAAAAAATGGCTGTCGGCAGCTTTGATTCTATGCCTGACGGCGACCGGCTGCGGCACGGTCGCCCATAAGGGCGATTCTCCTTCCCCTGCTGAAGACCAGCGTATTCGTACGAAGCAAACCGATCCAGAGCCGGAAAAAACGGTCGGCTCGGCCCAGGCGGCCAAGCACCTGGAGGAACTCGCCTCCCGGGTGGAGGGCGTGCGCAAAGCCCATGCGGTCGTGGCCGGCAACACAGCCGTCGTCGGCATCGATGTCGACGGCAGCGTCGACCGCTCCCGTGTCGGAACGATCAAGTATGCCGTCGCCCAAGCGCTTCGCAATGACCCGGTCGGCGTCCGAGCCATCGTGACGGCGGACATGGACGTCAACCAGCGGCTGTCGGAGCTGGGCGCCGACATCCGCCGCGGACGCCCGATTCAAGGCTTCGCGGAGGAAATGGCCGACATCGTCGGCCGCATCGTGCCGCAGCTGCCTCGCAATACGGCTCCGGAAAACCGGAATGCCGCATCGCCAGCTCCGATGGACGGCATGCACAAAGCCGCCGCGCCGGCTGCACATCGCTGAGCGGCGCCAAAGCGCAAAAAGCCTAGTGACAGGTCACTAGGCTTTTTTGGCTTTGGAGGAACGGCGAGTTCCCATGGCCAAGCCGCAGAGGACGGGCCTCTGCCATGAAGGCGCGTGCCGGATGCCGATGCACGGCCTACGGAAATCATGATGCCGCCATGCGCAAGGAGCTCCGCCATTCGCCCTGCCTCCCGGAATTAGAATCGGATCCTGATGTCGGCTTCGTAGTTGTAGTATAACATACGTATGCGCCGTCCACGACGGTCATTCATCCAGTTTGGACTGGAGCGCCTTGCTCGCCTTCGCAACGACGGCCTCGTCCAGATACACATAGGGGCTTCTCCACTCTCCGGTCAAAGGAATGAACGTAATATCCTCCTTGGAGATGCCGAAGTATACCCTCATCATTTCCCGAATATCCGATGCGGGCATATCCGTCTTCACATTGCCTCCGACGGCTCCAAATACATTGCCCAGGCGCAGCAGGCCCGGCACCGACATCATCCGGTCCGTAATCGCCCCGACGACCTGCTCCTGGCGCTCGTTGCGCTCGAAGTCGCTCGACATGTTCTTGCCGTCGTTGGATTTGCGGTAGCGCACAAATCCAAGCGCATCCTCGCCGCCGAGCTTCTGCTCGCCCTTGCGCAGATGGATGCTTGTGCCGCCGGGCTGGCCGGCATGGTCGTCGTAGTCCATATCCATGTCCACGTTGACGTTCACGCCTCCGAGCGCATCCACCACGTCGGCGAAGCCCTGGAAGTTGACGTTCGCCGAATAGGCGATCGGAATGCCGAGAAAACGGCCAATGGCCTCCTTCATCCCCTTGGCTGCGGCATGCTCCGCGCTCTCTTGGGAGATGCCCTTCCCTTCGCTCTTGGCATTGCGCAGAAAAGCGGAATAATAGCTGTTGACCTTGCGGGTTTTGTAGCCTTTGACCTCTATTCGGGAATCGCGCGGAATGGAGACGACGACCGCGCTTTTGGTCTTGGGATTGAACGCAGCCGCCATAAGGACATCGGTATTCAGCAAGCCCCCTTCTCCCCGCGTATCGACTCCCATGACCAGCATGCCGAACGGGCTGCTGCCGATCGAGCCGACTTCGGAGCTCGTGCCGTAGCTCATCTCCTTGATGGCCTTGTTCGCGTCCATGAACAGATAGACGCCGTAACCGACCGCAATGAAAACAAGCAGAGCGGCGAACAGCATGAACCTTCGCATCCAAAACCGGGGCTTGCGTTTCTTGACGGCGCCATTGCGGGCGCCTCGTCCTGCCGGCGGGCTGCTGCCCGGCCGGCGCGGGGGAGATCCGTTGCCAGTAGTCATAAATTCTCCTTCATCTGTCCGAAAGGAACCGTCATCCTGCCTCGGATTTCCTTTCTTCACAGCGCTATGTCCCCCGCCGTCAAGGGCGGAGGCCACTTGCTTCCATCGTATTTCGGGCCTGCCTAGCTTTCTCCGGCTCCAGGCGCATTTTGGCGTTTGGCTTGCCGGCGGTCGTTGAACTGCCGGATCCTCAGCATGAACATCAGCAGGACGGCAACCGCCATGCATTGAATGATCGGAAGCTTGTCGATCTGGAAGACGACCAGAATGGCCGAACCGATAGCCATGATGACGTAGACCAGAATTTCCTTGAGAATCGGCAAGCGCTGCTGCGGACGGAATACCTTGTTGAAGATATAGATAACCCCTGCCAGAATCAGGATATACGATACGAGCGCATGCTCGCTGAGCCAATGCTGCATCCCAGTTCTCCTCCTTGAGTGGATATCAATGCCGGCAGGCCCGATATCATAAAGACGAACAAGCGGCGAATTTGGATGCCGGCCGGCTGGCCGGCCCCAATCGCCGCTGTTACGTTCATGATTCAGGCAAGCCGCTTGAACCGATTATACGTTTGCCGAAGTTTTGCGCTGCTTCTCGGCACGCTCGCGTTCGCTCTTGTTCAGGAGCTTCTTGCGCATCCGGATGGATTTAGGCGTGATTTCGCAGTATTCGTCGTCGTTGAGGTACTCCAGCGCAGCTTCGAGGCTGTACGTGCGCGGCGTTTTGAGCCGGACCGTATCGTCCTTCGTCGCGGAGCGGATGTTCGTCAGCTGCTTTTCCTTGCAGATGTTGACGACGATGTCCTGGTCGCGGTTATGCTCGCCGACGATCATGCCTTCGTAAATCTCCGTGCCCGGCTCCAGGAACAGAATGCCGCGGTCTTCTACGCCCATCATGCCGTAGAAGGTCGATACGCCGTTCTCGGTTGCGACCAGAACGCCTTGGTGGCGTCCGCCGACTCCGGAGCCGGCGATCGGACCGTAGCTGTCGAAGGCATGGTTCATGATGCCGTAGCCGCGCGTCAGCGTCAGGAAATGGGTCCGGTAGCCGATCAGGCCGCGTGCCGGAATGATGAATTCCAGGCGGACCTGGCCGTTGCCGTTGTTGACCATGTTGACCATTTCCGCTTTGCGCGTTCCAAGGCTCTCCATGACGGCTCCCATGCTTTCTTCCGGAACGTCGATGAGCAGGCGCTCGTACGGCTCGGATTTCACGCCGTCGATTTCCTTGACGATGACCTCAGGCTTGGAAACCTGCAGCTCGTATCCTTCGCGGCGCATGTTCT
>Ga0194137_10000573_pt1 | contig 23970 bp, 18 predicted proteins | sample TARM_MetaG_T3_14_FD_134025 | JGI IMG/M metagenome (GOLD analysis project Ga0194137, IMG submission 134025) | Freshwater microbial communities from Pennsylvania, USA, analyzing microbe dynamics in response to fracking - TARM_MetaG_T3_14 (version 2) | ecosystem: Environmental > Aquatic >... | reverse complement strand
TCGGCCTCACGCAGGAACCCAATGATCTGTTCCTCGCTGTATCGCTTCTTCATCGGTCCGATCTCCATCTCGGGTTGATCGGACTCTAGAACTACCTGCACCGAATCTCAGGGGGCAGCGCACGGTGAGCACGCAGGTGGTCTCACACAGGTCGAACTTCGAGCATTTCACGAGCTAGCACTTGGCGCTGGGGCGTCCAAGGTCTTCATGTGGCAAGGACCGCAGCTCACCGACGAGCAGGTGCAGGCAGAGCAATTCCCCAGCAGTGGCCGCCTTCTCCTTCAGTAGCACGATGGCTAGGATTGCGAACAATGTCCTCCTCGTTACCAAGACAGTGGAGAAATGGTGCTCTTGTCTGCTTGGCAGGCCTTGCCGCTGCAATGTCCTCCCGGCCTTTGCGGGCTGCAGGCATTGATGGTGCTGACACCGCCTGCACCCAGCTTCTTGCGGCAGCCGCGCTGGAATTTCGAACCAAGCGAGCCGATGAGCTCTATTGCCAAATGCCGCCTCACATCCAAAGCGGCTACTACTTCTTTCGATTGCGAGGCCGCTACCCCGCGCCGCCCCACGCCGATGCAGATTGGGCCGGCAGCAACCTCATGGGTGACTTCGCAGTGCGGCGTCGTGATGGGGCGGTGTTCTACTGCGACGACGCGGGCCAACCGACAGGGCGGCGCCTGGGGCTCAAACGAACTCGATGAGGATTTTCAGTCAAGGCTGGTTGGGCGTCAGTTCAAGCGCACACAATCGGCCATAAGCGGTCCATCACGAACGGCAGCTTCGGTCAATGGAGACGGATGAGAACATGTCGAGGTTCCAGTCAGCTGATGAGGTCCTGGAAGTTAACTCATCATGAGCAAGTTCTTTTGGAGTTCCATTCGCATCTTGATGGCGTTGCCATCTCTGCTTCTCCCGGCGGCTTGCTCACAAAAGCCTGGCGCGCCGAGCGAGCCAGATGTTGTGTTACTCAAGGCGAGGGCGATGCAGGCGTTGGTCTGCGTGCAGTTGGAACGCGTTCCAGCGTCATGGAAATCAGACGTCCGACTTTCCGGCCCAGCCGGGCGAGAGCTTTGGCAAACATTGTCTGAGCAACCGCTAATGGACCATGGGCAGAAGATCAGTAGCGTTTATCAATTCACGACCGGTCAACTGTTTCTTGCTATCCAAGGGGGGTTTCCAGAAACGCTTGCGATCTATGGGCCTCTTCCCGATGCGCCTCAATGCAAAAGCATCAACTAGGCGTGGCCGTGCGAAGCTGCACGAACTCTTTTACGTTGCCCCGGTGCTTCCCAGGGAGCATCAAGATAGTTGACGTCGGGCAAAGCGCCGATACCGGTCGTATCGGTGCGCCTTTGGCGTAGGAACGTCAGTCCCTGGTACGAACAGACCCGAAGGCACGGACGGCCTCGTCAACCTGGTGCTGCTCGGCTTGCCGCGCGCGTCGATTGGCTTCGATGCTCGATCCACCACGATGTTGTCGACACCGAGCTCGCACAGCCATCGATGGAGCCAGCCCAACTCGATCGTTGGGCCAAACGGCTGAACGGCTGCTGCTGGGCAGCCAATTCACGAGTCTGAACGTCAGCTGAGGGTCGATAAGGCCTGGTCGCCCCCCTGAGAAGCGGACATCGGCCGTCGTCCGGCCTGGACGGTTGCTTCTATGAGAACTGCTTTGTCAAGCCTTCACAATCGCCTCACTTCAACTACACGTCGAGCCTGCGATGTCGCTGTACCTGCTCAATGCCGACTACAAGATCAACTCACTAGTCCTTCGATCCGATGTTGGTCGACGAGTTGGAAGGGTTGATGTCATAGGTGAGTTGCGCGACATGGTGCCGCTTCCCTGGCTGGCCTGTTTCAAGGCAGCCGATCTTGTTGAGTGCGACATTGAGTTGACAGACGCCGACGGCTCAAAGCGCACCGATAAGCTGCTGTTGCCTTGCGCACCCATCGAGACGGCGCTGATCAATCTAATCCGTTCACGGCCTTTCTTCGAGCGTCTGACTGGTGAGAAGATGCTTGCCGGCGAGTATTGGCAACGTGCGGTCAACGAACTGAAGCGCTATAGGCGCCCCTATCTCGCTATTGAGTATGCTGATCTTCTTGGTTTCTCGAAGATTGAAGACGTGAATTCAGCTTCACGCCAGGCGATGACGTGGACGGAGGACGGTTTCGCGGCGCTTACTCAGATGTTTCTCGCGTGGACTCCTGGTCTGCGACCGCTCGCGCCTTCGCAACTGGACAGCGCGCCGAATGACGATCGCTTCCTGAATGGCATGTCACTGGACGTCAACAACATTCCACCCGATTCTGTATGGGGAATCGGTGACTAGGAGCCGCTTGACCGAGTAGTCTGCCCTTCGATGCCTTTTAGAGCGACAGACGGCTTTTCGGCGCCCAATCTGGTGAGTCGAATGTCAGACATGGGTGTCCTGTCGGCCAGGGCACGCGCGTGGAGTCGTTCGCGAGCCGGACTTGACCGGCCAATTTCGAGTGACCGGTGATGGTGGCAGCTGTCCACCGGAGTGCGGACCTCGGATGTCCGTTGATTGCCGCCGCGGTCAGTCACGTTGCCCACCGCGTCAGCAAGGACGGGTCAGGATGGCGTGGGAATCAACAGCTCAGGGGAAACGCGGCAATACTTGGCTGCCTTTGGGTGGCGCGTACTGGGCCATGTTGAGTTGCATGGCCAGCAGCGTGTAATAGCCGTTGATACCAGTGAGGTCGACGACGCCCTGGCGGCCAAACCGCTTCTCTGCGCGGGCGAAGGTGGCGTCGGACACGCGCTTGTTTTGGTGCAGCTCGGACGAGAAGTCATAGACGATCTCTTCGTCCTCACTCATCCCCTGAGGTCGCCGCCCCTGGGCAATGGCGTCGACGATCTCGGGCTTGATCCCTTGCTTGAGCGCAATCGGCTGATGGACATACCACTCATAGTCCTGAGTCCAGGCACGTGAGGTGACCAGGATGGCCAGCTCGCTGAGCGTGTTGCCGATGCTGCTGTGGTACCGCAGGTAGTCACCCATGGCGCGCGCCTGGCTCATGACCTGGGGGCTGTACATCAGCGGCTCGAAAGGGCCGAACACGGGGACCTTGCGCGCCGCCTCGAAATCAGCGGCGGCAGTTTTTTGCTCGGGCGTGTAGTTCGTGGGTGGAATCGTCGGCAGCCGCTGCTGAGCCATCGCGACGCCCCCCAAGCCGATCAGAAAGGAAGCAACGAAGGCGTTCAAGATCTTCTTGGTCATCCAGACCTCGCAAGTTGACGGAGTGGGCGTCCGGCCCCAAGAGATGTCTGGTCGCGCCCTCCCGCCAAGCCTATCCGAAAGCGCCCCCGAGTCGCCAAGGACTGCGGCGCCGTCCCGGCTGGCTAGGAAATGCGGGAATAGACGCAGGTGTCGCGTGGATGCCCGTCGACCCCCAGCGCCTCGTTGCGCAGGATGCCTTCGAGCTCGAAACCGCAGCGTTCGGCCACGGCACGGCTCTTGGCATTGCGCGGGTCGCAGCGGATCTCGACGCGCCGCGCCGCGAGCCTGTCGAAGGCCATGGCCGTCAGCAGCTTCACGGCCTCGCTGACATGGCCCTGGCCGGCTGCCTCGGGGCGTATCCAGTAGCCGATCTCGAACTTGCGCACCTCCCAGTCCATGCGGTGCAAGCCCGTGCCACCGAGCAGGCGACCCGGGCTGCCATCGGGCCGGCGGGCGTGGATATGGAAACACAGGTCGCGGCGGGCGATGAAGTCCGCCTGCATCCGGCGCACCACCAGTTCCGAGCTCTCGGCCGTCGGCGCCTCCTGGGCCCAGGGCATCCAGGGCCGCAAATGCGAGATGGCCTGGGTGATGACGACGGCCATCTCCGCGCCGACGCCCGCGCGCGGCACCAGCAGCACAGTGCGCTCGCCCTCCAGGCGCTCGGGAATGTCGATCAGCAATGGGTCGGTCATGCCGTCACCACTTCCACCGGCTTGGGCAGTTCGCGCACGCCGCGGATGACGGGGTGGCGCCAGGCTAGGGCCGCAAGCAGGCAGGCACCCACGCCCGAGAACGCCAGGGCAGCGCGCAGCCCCATGTGCTCGCCCAGCCAGCCGCCGATCAGCGCGCCAGGGCCTGCGGGCAGCAGGATGAGCCAGCGCATGGTGCTGGTCATGCGGCCCAGCATGGGCGCGGGCGTGACGGCCTGGCGCAGCGACAGGAAGTTGATGAAGATCAGCACGGCGCCGACACCGAAGGCGAACAGCATCAACCCGAAGCTGACGACGCCGAGAAGACCCGTGGGCGCCAGCGCCAGCTGCAGCCAACCGACGCCGCAGGCTCCGTAACCCAGCACCAGGCAGGGCCCTGGCCCGATGCGGCGGCTGATGCGGTGACCGAAGATGCTGGCCAGCACCGTGCCGGCGCCCAGGGCGATATAGGAGGCGCCAACCGTCTGCGCGCTGAGCTTCAGTTCGCGCGTGGCGAACAGGATCTGCACGACCAGGGCGGCGTTGTGGAAGAGCTGCCAGCCGCCACAGGCCGTGGCCAGGCTGACCAGCAGCTTCTGCGAACGCACAAAGCTCAGGCCTTCCTTCAGCGAGACCCAGAACGCGCCGCGGGTGGCCGACAGCTGTTCCTTCACGCGGATGCCGCGCAGGATGGCGGCGGACGTGAGCAGAGCGACGGCGTCCACGGCCAGGGCCAGCGGCGCGCCCAGCAGCTTGATCAGCACGCCTGCCAGGCCCGGCCCGACCACTTCGGCGCCGGAGCCCGCCAGCGCGTTCTTGGCATGGGCCTCGACCAGGCGCTCACGCGGCACCACCTGGGTCAGCACGATCTGGGCGGCGCTGCCGGCCGTCGTGTGCACCGTGCCCAGCACGAAGCCGACGACATAGAGCCAGCCCATGCCCAACCACCCCATCCAGGCGGCCAGCGGCACCGAAGCCACGGCAAATGCCAGCAGGGTCTCGCCGGCCACATAGACCGGCAACTTAGCGGTGCGGTCCAGCAGCACGCCCGAAGGTAGGGAGAACAAGACGAAGGGCAGGATCTCCATGGCCTGCAGCAGGCCCATCTGCGTCGGGCTGGCATTGAGCAGCACGGCTGCCGTCAGCGGCAGGGCCAGCATGGTGACCTGGCCGCCCAGCGACGAGATGAGGATGGACGACCACAGCCGCCGATAGACCGCGTCGCGCAGCAGGTCGCCAGGCGCGAGGGTGAAAAACTGGATCAGACGAGACCACATGGCTTGGCTCTACTCAGGACAACTCGACACGCAGGCAGCGCCCGCGCGGACACAGGAACGCGCCGCAGCGCGGTCAGTCGAGGTCGAGGAGCTTGGTCATGCGACGCATGCTAGCAGCGCGGGCCTGCGGCGTCTCGTGCCATGCGTCATAGGTGACGAATCACCAATTCGGCATATCCGGTGGCCGGGTCGAGGGCGCGCGACAGCGAGCCGGCGGGCAGCGGCGCGACCAGCAGCTCGACCGTCGTGTGCACCTCGCAGCCGGAGCAGACATGGCCGCCCAGCACGCGGCCCGCCGCGTCCGACACGCTGGCATGCAGATGGGCGCCATCCGGCGTCAGGCTGCCGCTCAGGGTCAGGATTTCCAGCGGGCCTTCGATACGCGTGGGCCCGGGCTCGCCGGCAAGGCGAAGTTGGGCATTCACCAGGCTACCGATGCCAGCGACGACAAAGCCCGTGCCTGCCATGGCTTCCAACGCGCCACGCAGGTCGTCGCCCGGTTGCAGGCGCAAGGCTTGCATGCTTACCAACCCACGGCGGCGCCGTCGCGACGCGGATCGCTGGCGGCCACATGGCCCTCAACACCCGGGTCGCCCAGGCGCCAGATGAACTGGCCGGCGCCGAAGTCCTGGTAGCTGTCGTGGATGTCGCCGATCTCGTGGCCGCGCGCGCGCAAGGCTTCGATGGTCGCTGCCGGCATATGCGGCTCGACATTGATCGACAGGCCTTCGTTGACGCGCCAACGCGGCGCGTCGCAGGCGGCCTGGGGGTTCTGGCCGTAGCTCAGCATTCTCACCAGGGTCTGCAGATGGCCCTGCGGCTGCATATTGCCGCCCATCACGCCAAAGCTCATGACGGGCGCGCCACCCTGGGTCAGGAAAGCCGGGATGATGGTGTGGAAGGGCCGCTTGCCCGGCGCGACCTGGTTGGGATGGCCGGCCTCCAGCGTGAAGCAGTGGCCGCGGTTCTGCAGGCTGACGCCATAGCTCGGCAGCACCAGGCCCGAGCCAAAGCCCATGTAGTTGCTCTGGATGAAGCTGACCATCATTCCTGACTCGTCGGCGGCGGTCAGGTAGATGGTGCCGCCCTTGATGGGGTTGCCCGCGCCGAAGACCTGGGCTCGCCGCGGATCGATGAGCTTGGCGCGCAAGGCAAGATAGCCGGGGTCCAACAGTTGCGCTGCGCTGACCGGCATGGCGCCGGGCTCCGCCACATAGCGGTAGACATCGGCGAAGGCCAGCTTCATGGCCTCGATCATCAGATGCTGGGCCTCGGGGCCGTCAACGGCATGCGCGCTGACGTCCCAGTGCTCCAGCAGGCCCAGTGCCATCTGCGCCGCGATGCCTTGGCCATTGGGCGGGATCTCGTGCAGGGTGTGGCCGGCAAAGTCCTTGGCCAGCGGCGTAACCCATTCGGGCCGGTAGGCCGCCAGATCGGCTTCGGTCAGCGCGCCACCGGTCTCGCGCGCGAAGCGGGCCAGTGCGGCCGCGATCTCGCCGCGGTAGAAGGCCTCGCCCTTGCTCTCGGCGATCAGCTTCAGGCTGCGTGCCGCATCGCTGAAGCGGAACAGCTCGCCGACCGCGGGCGCACGGCCGTGCGGCAGGAAGGCCTGCGCAAAGCCGGGCTGCGACGTGATCTCGCTCAAGCCCGCGGCCATCGCCCACTTGCCCTGCACGATGGGCGGCACTGCGTAGCCGCGCTCGGCGATCTCGATGGCCGGCTGCATCAGATCGGCGAACGGCAGCTTGCCAAAGCGCTCGCTCAAGGCCATCCAGCCACCGACGGCACCGGGCACCGTCACCGAGCCCCAACCGCGCTTGGGCATGACCTGCCCCTGGAAGAACGCCGGCGTCCATGCCGCGGGCGCGGGCCCCGAGGCATTGAGGCCATGCAGTTGCCGGCCATCCCACAGGATGCAGAAGGCATCCGAGCCCAAGCCGTTGCTGCAGGGCTCGACCAGCGTCATGCAGGCCGCCGCGGTAATGGCTGCATCGACCGCATTGCCACCTGACTGCAGCACACGCAGCCCGGCCTGGGCCGCGAGCGGATGCGAGGTCGACACGATGTTGCGCGCGAACAGCGGGCTGCGGCGGCTGGGGTAGCCGGCTTTCCAGTCGAAGGTATTCATGAGGGTGGATTCTGGCCGTTGTAAGGCTTTGCAACCGGGTCAACGCGGCGCGATGAGGTGTCGTTGTGGACACAAGCTTGCGCAAAGCCGAACCGAAACCTGAAACCACCCTGGAGCCCTCAAGATGAACACGCTGAAGACCACCATCGCCACCGCCCTCATCACGCTCGCCTCGGGCGTGGCCCTGGCGCAAAACCCGACCCCGGCCCCGACCGCCGCCCCGACGGCTGCCGCGAAGACCACCACCGTGGCTCAGGCCGCGACGCCGGCTCCGGCCGCCACCCCGGCTGCCAAGCCCGCTCCCGCCGCTGCGACGGCGACCACTACAGCTCCCGCCGCTGCCGCCGCCCCGGCCGAAGCCGCCAGTGCTCCCAAGCACCACAAGCATCATGCCAAGAAGCATGCCGAGGCCAAGGCCGACGCGGCCGCCAAGACCGAGACCAAGACGCAGTAAGCGCACCAGCGCTCCGCGCAAGGCCGCAGCTCGCAAGGGCTGCGGCCTTTCTATTTCCGGGCCCCACAGATCGTGAACTGCTTCGCGAAGCACCTCGCCACCCCCCGCGTCGGAGCGTGTCGCGCGCAGGGACCGATTCCTAGACTGGCAGGCTTTGCAGACCCCCTTGCCCTGCCGATGCGCCGCCTTGCCCTGATCACCGCCCTGTTCGCCGCCGCCACTGCTCAGGCCAGCCCCATCAGCCTGGGCCTGGACAGCAGCCTCAATCTGCTGGCCTTCGGCAATATGAACGTCGGCAGCAGCGACGTCGAGGGCCGCGTGGCGGTCGGCGGCAACGCCAGCATCAGCGGCTACTCCATCAACACCAAGACCGGTTCCAGCGCCCTCTACGGCGGCACGGGGCTGACGGTGGGCGGCAACCTGAGTTTCAGCAACGGCACCATCTGGGGCGGCGCCATCGTCGGCGGCAGCTATGTGCCCAACCAGACGGGCGCCGTCATGGGCGGCTTCAGCCACGGCCAGGGCTTTGCATTCGGCAGCGAATACCAGCGCCTCACTTCGCTGTCCTCGTCACTGGATGCGATGTCCAACACCGGCGCTGCCGTCGACCAATGGGGCACCTTGCACTTCAATGCCGCCGGCCTGTCGCTGGCCGTCTTCGACATCAGCGCCGCCGACGCGCTGAAGAATATGCAGATCGATGCGCTCGCCGACGGCGCCCAGGTGCTGATCAACATCCACGGCACGTCGGTGGACTTCGGCAACCATGGCTATACGGGCTTCAACAAGGGCCAGGTGCTGTTCAACCTGTCCGATGCCGCCAGCGTCATGCTCAATGGCGGCATCAATGCCTCGCTGCTGGCCACCAACGCCAGCGTCGGCCAGGGCTGGGGCCAGATCAACGGCCAGGTCGTCGTGAAGGACTGGAACAGCAGCGTGCAGGTCAACGACGCGCCGATGCCCAACGTCCGCCCCAACCAGCTGCAACGCCTGCCCGAGCCGGCATCGCTGGCGCTAGTGGGACTGGCCCTCGTCGGCGCGGGCATCGCGCGCCGACACCGCGCCTGATCAACAAATGGCCGGCCTTCCATGTCCGGAGGTCGGCGTTCATCGTGGTCTCCGGTGAGGTTCTCGTGCGCAGCAGTTCGAGTCAGGAAACGCGGCACCGGACCCGCGTCTAGCGCGCCACCGAGACCTCGCGTCCCACCGCTGCCAATTCGGCCTGGACGGGCGAGCCGAGGTTGGGGTGCTGCGCGTGGATGGTCTTCATGCGCAGGAAGGTCTCCCGCGCCTGCGCCGCGTGCCCGGTCCGGAATTGCGCTTGGGCGAGCGAGCCGAGCGTGCTTGCAAGGTTTAGGCTGACACGCGTGTCCACCACCCTTTCGAGAAGGGTCACGGCGCGTTGCAGGTCCTGAAGGGCTGAATCTGCGTCTTTGCGGCCGAGCCTTGCCCGGCCTCGGATCCAGAGCGCCCTCGCTTCGAGGTCGGCGAGGGCCTCGCGCTGGCCGAAGCCTTCGATCCGCTGCAGGGCTTTGCTCACCACTTGGTCGGCTTGACCCCAGTGTCCGTCGACCACCTCGGCCTCGGCAAGGAGGCAGTCTGCCGAGCTGTCATCCCTGATCCCCGCAGGACGCTGGGGCGATTGCAGCCAGGCCTGAGCGTGTGGGCGTGCGTCAGCTCCGCGCCCTTGTGCGATCCGCAGGCTGGCAAGAAAGGCCTCGCCAATACCCTGAGACCGTGGGGCGGGGAGCCCATCGAACCCGGCATTCCACTCGGCCTCGGCCGCATCGAAGCGACCCAGACGTAGCGTCAGGTAGGCCTTCGCGATCATTGCGTAGGCGACGAATCCAGGCTGCGTCCTCGCACGTCGGGCAAGGCTCAGCGCCCGGTCGATCGTGGTCGAGGCGTCCTCAAGGCGACCTGCGGCGCCTTGGGCATGAGCGTAGGCACGCAGCAGCCTGAACTGGGCGTTCGAGTCGATCTCGGCAACTGCCGGATCAGACAAATGCCAGGTCTCGTCCGCATAGCGCAGAGCCTCGAGCGGTCGGCTCGCGGCGACCAGCGCGAGGATCAGGTATCCAGTCTTCAGGCGGGCGGATTGGCCCTCGTGCTCGTGCAACGACAGAGCAGTCTGAACGGACAGCCTAGCGTAATGAACGGCTTGATCCAGTTCACCCAATTGCTTGGCCGAGCCCGACAGTTCCTGGAAAACGTTCGCTTGGAGCCGCGTCGAATTGCCCGTCGCCCGAGTCCCCTTGAGCCGGTCGAGCACCGCCTGCGCTGCCAGTGCCGCCGCACGAGCGCCTGCAGGGTCACTCAGTAGATTGAGCAGGTTCGCCTTGTAGAACAAGGCTTCGGCCAGGGACTCATCGTCGCGGGTGCGTCGCAGCAGTTCGATGGCGCGCTCGATGTGCGGAAGCGCGGAGTTGGGGCGCCGCTGAAGCGCGAGACCCCCAAGCGTGAGTTCGATTGCTCCCAGCCTGCGTGGATCGTCGAGGTGCAGCTTCGTGGCGAGCGCCTGGCGCCGCTGCGCTACGGCTTCAGCCTCGTCGAGCTTCACGGAGGCAGAAAGGGCGCCGTCATATCGTTCAAGGGCATCAAGCAGTTCCTCCGATGCAGCCCCTGGCCGGAACGCGGCGTCGACGCCGAGCCTGGCCATGGTCTCGGACTTGTCGTACAGGCCCATCTCGGCGTACATGTCGGCGAGCACGCCGAGCATCTTCAACCTTGCCGCAGGCGCATCGGTCATGGCCGTAGCGGCCTTCTTGCCCGCGATGTCCAGCAGTTCCTCCGCAGTGGTCCTGCGTGCCTTCTGCGGGTCCGGGTTGGCGGTGGAATTGGCGCGGAAGATGTCCTCCATGAATCCCTGCACGGCTTTGGAGGTTTGGGCCTCCTCGCGCGCGACACGGGCCTGCTCCACGGCCAGCCAGTACTGCCACAGCGCAACGCCCAGGCCCAAGCTCAGCGCTAGCACCACCGCCGCGCCGCTGCCCGCAACGAGCTTGTTGCGCAGCACGTACTTGCGCGCTACGTAGGTGAACGAGTCAGGCCGTGCCAGCACAGGCCGGCCCTCCCGGTGACGCGCCAGGTCCTCGACAAGCTCGGCCACCGTGCCGTAGCGGTCCTCGGGCCGCTTCTTCAGCGCCTTCAGAACAATGGTGTCGATATCGCCGCGCAACTGCCGCTGCAGTTCGCCCACCGTGGCGCCGCGCGACCGCGCGGCCGCCTCGTCAACCAGCGTGCTGGGCAGCGGCGGGTCGGCCTCAAGAATCGCCTCCTCGAGTTGCGCCGCCGTACTGCGCCTGAGCCGGTACGGCCGCCCGCCGCACAGCAGTTCGTACAGCACCACGCCCAGCGAATACACATCGCTGGCCGTGCCCAGGTTGTCGCCGCGCACCTGCTCCGGGCTGGCGTAGTCCGGCGTGAAGGCCTGTCCGGCCATCTCGGTCAGCTGCGAGTTCTGCTGGCCTTCGTCGTCGGTGATCAGCTTGGCCACACCGAAGTCGAGTAACCGCACCTGGCCGTCGGCGGTGACGAAGATGTTGCCCGGCTTCAGGTCGCGGTGGATCACCAAGCGCGAGTGAGCGTACTGCACCGCGTCGAGCACCTGCATCGCAAGCGCCAGCCGTTGCGCCGTGCCCAGCCCCTTGCCGTCGCAATAGGCGAGCAGGCTTGTGCCCTGCACGTACTCCAGTGCCATGTACGGCTGCCCGTCGGCGGTGATACCGGCGTCGTACAGCCGTGCAATGTGCGGGTGTACCAGGCCGCCGAGGATGTCGCGCTCCCGAGCGAAGCGCTCCACCAACATGCTGCGGTGCATGCCGAGCATCGGCAGTTTAAGCGCCACTGCGCGCTTGAGCTGGCCGTCGGTGCGCTCGGCCAGCCAGACTACACCCATGCCGCCCCGGCCGAGCTCGCGCACCAGCCGGTACGGGCCCACGGTGTCGCCGGCTCCAAGGCCGTCCTTGGCGACCTGGCCGCCAAACGCCGTGAACGACGGCCCACGCTCGAGCAGGTCGGCGGTCTCCTGCAGGCCCGAGCGGGCCAGCATCGCACTGAGCGCCGGAACCAGCCGCGCCGCGTCACCCTGCAAGCCGTGCAGCCATGCAGCACGCGAGGACTCTGGCAGGTCCAGCGCCTCGTCCAACAGCGCCGACAGACGGCGCAGATCGTCAACCGAGTGCATCAACTGCCGTCAATTTCGGCGCGCGTCAGGCGACCATGAATCCGTCTGCCCCTTGCCTTCCATTGCGCCGTTGCATTGACGCCCTCCGGCAGAGTGTTGAGCAGGTACTGCCAGCGCAAAGCGGACAGGCTCGACCCTGACGAAAAGCCCATTTGCTTGAAAAACAAACCGACTGCGTCGCCGGCAAAAATGACAAGCGTGAAGGGCAGCCAGCGGCCCTCGGCGCGCCCGGTGTGCAGCATCTTTAATCCGGCTAGCGGCCAAGCGAGCCCGAAACACAACGGCGTCACGGCTTCCAATTTCGCAGGCATGTTCATGCTCAACTTCCCGGCCTCTGGACCAGGCCCTGGATGGCCTGCTCTCAGGCAAGTACGGCAAATCCGCGCCGAACCGGACATGGCCAAGTAGCTGCGGAGGCACGATCCCGGACGGCTACTTGAGGGCGGACTGCAAAAGCAGCCGGGACTTTTCCCAGTCGCGCCGCGCCGTACGGCCGCTGACGCCCAGGATTTCGGCGGTCTCGAGCTCGCTGAGCCCTCCGAAGTAGCGCATTTCCACCACGAGCGCCATGCGAGCATCCGCCTGCGCCAGCGCTTCGGGCGCCTCGTCGACACGCAGCACGTAGGCCTCCGGCACTGCCGGCTGCTCACCCAGCGCCGTGTCCAGCGGGACGTGCACGGCATCCCCGCCTCGGCGTTCGGCCAGGCGCGCCCGCGCAAAGTCGACGATCACCGAACGCATCACGCGCTCAGCATAGGCGAAAAAGTGGCAACTGTCCTCCACCGGCAGCCCTCGGGCGCCGACGAGCTTCATGAAGGACTCGTGTACGAGCGCAGTCGTGTCTAACAATGTCATCGTCTGGTGCTGGCGCTGAAGTGGCCGCGCCAGTCTTTTCAGGTCTTCGTAGAGGACGCCGAAAACCTTACTGGCCGCCTTTTTGGTCTCCCTGGCGTGCTGTAGCGATCAGGACCGTGACGTCGGACATCTTCCTCTCCCCTAAAACGACAGTGCCGAAGGCTCCGCGACGTCGCGGGCGAGCGTGTGCTCTTCGGGTCAAGTCCAGGCTGAGAGATCTCGCGGGTCGGTCACGTTTGTTCTAACCCCGAGTGCGAGGTGCGCCCAAGCGGTCCTGTCGCGGCTGAGGATGACTATTCAAACACCGGCTTCGCGGCGCATATTCGGCGCCAAACACCATGATGTAGTTGGCTGTTGGCGATTCAGCGGATTGGCGCCAATTCCTTCAGCGCCTTCACCGCACCGGCGCCCATGGCGGCGCCAAAGCGCTTGGCCAGGCGTTCGGCGACGTTGTCGCGCGGCGTGTAGTCGATGACATCCTCGGCCTTGACCACCTCGCGGGCCACATAGTCGAGATTGCCGAAGCGGTCGGCGAGGCCTAGCTTGACGGCCTGCTCGCCGTTCCAGAACAGGCCGGAGAAGGTGTCCGGCGTCTCCTTCAGGCGCTTTCCGCGGCCCTCGCGCACGACGGCGATGAACTGCTGGTGGATCTGGTCCAGCATGGCCTGGGCATAGGCGCGCTGCTTAGGAGCCAGGGGGCTGAAGGGGTCCAGCATGCCCTTGTTCTCGCCGGCAGTTAGCAGGCGGCGCTCGACGCCGACCTTGTCCATCAGGCCGGTGAAGCCGAAGCCGTCCATCAGCACGCCGATGGACCCGACAACTGAGGCCTTGTCGACATAGATCTCGTCGGCTGCCGCAGCGATGTAGTAGGCGCCCGAGGCACAGATCTCCTCGACGACGGCATAGACCGGTTTGTCGTACTCCTTCTTCAGGCGCTTGATTTCGTCGTAGACGATGCCCGCCTGTACCGGGCTGCCGCCGGGCGAGTTGATGCGCAGCACGACGGCCTGGGCCCCATCGTCCTTGAAGGCGTCCTTCAGCGCAGCCAGCAGCAGCTCGGCGCTGGCCTCGGTGTCGGCGGCGATCTCGCCACGCACCTCGATGAGGGCCGTGTGCGGCGACGTGGTTGGGGTCACGTGACGGCCCTGCAGCCACAGGGTGTAGACCAGCATGCCGGCCAGCAGCAGCCAGAACAGGCGAAACACGGTGCGCCAGCGTCGCTCCAGCCGCCGCTCGCGCAGGAAGTCACGCGCCAGCTGGGCCAGCAGCGTCTCGTTGTGCGGCAGGAGCTGCGGCGGCACGCCGAGGGGATCGGGCATGGGAGGCGGCAGGGAGTCGTCGGAGGTGCTCATGTCATTCTTCAAAAGCAGGTTTGGTGTCGCGCGTCGGGTGCCAATACACCTCGCCGTCGCGCTCGGTCACCTCGATCTTGGTCAGCCGCCCGCGGTTGCAGGGGCCCATCAGGCATTGACCGGTCAGAGGGTCGTAGACGGCGCCATGGATGCTGCACATGATGTAGCGCTTGTCGTGGTCCAGGAACTCGCCTTCCTGCCAGTCCATCTCGGTCGGCACATGGGCGCAGCGATTCAGATAGGCCACGGCCTGGCCGTCGAAGCGCAGCGCGAAGGCGCGCACATGCTCGCGCCACTGGATGACGTCGAAAGTCACCGCCTTGCCGCGTTCCAGCAGTTCGGCGGAGCCGCACAGACGCTGCGGCGGGACGGGGTCGTGCTCAGGCATGTTCGATCAGCCAGTCGTGCAGCTCGCGCGTCGAGTGGGCGACGAAGAGGGGCTTGTGTTCGGCAAAGGTCTCATGATCGTGGGCGCCGAAGCTGACGCCGACGCTGGGCACGCCGGCGTTCTGCGCCAGCAGCAGATCGTGGGTGGTGTCGCCGACCATCAGCGTGCGCTCGGGCTCGACGCCGAACTCGCGCATCAGCTCCAGCAGCATCTGCGGATGCGGCTTGGAGCGGGTCTCGTCGGCGGTGCGCGTGCCGTCGAACATCTTCGTCAGCTCGGCATGGGCCAGCACGCGGTCCAGGCCCACGCGGTTCTTGCCGGTGGCTACAGCCAGCCAGTGGTGGCGCGCCTTCAGCGCTTCGAGCATTTCCAGCGTGCCGTCGAACAGCGACACCTCGTGCTCCGACGCCAGATAGTGGTGGCGGTAGCGCAGGCCTAGCTCGCCGTAGCGGTGGTGGGACAGGCCCGGCACCACATGCTCCAGCGCATCGCGCAGGCCCAGGCCGATGACGTATTTGGCGCGCTCGAACTCGGGCTCGGGTTCGCCGATGTCGACGGCGGCGCGCTGGATGCAGCGGGCAATCAGCGCGGTGGAATCGAACAGGGTGCCATCCCAGTCGAAGGCGATCAGGTCGAAGCGTTGGGGTCTCATGAATTCGTCAGCTTCGCACACTCGGGTGGCAAAGGCGCTTCCAGCGTCATCTCGGCCCCGGTGGCGGGGTGGTTGAAACTCAGCCGGCGGGCGTGCAGGAACATGCGGTCGAACTTGGCTGGCCCGCGCGCCAACTCGCGGTTCTTCTCGAAGTCGCCGTACTTGGGATCGCCGACGATCGAATGGCCGGCCTGTTGCAGATGCACGCGGATCTGGTGGGTGCGGCCAGTCTTGATGGTGACGTCGAGCAGGCTGAACTGCGGCGTGCGCTGCACGACCCTGACCAGGCTGATCGACCGCTTGGCCTCTTCCTCGCCTTCCTTGCCGGGCCGGACCCAGCGCTCGCCATCGCTGCCGACGAACTTCAGCAGCGGCACGTCGATGACCTTGAGCTTCTCGGGCCAGTCGCCCCAGACCAGGGCCGCATAGGTCTTGCCGGTCTCGCGGTCGCGCAGCTGGTCCTGCAGATGGACCAGGGCGCTGCGCTTCTTGGCGATCATCAAGAGGCCCGAGGTCTCCTTGTCCAGGCGATGCACCAGTTCCAGGAACCTGGCCGTCGGCCGCGCGCGTCGCAGGGCTTCGATGACGCCGTAGCTGACGCCCGAGCCGCCGTGCACCGCCACGCCGGCAGGCTTGTCGATGACGAGCAGATGTTCGTCCTCGAAGACGACGGGGAATTCGCGCGCCGGCACGGCGGGCTCGGCCGCCTTCTCGGGCACGCGCACCGGCGGGATGCGCACCTCGTCGCCGATCTCCAGCCGCGTGTCGGCCTGGGCGCGGCCCTTGTTGACCCTCACCTCGCCGGCGCGGATGACGCGGTAGACATGGGTCTTGGGGACGCCCTTGAGCTCGCGCAGCAGGAAATTGTCCAAGCGCTGACCGGCCGAACCCTCGTCCACGACGACGCGCCGGACTGCGGGTTTGTCCGTACTCACGGCGGTGGCTGACCCCGTGGCAGGGGCGCTATTGCCTGCCCCTATAATCCTTTTCACCACGTTGCTGCCGTAAGTGTTTGATTCATTTGATTTTAGCGGCGGTAACGCGGGGCTCGAAGGGCTTGCCTTTCGGGCTACAACAGGCGATGCAACGCATCCTGCGGCTGACAGGCGGTTTCCCCAAGTGAAACGGCGGTTGGCCACACGGTGTGGCAGAGCGATGACACCCGGAACCCACCGGCCTCTCTTGCAACGGCTTTGAAGCTCAAAGAGATCCGGTTGCCGAACAAGGTTTTCACGGCGCGAGAAAGCGCGGCCTGATTCAACGACCAGGCCACAACAGCTCGCGCCAGCGTCCAGCAGTCCTTCGCGGATGAGCCCTTCCCTCCCCCACCCGCTGCGCCCTGCCGCGCGACCCCAGCCAGAAGCTGTGGTGGTCGCCTGGCCCGGCGCGTTCGCGTTGTCAACGCGCGGCTGGGTCGAGGCTGGGCTTCCCTGCGGCATGACAGCCCGGTCGCATGCGCCAACGCCGCTCGGCGTCTGACCTCCGTCAGAAACCCGAGCGGTCCAGGGCACTCCTTCCAAGGTTCCACGCTGTCGCTCGTGCGTCTTGAACGCCACCTTTGGGTGGCCTGACGTAGCGCGTTCCCGTTTGGAACGCGAGGAGTGATGACATGAAACGCATGCTGATCAATGCGACGCAGCCGGAAGAGCGGCGCCTCGCGATCGTCGATGGCCAGAAGCTGCTGGACTTCGAGACCGAAATCGAGGGCCGCGAACAGCGCAAGGGCAATATCTACAAGGCCGTCGTGACGCGGGTCGAGCCCTCGCTCGAAGCCTGCTTCGTCGACTACGGCGAGGACCGCCACGGCTTCCTGCCCTTCAAGGAAATCTCGCGCCAGTTCTTCCGCGAGGGCACCGACGTCAAGAACGCGACCATCAAGGACGCGATCAAGGAAGGCCAGGAACTGCTGGTCCAGGTCGAGAAGGAAGAGCGCGGCAACAAGGGCGCGGCGCTGACCACCTTCGTTTCGCTGGCCGGCCGCTACCTCGTGCTGATGCCCAACAATCCGCGCGGCGGCGGCGTTTCGCGCCGCATCGAGGGCGAGGACCGCGAGGAGCTGAAGGAGAACCTCGACCAGCTCGAGTACCCCAAGGGCATGAGCCTGATCGCCCGCACCGCCGGCATCGGCCGCTCGGCGCCGGAGCTGCAGTGGGACCTGAACTACATGCTCAAGCTCTGGACCGCGATCGATGACGCGGCCAAGGGCGGCAAGGGTGCCTATCTGATCTACCAGGAATCCAGCCTGGTGATCCGCGCCATCCGCGACTACTTCACCGCCGACATCGGCGAGATCCTGATCGACACGGACGACCTGTTCGAGCAGGCCCACCAGTTCATGAACCACGTGATGCCCGACCAGGGCCATCGCGTGAAGCGCTACCGTGACGACGCGCCGCTGTTCAGCCGCTTCCAGATCGAGCACCAGATCGAGACGGCCCACAGCCGCACGGTGAACCTGCCTTCCGGCGGCGCCATCGTCATCGACCACACCGAAGCCCTCGTCTCCGTCGACGTCAACTCCGCCCGCGCCACCCGCGGTGGCGACATCGAGGAGACCGCCACCCGCACCAACTTGGAGGCGGCCGACGAAATCGCCCGCCAGATGCGCCTGCGCGACCTCGGCGGTCTCATCGTCGTCGACTTCATCGACATGGAGGAGAGCAAGAACCGCCGCGACGTGGAACAGCGCCTGCGCGACGCGCTGCGCAGCGACCGCGCCCGCGTGCAGTTCGCCTCCATCAGCAAGTTCGGACTGCTGGAGATGAGCCGCCAGCGCCTGCGCCCGGCGCTCAGCGAAGGCAACCACATCACCTGCCCGCGCTGCAACGGCACGGGCCATATCCGCGACACGGAAAGCAGCGCGCTGCAGATCCTGCGCATGGTCCAGGAAGAGGCCATGAAGGACAACACCGCCGCCGTGCACGTGCAGGTGCCGGTGGAGGTCACGAGCTTCCTGCTGAACGAGAAGCGCACCGAGATCACCAAGATCGAACTCAAGCAGCGCGTCACCGTGCTGCTGGTGCCCAACAAGCACCTCGAGACGCCCAACTACAAGCTGGAGCGCCTGCGTCACGACGACCCGCGCCTGGAGAACCTGCAGGCCAGCTACACCATGATCGAGGAGCCGACCGACGAGGTGGGCATCACGCGTCGTGGCGACGTCGAGAAGAAGAACAAGCAGGAGCCGGTCATCAAGGGCATCCTGCCCGAGCAGCCCGCACCGACGCCGGCACCTGCCCCGGTCGCCGCTCCGGCGCCCGCACCCGTCGTGGCCCCGCCGCCCCCAGCACCGGCGCCCGAGTCCAAGGGCTTCTTCAGCCGCCTGTTCAGTTTCTTCGGTGGCGGCTCGCCCGCTCCGGCTCCCGTGCCGGCCGTCGAAGCGCCTGCCGCCGCAGCGGCGACAAGCGACAAACCCAAGCGCGAAGGTGGCCGAGACGGCCGTCGCGACGGCGGCCGCCGTGGCGAACGCGGCGAGCGTGGTGAACGCAATGAGCAGCGCGGCCAGGGTGGCCGCCGCGACGGCAAGTCCGGCGAAGGCCGTGGCGAGCGCGCCGAGCGTGGCGATCGCAAGCCGCGCGCCGATGGCGCCGAGAAACCCGAGCAGCAGCAGCGCCCCGAGCGTGCCGAGCGCGGTGAACGCAGCGACCGTGGCGAACGCCAGGAACGTGGCGAGCGCCGCCCGCGTGGCGAGCGCCAGGAGCGCCCGCCGGTCGAGGCCGCCCTGCCGGTGGCGGCAGCGCTGAGCGATGACCTGGCCGCCGTCCACGACGCGCCGCCGGCCTTTGTCGACAGCCAGGCCGAGGCCGCCCTGCCGCCGACCGGTGACACGCCGGCCGGCGAAGAGCGCCAGGGCCGCGGCCGCCGCCGCCGCCGTGGTGGCCGTGATCGTGACGACCAGACCCCAGCCAGCGTCGAAGGCGCAGTGGAAGCCGATGCGCAAGCACCTGCCGAAGCCGCTGCCGAAGCAGAAGCCGCGCCCGTGGTGGAAGGCGATGACGCTGGCGAGGGCCATGGCCGAGATGGCCGCCGCCGAGGCGGCCGCAATCGCAATCGCAACCGCCGTGAGGAAGGCACCGCCGAAGGCCAGGACGCCGCGGTCGCCGACACGACCGCCGCACCGGTGCAGAGCTCGCTGATCGAAGATGCGATGGCCAGCACGACGGCGCCCGCCGCCCCGGCTCCGGTGGTGGCTCCGCCGCCGCCCGCTCCGGCACCGGCACCGGTCGTCGAGGCCTTCAAGCTGCCGGTGGGCGAGCTGCAAGCGATTGCCGAAGGCGCCGGCCTGCAGTGGGTCAACTCCGACGCCGACAAGATCGCCGCCGCTCAGGCCGCCATCGCCGCCGAGCCGGCACCGGCCCCGCTGGGCCGCGAGCCGGCAGCCGTCGTCGTCGTCGATGAGGGCCCGCTGGTGCTCGTGGAAACCCGCAAGGATCTGAGCCAGGTGAAGCTGCCTTTCGAGGCATGATCCGATTCGGCTGATCCAAGCTCGGGAACGCCGCTCGGCCACAAGCCGGGCGGCGTTCTCACATTCAGCGCCCCAACCTCGAGGCCCCTCATGACGACCACTCTCACCGCCGACGCCGCCACCGCGGCCCGCCCCGCGGCCAAGATGCCGCCGCAGATCCCCTACATCATCGGCAACGAAGGATGCGAGCGCTTCAGCTTCTACGGCATGCGCAACATCCTGACGGTCTTCATGATGACCAGCCTGCTGCTGGCCATCCCCGAAGACCTGCGCAAGGCCGAGGCCAAGGAGGTCTTCCACACCTTCGTCATCGGCGTCTATTTCTTCCCCCTGTTGGGCGGCTGGCTGGCCGACCGTTTCTTCGGCAAGTACCCGACCATCTTCTGGTTCAGCATCCTCTACTGCGCCGGCCACGCCTGCCTGGCGCTCTTCGACGACAACATCAAGGGCTTCTACTTCGGCCTGTTCCTGATCTCGCTGGGATCGGGCGGCATCAAGCCGCTGGTCAGCTCCTTCGTCGGCGACCAGTTCGACAAGAGCAACCAGACGCTGGCGCAGAAGGTCTATGACGCCTTCTACTGGATCATCAACTTCGGCAGCTTCTTCGCTTCGCTCCTGATGCCCGTCATCCTGAAGAGCTATGGCGCCAGCGTGGCCTTCGGCCTGCCGGGGCTGCTGATGCTGGCCGCCACCCTCATCCTGTGGGGCGGCCGCCGCAAATACGTGCACCAGCCGGCGCAGGGCGCCAACCCGCACAGCTTCCTGAAGGTGGTCTGGACGGCGCTGAAGGGCGGCGGTGCAGGCGCTGCCGTCGCGGCGGTCGGCGTCCTGGGTGCCTGCTATGCGCTGAGCCGCTATGACGGCCTGGGCCTGGTGCCGGCCGTCTGCCTGGCCCTGGTGCTGGTGATGGGTTTTGGCGGCGTCGGCGCGGCCATTCAGCTGGAACGCGCCCGCGGCGTGCACCCGGACGAGGCCGTGGACGGCGTGCGCGCCGTGCTGCGCGTGCTGGTGCTGTTCGCCCTGGTGACGCCGTTCTGGTCGCTGTTCGACCAGAAGGCCTCGACCTGGGTGCTGCAGGCCGACCAGATGAGCAAGCCCGAGTGGTTCCAGTCCTCCATGATGCAGGCGCTGAACCCACTGCTGGTGATGATCCTCATCCCCTTCAACAACCTGGTGCTCTACCCGACGCTGCAGCGCATGGGCCTGAGGGTGACGGCGCTGCGCCGCATGGGTGCCGGCATCGCACTTGCGGGCGTGGCCTGGATCTTGGCCGGCATGCTGCAGCTGTGGCTGGACGCCGGCCAGACGGTGAGCATCGTCTGGCAGATGCTGCCCTATGTGGCGCTGACGCTGGGCGAGGTGCTGGTGTCAGCCACCGGCCTGGAGTTCGCCTATAGCCAGGCGCCGCTGTCCATGAAGGGCACCATCATGAGCTTCTGGAGCCTGTCGGTGACCATCGGCAATCTGTGGGTGCTGCTGTCCAACGTCAGCGTCAAGAGCCCGGGCGCGCTGCAGGCCATCAAGTCCACTGGCTACAGCGAGACGGCCTGCCTGACGTTCTTCTTCGCCGGCTTCGCGCTGGTGGCCGCGGCGCTGTTCGCGCTGGTCGCCAAGCGCTATTCAATGCTGAACAACTACCGCAATTGACAGGCGGCGGTGAATAGCCACCTTGGCTTCGCCGCCCTGATCGGTAAGCTGCACCGGCAATGACCGACCCGCGCTCCTCCCGCCCCTACGTCGATCCCACCCAGGTCGACCACGACCTGCCGCGCACCGCGCCTGCGCCGGCTCCCGAACCCGAGGCCTGGCAGCAGGCCTCGCACCGGCCGCGTCCGGCCGGCGCCGCCCCCCGCCCCACGCGGGCGCGCCTGCCCAAGGAATCGCGCCGCGGCTATTTCTCCCGCCACTGGCATGGCGAGATGAGCCTGGTGCGCAGCTACTGGGTCAACAACATCGTCGTGGCGACGCCGCTGGCCTTCCTGCTGACGGGTCTGATGACCTGGATCAGCGTCAAGGGCGACTCGCTGCAGGTCAGCGCCATCGTGCTGCTGCTGGGCGTGCCCCTGCTGATGTCGCTGGACGTCTGGTGCATCGTCGGCGGCTGGCGCTCGGCGGGCAACTATCTGCGCAGCGACGGCTCCCTCCTCTGGGGCTGGCTGGCGCGCCTGTCGCTGGCCCTGGGCGCGGTGCAGCTGGGCCTGTCCATCGTGTTCGGCTTCCTGCCCAGCGTCGGCCAGTACTGGTCCATGGCCCGCGGCATCGACCCGCTGGGCCAGGCCAAGTTCAGCTTCTCCCCTGATGGCCGCAGCCTCAAGCTGGAAGGCGTCATCGGCATGGGCGACGGCGAGCGCCTGCGCCAGCTGCTGGACAGCGAAGCCGCCAAGGAGCTCAAGCGCGTGGAGCTGGTGTCGCCCGGCGGCCGTGTGCGCGAGGCCGAACGCATGGCCTCGGCCGTGAAGGCCCATGGCCACGCCAGCCGCGCCGTCGGCACCTGTGCCAGCGCCTGCACCCTGGTCTTTTTGGCCGGCCAGCCGCGTCATCTCACGCCGACCGGCGAGCTGGGTTTCCACCGCGCCTCGACCGGCACCTACAACCCCGTTTTCGAGGAACTGGCCAACCAGCAGCTGGCCAAGACCTACACCGAGCTGGGCCTGCCCCAGCCCATGATCGACAAGACCCTGCGCACTCCTTCGCGCAGCATGTGGTTCGTGCCACGCGAGGAACTGCTGTCCTATGCACTGATCGCACCGTCGCCGCGCACTTTGGCCGTGCCACTGCCCGACGCCAATGCCAAGCCGACCGACCTCAACGACGTGCTACATATGCACCCGGTCTGGGAGGCACTGGACAGGCGCACGCCGGGGGTGGTGGACGAGGTCGCCAAGCGCATGTGGGATGCCCGCACGGCCGGCGCCAGCGACGCGCAGGTGCAGGCCACCGCGCTACCCACTCTGGCGCGACAAATGCCGGTCCTGATCACCGGCACCGACCCCATCCTGCGCCGCCGTTATGCGCAGCTGGTGACCGAGCAGTTGAAGGCGCTGCGCGGGACCGCCGCCAACGGCACCGGCGCCTGCCGGGACCTGCTTGAGGGACGGTTGAGCGCCCGCCCGAAGCTGCCGGAAGAATTGCAGGTCCAGGAAGCCCAGTGGATACGCGAGGCCGCCGACGGCACGCCCCCGCGCCGCCAGACCAAGCCGCCCAGCGCCATCGAGATGGAGGTGCTGGAGCGCTCGGTGGGGCCCACCGCCCTGGGCATGCTGGCCCGGCTGTGGGCCGACGCGCCCGACGCGACCAAGCCCGGCCCGAGCTGCGATCCCGTCATCGCCATGCTGGACCGCCTGCAGACCCAGCCGCCTGCCCGCCGCGACCTGGCCACGCGCCTGCTCTTCGAAGCACCGCGCTGATCAGGAACGCATAAGTCCGCTCGGGTGAAATTACCCGGGCGGGCTGACGACGGGACCGTCCCCGCCCCTTCTACGATGCCGCCCAGCTGCCAGCTCGGCGGCTTTATTCTGGAGTTGACCTCGTGACCCTTGCCACCCCGCTTCGCCTGCCCCTGTTCGGCGCCCTCCTCGGCCTCAACCTCGCTGCGCAAGCGGCTCCCAGCGCGCCCGTCGCCGTCAGCTTCGACACCACGCCGCGCGCCGGCCAGCACCAGCGCCTGCAGATCGATCTGCAGGCCACCATGAAGATGCGCGTCGAAGCCGGCCCCGAAGCCACCGACGAGCAGCGCGCCAAGATCGCCACTGCCGCGGAGAACATCGACCGCATGGGGCCGATGAAGATGGCCATGCGCATGGAGCAGACCATGAAGGTCGACGCGCCGGATGCAGAAGGCTGGCTGCCGATCAGCCTGACCGTCGGCGCCAAGAGCGGTAGCGTGGAGATCAACGGCAAGCCCACGCAGCTGCCCAATCTGGCCAAGATCGACATGAGCTTCGCCGCGCGCTTCAATCCCAAGGACTTCGGCTTCGAGATGCAGAAGTTCGAAGGCGGTTCGCCCGAGATGAACGAGGCCATGCTCAACCAGGGCAAGAACGCCCTCAGCGAGTCCCTGCAGCTGTTCAAGGCCCTGAGCCAGCGCCCGCTGAAGATCGGCGAAAGCGTCGAGGTGCCACTGAAGATGGCCCTGCCCATGCCCCTGCCCGGCGGCGCCGGCGCCATGCAAGGCCAGGTACGCTACACGCTGAAGCGCGTCGACAAGGGCGTGGCCCATTTCGACCTCAACATGGAACTCGACATGAAGGTCGACACGCCGCTGCCCAGGCCCGCG
>Ga0194137_10000572_pt1 | contig 23976 bp, 21 predicted proteins | sample TARM_MetaG_T3_14_FD_134025 | JGI IMG/M metagenome (GOLD analysis project Ga0194137, IMG submission 134025) | Freshwater microbial communities from Pennsylvania, USA, analyzing microbe dynamics in response to fracking - TARM_MetaG_T3_14 (version 2) | ecosystem: Environmental > Aquatic >... | reverse complement strand
TGCTGGAAGACATTTCCATCCTGTTCGGCGGCCGCATTGCGGAAGAACTGTTCATGAATCAGCAGTCGACCGGCGCATCGAACGACTTCGAGCGCGCGACCAAGCTGGCGCGTGCGATGGTGACCCGCTACGGCATGTCCGAAACCTTGGGCACCATGGTGTATGTGGACGACGCCCAGCAGTCGCCTTTCGGGCCTGCGCCGTCGGTGTCCGAAGAGACGCAGCAGAAGGTCGACGCCGAGATCCGCGACATCATCAACCGCCAGTACGCATTGGCGCGCCGCCTGCTCGAGGAGAACCGCGACAAGGTCGAAGCCATGACCAAGGCCCTGCTCGACTGGGAAAGCATCGATGCCGACCAGATCAAGGACATCATGTCCGGCAAGGAACCGCGTCCGCCGAAGTATGAGGTCCCGAAGAAGCCGACCCAGCCGTCGGACCCTGCCTCTCCCAATGTCGTTGCTCCGGCATAACGGCTGACCTCCCCGCCCGGGCACGCCCGGGCGGCGTCTTTCCGGCATACCGGATGGCGCCGGATTCGCTTCCCTCCTCTGTTTCCTTCCACCGTTCGTGCATGCATTGCCGCCCGTTGCGACGTCCCGGCGCGCCTGTTTCTGCTTGGCTGCCGCAGGAAAATGATGCATTGCCGAAAGATGATTGATCTACTTAAAAGCGCGCTTTCAACTGCGGCTATCCGTTCGAGTTTGCCGATTAAACTTGGCAAGTTTGCCCCGGCTTTTTGCTTCATGCCAATCCCGAGTCATGGCCATAGCAAACGGAGGCCGCCCATCGGCTTCCTCCGCCTTCGACGAATAACAATCAACCCATAGAGGATTTAGGAATGACGATCCGCAAGACGCTTTTACCCGCGCTCGGCGCCATTGCCGCATCGCTGCTTGTAGCAGCCTGCGGCACCTCGAACCCGCCGGCCGCATCGGCTCCGGCAACCCCGGTCATCATCTCCACGACCGCGCCGGCTCCGGCGCAGGTGGCAGCGGACAAGGTCATGGTGCAATGGCTGGGCCAGGCGGCGACCAAAATCACCACGCCCGGCGGCAAGGTCATCGTCATCGACCCCTGGCTCACCACCAATCCGAAAACCCCGGAGGGCTTCAAGCGGCTGGAAGCGCTCGGCAAGGTCGACCTGATCCTGGTAACCCATGCTCACATGGACCATTTCGCCGATGCGCCGGCGCTGGCGCAGATGAACAATGCGCCGGTTTACGGCCCGGCCGGACTGAACCAGTCCATGGTTCATCTCGGCATGCTGCCGGCAAACCTGTCGCCGCGCTTCAACAAGGGCGGCACCATCACGCCGATCGGCCCCAATATCAAGATCACGGCCACGCATGCCGAGCACAGCTCCGAACTGGTCTGGCGCAATCCGGCCACCGGCAAGGAGGAAACCCATGTCGGCGGCGAGCCGATGGGCTTCATCATCGAGCTCGAAAACGGATTCAAGATCTACCATATGGGCGACACCGGCATCTTCGGCGACATGCGGCTGATCGGCGATTACTACCGGCCCGACCTGGTACTGATTCCGATCGGCGGCCATTTCGTGATGGATCCGAAAGATGCCGCGACGGCCACGGTCCACATGCTCAAGCCGAAGTATGCAATCCCGATCCACTACGGCACCACGCCCCAGCTGAAGGGCACGCCGGCCGAATACATCAGCGCCATCGGCAATGCGCCGGTGCGCGTGGTGACGATGAATCCGGGCGAGGCTTACCAGTTCTGATCCTGTGCCCCATCGCATCCGTGCTGCCATTCGGCGGCGCGGCAATCCAATCAATCCGCCGCATAAATGGCGGCATGTCTGAATGCCTTCCTCCAGCGAAGGAAGGCAGCGCTTCCGAAACCGGAGCGCAGGCCGGAATGCGGCATGTCATGACTGCACCGGCCGGCATTGCACAATGAATGACAAAGGGAGCTTATGCAAAGACGTGATTTTCTGAGAGGCGCGGTGGCCCTGGCGGCAGCCGGCTTTCATTCATCCCCCCTCTTCGCCGCGGCGTCGGCGCCGCGTCCGCTCAAGTACGTCGGCCAGCCGCAGTCCTTCGACTACGCATGGCTCAAGGGCCATGCGCGGCAGCTCGCGGCCGAACCCTACAAGCCGCCAGCCGAGAAGCTGCCGCCTGAAGTGGAAAAGCTCGACTGGGACCAGTACCAGGCCATCCAGTACCGCGCCGATCATGCCCTGTGGGCCAGCGAGCCGTCGCTGTTCCAGGCCAAGTTCTTTCACCTCGGCCTGTTCTTCAAGACGCCGGTGCATATCCATGAGCTGGCCAACGGCCAGGCAAGGGAGATCGCCTATGACCCGGCGATGTTCGATTACGGCAAGAGCGGCCTGCATCCGCGCAAGCTGCCCAAGGATCTCGGCTTCGCCGGCTTCAGGCTCAACTTCCATACCGACCTGACGCGCGACGTCACCGCCTTTCTCGGCGCGAGCTATTTCCGCGCGGTCGGATCGGACTGGCAGTACGGCCTGTCGGCACGCGGTCTCGCCATCGACTGCGGCATGGACCGTCCGGAAGAATTCCCGATGTTTACCAAGTTCTGGCTGGAAAAGCCGGCAAAGAATTCGACGCGGCTCGTGGTCTATGCGCTGCTCGACTCGCCCAGCATTGCCGGCGCCTATCGCTTCGAGATGGAACCGGGCGCCAATTTCGTGATGGATGTCGATGTCGCGCTCTACCCGCGCAAGACCATCGAACGATTGGGCATCGCACCGCTGACCAGCATGTTCCAGTACGGCGAGAACGACCGCCACATCGCCGCGGCCAACGACTGGCGGCCGGAAATCCACGACTCGGACGGCCTGTCCATGTTGCGCGGCAACGGCGAATGGATCTGGCGGCCGCTGACCAATCCCGCGCAGCTGCGCTTCAATGCCTACCAGGACGAAAGTCCGCGCGGCTTCGGCCTGCTGCAGCGCGACCGCAACTTCGACCATTACCAGGACGACGGCGTGTTCTACGAGAAGCGCCCCAGTCTCTGGATCGAGCCGAAAGCCGGCTGGGGCAAGGGCTCGATCCAGCTGGTCGAGATCCCGACCGTGGACGAAACCTTCGACAACATCGTCGCCTTCTGGAACCCGGCCGAGAAGCCCCAGCCGGGGCAGGAATACCTGTATGCCTACCGCATGCACTGGGGACGCAATATTCCTTTGTCGCCGCTGCTGGCCACCGTGGCGGCAACGCGCACCGGCATCGGCGGCGTGATCGGGCAGAAGCGCAAGTATTTTTCCTGGCGCTTCGTGATCGATTTCGTCGGCGGCAACCTCAAGCTGCTGGGCAAGGATGCAAAGGTGCTGCCGGTCATCAGCGCATCGCGCGGCGAGGTGGAACTGAGTTCGGCGCGTCCGCTTGACGACATCCAGGGCTATCGCGTGATGTTCGACCTCAAGCCGACCGATGACAGCGTCGCGCCCATCGATCTGCGCGTCTATATGACCGCCGGCGGCGCACCGCTGTGCGAGACCTGGCTGTATCAGTGGACGCCGCCAGCGGCGCAGATGCGCCAGCTTTGATTGTTAGCTGATCGTCACGTCTGCCGGAACAGCGCAATCGTCTCCAGCAGATTGCGCGTCGCGCCTTCGAGCCAAGCATGGGCGCGATGGGCGACGCCGATGTGCCGCATCAGCTTCGGCGCCAGCGGGACGATCCGCATGCCCTGCATCCATTCCGCCCTGGACGCGTCTTCGAGCGGCAGGACGGCAGCGCCGTAGCCTGCCGCCACGAGGCTCTTCATCGCCTCCGTATAGTTGAGCTCGATGCGGGCGCGGGGATTGCAGCCGGCCTGAGCAAACCACTCCATGGTGATGCGATACATCTGGGTGGTGGAATCATTGAAGATGAGCGGCTTGCCGGCCAGCCAATCGGGAGTGACCTCCTGCGGCGCGTCCCAGTGCGCGGGCAAGTAGGCAGCCATCGGGTCGCTGCGCCAGTGCGAGACGACGATATCGCGCATGCCGGGCAGCGGCGTGGCGACCAGGCCGATATCCAGGGTGCCCTGCGCCAGGCGCGCCATGGTTTCGGATGAACCGAGGATATTGACTTCCACGTCGATGTCCGGAAAGGCCAGCTCCATTTCCTTGAGCACCTGCGGCAGCAGGTACACGACGACACCGGTCGACGTGCCGAGACGCACGCGGCCAATCCGCCCCTCGACATGCCGCCGCACGGCATCCATTGCATCGTCGGCCTCGCGCAGCAGGCGCCGCGCACGCTCTATCAGTACGCCGCCGACCACCGTCGGCTGAATTCTGCGTCCGCCGCGGATGACGAGCGGCGCCCCGAAACGTCCTTCAAGTTCGCTGATGTGCAGACTGACGGTCGGCTGAGCCAGGTGCAGGGCCGTGGCGGCCGCCGAAAAGCTGCCGAGATCGGCAATCGTCACCAAGGTGCGTAGCTGGTCCAGATTTAGTTCGCGCATCAGAAAAGCTGATAAATTCAATCAGAATACTCAACTTTACTAATATAGCATCGTCTCCGATCATGAAGCCATTCCGCACAGCGCAAGGAGGAAATCATGATCAGCCTGAAAACGATGTTGGCCGGACTGCGGGCGATTGCACCGAAGGCTTCGGCACTGAAGACACGGCAGGAAAGAGAACTGCGCGGCATGAGCGACCGCGAACTGAGTGACCTGGGGGTCGGTGCCAGCGAAATTCCTTACCTGCTTCGCGAAACGAATATGGATGTGGCCGGTGGCGCAGCCACACCGTCACTTGGCGCAGGCACCGCCCCCGCGAGGGAAAGCACGAAAGGGAAGGGATCGAACGAAAGCTTGCCCTATTGCAATATTCATTTTAGAATTTCTCCAAGGCAATAAAGCGCAGCGGCGATCGGCTTCCCCCAACTTCATCTGGTGATCGAACATGCAGGCTTCCACATCCAAGCTTCCCGAGCTGGCCATCGATGAAGTGGTGAAATCGATCCAGATTCCTGCCCGCCCGGAACTTCTCGCGCATCTGCAGCAGGAATTGACGCAGGAAGATCCTGACCCGAACCGGATTTCCATCCTCGTCAGCCGCGACGTCGCCTTGTCGGCAACCTTGCTGCGCACCGCCAATTCTCCTTTCTACGGCCTCAAGCGCAAGGCGCAAACCGTCAAGCAGGCGATTTCCTATATCGGCCTGACGCAATGCGCATCGATCATGATGGGCCTGATCGCGCGCAAGACCGTCAACACCAGCAGTCCGCTCCTGACCCGCTTCTGGGATGCCGCCGACAAGCGCGCCCATGCAATGTCGATCCTGTCGCGCGAGCTGCGCGTCGCCGCGCCCGACGTCGCGCATACCTTCGGCCTGTTCTGCGACATCGGCATTCCGCTGCTGATCAACCGCTTCCCCGATTACATCGATACCCTGCGCCTGGCCAACGAAACGGTCGGCGAGCGTTTCACCACCATCGAGGATCAGCGCCACCATACCTCGCATGCCACCATCGGTGCGCTTCTGGCGAAGAACTGGGGCCTTTCCGGCGATGTGGCCATGGCGATCCGCCTGCATCATGAATATGAAATCCTTGCCGACAACATCACGCCGGACCTGATCAAGGGTCTGGTCGCACTGAGCCTGGTCGTGGAAAAAGCGATCCAGTCCTATCGCGGCCAGAACATGCATTTCGAATGGGACAAGGGCGGACGGCTGGCGATGAATGCACTCGGCATCTCCGATGACGAGATGACCGATATCTGCGAGGAGCTGCACCTGCGCTTCGACGAAGCAAGCTGATCGAGCCGGGCGCGCCCTCCGGTCTGCCAACGGCGGCCCAGCGGTCCATTCAACTCCCTGCCCTGCCCGTAATCTCGGCGCCGGCATCCGCCGGCAGCTTCAGGAATCGCAGCGATGCGGCCATCGCCACGGCGCCAAGGATCATGAACGCGGCCCGGAAATCCTGCTGCCCGACCTGGCCGGCGGTGCGCAGCCAGCTGCTGCCGTTGAGCAGGAAGGTAGCCAACGCCACGCCCACCAGCATGCCGATCTGCTGCATCATCGCCGCCAGCGTCGATGCCGAACTGCGCTGCGCCGCGCTGATGTCCGCGTAGGCAATGGTATTGATCGCCGTGAACTGCATCGAGCGGGTCGCGCCGGCAAGGAACAGTACGGCCGCGATGAATGCATAGCCGGCATCCCGCGCCAGCAAAGCGCAGCATGCGATCGACAGGCCCACCAGCATGCCGTTGCAGGACAGCACCGTACGGAAGCCGAAACGGCGCAGCACCGGCGTGGTCACGGTTTTCATCAGCAGGTTGCCGGCGAAGTAGATGAACAGGAAGCTTCCCGCTTCGAAGGCATTCAAGCCGAACACCAGCTGGAACAGCAAAGGCAGCAGGTAAGGCGTGGCTGCAATCGCGACCTGAATGTAAGTGCCTGCCATGAGCGAAGCGGCGGCAAAGGTTTTCACGCCGAACGGCGACAGGTCGAGCAGAGGGTTGGCCGCCCGCCTCAGGTGGCGCACCGCCAGCGTGCCGCATGCCAGACCTGCAGCGATCAGCGCGAGCGGCATCTGCCAGTTCTGCCGCGCATGCGCGCTGAGTTCCAGGCCGAACAGCAGCATGCCCAGCGCCAGCGCCGTCAGCAGGAAGCCGCGCACATCCAGCACCCGCTCTCTTTTCCCGGCCTGGGCAGGCACGACCAGCACCACCAGGCACATGCCGATCGCGCCAAGCGGAATGTTGAGCAGGAAGTTCCAGCGCCAGGACGCATATTCCGTGATGAAGCCGCCGATCACCGGACCGATCACCGGGGCGAACAGCGCCGGCCAGGTAATGAGCGCGGTGGCCTGCAGCAGCTCGGATTTTCTTGCATGACCGAGCACGATGAGGCGGCCGATGGGTATCATCATGCCGCCGCCGATACCCTGCAGCGCGCGCGCCAGCGCGAACTGCGGCAGGTTCGAGGCACAGGCGCAGCCCGCGGAGGCCAGCGTGAAGACAAGAATCGCCAGCACGAAGATGCGGCGCGCGCCGAATCGGTCGGCGGCCCAGCCGGACAAGGGCATGAACATGGCCACCGTCAGCATGTAGACGGTGACGCCGATGCTCAGCTCGACCGGCTTCACGCCGAAGGACAATGCCATCTGGGCAGCGCCGTGTTGATGATGACGCCGTCGAGAAGCGCCATGAAAAAGGTGCTCGCAACGACGAGCGCGATGAGGCGGTAACTGCCTTGTTGGGGTTCCATGGAGGATGCGTGCGGTTGGATGTCTCGGGTGGCTGCGGCGTTCATGCAGCCACCCGAGAATATCGCAAAACCGTCATGCGTTCCCGCCAGCCGGACAACGCCGCCTCACGCGGCTATGCGAAGGCGCTCTTCGATCCAGTCAAGAAACTGATGCTTGCCGAGCGGCCGGCTGTACAGATAGCCCTGGCCCTTGTCGCATTGCAGCTCGCGGATCACCGCGGCCTGCGCCGGCGTCTCCACGCCCTCGGCCACGGTGTTCATGTCGAGGCTGTGCGCCACCCGCACCGTGGCTTCGATGAGCACGCGGTGATGCGGACTGATGTCGGCCTGGCATACGAAGGAACGGTCGATCTTGACGGTATCGACCGGCAGCATGTGCAGGCAGGACAGCGATGAATAGCCGGTGCCGAAATCGTCGAGCGCCAGCTTGATGCCGAGCGCCTTGAGATCGCGCAGCCGCTGCTGCACGACATCGTCCTGCGCCGCCAGGCTTTCCGTCACTTCCAGCTGCAGCGAACCGGACGGCATGCCGGTCGAGACGAGGATCTGCTGCACGCGTTGCACCAGTCCCGCATCGGCCAGCTGCGCCCGCGACAGGTTCACCGCAAGCAAGGTTGGTGCGTCTGCACCGAGCCGTCGCGTCCAGTCCATGAAGTCGGCGCAGGCAGTCTCCAGCACGAATTCGCCGAGGGCGCCGATCAGCCCGCACTCTTCCGCGATGCCGATGAATTCCATCGGAGGAATGCCGCCCTTGACGGGATGACGCCAGCGCACCAGCGCTTCGGCGCCGACGGCGGGCATGCCTCCCAGGTCCTGGCGCAGGCCGACGATGGGCTGGTATTCGACATGCAGCGTGCGGTTGAGCAGCGCCTGCCGCAGTTCGGCTTCCAGGCCGCCGCGCTTCTGCGCACGCTCGCGCATTGCGGAATTGAACAGCGCCTGGCGCGCGCCGCCGGCGCGCTTGGCTTCGGTCATTGCGATGCTGGCGTCCTGCAGCAGCACGTCGGCATCGGCTCGCGATGCATCCGGCACCACGATGCCGATGCTGAAACTGCAGACGATCTCATGCGAGTCGACCCGGTAGGGCGATTCCAGCGCGGAGAGAATGCGGCGCGCGACATTCGATGCGCTGTCTTCATGCAGCACGCCGTCGAGAATGACGACGAATTCGTCGCCGCTGAAACGCGCGGCCATCTGCAAGGCATTCTGGGACGAGCCCACCAGGTCCGCGCGGCGCAGCGAATGCCGCAGCCGCTCGGCGATCATGCGCAGGATATGGTCGCCGACCGCATTTCCGTAACTGTCGTTGACCTGCTTGAAACGATCGCAATTGATGAACAGCACCGCAAATTCCCGCTGGTCGGCCGGCGACTGGTCGATCATGCGCTGCAGGGTTTCCCGCACGGCGGAGCGGTTGGGCATGCGGGTAAGGCTGTCGATGCGCGCGGCGTCGCTGAGTTCGCGCATCAGCGTCTGCTGTTCGCGTTCCGCATCCCGCGTCGCATCGGCCAGCACCACCATGAAGCGCTGCGGATCGAGCTTCATGATGCTGGCCGACAGCAGCTGCGGCCCGTGGCGCTGCTGAGCCGCATGGCTGATGTCGATGCGCATCGATTCGCATACCACGCCCGATGCCGCAGCGAACTCATGCACCTTGCCCGGCAGCCAGGGAGCAAGCGGCGCAAGCACCGTGAACAGGTTTTCCAGGCGCCCATGCGGAGCGAGAGGCATCAGCAGCTGCGCCGCCATCGGATTGAGCATGTCGATGACGCCCTCGCCATTGACCTGCAGCAGAGCCACAGGCACCCGGTAGAGGAATTCGAGCAGCGCTTCGTAGGCTTGCTGCGGCTGGCCGCTCATGGGGTCACCATTTTCAGTCGCCTGGACTGGCCTGGATGCCAGGTGCGGATGCGGTTGCGCCCGGCTTCCTTGGCTTCGTAGAGCGCCGCATCGGCGCGCTTGATCAACTCGTCGAGGCCGGAAACATTCGCATCCGCGGAGACGATGCCGCCGCTCACCGTGTAAGCGATGCGCACGCCGTCGATGTCGACCCAGGATGCTTCCACCGCGGCGCGCAGGCGCTCGGCCGCAGCGAACGCTTCGGGCATGCTGGTCGAGGGCAGGAGCACCGCGAACTCCTCGCCGCCGATGCGTGCAACGATATCGACCTGGCGGAAGGTTTCCTGCAGCATCAGCGCAAAATGCCGCAGCACGGCATCTCCGACAGGATGGCCGTAGCGGTCATTGATGCTTTTGAAGGAATCGGCGTCGAACAGCACCAGCGACAGGGGCCGCGGGGAGCGCTTCATGCGCGACAGTTCGAGTTCGGCCGCGTCGAAGAAGGCGCGGCGGTTCGCCACTCCGGTCAGATGGTCGCACAGCAGCGCCTTGCGCCGCGATTCGCTCGCTTCGCGTTTTTCGTCGATGTCGCGAATGACCAGGCAGTATGAGTGGTCTTCCGGCAGGTCCACGTGGAGGGCGCCGGCGAATGCGGCATCGCCGCCGCGTATGCGCAGCGGCGTAATCAGGGTGCTGGCCCAGAAGCGCGTGCCGCCGGCCCGGCGGCAATAGCCTTCCTGCAGGCTCCAGCCGTTCTGGTCCGCCTCGTGAAGGCGGTCGGCCAGCCCCTCTTTCGTGGCGGCGCCTTCCGGGAAAAAAATCGAGTAGGACCGGCCGACCACGGCCGCCTCGTCGAGGCCGGTGACACGTTCCATGCTTTCATTCCACTGCTCGATGCCGCCGTCGCTGTTGAGAGGCACCAGCGCATAATCGGTCATGCCCTGCAGGATGGCATTGAGCCAAGCTTCATGCTGCTGCAGCTGGCGTTCGCGCTTGACCTGCAGGCTTACGTCGCTGATGACGGCCATCAGGCGCGCGGCATCGAGCTTGAGCAAGGTCAGGGAGAGGATCTGCGGATCGGACTTGCCGGGGATGCCCGCATTCACCTGCAGCCGGGCGGCATCGCAGATCATGCCGTAGGGCTCCTTGAAGCTTGCGCACAGATGCCGCAGTTCGGGAGCGATCGTTTCCAGCGCCGTAAACAGGTTGTTCAGGTTGCCGTCGCGCGACAAGGGCATCAGCAGCTGGGCGGAAAGCGGATTGATCATCACGATCTCGCCGTCCATCTTGAGCTGGGCGAGGCCGACGGGCGCAAGGTAAAGAAACTGCAGTAGCGCCTGGTGCTCTTCTTCAAGCGTTGCCATGCCCCTGTCCTCAGCCGGAACGGTCGACGAGAACATAGCGCAATTCCGAATCAGGCCGGGCCAGCAGCCGCAGGCGCACCTTGACCGGCCGCATGCGCAGAGTCAGCACGTAATCGATGACGGCATCGAGCTCGGTGCCGTTTACCAATGCATCCTCGAAACGCTGCGCGACCATGAAATTGTTCATGCAGGGCGCAACGCTGGTAAACATTCTCTGCCCGACCACATGCTCCGGCGCCAGGCCCGCGCATTCCGATTCGAAGCGGTTGTACTGCCGGACGACGGTCTCCTGGTCGAAACCGATGACGCCGAAGTCCAGCGCGTCCAGTTCCTGCCTGCCGAACGCATTGAGCAAGGGAACGATGTTTTCCTGGCTGAAGCGCGTACCGCCTTCCGTTGGGGGTACCGTTCCGGCACCGGCTTTTTCGAGCGTCGCATCTGCAATTGTCATTGTTCTTCTCCCAAGTCATAGTCCGAGCGGAGGACTTTATTTCCTTATGGCAAGCATACTAGCACTTGTCTGACATAGACAAGCTTGTGAAAGATCAATAGAGACCTTGATAACCGTTGACCGCCAATTCGTGCAATGGACGCAACAAGCTACGATGGCTGACATAGACATATTAAAACCGCAGCAATCTTGTCTCCGAGTCATGAAAAGACGGCGGAGGCGGCAGCAGGTATTATTCAATCCGCAACTTCTGCGGGTTTATCCCATCGAAAATCAGGCATATTGCACCCCATCCAAACACTTCATCAAAAGGAAGACGTCAATGACAGGCTTCAGCACGAACATCGAAAACGACACGCTAAACAACGACAAATTCCGGGTCGTCCTGCATACCACCCCGCGCATGCAGCTCGTCATCATGACGCTGCAACCCGGCGAGGAAATCGGGCTTGAGCGCCACGAGGGTCATGACCAGTTCATCCGGGTCGAGGCCGGACAGGGCGTCGCACTGCTCAACGGTGAAAAGCATGCGCTCGAAGACGGTGTGGCCGTCATCATTCCCGCCGGCACGGAGCATAACGTGATCAATACCTCCGCCTCCGAGCCGATGAAGCTGTACACGATCTATTCGCCGCCCGAGCATCCGGACGGCATCATCCATGCAACGAAGGCGGAAGCCGACGAATACGAGCGCCAGCACGGCCATTGATCTCCTCGGCGCGAGGCGGGCGGCTTGGCCTTGCGCCTGCAGTTCCCCGCCTCGCCGCCGCTGAATCAGGATTGAACACTGGCAAGTCACGCCGGGCCGCTCGGCACGGCATCTCCATTGCCCGCCTCACGCTCAACGCGGGCTTGATGCATCCTCGGAGTCCATGCAGTCGGACAGCCGCTCGATTGACGCTGAGGTCGACTTGTGAAAGTATTTCCCACGCCGCCAGAAGCGTTCAAAAGAGCGGTATCGACCAATTCAATGGAGACTCGCGTGAAGATCAGACATATCCTGCCGGCGGCGGCGCTGGCCATTCTCGCCTCGGGCGCGGCACAGGCACAGGCACCGGCCCAGAATTATCCTTCCAAGCAGATCAACGTCATCGTGCCCTTCACTTCCGGCGGCACCACCGATGTCCTGGCCCGCCTCGTCGGCGCCGAACTGAGCAAGTCCTGGGGCCAGCCCGTCATCATCGAGAACAAGCCGGGTGCAGCCGCCAATACCGGCTCCGCCTTCGTGGCACGCTCCGCGCCGGACGGCTATACGCTGCTGATGGGAACGGTGGGCACGCATGCGATCAATGCCGCGCTGTACGGCGCCAAGATGCCTTTCGACCACGTCAAGGATTTCACGCCGATCTCGATGGTGGCCAGCGTGCCCAATGTGCTTGCAGTCAATGCCGAATGGGCGGAGCGCAACAAGATCACCGACGTGAAAACCCTGGTCGGCCATCTGAAGGCCAACCCCGGCAAGGTCAACTGCGCATCCAGCGGTGCGGGCACATCCATCCACCTGAGCTGCGAAATGTTCAAGAGCAAGACCAAGACCGAGATCGTGCATGTGCCTTACAAGGGTTCCGCGCCGGCGGTGACCGACTTGGTCGCGGGTAATGTGGAGATCATGTTCGACAACCTGCCGTCCAGCCTGGGCCAGATCAAGGCCGGCAAGCTTAAAGCCTTGGCGGTGACCACGGCCAAGCCGATTGCCGCGTTGCCGAATGTGCCGACCGTGGCGCAAAGCGGCGGCGACCTGGCCGACTTCGAGGCCGGCAGCTGGTTCGGCCTTTTCGTGCCCGCCGGCACGCCGGCTCCCATCGTGTCCAAGCTGGAACAGGAAGTCAGCCGCATCGTGCAGCAGCCGCAGATGCGTGACAAGATTCTTGCGCAAGGAGCGGAACCGGTCGGCAACAAGTCGGCGGAGTTCGCCGGCTATATCAAGACGGAAACCGCAAAGTGGGCCCAGGTGGTCAAGACTTCGGGCGCGCGGGTCGACTGAATGTTGAGTTGACGCAGAACCGGAAACCGGGGCGCCCTGCCGTCCCGGGGACCATCGCCCGAACCCGCCGTTGCGCCAGGTCGCCGTTGCCTCGACGGCACTCTATTGCTCGGCGAGCTTGAGAATGTCGTCGACGCGGTAAGGCTTTTCCAGGAACTCGAAGTCGCCCAGATAGCCGTGCCCCGAATCGATGGCGGGATTGGGGTAGCCCGACACCAGGATGATCTTCAGCCGGGAATTTATCTCGCGCGCCTTGTACGCAAGCTGCAACCCGCTCATGCCCGGCATGACCACGTCGCTCAACAGGATGTCGAAATGTGCGCCGTCCTGCAGCATCGCCAGCGCGGCTTCGGCACTGTTTGCCCTGGTCACGTCGAAGCCATAGGCCGTCAGCAGTTCGAAAGTGATCTCGAGCAAGTCGGGATCATCGTCAACAAGCAGTAACCGGTGGGCCTGCAGTTCGGCAGAGTCATGGATGCCGGCACGCGCGACGCTTCCTTTCCATGCCTCCATTCGCCTTCCGCCGCTACCGGCCAGGCGGGAAAAATTGGATGCCCTCATTGTTCGCAACCATTATTTATCGCATTCATTCGTTACTCAAACAACCGTGCTGACGGCTGCGGCATCTGGAATATTTACGATGCGGCGGCACTATTTACGCGCCGCCTCAGCACGGCCTGCCCATAGGCCGCAAGCGCCGGCCCATCGCAGATCACCAAGCAAGGGCAATGCCAAAGGCGTGAGGAGCCATCGTCGGAATGCGATACTTCAATGCATGGATGCGGAGCCGACCCACTAGATGACGTAGCTCAAGCGCAATGTTTTGCGCCGCTCGCCAAGGATGCCGCGCAGTTCCTCTATCGTGGTCTGCGCGCATTCGGCCATCCACAGCAACATCGAAGCGCTGATGGTCAGTTCGCCCGTGCGGATCTTGTGAAGCACCTTGGCGGAAATATTCAGGCGCTGCGACAATTCCTTGTCGCCGGCAAGACCGAGCCGCTCCATCAGGGTATTGAGCAGGCGGTTCGGGTCGTATTTTGCATGGGAAGAAGCAATCGTGTTTTCCATAAGTCTTCGGTAAGCAACTGGCTCTGCGGACATGAACGTGCAGCCCGGCTGAATTGGCCGGCTTTCACTTCAGATCGGATAGGTAAACGAAATGGGGTCTGCGCCGGCCGATGCAAGGGGTACTGCAGGTCTGCGGCCGGCAGAGGCTGGCTGCCATGTCCCTACCTTCCTGCCGGAGTTATAGATCCGGCCCGAAAATAGGTTGAGCCGGATCCCCTCACCCCGGCCCTCGCCCAGAGGGAGAGGGAGAGGGAGAGGGAGAGATCAGCGGCCCGAAAAAGGAACCATTTTTCGGGCCGGATCTATAAGATGCCTGTACACATGAACTCAAGGAAAGACCAGCACATGCATTCCGCAGCCGAAGACAAATTCGGGCCGGCGTTAAGCGGCAGCACCATCGTGCTGCTGGCGACGCTTTATTGCGCCCAGGGACTGCCTTCCGGATTGATTGCACATTCCCTGCCGGTAATGCTGCGCCAGCACGGCGTCGATATTGCGACGATCGGCATGCTCAAGCTGCTGGCGCTGCCTTGGATGCTGAAGGTGCTGTGGGCGCCCTGGATAGACCGGGTCGCGTCGCAGCGCCTGGGCCGCCATCGCGGCTGGATCCTGCCCATGCAGGCCGGCGTCATCGCCATGCTCGCCGGCGTGGCGCTGCTGCCGCCGGATGCGCTGTTCGGCCCTTACCTGCCGGTGCTTCTGGGAATGCTGCTGCTCATCAACCTTGCGGCATCAACCCAGGACATCGCCACCGATGGGCTGGCGGTGCGCCTGCTGCCTGCACGCTGGCGCGGCCTGGGCAACAGTCTGCAGGTCGGCGGCTACAAGATAGGCATGATCGTCAGCGGCAGCCTGCTGCTGATTGTGGTCGATCAGTGGGGCTGGAGCACGTCGGTCGGCGTCGTGGCTGCCCTGCTCGGCTTCATGACGCTTCCCATTCTGCTGTTTCCGGAGCAGCGGCGCCTGCCGCTGCCGGAGGCCGCCGGCAGAAGCCCTGCCGAGGCGCTGGGTCCGGGCCTGCTGTGGCGCCATTATCGCGGCTTTGCCGCGCGTCCCGGCATGGGCTGGTGGCTGCTGGTCGTGCTCGCCTTCAAGATCGGCGATTCGCTTGGTTCGCCGATGATCAAGCCCTTGCTGGTGGACCAGGGATGGCGCGCAGCGGCGGTCGGGCAACTGACTCTCGTCAGCAGCCTTGCAGGCATCGCCGGGGCTTTTGCCGGCGGCCTGCTGTATGCCCGTCTCGGCGCAATGCGTTCGCTCATCCTGTTCGGCCTGCTGCAGGCGGCCGGCCTCGCGGCATTCGGCTGGCTTGCGCATTACGGCGCAGGCATTGTTCTGGTGTACGGCATCGCCGTGTTCGAACAGGTTGCCGACGGCATGTCCACGGTAGCCCTCTTTGCGCTGATGATGAACCAGTGCCGCCCGGCACATGAGGGCGCCGATTATACGGTGCAAGCCTGCGCCCAGATCGTCGTGGCTGGAATGATAGGCGCGATGAGCGGCCTCTCGGCGAAGGCACTGGGATACGGAGGTCATTTCATGCTGTCCGCGCTGCTCGCCGTGCTGGCGCTGGCACTGGTGCTTGCGGGGCGCCATGCGGTACGGCACGGCGAAGCATCGAAGGCGGCGCAATGGAATCCCGCAGGAGAAACCTCATGAGCCGATGCGCCGGCGCGCATCGGCACTGAGTGGACCGTCAAGACTGTGAGGACTTTGCGCACATCTCATGTCGGATTCTTGCCGAAGACGGGAGCGCGCTTTTCCCTGATCGCGGCCACGCCTTCCTTCGCGTCGGCCTGGCCGAAATCCATCATCTCCGCCGTCAGCGACGCTTCGAACGCCGGCCAGGCCGCCTGCAGCCAGTGATTGAGCGAGCGCTTGGTACCCTCGATCGCGGAACGGCTGCCGGCGGCAAGCCGGCGGGCGATGTCCAGGGCTTCGGCCTGCAATTGCTCGGCATCGACCACGCGGCTCACCAGGCCGATGCGCTCGGCTTCCTCGCCGCTCACCGTCTCGCACAGCATCAGGTAATACTTGGCCTTGGCCATGCCGCACAGCAGCGGCCAGATCACCACCGCATGATCGCCTGCGGCGACGCCGAGCTTGGTATGCCCGTCGATCAGCTTGGCATTGCGCGCGGCCACGGAAATGTCGGCCAGCAGCGCCACCGCGAGTCCCGCGCCGACCGCTGCGCCGTTGATGGCCGATACGATGGGCTTGCTGCAGTCGATCATGCCGCGCACGATGTCGCGCGCTTCCCGCATCACGCGCTGGCGCGCCTGCTCGGACGCCAGCATGTCTTCCACCATCGCCAGTTCGCCGCCGGCGCAGAAAGCCTTGCCCTTGCTGCGCACCAGCACCGCCCTGACCTGCGGATGCGCATTCAGGACCGGCCAAATGCCGGCGAGCGCCGCATGGCCCTGCGCATCGGTGACCGGCATGCCGCCGGCGGGCTGAAACACCAGATGGGCAATGCCCTGTTCATCGATATCGACGCGGAAGTTGCTTGTCTCAACGGGAATGGAAATCGTCATGCGGGCTCCTGGCAAATCATGAAAAGCAAAACAGGGCGCATGCGCCCTGTTTTCTCGTAGTCGGGATTCAATACGTCTCGACGTGGAAGCGGCCTTCCTTGACCATCTTCGCCGACAGTGCGCTCCAGTCCAGTCCTTCCGCCGCGCAGACCGAGCGCAGCGCATCCATCACGCCGGTCTCCATGCCCTTGAGGCCGCAGATGTACAGATAGGTATCGCCGCGCAGCAGTTCGGCCACCTGCCTGCCGGCTTCCCGGATCTTGTCCTGCACATAGGTCTTCGGCTGCCCTTCCATGCGAGAGAAGGCGAAATGCTTGTCGATGAAATGATCCGGGAGCTTCAGCAGCGGACCGAAGTAAGGCAGTTCCTGCGGGTTGCGCGCGCCGAAGAACAGCATCAGCTTGCCGACCTTCTTGCCGTTCGATTCCAGCCGGCGGCGGTGCTCGGTCATCGCCCGCATCGGCGCCGAACCGGTGCCGGTGCAGATCATCAGGATGTTGGAGCCGGTGTGGTTCGGCATCAGGTAGTTGGTGCCGAAAGGCCCGGTGACCTGCACGGTGTCGCCTTTCTGCAGGTCGCACAGATAGTTCGACGCCACACCGACCGTCGGCTTGCCTTCATGGTCGGTGACCACGCGCTTGACCGTCAGCGACAGGTTGTTGTAACCCTCGCGCTCACCGCTGCGCGGGCTGGCCACCGAGTACATGCGCAGGTAATGCGGCTTGCCGCTGGCATCCACGCCCGGCGGGATGATGCCGATCGACTGGCCTTCCAGAATGGGAAAGACCTGGGTGCCGAAGTCGAGCACGATATGGTGGATATCGCTTTCCACGCCGGGGTCCGTCAGGCGGTAGTTGCCGGCGATGGTGGCGGTGATCGGATTCTTCAGCGTATAGAGATTGATGTAGGGGTGCGCGGCCGACCACGGCGGCACCGGCGAGGTGAGCGAGCTCGATGCATTGACCTGCACTTCCTCGACGGCGGCTTCGGCGGCATTCTCGCTGGCGGCCTGGTCCAGCACGCTCGGATCGATGTCCTGCTTGGGCGGCAGTTCGTCCCAGGTCAGCTGTTCCTCGATGGAATAGGCGGATGCCTTGGGCACGATGTGCCAGTGATCGATGGAGCCGGTCGGACACGGCGAGATGCAGGCGCCGCAGCCGTTGCAGACATCGGCCTTGACCACGTAGTTGCGGCTGTCGTGCGTGATCGCGTCGATCGGACAGGTCTCCTCGCAGGTGTTGCAGCGGATGCAGACCTCGGGGTCGATCAGGTGTTGACGGATGAAGGCGATGGGTTCGGGTGCGTTCATGGCGGCCAGTCTCAAATTAAGAACACCCCTCCCCCTTCAAGGGGGACGGAGCAGGGATTTCGCAACGCACTGCGTTGCGCCTGCGGAGTCCGAGCAGCTTGCAAGCTGCGAGGTGGACGGCAAGACAACAAAGAACGTTCCTCCCCTTTCAAGGGGAAGGCTAGGAGGGGGATGGGTTTAAATGACGTAGCTGAACCCCATCCCCACCTCAACCCTCCCCTTGAAGGGGAGGGCGTAGGGAGGCACAACACGTATATCATGCCTGCACAATTCAAGAGCTTCTACCAGCCCGCTCAGTTAAACCGCACATACTCGAAATCAATCGGCAGACGATTGATCCCCACCGGCGGCGGCGCGATCCAGTTGGCCATCTTGCCCGGCTCGATCACGCGGCCCATCAGCGAAGCGACATACGCGCGGTCTTCCTCGCTCGGCAGCCAGTTGCGAACGTTCGCTGCCCATTCGGCTTCCGAGATCACGCGGCCGTCCGGCGATACCTTGTGTCCGGAGAAGGTGCCGATGTGGCGGTTGAAAGCCTTGTGCGGCGCCTGCAGGCGGAAGGAGAGGCCCGCCTTCTCGATCACGCGGTTCCAGCGGCCGATGCCGGCAATGGAATCGCGGATGAAGTCGTCGCGCAGCACTTCGTTGAGCGAGTTGAGCATCGGCACTTCCCGCTCGACGATCTTGTCGCCCTGGATTTCAAGAATCTTGTACTGGTTGTTCTTGAGCACATGATCGTCGTCGCGCTTGGTCTCCTCGTAGCGTCCCTTCAGGCCGGAGCTGTAGAAGATGGCCGCATTCGAAGACTGGTCCGCGCCGAACAGATCGATGGTCACGCTGAAGTGGAAGTTCAGGTAGCGCTGGATGGTCGGCAGGTCGATCACGCCATGCTTGCGCACTTCCGCCGGATCCTCGATGCCGTGGGTCTTCATGATGTCGACCGTGCGCTGGATCACGCGGGAAATGCCCGATTCGCCGACGAACATGTGGTGCGCCTCTTCGGTCAGCATGAAGCGGCAGGTGCGCGACAGCGGATCGAAGCCCGACTCGGCCAGCGCATTGAGCTGGAACTTGCCGTCGCGGTCGGTGAAGTAGGTGAACATGTAGAAGGCCAGCCAGTCCGGCGTTTCCTCGTTGAAGGCTTCAAGGATGCGCGGGTTGTCCTGGTTGCCGGAATTGCGCTGCAGCAGCGCTTCGGCTTCCTCGCGGCCGTCGCGGCCGAAATACTTGTGCAGCAGGTACACCATCGCCCACAGGTGACGCCCCTCTTCCACGTTGATCTGGAACAGGTTGCGCATGTCGTACTGCGACGGCGCAGTCAGGCCGAGGTGGCGCTGCTGCTCGACCGACGCCGGCTCGGTATCGCCTTGGGTGACGATGATGCGGCGCAGGTTGGCGCGGTGCTCGCCCGGCACGTCCTGCCAGGCATCCATGCCTTTGTTCTCGCCGAAGTTGACCTTGCGGCCTTCTTCCTGCTGGGCCAGGAAGATGCCCCAGCGGTAGTCGGGCATCTTGACGTGGCCGAAGTGGGCCCAGCCTTCCGGCGTGACGTTGATCGCGGTACGCAGGTAGACGTCGAAGTTGGTCGAGCCGTCCGGGCCCATGTCCTGCCACCATTGCAGGTAGTTCGGCTGCCAGTGCTCCAGCGCGCGCTGCAGGGTGCGGTCCTCGGAGAGGTTGACATTGTTCGGAATCTTTTCGCTGTAATTGATTGTGCTCACGGTGCGGTCCTTGATATTGTCGAATCGTTCAAACGCGGTTCAAATCGAATTTGGCCTTGTTGCCGGAACCGTAGACCTTCAGCGCACCCAGTTCGCCCACGGCGTTGGGACGGATGAAGATCCAGTTCTGCCACGCGGTGAGGCGTCCGAAGATGCGGGTCTCCATGGTTTCCTTGCCGTTGAAGCGCAGGTTGGCTTCCATGCCGGTCAGCGCATCGGGCGACATGCTGGCGCGCTCTTCGACCACCATGCGCGTTTCGTCCGGCCAGTCGATGTCATCCGGATTGAAGGTGACCAGGCCCAGCGCCATCGCCTGGTCGGCGTCTAGCTCCCTGCCCTTGCTTTCTCGTACCGCGGCTATTGCCGTTTCATCGCCGTAGAAGCGGCGACCGATGCGCGATTCGCCGGTGACCATCGGATAGGTGCCGAAGTTGAGTTCGGACACCGCGATCTTGGGCGCCTTGTCGGCATCGTCCGGCAGGGCCAGCATGTAGCTGCGGTCGGCGGCGAGCGCGACTTCGAGCAGCGTGCCGGCAAAGCAGGAACCCTCTTCGATGAAGGCGAACAGCGAACGCGACGTCACATCCAGGCGGGCCAGCGTGCGGCGCAGGAAGCCGACGGTTTCCTTCACCAGCCAGTGATCCTTGTTGGCGGCGAGCGTCGCATCGACATCGAGCACGGCCTGCGGGTTGCCGGACGACTTCAAAAGCCAGGTTCCGATATCGAGTTCATTGGTGCGCAGGTGCAGGATGGCGTCGTCGAGTTCGCGGGCGAACTGCAGCGGCCACCAGTTCACGCCGGCCGCTTCGATGCCTGCCGCATCTTTCGGCTGTGCGGCCGACGGCGACTTCACGGTCAGCGTCGCGGTGCGGTTGTTGCGGTCGATGGCCACGCTGACGAATTCATACTCGACGCCGTTGTCGGACTGCTTGCGGTTGAGCGGCGTCAGCTTGACGCCGGCGGCGCTATCGGGGCGCTGGCTCTTTTCAGCCAGAGCCAGTGCATGCTTGCGCACGGTCTCGGCGAACTGGGCCGGCTTGGCGACTTCGTCGACCAGCTTCCAGTCCTTGGCGCGCTGTCCGCGAACGCCTTCGGTAGTCGTGCAGAAAATGTCGGCATGGTCATGGCGAACCTTGCGCTTGTCGGTCAGTCGGGTCAGGCCGCCGGTACCGGGCAGCACGCCCAGGAGCGGCACTTCCGGCAGGCTGACCGAAGACGAGCGGTCATCGACCAGGATGATCTCGTCGCAGGCCGCGGCGAGTTCATAGCCGCCGCCGGCGCAGGCGCCGTTGACGGCAGCGACGAACTTCAGGCCGCCGTGACGGCTGGAGTCTTCCAGGCCGTTGCGGGTTTCGTTGGTGAATTTGCAGAAGTTGACCTTCCAGGCATGCGAGGACTTGCCGAGCATGAAGATGTTCGCACCCGAGCAGAAGATGCGGTCGCGGCTGCTGGTGATGACCACCGTCTTGACCGTGGGATGCTCGAAGCGGATGCGCTGGACGGCGTCATGCAGCTCGATGTCGACGCCGAGGTCATAGGAGTTGAGCTTGAGCTTGTAACCCTCCTTCAGGCCGCCGTCCTCGTTGACGTTCATGGTGAGCGTGGCAATGGGCCCGTCGACCGCAAGGGTCCAGTGCTTGTAGCGCTCGGGAGAGGTTTCGTAGTTGACTTGGGGTGCGGTACTCATATGCTCCTCGGTGAAGTATGCTGCATTCACATAACCTGAAACGCACTATATTGCAGCTATACTCATGTGTCAAGCATAAGAGTGCATTTTCGTTCCTGCACATGCATTTTTGTTCATCACGGAAAAATAACTCACTTAAGTGTTGCTCCGAGGCGCGATTCGGCGCCTTTTTAGCCCGAGCACGGTTGGCGCGACAGAAAACATGGCGGAAGACTCTTGTCTTCCGCCATGTTTTGACGGCCCGAACACGACATGACGTTTCGGTGAAGGCCAGGAAATTCAGGCAGGCAGCTGAACGTCGTCCCGCAGCTCTTCCATCAGGCCGAAGAAGGCGTTCTCCTGCGTCATGTCGCTGGTATCGAAGATGCGGTCGGCCTTGGAGTAGAAGGCGGCGCGGCTTTCCAGGATGCTTTTCAAGTCTTCCATCGCTTCGCGGTTGCCCGACATCGGGCGGGTATCGCCCTGGGCCAGCACCCGCTCCATGTGCTCGCGCGGCGATGCCTTCAGCCATACCGTATAGCAGTGCGACAGCAGCAGGTTGAAGGTGGCCGGATCGGACACGATGCCGCCCGGCGTGGCGATGACAGCGCGCGGAAAGCGCTGGATGATGTCTTCCAGCGCGCGGTATTCATAGCGGCGGTAGGCGCCCGGACCGTAGAGCGCGTGGATTTCGGCGACGCTGCAGCCGGCGATGGTTTCCACATGGCGGCTGAGTTCCACGAAAGGGACCATCCAGTAGTCGGCCAGCATCCGCCCCAGGCTGGACTTGCCGGCGCCGCGCAGGCCGACCAGCGCAATGCGCTGGCGCCGGGCGATTTCGCTGGTCGGCGCCTCGAACATGCCTGCCAGCGTCGAGCGCGCCTTGGCGAGTTCCTCATCGGAACGACCGCGCAGGATCTCCCGGATCATCAGCCATTCCGGCGATGTGGCGGTTTCATCGCCGATCATTTCGGCGAGCGTGCAATTGAGTACCGCGGTCAGCTGCCGCAGGAACTGCAGGGTCGCATTGCCGACGCCGGACTCCAGGTTGGCCAGATGGCGCTCGGAAACATTGGCCAGCCTGGCCAGCGCCTTGCGCGTCAGGCCGCGGCGGGAACGCAGCGCGCGCAGGCGCTCGCCCAGGGCCACCAGGAAGGGGTCCTTTTCCTCGTCGGGGCTTTCGGTCAACACATTGGGCGCGGTCATACGGGCTTCTTTCTCCAGGATAAGGCGCAGTTCATTTCTGGCTGGCGCATGGCTTCGCGATTATCGCAAAAAACCATTGCATGCGGCAGCGACCAAAGTGAAATATAGTTACCAATACCGCTTGACACATGCAACATAGTACACCTAAACTCGGCGGCATAAAAAGACAATCTTGTTCCAATGCCATGCATTGAAGTGCATCTATCCGCTTCCATGCATTCACAGGAGATGTGCAATGGATGTCGACCGTTTCCGAGAGCTGATCCGCAAGATCACCGAAGACATCGACGGGATTCCCCTGAATGCTTCCCTCGCCTCCCGTCTCAATGCGCAGCACGGTGCCGGCAGCGAGCTCTATCAACAGATTTTCGATGCCTGCCGGACAGGCGTGCGCGACGGCTGGCTGTGCAACCGCGAGGCCGACGGCATCCGCTACGGCCGCGTGCTCAAGGCGACCGATGCTACCCACCACTTCAGCGTCGACGTGGTGGAGATGGAAGACATTGCCGGACCGCACCACGTTCATCCCAACGGCGAGATCGACCTGATCATGCCGCTGACCGAAGGCGCGAGCTTCGACGGCCATCCCGCCGGCTGGTGCGTCTATGAACCCGGAAGCGCGCATCGTCCCACCGTGGCCAAGGGCCGGGCGCTGGTGCTTTACCTCCTGCCCCAGGGCGCAATCCATTTCACCCCGGCTGCCGCCTGAATAGGAGGGCATGGCTGCATCGGCCATCCCATTCATCAGCACGGGTTATTGAAGCGGCGCATAAAGAACAGCCGCCAGATCAAGAAGAGGCAGACCGGCCGCACCATGGTGCAGGGCCGGTTTGCAGCATAGGAGATATCGATGAGCCAGCCTGACGCAGCGCTGCCGCAGCGCTTCAACTTCGCCCGCCACATTCTGGAAATCAATGCCGGGCGCGCCAACAAGACCGCCTATATCGACGACAACGGACAGCTGAGCTACGGCGAGCTGGAGCAGCGCGTGCGCCGCTTCGCCGCCGGCATTCTCGCCGCCGGCATCCGGCGCGAGGAACGCATCCTGCTCATCATGCATGACACGGCAGACATGCCGGTGGTCTTTCTCGGCGCGCTGTATGCCGGCGTCATCCCGGTGCCGGTCAATACCCTTCTGCCCGCCGACGATTACGCCTACATGATGGAGCACAGCGGCGCCCGCGCCGTGGTGTTTTCCAAGCCGCTGCAAAACTGCGTGCAGGAAGCGCTCGGCAAGACGGATGCACGCCCGCAGCTGATCGTCGCCGGGAGTGCGGGCAGCGTTGACGGCATCCCGGACGGCATGCAGCCGCTGGAGAGCCTTCTTGCCGCCGCGCCCCTGCCTGCAGCATCCTGCGCCAACACCTCGGCCGACGATTTCGCATTCTGGCTGTATTCGTCCGGCTCCACCGGCCGGCCGAAAGGCACGGTGCACTCGCATGCCAACCTGTTCTGGACCGCCGAACTGTACGCCAAGCCCATCCTCGGCATCCGTGAGGACGATATCGTGTTTTCGGCGGCGAAACTGTTTTTCGCCTACGGCCTGGGCAACGGCCTGACCTTCCCGCTCAGCGTCGGCGCCACCGTGGTGCTGATGGCGGAACGGCCGACGCTGAGCGGGAAGGTCAGGCCGTTGCCC
>Ga0194137_10000570_pt1 | contig 23985 bp, 24 predicted proteins | sample TARM_MetaG_T3_14_FD_134025 | JGI IMG/M metagenome (GOLD analysis project Ga0194137, IMG submission 134025) | Freshwater microbial communities from Pennsylvania, USA, analyzing microbe dynamics in response to fracking - TARM_MetaG_T3_14 (version 2) | ecosystem: Environmental > Aquatic >... | reverse complement strand
GGGGTGGAGGCGGCTCATCGGGTGGCGGCTGGTCATCCGGCGGTGGCGGCGATTTCGGTGGCGGCGGCGCCTCCGGCAGGTGGTGAGGTAAGGCCCATGAACACGATCACACGCTGGTTCACCCACCTCTGGCTGGATGCGGCCGACGCGCGCCGAAGGCTCACCGTGCCAGGCCTGCAAAGGCTGGAGCAAGCCGTGCGCGACAGCGAGGCACGCCATATGGGTGAACTGCGCCTGTGCGTCGAAGCCGGTCTGAGCGCTTCGGCCCTGTGGCATGGCGTGAGCTCGCGCGACCGCGCCGTCACACTCTTTAGCCAGTTGCGCGTCTGGGACACCGAGCACAACAACGGTGTGCTCATCTACCTGCTGCTCGCCGAGCGGCGCATCGAGATCCTGGCCGACCGTGGCCTGCATGCGCGCACGAGCCCGGAGGCCTGGCAGGACATCACCCTGCAGCTGTCAACGGCACTGCAAGCCGGCCGCTTCGAAGACGGCCTCACGCAGGCCGTCCAGGCCGTGGGCGAGATATTGCGCCAGCATTTCCCTTTGCAGGCCGGCCGCCCCAACCTCAACGAACTGCCGGACGCCGTCGTGCTGATTTAGTCCTGTGTCATCATGCTCGCGCTCAAACAGGAGGCTCCCATGCGCACGTCCCCGCTCAAGCTCGCCAGTCTGATCCTGCTCGCGTCCACCGCCCTGCAAGCCCACGCCGAATCGCCCCCGATCAAGCCCGGCTTGTGGGAGATGACGACCGTGTCGCGCGAGGTCAATGGCAAGACCATGCCCGACATGTCGGCGCAGATGGCCGAGAACATGAAGAAGCTGCCGCCCGAGATGCGGGCCCGCATGGAAGAGCAGATGAAAGCCCGCGGCGTGCAAATGACGCCCGGCGCAGGTGGCCAGATGGCGGTGCGCATGTGCATCACCAAGGACATGCTGGACCGCAACCAGTGGCAAAAAACCGAGGGCAATTGCAAGAACACCGAGATGTCGCACAGCGGCGCCACCTGGAGCTGGAAGTTCAGCTGCACGCAGCCGCCCAGTGATGGCGAAGGCAGCACCACCTTCACCAGCAGCGATGCCTACAACAGCGACATCCACATCAACACGCAACACAATGGCCAAGCCCAGACCATGCACATGAAGCACCAGGCCAAGTGGCTGGGCAGCGACTGCGGCGGGCTCCAGCCCATCAAACCGATGGAGCCGCCAGCCAAGCCATGAGCACCTTGATGAAGCCGGCCGACATCCAGGCCTTTTTCGAAACCCTGCAGGCTGCCAACCCTCACCCGGAAACCGAGCTGGCCTACACCACGCCCTTCGAGTTGCTGACCGCCGTGCTGCTGTCGGCCCAGGCCACCGATGTGGGCGTGAACAAGGCCACGGCCAAGCTCTATCCGGTGGCCAACTCGCCGCAACAGATCCTCGATCTGGGCATGGATGGCCTGTGCGACTACATCAAGACCATCGGCCTGTACAAGAGCAAGGCCAAGCACCTGATGGAGACCTGCCGCATCCTCATCGAGCGGCATGGTGGCGAAGTGCCTCGCACGCGCGAAGAACTGGAAGCCCTGCCAGGCGTGGGCCGCAAGACCGCCAACGTGGTGCTCAACGTGGCCTTTGGCGAACCCACCATGGCCGTGGACACGCACATCTTCCGCGTTGGCAACCGCACCGGGCTGGCCCCGGGCAAGACGCCGCTGGAGGTCGAGCACAAGCTGCTCAAGCGCGTGCCAGCGGACTTCATGGTGCACGCCCACCATTGGCTGATCTTGCACGGGCGCTATGTCTGCCAGGCCCGCAAGCCACGCTGCTGGGAGTGCGGTGTCAGCGCCTGGTGCAAGTTCAAGCCCAAGACGGCCGCGCCCACTTGAGGCGCAGCCTGGACAAGCGCCCTATCAGCCCATGCGGCGGCGGCGCAATGCCAGCCCGGTGAACACCAGGCCCACCGTCATCAGCCCGCTGCTCGTGGGCTCTGGCACGGCAGCAGCCAAGGCATGCCCCACGGCGTCATGCACGAAGGCGGTGGGGTGCACCTTGTCGAACAGGTAGTACTGATCGGGGTTGGCACACAGCGGCGCGCTGTTGTTGGCGCCGGTGTAGTCGCCCGTCCAGCAGCGGTCCACCACATCGCCACCCGACGCCGCGATGCCCGCGCGCACGCCAGCCAGCAGCGTGGGCGTGTCGAAGATGGTCAGGTTCATGCCGGGGCTGACGGCCTGCAGCTTGTTCAACTGCGTGTTCAGGGCCGCGTTGAAACTGGTGCTCAACGAGGTCAGCAGCGGTGCAGGCAAGGCACCCGACGTGCCATAGAAGGTCGTGGCCAGATCAGGCAGCAGCGGCACCAGGAAATCGCGCGCACCGGCACCGTACAGGGTGCCCACCTCGGTCACGAGATTGGTCACTGCCGTGGTGACGACGCCCGAGATATTGCTGAAGTTGCCGCCGTTGATGGTGGCCAGGAAATCGTTGCCGCCGCCCCAGACCACGTACAGCGACTGGGCATCGGCCGGGCCCTGGGCCGCGAAGTTATTGACCTGACTGAGCAGGCCGGTGTTGGCCACCAGCGGGTTCTGGGCCTGGAACTGGTTGCCCGTGCCCGTCAAGGCGCCGCCATAGGCGTAGTCAACCAAAGGCAGGCCCAGTTGCGTCGCCATCACTTCCACCGCCACGGGGCCATTGCTGAAGCGGCCGTTGACATACGGCGCGCCCGGCACGGCGCCACCGAACTTCTGGGCCAGGTTGCCGTTGTCGGACAGGCTGTCACCGAACACGACCACGCGGTCATAGGCTTGGGCAGACGTGGCCGACAAAACGGCGATCAAGGCGATGCTGGCAGCGGCCACGGCACGACGAATGGGCATAGGCAGACCCTCTTTGCTGTTGGTGTGATGAAAAGATGAAAGCGGCGACGATATCACCGCCCCGCCTTTCACACGGGGATTCGGACACCCCTAGGAGAGGGAATGCGCCAGCCCGACTTGTATCGTGGGGTAACGCAAGGTCAGTCGAAGCTCGGTTTTGAGCCGCTGGTTGTGCAAGCGCCGAGACTCGCTCATGAAGCTCATCTGCACGGGGCTCAGGCTGGCCAGGGCCTCGGCTCGGCTGACCCGGGGTGGCCGAGGCAAACCAAAGTGGTCGGCCACCCAGTCGAAGTAGTCGCCCATGCGCATCTCGGTGTCATCGCTGGCGTGCACCACGCGGCCAGGGCGACCTCGCCACAAGGCTGCCTGGCAGGCACGCGCCAGGTCATCGGCATGGATGTGGTTGGTATACACGTCATCCTCGCGTGCCAGCACAGGGCTGCCCTTGCGCACACGCTCGCGCGGGTCGCCGCCATCACGGTCCAGCGCATAGATGCCGGGGATGCGCAGGATGCTCGCCCGTGTGCCCACACGCAAGGCCTGCCTGCGTCCCCACCAGCGCACACGCGCTTCGGCGTCCACCCTGCGGCGCGCGCGGTCGGTGGCCGGTGCCAGTGCGCGGGTCTCGTCAAACAGGTCGCCCTGCGCGTCGCCATACACGCCCGTGGTGCTGCCATAGACCAGCGCTTTCGCAGCGCCCCGCCGCACCAGTGCCGCCAGCAGATGGGCCGTGCGCGGATCGCTCGCCCCGGCGCCAGGCGGCGGCGCCAGATGCAAGACCCGGGTGGCCAGGCCCGCCAGGCGCGCGAGCCCCTGCGGCTCATCCAGATTGCCCAGCAGGGGCACGATGCCCAATGCCCGCAGCGACGCCGCCTTGTCCGGCGACGAGGTCAGCGCCAGCACCCGGCAGCGAGGGCGCAAACCCGCCACCACACGCTGTCCCACATCCCCACAGCCGACGATCAGCACGCGCGTTTGACGAAACCGGGCATGGCGTGCAGGTTGGGGATAGAACATGGCGGGGGTCCGGGGCGAGTCTGAGCGAAAATCGACCCTGTCATTCTGAGGCCACCGAGGTTTGTGTTCATGAGCTTTTCCGTCACCATCGCCCCCAGCGGACGCGCCTTCACCATGCAGCGCGACGAGACGGTGCTCAGCGCCGCCATCAATGCGGGTGTCGGCCTGCCCTATGGCTGCAAGGACGGCGCCTGCGGCTCATGCAAGTGCAAGCTGCTGGAAGGCCGCGTGATCCATGGCGCCCACCAGCACAAGGCCCTGAGCGAGGCCGAGGAGCAAGCCGGCTACCTGCTCACCTGCTGCGCCACGCCGCAGACCGATCTGCTCATTGAAGCCAAGCAGGTGGTAGGCGTGGGCGACCACCCACCCGTTAAGATGCCGACCCGCTTGACCAGCCTCACACGCGTCGCGCCGGATGTGATGGTGCTGCGCCTGCAACTGCCGGCCACGAACAACTTCGGATTCCGTGCGGGCCAGTACATCGAGTTCATCCTCAGGGACGGACACCGCCGCAGCTACTCCATGGCCAATGCACCGCATGCCGTCAAGGAAGCGGGCATCAATGGCTTGGAGCTGCACATCCGCCACATGCCTGGCGGCGTGTTCACCGACTACGTTTTTGGTGGCATGAAAGAGAAAGACATCCTGCGGGTCGAGGGCCCCTTCGGCACCTTCTTCCTGCGTGAAGAATCGGAGCGCCCCATCGTGCTGCTGGCCTCGGGCACGGGCTTTGCGCCCGTCAAGGCCATGATCGAAGACATGCGCCACAAAGGCCTCACGCGCCCCACGGTGCTGTATTGGGGCTGCCGCAGCAAGGTCGACCTTTATCTGCACGACTGGGCCGAGCTGCAGGCCGCCGAGCTGCCCTGGCTACGCTACGTGCCCGTGCTGTCCGAAGCCAAGCCCGAAGACAACTGGACGGGCCGCACAGGCCTGGTCCACCAGGCGGTGCTCGCCGACCTGCCCGACCTGTCCGGCCGCGAGGTCTATGCCTGCGGTGCACCCATCATGGTCTCGTCAGCCCGCGCCGATTTCATCGCCCGGGCCGGTCTGCCCGAGGAATACTTCTACGCCGACGCCTTCACCAGCGAAGCCGACAAACACGGCGACTGACCACCTTCACATCCTGCAAGGAGCCCCTGCATGAGCTACGACAACAACAACATCTTCGCCAAGATCCTGCGCGGCGAGATCCCCTGCATCAAGCTGTATGAAGACGAGCACACCCTGGCCTTCATGGACATCATGCCGCAGACCGACGGCCACGCCCTGGTGATTCCCAAGGCGTCCGCCGTGACCCTGTTCGACCTGCCCGACGAGGCCGCCGCCGCCTGCATGCGCACCGTGCGCAAGATCGGCAACGCGCAGAAGCAGGGCCTGGGTGCCGACGGTGTCGTGCTGATGCAACTGAACGGCCCCGGCGCCGGCCAGACCGTGCCGCACTTCCACATCCACGTCATCCCGGGCTCCATCGGCGACCTGCGCCGCCCCCACGCCACCGTGATGGCCGACCAGAACCACCTCAAGGCCCTGGCCGCCAGGATCGTGGCCGCGCTGGCGTGAACGAACACCGTGCAAAGTACAGGGGTGTACAAAGCGGGTAGGTGTACGCCCCCTTGTCCGCGCTGGAAGCGCGCGCTTACACTGGGTACTCTGCCCGAGGGATCAGTTTTGGGCAATGCTCTGGGGCCAACCCAGCTGATTGGCGCGCATGCTGCGACCCAGTTCCTACTTCACATCACTGCGTTTCCGCTTGCTGGCGGTCAGTGTGATCGTCGTGCTGGTGCTGTCGCTGGCCACCATGTGGAATACGGCCCGTGCGCTCACTCAGATCTCGATCGACGACCTGAGCGTGAGCATCCGCCAGACCGCCGAAACGCTCAACCTGGCCATTGCGCCCCACACCTCCATCAACGACCTGCGGACCATCCAGGTCTATCTGGACGAGCTGGTGGATGGCGCAGACAGCCGCATCGTCTACCTCGCGGTGGTCGATGACGAGCAGCACCTCATCCTGCGCACCCGGCGCACGCCCCCCACCCTGCCTGACCCGACCGTTCCGCTGGAGCAGCAGATTGCCACGGGCGTGGCCCACGTCAGCCAGCCCGTCTTGCTGTATGGCAACCGCGTCGGCCATTTGCGTTATGGCCTGTCGACAGCTTCCTACAACGAGATCCGCGACAAGGTGATCCGGCACAACGTGCTGGTGCTGCTGATCGCGCTGGGCATCCTCTTCATCCTGATCGGTCTGGTGGGCCTGCGCATGAACCGGCGCGTGCAGCCGCTGATCGATGCGACCAAGGCACTGGCCTCGGGTGACATGGCGGCAAGGGCACCGCTGGCTGGCCGTGATGAGATCTCCTACCTCGCCGCGGTGTTCAACAAGATGGCCCATGCCGTGCAAGAACGCATTGCAGACGCCGAGGTGCGCCAGGCCGAGATCATCGCGCTCAACGACCAGTTGGAGCAGCGCGTGCAGGAACGCACCGCCGACCTGCAGGAAATGGTCAAGAGCCTGGAGAGCTTCAACCGGGCCGTGTCGCACGACCTGCGTGGCCCGCTGGGCGGTATCTCTGGCCTGGCCCAACTCGCGGCACAGGCCCTGGACCGCCAGGATGATTCGGTGGCCCGCTCCGCGCTGCCGGCGATCGCCAGGCAGGCCCAGGTCACCGAAAGCATGCTCAACAGCCTCTTGATGCTGGCACGGGTGGGTGACGTCACCATCGAGCATCAGGCCGTGTCGCTCAATGAGATGGTCAAGGACGTGATTGACCAGTTGACGGTGTCCAGCCAGGGGCTGCCCATGCCGCGCTTCGTGCTGCATGACCTGCCGACCATTGAGACCGACCCGGCCCTGCTGCGTCCGGCCCTGCTCAATCTGATCGGCAACGCCGTCAAGTTCAGTGCCAAGAGCGCCCAACCGACCGTGGAGATCGGCGCCCTGTCTGGCGAAGAATGCGGCTTTCGCACTGTCTACATCAAGGACAATGGCCCCGGCTTCGACCCTGAACTGGTTGACACCCTGTTCACGCCCTTCGTGCGCCTGCATGGCGATCAATATGAAGGCCATGGCGTGGGCCTGAGCATCGTGCGCCGGGCCATCCACAAGCTGGGTGGCGGCGTGTGGGCCAAGGCCCAGCCGGGCATGGGCGCGACCTTCTATTTCACCTTGCCGCAGTCAGCGTCGCTGGCCACACAAGACAGACTCTTGGCGGGCAGCCGGCATGCGGCTTAAACGGCTTCAGCGACTTAAGCCCTGCTTCAACACGGCTTAAGGTGGACGCGTGATCGCTCAAATCGCCCACCAGTGCTGGCCACCAAGGCGCCAGCCACCGGGCTCCTTGCCGATGCGCCCGCCAACCAGCACCACGAGGCTCAGCAAGGCCATGGCCGCGCCGGGAGAATCGGGTAGTTGCCAGGTTGTGGCAGCAGGCGCCATCGACACCGCAGATGTTTTTGCGGCTGGAGCCGGCGCCGCAGCTTGGGGCCTTGCGGCTTGCGACATCGACGCCATCGCGTACAGCAGCACGCCGCAGCAGATCTTGATTCGCATCATGTGACTGCCCTCCATCCCTTTTCATTTGGTGGGACCAGTCTTCAGTATCGGCAAATTCAGCTTGAGGTCACGTGACCTTTGTCAAGCGCCCAGTCAGCCACCGAGATAGGCCGCCTGCACCTGCGGATTGCCCAGCAGCTCGCGGGCAGGCCCCGACAGGGCCACCTCGCCCGACTCCAGCACATAGGCGCGATCGGCCATCTCCAGCGCGCGGTGGGCGTTCTGCTCGACCAGCAGCACGCTCACGCCCTGCCTTGACACGTCCCGCACCACCTCGAAGATCTTGTCGACCATGATGGGTGACAGGCCCATCGAGGGCTCGTCCAGCAACAACAGCCTGGGCTTGGCCAGCAAGGCACGTCCCATGGCCAGCATCTGCTGCTCACCGCCCGACAAGGTGCCGGCCAGTTGCCTTTGGCGCTCCTTCAAGCGAGGGAAACGCTGGTAGACCGAGTCGATATCGGCCTCGATCTGGGCCTTGTCCTGGCGCAGGTAGGCGCCCATGCGCAGGTTCTCGTCGATGCTCATGCGCGTGAAGATGCCGCGCCCTTCCGGCACCATCACCAACCCTTGCGACACCAGCGTCCACGCGCCCTGCCCCAGAAGGCTTCGCCCCTGATAGCGTACTTCGCCGGACTGGGGTGCCAGCAGGCCGCAGATGGCCTTGAGGGTGGTGGTCTTGCCTGCACCATTGGCGCCGATCAGGCTGACCAGCTCGCCTTCGTGCACATCAAGGTCCAGGTTCTTGACGGCCTTGATGCCGCCATAGGACACGTGGAGCTGGCGCACGGCCAGCAATGGTGTTGGCGCCTGGCCAGTCGTGACGGGGGATGCCTCGTTCGTCATGGTGAGCGTCATTCGGTGGGCTGATGGGCGCCGCCCAGATAGGCGGCGATCACGGCCGGATCACGCTGGACATGTGCAGGCGAGCCCGATGCGATGAGCTTGCCCTGGTCCAGCACGGTCACGTGGTCACACAGGCCCATCACCAGCTTGACGTCATGCTCGATGAGCAACACCGAGCGGCCTTGCTGGCGGATGCGCTCAATCAACTCGTGCAGCTGCAGCTTCTCGGTTGCGTTCATGCCGGCGGCTGGTTCGTCCAAGGCCAGCAGCTTGGGTTCGGTGGCCAGGGCACGCGCGATCTCCAGGCGGCGCTGGTCGCCATAACTCAGCGTGCGCGCCGTCTGTTGCGCCTTGCCTGCCAGCCCGACGAAATCGAGCAAGGCCATGGCATCGCGTGTGATCAACGCTTCCTCATGCAGAAACGCCTTGGTGCGCAGCAGCGCCTGCCACCAGCCAACCTGCGTGCGCACATGGCGCCCCACCCGCACATTGTCCAGCGCAGACATGTCGGCGAACAGGCGGATGTTCTGGAAGGTGCGCGCGATGCCGGCCTGGGCCACCTTGTGCACGGCTGTGGGCTTGTAAGCCTGGCCCGCCAGCTCGAAGCGGCCCTTGTCGGAAGGCACAAGCCCTGTGATCACGTTGAAGAAGGTGGTCTTGCCAGCGCCATTGGGCCCGATCAGGCCATGCACATGCCCGGCCGTGATACACAAGCCCACATCGCTCAAAGCCTGCACGCCACCGAAGCGCTTGGACACGCCCGCCACGTTCAGCAAGGATGCTGCGGCGCTCATGCGCGGCCTCCTGCTTCGCCTTCATCGGGAATCATGCGGTCTTCATGGCGAGGCGAAGGCCACAAGCCACGCGGGCGCATCAGCATGATGCCGATCATGGCCAGCGCCACCAGCAGCTGACGCAAGATGGCCGCATCCAGGCGACCACCTGTCATGGCTTGCAAGGGGCCGGCCACATGGCGCAGCACCTCGGGCAAGGACGCCAGCAGGAAGGCGCCCAGGATCACGCCCGGGATGTGGCCCGAGCCACCCAACACCACCATGGCCACGACCATGACCGACTCCTGCAGGCTGAACGATTCAGGCGACACAAAACCCTGGAAGCTGGCAAACAAGGTACCGGCCACGCCGCCGAACATGGCCCCCAGGCCAAAGGCCAGCAGCTTGATATTGCGCGTGTTCAGACCCATGGCCTTGGCCGCGATCTCGTCTTCGCGGATGGCCATCCAGGCCCGGCCCAATCGAGAGTCGTGCAAGCGCTGGCTCATGATCACCGCCACCACCACGATCAGCAGGAAGAGGTAGTAGTGCAAGGTGACCGGGTACAGCGTCCAGCCCGCCACGTTCATGGGCGCACCCAGGCTCACGCCGCCCACACTGATGGCATCAATGCTGTTGACGCCCTTGGGCCCGTTCGTGATGTTGACCGGCGCATCCAGGTTGTTGAGGAAGACGCGGATGATCTCGCCAAAGCCCAGGGTCACGATGGCCAGGTAGTCGCCGCGCAGCTTGAGCGTAGGGGCGCCCAGCAGCACACCCGCCAGTGCGGAGACACCTGCCGCCAAGGGAATGGCCAGCCAGATGGGCGCATGCAGGCCGTGCGGAAACATGGCCGCGATCGCCGGGATGTTGTCGGTGAGATGGGGTGAGGCCAGCAGCGCGAACAGATAGGCGCCCACGGCATAGAAGGCGATATAACCCAGGTCGAGCAGACCGGCAAAGCCCACCACGATGTTGAGACCGAGCGCCAGCAGGATGTAGAGCAAGGCCGTATCGAGGATGCGGACCCAGGCCTCACCGAAGCCTTGCAAGAGCAGCGGGACCACAGCCAGGGCCACGGCACTGATGAGGAACACGGGCAGACCTTGGGGCTTGGACACCTGGCTTGCTCCCCTCATCACGCTCGGTCGGCCACGCGCTCACCCAGCAGGCCTTGCGGTCGCAAGGTGAGCACCAGGATCAGCACGGCAAAGGCGAAGATGTCCTGGTAGTTGCTGCCCAGCACACCGCCGGTGATGTCGCCGATATAGCCCGCACCCATGGCCTCGATGATGCCCAGCAGGATGCCGCCCACCATCGCGCCGCCCAGGTTGCCGATGCCACCGAAGACCGCCGCCGTGAAGGCCTTGAGCCCCGGCAGGAAGCCCATGGTGTGCTGCACCGAGCCATAGTTGGCCGCCCACATCACACCGGCCAAGGCGGCCAGGGCCGCGCCAATGGCAAAGGTGGCCGAGATGACCTTGTCGGGCTGCACACCCATCAACTGCGTCACACGCGGGTTCTCGGCCGTGGCCCGCATGGCCCGACCCAGCTTCGTGCCGTGGATCAGGGCCATCAGGCCAGCCAGCGTCAACGCCGTCACGACCAGGATCAGGATCTGGACCAGGTTGATCGAAGCCCCCATGACGTCATAGGGCTCGTCAGGCAGCAAGATGGGGTAAGGCTTGTAATCGGGCTTCCAGATGATCATGGCCAGCGTCTGCAGGAGCAGCGACATGCCCATCGCGGTGATCAGCGGCGCCAGGCGCGGCGCATTGCGCAGGGGCCGGTAGGCCAGTTTCTCGATCAGCATATTGAGCACCATGCACACCAGCATGGCAGCCACCAGCGACAGCAGCAGCAAGGCCCAGCCCGGCAGCCCCGCATGTTCGAGCCCCGTGACGACCGTCCAGCTCACCAGGGCCCCCACCATCAGCACCTCGCCGTGGGCGAAGTTGATGAGGTTGATGATCCCGTAGACCATGGTGTAGCCCAGCGCCACCAGGGCATACATGCTGCCCAGCACCAGGCCGTTGATCAGTTGTTGAATGAAGGTATCCACAAGCCCTGAGTCATGCAAAAAGCCCGCCATCTAGGCGGGCCGGACCGGAAACGGTGTGGATTATCGGTCAGAACAACGATGGCAGACGCAGGGAATCCACCGTCCAGCGGATCATCTTCTGCTTGAGGCCCGTGTAAGGCGGGAAGAACATCTTGGCCATCATGATGGGGCCCGACTTCAACACGGCACGCTCGTGCGAGAAAGCCTTGAAGCCGAACTCGCCGTGGGCGTTGCCAATGCCCGAGTTGTTCACGCCGCCAAACGGCAGGTTGCCGTGGGCATAGTGCAACACGCAGTGGTTGATGGCCACGCCGCCCGAGCTGGTACGCGCCAGGATCTGACGCATGCGGTCCTTGTTCTTGCTGAAGATGTAGAGCGCAAGCGGCTTGGCACCCGCATTGATCTCGCCGATCACGGCATTGATGTCGCGGTAGCTGATGACGGGCAGCACCGGGCCGAAGATCTCCTCGGACATGATGGACGCGCTGGCGGGCACCTGCTCGATCAGCGTGGGTGCGATGTAGCAAGTGGGGATGTCCACATCGCCACCGGCCAGCACCTTGGCGCCCTTGTCCTTGGCGTCTTGCAAGAGACCGGCGATGCGTTGGGTGTGGCGCTGGTTGATCACGCGCGTGAAGTCGGGGTTTTGGCGCTGCTCTTCGGGCGTGCGGCCGAAGCGCTCGGCGATCACCTCGCGGCATGCGGCCACGAAGCGATCCTTCACAGACTCGTGCACATACAGGTGGTCAGGTGCGACGCAGATCTGGCCGCAGTTGGTGAACTTGCCCCAAAGCAAGGTTTGCGCCGAGAGTTTCAGATCGGCCGACTCATCCACGATCACAGGCGACTTGCCGCCCAGCTCCAGCGTCACGCTGGTCAGGTGCTTGGCGGCCGCAGCCATCACCACCTTGCCCACGGCGGGCGAGCCGGTGAAGAAGATGTGGTCAAAGGGCAGGTCCAGCAGGGCCTGCGAGGTGGGCAGGCCGCCTTCGAAGAGGGCCACTTCATTGGTCGGGAACAGCGAGGCGATGACCTCGGCCATCACGGCGCTCACAGCCGGCGTCATCTCGGAGGGCTTGAGGATGACGGTGTTGCCGGCGGCCAGGGCCGACACCAGCGGGCCGAAGCACAGGTTGAGCGGGAAGTTCCACGGCGCGACGATCAGGCAGCGGCCGCGAGGCTGGTACTCGATCCAGGCTTGCGTGCCCAGGGTCGTCATGGTGGGCATGACGCGCTTGGGCGTCGACCACTTCTTGAGGCTGGCGATCGCGTGGCGGATCTCATCGAGCACCGGCATGAACTCGGTGCCCTCGACCTCGGACGCGGGCTTGCGGTAGTCCAGCTGGAAGGCTTTGTAGAAGTCTTCGCGGCGGGCCATCATGCCGTCGCGCAGCTTCTTGAGGCGCGCGATGCGCTCGGCCACGGTGGATTCGCGCCAGGCCGTGGACGTGGCCAGTTGCGACTCGAACACGCGCTGGATGTCAGCAGGGTTGGATTCGCCGGTGTGGGGGTCAACGAGGTGCATCTTGGCTTGGCTCATGTGCTGGTCTCCGGGTTGTCTTTGCTGCTGGCTTTGGAGCGGGTGGAACGGGACTTCGGCTTGGCTTGCGCAGCCAGCCCGGCTTCGATGAGACGGGCGGTGAGTTCATGCAGGCTCACGCCTTCCGAAGCTGCCTGTTCGCGCAGGCGGCTGGCCAGGTCGGCATGCAGCTTGACGGCAAAGGGCACCAGGCCAGCAGCCTGATCGATCTTGCGCTGTTCGCGCCGGTCTGGCAAGGCGGCAGACCCTGCTGCGAAACGGCCGGGAATCGCGGCCTGCTGCATCTGCCCGCGAATCTTCAGGCCCTTGCTTTTTTCCAGATCGGTTCTTTTCATGTGTTGGTGCGACGGTTCCCAGCAGAGACAATATGGCCTTCATGCGGCATTCATGGCGGGCGCCACCCAAGGCATCCGCCACGGGCTGCAAGGTATCTGAATACACGGCGGCCCACAATCCCACGATTGTGCACCGACTGTGCAAGCGTTCACGCCTGACCGGCTTACGCAACAACCCTGATCTCTGTCTCATGGCGCCACTTCAGCACATCACCTTCCCGCTACGCGGCGAATTCATCACCCTCGACAGCCTGCTCAAGGCCTGTTCGATCGCCAGCAGCGGGGGCATGGCCAAGACCATGATCGCCGATGGCCGCGTGCAGGTGGATGGCCAGGACGAGCTGCGCAAGACCGCCAAGGTCCGTGCGGGGCAGGTCGTGAGCGTCCAAGGCGCACGCATCAAGGTGGTCGCAGACGAGGCAGCGCCGTCCACATCCTGAAACAAAATCGGACAAACCCGCAAAACACGCAAACCTTGATCAGGCGCGTTTGAAACAGGGGCTTTCTGCGGCAGGATGTCTCCCTTCCCACAAGGAGACCTGCATGAGCAACATCTACGAGCAAGACCTGCCTCGCAACGACGCCAACTTCGCCACCTTCACGCCGCTGTCTTTCATCGAACGCACGGCGCTGGTCTACCCACAGCGCACCGCCATCATCCACGGCGACTTGCGCCAGACCTGGGCCCAGACCTACACGCGCTGTCGGCAACTGGCCAGCGCCCTCGCCCAACGCGGCATCGGCCTGGGCGACACGGTGGCGGTGATGCTGCCCAACACGCCACCCATGGTGGAGGCCCACTTTGGCATCCCCATGTCCGGCGCCGTGCTCAACACGCTCAACACCCGGCTCGATGCCGAAGCCCTGGCCTTCATGCTGGACCACGGCGAGGCCAAGGCCGTGATCGTGGACCCCGAATTCTCGGCCGTCATGGCCAAGGCCTTGAAGCTGCGCCAGCGCCAGCGCGACGTCCTCGTCATCGACACCGAAGATGCGCTCTACACAGGCCAGGCCGAGCGCATCGGCAGCTTGCGCTATGACGATTTCTTGGCCAGCGGCGACCCTGACTTTGCCTGGCAGATGCCTCTTGACGAATGGCAGGCCATCGCCCTGAACTACACCTCGGGCACCACGGGCAACCCCAAGGGCGTGGTCTACCACCACCGGGGCGCGGCCATGAACGCGGTGTCCAACATCCTCGAATGGGACATGCCCAAGCACGCCGTCTACCTGTGGACGCTGCCCATGTTCCACTGCAATGGCTGGTGCTTTCCGTGGACCGTGGCGGCGCGCGCCGGCGTGAATGTGTGCCTGCGCCGCGTGGACCCCAAAGCCATCTTCGACGCCATCCGCACACACAAGGTCAGCCACTACTGCGGTGCACCCATCGTGCATGGCGCCCTGGTGGCTGCGCCCGACGAACTCAAGCAAGGCATCACCCACCAGGTCAAGGCCATGGTGGCCGGCGCCGCACCACCTGCCGCCATGATCGAAGGCATGGAGAAACTGGGCTTTGCGCTCACCCATGTCTATGGCCTCACCGAGATCTACGGGCCTGCTGCCGTGTGCGTGCAGCACGAGAGCTGGAACGAGCTGGACATCGGCGAGCGCGCACGCTTGAACGCGCGACAAGGCGTCAACTACCACCTGCAGCGCAACATCACCGTGATGGACCCGGCCACCATGCAGCCCGTGCCGCGTGATGGCGAGACCATGGGCGAGATCATGTTTCGCGGCAACATCACGATGAAGGGTTACCTCAAGAACCCCAAGGCCACGCAGGATGCCTTCGCCGGCGGCTGGTTCCACACAGGCGACCTGGCCGTGATGTACCCCGATGGCTACGTCAAGATCAAGGACCGCAGCAAGGACATCATCATCTCGGGCGGCGAGAACATCTCGTCCATCGAAGTGGAAGACGTGCTGTATCGCCACCCTGCCGTGATGGCCGCGGCCGTGGTCGCCAAGCCCGACGAGAAGTGGGGAGAAACGCCCTGCGCCTTCATCGAACTGAAAGCGGGCGCGCAGGTCACAGCCGAGGACATCGTCGCCCACTGCCGCCAGCATCTGGCCGGCTTCAAGATCCCGCGTGCCGTGGTCTTCGGCGAGCTGCCCAAGACCTCGACCGGCAAGATCCAGAAGTTCGAGCTACGCAAGCGTGCGGGCTCGACCGAGGCCATCGACGTCTGAGGACAGGCGGCCCTGCTCAGGTGATGGCGTTCTTGACCAGCTTGATCAGGCTGGCCACCTTGCTCGCGGTCTGTGGCGACACGCCCTCAGGCGGCGCCATGCTCCGAGGGTCGGTCAAGAGCACCTCGGCCTGACCGTCGACACCAGGCCGCACGACCACCTTCCAGGGCAGCTCGGGGGTGGCCTGCCCTTCCGCTTGCAGCACCGGCGTTTGCCCGCCTTCATCGCCCAGCACCAGCACCTTGGCTTCATCGGTCTGGTCTGCGCCATGCGGCGGCCTGACGGCTGTGCGCAGCAGCACTGGCAGGCCATTGCGGCGCACCGAGCGCTCGATCTGCCGCACGGTCTCATCGACGTTGTAGCGGCTGGTCAGCGCGATGCTCGCACGTTGACCTTCGCGCTCTTCTTCCTGTTCGTCGCGTTGGGGCCAGCGACCTGCCCCCAACAGGATCAGGGCCATGCAGCCCGTCATCCAGTATCGAGTGATGCGCATAGACAGCTCCAAAACGTTGACACCGTGAGATCGGGGCAACGTTTTAAAGTTCAAGTCCGGTCAGGTTTCGCGATGTAAATCCGATTCGGCGCCTTCTGTCAAAACACCGACGATGGCACCAATATCCCTCCCCAGAACGGGTACTTTGTGCTTAACATTGCCGCTTCAATCTCGTGTCGTGCCGAGTTGTTGGAGCCTGTTGAATGCCCGCTGCCCCCCTCCCGCCAGATGAACATGCCCGGCTGGCGGCGCTTCGTGAACTGAATCTCCTGGATCAGGATGGCGGCCCCGAACTCCACCGCATCACCACATTGGCCGCCAGTGTGCTGGACGTGCCCATCTGCCTGGTCTCTCTGGTCGACGAAGAACGACTTTGGTTTGCCGCTCACCATGGAACGGATGGCAATCAGTGGCCGCGTGAGCTGAGTTTTTGCGGGCACGTGGTGGCCGGCAAACGCGTGATCCTCGCGCATGACCTGCGGCTCGACGAGCGCTTCTGTGATAGCGACCTTGTGATGCGCCGCCTACCCCCCTTGCGCTTCTATGCAGGTGTGCCCTTGTTGTTCGGAGATGGCCATGTGGTCGGCACGCTGTGCGTGATGGACCAGCGCCCCCGCCCCGACTTCGACGAGCGCAAGCTCCAGCAACTGCTGGGCTTCAGCGAGGTGGTGCACGATCAGATCCAGCTGCGCCAGGACCGTATCCAGGCCGAGCAGGCGCACACCCTGTTCTCGTCAGGCCCCGTCGGCACGGTGGTGTGGGACGCGCACATGCCGCCCAGGCCCAACTACCTGTCTAACAACCTGCAGGACATCATCGGCAAGCGCCTGGCCGATGAGCTGCGCGACGATTTGATCTTTGACGACATCGTCCACCCCGACGACCGAGAAAGCGTGCGCAGCAGCCTGAGCAGCCACCACCAGGGCCTGCTGCCCATGCTGGAGATCAGCTACCGGCTGCGCCCCTCTTCGCGCGGCACGCGCTGGGTTCACCAGGTCAACAAGGCCGACTACAACGAAACCGGCGAGCTGCAGCGCATCCGCAGCTACCTGTTCGACCTGACCCGGCACAAGCAGCTAGAAGCCTCCATCGAGGCCACCAAGGAGCGGCTCTACCTCGCGCTCGAATCAGCCCGCATCGGCACCTGGGACGTCAACAACCAGACCCAGGAACTGGTCGTCAACGCGCGGGCCGCCCACATGCTGGGCTACCGCGAAGACGAGGTGGAGCACAACAACCAGAGCTGGCTGGACCTCGTCCATCCGCATGACCGCGTCAACACCAACCGCGCCCTGACTCACTACAGCAACCCGAACCTGGACGTGGTGGCGCTGGAGTACCGCATCCGCCACAAGAAGGGCCACTACGTCTGGGTGCAAAGCTACGGCCGCGCGGTCGAGCGTGACGCAGACGGCCAGCCCCGCCGCATCGTGGGCACCCTGATCGATATCACCGAAAGCAAGTGCCAGGAGGCGCTGCGCAACCGTCAGCGCCAGTTGCTTGATCTGCTCAACCAGGCGCAGACCAGCTTTCTCCTCAACCGCAATGTGCAGGATGCCTGTGACGCGCTGTTCGAGCCCCTGCTGCGCATCAGCGAAAGCGCCTTTGGCTTCATCGGCATCGTGCAGTACAACGACAAGGGCCAGCCCTACCTGAACGTGCCCACGATCTCGGATCTGGACTGGCGCCAGGGCAAGGCACGCAGCGGCCACTACGATCGCCGCGCAGGCGGGCTGCAGTTCCACCAGCTCGACAACCTCTTTGGCCATGTCATCACGCACAATCAGATCGTGTTGACCAATGAGCCCGGCACACACCACGCCAGCCAGGGCACGCCGCCCGGCCACCCGGTGCTGCGCAACTTCCTGGGCATGCCCATCCGCTTCGACAACAAGGTGCTGGGCATGATCGCGCTGGGCAACCGCCCCGATGGTTTCGACGAGCAGATGGTGCAGTTGCTCGAACCGCTGGTCGTGACGCTGGGCACCCTGTTCCATGCCCGCGACCAGGAAACCGCCCGTGTGGCCGCCGAACAGGAGCTGCTGCGCCTGGCCACGCGCGATGCGCTCACCGGCCTGGCCAACCGCCGCTACTTCTTCGACGTCGCGGAGACCAGCCTCACGCAGACACGCCGCTATGGTTCGCCCATGACCGTTGCCCTGCTCGACCTGGACCACTTCAAGCACATCAACGACACGCACGGCCATGCCGCCGGCGACACTGTGCTCAACACCTTCGCCGACATCCTGCGCGCCTCACTGCGCGACACCGACACGCCTGCCCGCGTGGGCGGCGAAGAGTTCGCGGTGCTGCTGACCAACACGCCCTTGAGCGAAGCTTTGATCGCGCTGGAACGCATCCGTCACACGCTGGACGAGACCCCCATCCAGGTTGGCGAGCGCACCATCTATGCCACCGTGTCCATCGGCGCGGTGCAGTGGAACGCCAACCACCTTGACGTCGATGGCATGCTGGCCCATGCGGATGCGGCGCTGTACGCTGCCAAGCGTCACGGTCGCAACCGCGTGCAGCTCTACCATCCGGACTTGACGCAAACGGAGTCGGCCACCGCCACGCCGCTGAAGGCCGCGAACGACTCGGCCTGACACCCATGAACCTGTTCACGGCTCTGCGTGCAGCATGGCCTGCCACGCCAGACGACCCCGCCATCCTCACCGACACGGGCCTGGTCTACACCTGGCAGGATCTGGAGCGCGCCACGGCCATGCTGGCCAATCTGCTGGAGAGCCTGCATCTGCATGGTGTGGACGGCCGCCCGCCCGTGGTGGCCGCCCACGTGGACAAGTCGGTCGAGGCCCTGCTGCTCTACCTGGCTGCCCTGCATGCGGGCTGCGCCTTCCTGCCCCTGAACCCCGCATACCGCGCCGGTGAGCTGGCCTACTTCGTCGAAGACGCGCGCCCCTCCGTGCTGGTCTGCCGCCCGGCCGATCAGGAATGGGTGATCCCACTGGCGGCACAAGGCCAGGTCGAACACCTCTTCACCTTGGGTGATGAGCGCAACGGCAGCCTGCTGGCCCACGCCGCCCACCAGGATGACCAGCATCAGCACGCCGTCCGCCAGCCCGATGAGCTGGCCGCCATCCTCTACACCTCGGGCACGACCGGCCGCAGCAAGGGCGCCATGCTCAGCCACCGCAATCTGCTGAGCAATGCCCGCACCCTGCTGCGCCTGTGGGACTGGCGCCAGGACGACTGCCTGGTCCACGCCCTGCCCATCTTCCACATCCACGGGCTCTTCGTGGCCTGTCACTGCGCGCTGCTCTCTGGCACGCCCATGCGCTGGCTGGCCCGCTTCGATCCCACCAGCGTCTTGCAGGCCTTCCAGGACACGCAGGCCCCGCGTGCCAGCGTCTTCATGGGCGTGCCGACCATGTATGTGCGCCTCTTGCAGGACGAGACCCTGAACGCCAGCAGCACGCAGGGCATGCGCCTCTTCGTCAGCGGTTCGGCCCCGATGCTCACCGCCACGCACGAGGTCTTTGCACGGCGCACCGGCCAGACCATCCTGGAGCGCTATGGCATGAGCGAGACCGGCATGCTGTGCTCCAACCCTTGCCGCAGGAGCGAAGGCCCGCGCGTGATCGGCAGTGTCGGCAAGCCACTGCCGGGTGTGGGCGTGCGCATCGTCGATGACCATGGCAAGGCGCTCGCCACCGATGTCATCGGCCAGGTCGAGGTTCAAGGCCCCAATGTGTTTGGCGGCTACCTGGGCATGCCCGACAAGACCGCCGAGTCCTTCACGCCTGACGGCTGGTTCAAGACGGGCGACGTCGGCCTGATGGACCCGCAAGGCTATGTGCACCTGTCGGGCCGCGCCAAGGACCTCATCATCACGGGCGGCTTCAACGTCTACCCAGCCGAGATCGAAAGCCACATCGACAAGCTGCCGGGCGTGGCCGAGTCCGCCGTCGTGGGCGTGCCCCACCCGGACTTCGGCGAAGGCGTGATCGCCATCATCGTGGCCACACCGGGCCTGGTGCCCGATGAAGCCCACCTCATCGCCACGCTCAAGCAGGCCATCGCCGGCTTCAAGGTCCCCAAGCGCGTGTTCACCTTGGCCGACCTGCCACGCAATGCCATGGGCAAGGTGCAAAAGAACCTGCTGCGGCAGCAGTATCAGGACACCTTTCGCACGGTCTTGCCTTAAGCTGCCTATCCGTTCCCCACAGGTTCCCGACAACCCACCGACGCGAGGAGACAAGCATGGACATCCCATCCCTGAAGGACAAGGTCAGCCCCCAAGAATGGCAGTTGCGTGTGGACCTGGCTGCCGCCTACCGGCTCGTCGCCTTGTATGGCTGGAGCGACCTGGTCTTCACCCACATCTCGGCGCGCATTCCCGGCCCCGAGCACGCCTTCCTCATCAACCCCTACGGGATGATGTTCGACGAGATCACCGCGTCCAGCCTGGTCAAGGTCGACCAGCTCTGCAACAAGCTCAGCGACTCGCCCTTCTTCGTCAATCCGGCCGGCTTCACCATCCACAGCGCCGTGCACGAGGTGCGCGAAGACGCGGGCTGTGTGCTGCACACGCATACGCGTGCAGGTGTGGGTGTTTCGGCGCAGAAGAAGGGGGTGCTGCCCATCTCGCAGCAAAGCACCTTCGTGCTGTCTTCGCTGGCCTACCACGACTATGAAGGTGTGGCCTTCCGCGAAGAAGAGAAGCCCCGCTTGCAGGCCGACCTGGGCGACAAGAACTTCCTCATGCTGCGTAACCATGGCCTGCTGACCGTGGGCCGCACGATTGCCGACGCCTTCCTGAGCATGTACATCTTCGAGTCCACCTGCCAGATCCAGCTGGCCGCCCAGTCGGGTGGTGCCGAGCTGACCGAGGTGAACCCGCTGATCGTGCAAGGCGTGGCCGAGTCCATGAAGGTGCAGACCAGTGGCATGGGCGGCGCCTTCGTATGGCCGGCCCTGATTCGCAAACTCGACCGCGTTGACCGCAGCTACGCGACATGAACAAGCTCGGCATCGTCGGCGGCCTGGTGGCGGCTTCACTCGCCCTGGGCGCGCTGATCGTGGTGGGGCATGACCGCGTGAAGCCGGGCAGCGCCCCGGCCCAGCACACCAGCGCACAAGACAGCCCGCCCTGGCAGATCGAGGTTCTGCCCAATGGCCGCAGCCGCGTCATGGGCCTCACGCTGGCAGCGGCAGGATCCTCATCAGGCAGCACCCTGGCCGATGCGCAGCAACGCTGGGGTCAGGACATGCAAGTGGCCATCATCGCCGCGCCCGGTGAGGATGGCCTGCTCGAAGCCTTTGCGGACCCGGCCAGCGCCGGCTTCATCACCGGCAAGGTCGTGATCACGCTGCGCCTGGACACCGCCACGCTCAAGGGCATGCGCGAGCGCGCCATCAAGTCCGAATTCATGGAAAGCACGACGCGCAAGTACACGCTCTCGCCTGCTGACCTGCAGACCGCCCTGCATGCGCCCATTGCTTCGCTGAGCTTCATCCCCCAGGCCAATCTGGATGCCGACACGGTGCTCGCCCGCTTCGGCCAGCCCGCCCAGCGCCTGCGCAGCAACGGACACATCGAGCACTTCCTCTACCCCGCCAAAGGCCTGGACCTGGCCCTGGACTCCGAAGGCAAGGAGCTCTTGCAGTACGTGGCCCCGGCTGATTTCGAGCAGCTCAGGCAGCCTTTGCTCAAGCAGGCCACATTTACCGTGTCACAGCCGCAAACTGCGCGTTGAGCTGGTCGATCTCGCGGTCCTTGGCCACCCACAGCTCGTTGACCCACTCCTGGATCTGAGCGCGCGGCGCCGGCTCGCCCTGCTCATTGACCAGCAAGACCTTGGGGATGGGCACTTGGCGCACGGTCACCACCACCTCGTCGATCTTTCCTTTGAGCAGGTCCACGAAGGTAGGCACGCCATGCGGGTACACGATGGTCACGTCCACCAGGGCGTCGAACAGCTCACCCATGGTCTCCAGCGCCATGGCCACGCCGCCCGTCTTGGGCTTGAGCAGGTGCCTGTAGGGCGTCTTTTGCTGCCGGGCCTTGGAGGGCGTGTAGCGCGTGCCTTCCATGAAGCTGATCACCGAGGTGGGGATGACCTTGTACTTCTCGCAGGCCTTGCGTGCCGTCTCCAGATCCTTCTTGGCACTGGCGCCCCCCTTGCGCTGCATGAAGGGGAAGTCCAGCGCCCACCAGGCCAGGCCCATGATGGGCACGTACAGCAGCTCTTTCTTGAGGAAGAACTTCAGCAGCGGAATGCGGCGGTTGAACACCTTTTGCAGCACGAGGATGTCCACCCAGCTCTGGTGGTTGCTGCTGACCAGGTACCAGCCTTTGTAGTTGAAGTTCTCCATGCCCTGCACACGCCAGTGCGTGCGCCCCACAGCCGCCATCCACATGCAGTTGACCGCGATCCAGTTCTCGGCAATGCGGTTCATGAAGAAGTCCGCCACCACGCGCACCGGCCGAAAGGGCAACACCAGCTTCAAGATGGAAAACGGAATCAGCAGCGAGAAATGCACCACTGTATTGAGGACCAGAACGATCGAGGCGAAAGCCCACCGCAAGGCGGACAGGATCGAATCAAGCATGACAGGATGGAGGCGACGCGCGCCAGCGTGACTACAGGGCGGGATTATGTGCACAGATGTGCACCAATGATGCCGCATCTGGATTGGCCGATTTTCACATCCCTGGGCCCCTTTCCATCCTTTCCCGCATGGGTGGCCTGATCTGCATCATCAAACTGACACGAGGCCATGGCAGCGTGATTGCTTCCCTGATCTGACCTTGCCTTGCCATGAACGCCCCCACCTCCCCCACACCCATCGACGAAGACCTGCTGCGCCGTTTGCAGGATGACGTGATCGACAGCTACGACGAAGAGCTGGAAATGGAAGTGGACGACCGCCTGCTCTCCGGTGAGCGCGGTGGCCTGAGCGAAGAAGCGCGCGAGCAGCGGCGCCTGTACTTCCGCGAGCTGTTTCGCTTGCAAGGCGAGCTGGTCAAGCTGCAGGACTGGGTCGTGCAGGCGGGCGAGCGCGTGGTCGTGCTCTTCGAAGGCCGCGACGCCGCCGGCAAAGGCGGCGCCATCAAGCGCATCACGCAGCGGCTCAACCCGCGGGTGTGCCGCGTTGCCGCCTTGCCCGCACCCAACGACCGCGAGAAGACCCAGTGGTACTTCCAGCGCTATGTGGCCCACCTGCCCGCCGCTGGCGAGATCGTGCTGTTCGACCGCAGCTGGTACAACCGCGCCGGGGTCGAGCGCGTGATGGGCTTTTGCTCTGATGACGAGCTGGAGGAGTTCTTCCGCTCCGTCCCCGAGTTCGAGAAGATGCTGGTGCGCAGCGGCATCCGCCTGATCAAGTACTGGTTCTCGGTGTCGGACGACGAGCAGGAAGCGCGCTTCATTGCCCGCATCAAGGACCCGCTCAAGCAGTGGAAGCTCAGCCCCATGGACCTGGAAAGCCGCCGCCGCTGGGAGGACTACACCCGAGCCAAGGAAGTGATGCTGGAACGCACCCACATCCCCGAAGCCCCGTGGTGGGTCGTGCAGGCCGTGGACAAGAAGCGCTCACGCCTGAACTGCATGCACCACCTTTTGCAGCAGATGCCCTATCACGATATCCCTCACGAGCAAGTGCAACTGCCGCCCCGCGAGCGCCGCGAAGACTACTTCCGCCAGCCCGTGCCCCACAACATGATCGTGCCCGAGATCTACTGACCGTGCTTGGCGCCCGACGTGACATGGCGGCCCCAGTCCCAATGCCGATGAGCCTCGCGCGCCTGCCTGACCAGGCTTGACTGGGAGGCCAGCAGATCGCCCCGCGTGAGGATGCCCACCACACGGTCGGGCAGCGCCTTGTCGACGACCACGAGGCGCCCGACGTTCTCGGCCACCATGTGATCCGAGGCATCGCGCAGGGTGTCCGATAAAGTCACCGCGATGGGCTGGCGCGTGATCAGCAGGGCCAGTTGCGCTTCGGGCGGCACGGTGGGGTTGAAGACATCCCGACGCGTGACCACGCCGCACAGCCTGCCACCCGCATCGACAACGGGATAGCCCTGGTGCCCTGCATGCGGCGCCTGGCTGTTCATCCACTGCCGCAAGGCCCCCACCTGCTCGTGCACGGACAAGGTGAAAGCGGGCTGCGTGCAGGCCTGTGCCACGCTGGACTGGGCCAGTGGGTCCGCACCGTATTCGGCAGGCACCTGCACACCACGCCGCGCGATCTTCTCGGTCATGATGGTCGTGCGCATGACCAGGCAGGACACCGTGTAGGCGCCCATGCAGCCACACAGCAGCGGGGCCAGTGCACTGGCC
>Ga0194137_10000568_pt1 | contig 24018 bp, 24 predicted proteins | sample TARM_MetaG_T3_14_FD_134025 | JGI IMG/M metagenome (GOLD analysis project Ga0194137, IMG submission 134025) | Freshwater microbial communities from Pennsylvania, USA, analyzing microbe dynamics in response to fracking - TARM_MetaG_T3_14 (version 2) | ecosystem: Environmental > Aquatic >... | reverse complement strand
GAAATGTTAGAATCTAATATGGACAGTTGTGTGATGGAAGTATCGTCTCACTCATTAAGTCTTGGTAGAGTCGACAATTGTAATTTTAAAATAGGTATATTTACAAATTTAACTCGAGATCATTTGGATTTTCATGAAACTATGGAAAACTACAGAGAAGCAAAAAAACAGTTGTTTTATAAAACGTCTTTATGTAATATTATTAATGCGGATGATTCCCATGGGCAAAGGATTTTAAGTGATATTACTTCGCTGGAAGTACCAATTATTACCTATGGAGTTAATGGTGATTATGTTATAACAGCACGTAATATTGTGATGACAATAAAAGATGTTACATTTGACCTGGTAACACCTAAATATATTATTACAATAAATATTGGTATACCGGGGTTATTTACAGTGTATAATGCTCTAGCTGCATGTAGTGCTGCCTATGCACTGAATATAGATAAAGAAGTAATTAAGAAGGGTTTAACTAGCCTAAGTGGTGTTCCTGGTCGTTTTGAAGCTCTTAGGGAAATCCGTGACTTTACAGTTATAATCGATTATGCTCACACGCCAGACGCCTTAGAAAATGTATTGAATTCTGCAATTAAATTCAAAGAAAATAAGGTAATAACTGTGATTGGATGTGGTGGGGATAGGGATAAAACTAAACGGTCAATCATGGGAGAAATCTCAGGTAATCTAAGTGATGTAACAATAATAACCTCTGACAACCCAAGATCTGAAGATCCTAAATCAATTATAAATATGATTAAGGAAGGAATTGATAGAACTAATGGGGAATACTTTATTGTAGAGGATAGGCGAGAGGCGATTCGACTAGCACTGAATAAAGCTGAAGAAAAGGATATAGTATTAATAGTAGGTAAAGGACATGAGAAGGTACAAATTATTGGTGACAAAGTTTACCCGTTTGATGATAAAAAAATAGCCTTAGAGGTTGCGAGAGAGGAAGGGTTACTATGATAAAACAGGCAATAGAAACAATTGCAAAGGCCTGTGGAGGTAAGATAGTACAATATGGTACAGGAAAAGATATTAGTGGGGTATCAACCGACTCAAGAACAACAAAAGTTGACGATTTGTTTATTCCGTTAGTAGGTGATAATTTTGATGGGCATAGTTATATAAAAAATGCCATAGAAAAGGGTGCTATAGGTGTATTAATCGAAAAAAATAAGTTTAAGTTAGATGAGAACACAAATGATAAAGTTTTTTTTATAGAGGTGGATGATACTTTAGAAGCTCTTCAAAACTTAAGTAAATATTATAGAAATCTATTTTCTATACCGGTTATAGGGGTAACAGGAAGCACAGGAAAAACAACAACAAAAGATATGGTAAGCAATGTACTTTCCTTCAGATTTAATACATTGAAAAATATAGGTAATTTAAACAACCAAATTGGACTCCCGTTAACAATATTTAATCTAGATAAGTCTAATGAGATGTGCGTTTTAGAAATGGGTATGTCAGGATTTGGTGAAATATCAGAGTTGGCTAATATTGCTAGACCAAATATAGGAATAATAACAAATATAGGTCTCTCCCACATTGAACATTTGGGAAGTCAAGAAAATATATGTAAAGCGAAAATGGAAATCGGAACATATTTAGGAGAAAATGATTACTTACTTCTAAATGGTGATGATAAATTTTTAAGGATGACTAAGAATACTAGTTCTGTTTATAACAGAGTTTATATCGGTTTAACTGAAGATAACGATCTTTATGCTCAAAATATAGAGGATTTAAAGGGAAATGGCTACAGTTTTGATGTAAAAATAGCTGATGGACTTCATAGTTTTACTATAACTCAGCCTGGTATACATAATATACTCAATGCCTTATACGCAATTTGGATAGGTATTTACTATGGTATGTCTCCAACTGAAATAAACAATTCTTTTAGAGAATTTCAACCATCTAAAATGCGTCTGGAAATAATAAAGTTAAGAGAATTTACAGTGATTAATGATGCGTATAACGCTAGTCCAGATTCAATGACGGCAGCTTTAAAAGTGTTATCCAGTATTGACGGTAATAGAAAAATTGCAGTATTAGGTAATATGTTTGAGATGGGTGACCATTCAGAATTTGGTCATAGACTTGTTGGGGATTCGGTAGTAGCTAACAATGTAGATACATTAATAACCGTAGGTGATATGGCGAAATGGATTGCTGATGAGGCTATTGTTAAGGGTTTATCCCAGGAGAATATATTTAGCGTTTTAAGTAATAGAGAGGCTGTTAAAATAATTGAAGAAAAAGCCTCGGATGGTGATGTAATACTAGTTAAAGGTTCTAGAGGTATGAAAATGGATGAAATTGTAACGGATATACAAGAGAGGAGCTAGACAATGTTACATCAAAAACAAATAATATACACAATTGTTATCGGATTTATTATTACTCTAATATTAGGTCCGTTAATAATTCCTTTTTTGAAAAGACTAAAAGCAGGCCAAACTATTAGGGAAGAAGGGCCAGAAAGTCACAAAACGAAAAGCGGCACTCCTACTATAGGCGGAATTATAATTATTATTTCAATATTTATTACATCGTTGACTTCAGGATTAGTTGACAAAGATATGTGGGTAGCTTTAGCTGCTACCTTAGCTTTTGGCATTATAGGTTTTATTGATGACTTTATAAAAGTAGTAATGAAAAGAAATCTTGGTTTAAGAGCATACCAGAAATTAACCTTACAAGTTTCAGTTGCAATTCTATTAGCCTTATATCATATGTCACAAACACATGAAGCCTTAGGGACTAAAATTATTGTTCCTTTCGTTAATGGGAGTGTACAAATTGGAAATATAGTAATACCCGAATACTTAGACATAGGGATACTATATATACCATTTATTATTTTCGTTGTGGTTGCAACTGTCAATAGTGCAAATCTAACAGATGGTTTAGATGGCCTGGCTGCGGGAGTAACATTAATAGTAGCGGCTTTTTTTAGTTTAATGGCTATAGACCAAGGTAGTAATAGTCTAGCTATCTTCTCAAGTGCTATAGTTGGTGCTTGTTTAGGTTTTCTTCGGTTTAATAGTCATCCAGCAAAAGTGTTCATGGGGGATACGGGTTCATTAGCTTTAGGTGGTGCTATTGCTACAACCGCAGTCCTTATGAATGTGGCTTTGATTATACCGATTGTTGGAGGAATATTCTTCATAGAAACTTTATCTGTAATAATACAGGTCATATCTTTTAAAACTACTGGAAAAAGAGTTTTTAAAATGACTCCACTCCACCACCATTTTGAATTATCCGGGTGGAAGGAGACAAAAGTAGTGACAGTATTTTGGATAGTAACAGTAATTTTATGCCTAATAGGGGCATTGGCATTAAAATAGAAGGTGGGTGTCAAACATGGAGTTGCGAGATAAAAGGGTTTTAGTAATAGGTTTTGCAGTGACGGGAGTGCCTCTTGTAAAGGCTTTGAACACGTTAGGTGCAGATATAATCGTAAATGATTTAAGGTCTAGGGAAGAACTGAATGACAGCATTAAGCAATTAGAGGGAATTAAAGTAGATTATTACCTGGGAAAACACCCTAGTGATTTAAATGAATTAGGAAAAATTGATTTAGCCGTAATTTCTCCTGGAATACCTTTGTATATCCCGTTTGTTAAGGAGATTGAGAGGGAAGGAATCGAACTGATTGGTGAAATAGAGCTTGCTTACAGATTTCTCAAGGGTACTATTGTAGCTATTACCGGCACTAATGGTAAAACTACTACTACAGCCTTAACTGGAGAAATATTTAGAAATGCGAATAAGAGTACATATGTGGTTGGAAATATTGGCGTAGCCGCAATTTCGAAAGCCCTTGAGACAAAGGAAGATGACTATATAATTATGGAAATCAGTTCGTTTCAATTAGAGAGCTGCGTAAATTTTCATCCCCATATAGCTTCGGTACTAAATATAACGCCTGATCATTTAAATAGGCACGGCAATATGGAAAACTACGCGGATATTAAGTTTAGTATATTTAAAAATCAAAATCCTATGGACTTTAGCATAATTAACTATGATGACAAAATATGCTATAGAAAGAGTAAACTTCTAAATAATAAACTAGTATACTTCAGTCGGTTATCGCAACTTGAACAGGGTGTATTTGTAAAAGATGGGTTTATTGCTATTAAGGAACAGGATAAGGAAATAAAGGTTATTGATATTAAAGATATAAAAATACCAGGGGCACATAATGTTGAAAATGCTCTAGCAGCAACTGCAATGAGTTATTATAGTGGTATTGGAATTGATGTAATTAATAAAACTTTAAAAACCTTCAAAGGTGTAGAACATAGAATCCAGTATGTAGATACTATAAACGGTGTGAAATTCTATAATGATTCAAAGGCTACTAACATAAACTCTACTATAAAGGCAATAGAAGCGGTAAGTACTCCTATTATTCTCCTAGCAGGTGGTATGGATAAGGGGGATGATTTTGACTTACTTTTTGAGAGTTTTCAAGACAAAGTATCGAATATGTTTGTATATGGAGAAACTGGCCCTAAAATTATTGAGTGCGCAAAACGCTATGGTTTTACATCAATAACTTTAGTAAAGAGCCTAGAAGAAGCTGTTACAAATGCAAATAAAATATCAACAGAAGGGGATTCTATACTATTATCACCGGCTTGTGCTAGTTGGGATATGTATAAGAACTTCGAAGAAAGAGGTAAAGAATTTATCAGCCTTGTTGCAAATCTAAGGGGGTAAAGGTTTTGAAGGAAAAGAATTCGTTTGATATTACTATAATTGTAGCAGTAGCATTACTCGTAGTATCGGGTATTATAATGGTTTTTAGTTCAAGCTACTCATATTCACTAGTCACTAAAGGAGATGCATTTTTCTTTTTGAAGAGGTTATTAGTTTGGGCTACTGTTGGTAGTTTTGCAATGTGGTTTTTTGCTAGGATTAAGTACTGGACACTACAAAGATATGCAAATATCATATTATTAGGAACGTTTGTACTCCTAGTTTTAGTGTTAACTCCCCTAGGTATTAGTATTAATGGGGCATCGAGATGGCTTGGGGTTGGGTCCCTTACGATAATGCCCTCGGAGTTTGCAAAATTTGCTGCAATAATCTTTGTTCCGGCTAGTATTGTAAGAAAAAAAGAAAAGATGCAAACATTTACCTATGGACTTCTACCGTATTTGGTTTTGTGCGGTATTATGTTCGGTTTGATCTATTCTCAACCGGATTTTAGTACCGCTTTCGTAGTATGCGTAGTAATCATTTCTATGGTTTTTATAGGGGGGATAAAACTCTCACATTTCCTCGGCTTAGTTGGCGCAGCATCTGCAGGCTTAGCAACAATGATTGCTTATATATTTATTTCAGGCAAAGGATATAAGGCGAGAAGGATTACTGCCTTTTTAGACCCGTGGTCTGATCCATCTGACAGTGGTTTTCAGGCTGTACAGTCACTGCTGGCTATAGGGTCCGGTGGGTTGTTCGGTAAAGGTTTGGGGAAAAGCATACAAAAACATTTCTATTTGCCAGAACCACAGAATGATTTTATATTTGCAATTATTAGTGAGGAACTGGGGTTTATTGGTGGGGTTTTTATAATTCTATTATTTATGGTTTTAATATGGAGAGGTATACGGGTTGCAATTAATGCCTCAGATTTATTAGGATGTCTGATGGCAACGGGAATAATATGTATGATAACAGTACAAGTAATGATAAATATAGCCGTGGCTACTTCGTCGATGCCTGTTACTGGTATGCCACTTCCATTTATTAGCTATGGGGGGAACTCACTAGTTATATTTATGGCCTGTATGGGTATTTTACTTAACATCTCTAGGCATTCAAAACTTGATAGGAGTTGAAATAAATGAAAGTAATTATAAGTGGAGGGGGAACCGGCGGACATATATACCCTGCTATTGCAATTGCGGATAAAATCAAGAAAGAAAACCCTGGAGCAGAAATACTATTCATTGGTACAGAGAAGGGTTTAGAGTTTGACGTAGTACCTAAGGCTGGATATAAACTTGAAACTATAACAGTTAGCTATTTAAAAAGAAAAATATCTTTTCATAATGTTAAAAGTGCGGCTATGTTGATGAAGGGCTTACTTGAAGCCAGAACTATTATAAAGAGATTTAAACCAGATATTGTTATAGGTACCGGGGGATTTGTTTGCGGACCGGTCTTATTTATCGCAAGTAGACTAGGAATTAAGACGATGATACATGAACAGAATGTGTATCCTGGTTTGACTAATAAGATACTGGGTAAGTATGTCGATAGGATTGCCATAAGCTTTGATGAAGCGCAGAAATATTTTAAGGAAAAGGATAAGATTTTTGTTTCAGGAAATCCAATACGTGAAGAGTTTACCAAGGTCGAATTACAACAGGCTGTGTCAAAATATAAACCTCATAAAAGTGTTCCTTTAGTATTAATTGTTGGTGGAAGTGGAGGATCTTTATCTATAAACAATGCGGCTACGGATATGATTTTAAATAATAAAAGAGACTTTCAAATTCTATTAGTCACCGGTAAGGGGCATTATCACAGAGTAATGGAAAATATATCACAAAATGAAACTGACTTAGTGAGGATAGAACCATATTTGGATGATATGCCTTTAGCTCTAAAGGCTTGCGATATAATAGTTTGTAGTGCAGGGGCAATTTCAATTTCTGAAATCACTGCCTTGGGAAAACCGTCAATATTAGTACCGAAAGCATATACTGCTGAAAATCATCAGGAGTATAATGCTAAGGCCTTAGAATCTATAGGTGCTTCCATAACTATTAAAGAGAAGGACCTTAACGCTGAAGTTCTAAGTAATACAATTAAGGATATTATGAGGGATAGTAACAAGTTAAAAGAGATGGAAATTAAGAGTAGAAAAGCAGCGAAGATTAACGCTCTACAAATAATCTACTCAGAAATAATAAGGTTAATAAAGTGAGAAAACTAAAATAGGAACACCTCCTGAACTTTTGCATAGTATATTTATATATCTTTGTTATACATAGTGCAGAAACAATAATTTAACAATTATTTATTATATAGTTATAACATAATTGATATAGTTCTGGAGGTGACTAATAAGTGGGAAAACTTTTAGTTAGTGGTGGAAACGTGTTAGCAGGGGAAGTAGACATCGGTGGAGCAAAAAACTCGGTTTTACCTATTTTAGCCGCAACTGTTTTAAATAGTGGAATCAACACAATCCATAATATACCAAATATATCTGATGTATCAATAATGATCAAGATATTGGTTGCGGTCGGTTGCAGTGTTAAGAAGGAAGGCAGTACGGTAATTGTAGATTCATCAGGATTAAATAATTTTGAAATACCAGAGCATCTGGTAAGAGAGATGAGGTCTTCTATTGTTTTCTTAGGCTCAATGCTTGCCAGGTGTGGTGAAGTCAGAATCAGTTACCCTGGCGGATGTGAATTGGGGCCTAGGCCTATCGATTTACATTTAAAATCCCTTAAGGAAATGGGTGCGTCAATTAAAGAGGAACATGGCTTCTTAATTTGTGATGCTAAGGCTTTAAAGGGCACAGAAATTCAATTAGATTTTCCGAGTGTTGGGGCAACAGAAAACATAATGCTAGCAGCGGTATTTGCAGAGGGTGTAACTACTATTAGGAATGCAGCTAGGGAACCTGAGATAAAAGATTTACAAAATTTTATCAATAGAGTCGGGGGTAAGGTCACTGGCGCAGGCAGTGCAACCATTAGAATTGAAGGAGTTAAGAAGCTAAAGGATGTTGAACATCAAATTATACCAGATAGAATAGTTGCTGGGACATTTTTAGCTGCGACTGCAATTACCAAAGGTGAGATAACTATAAATAATGTTATTCCTGAGCACCTACAGTCTATTCTGTTTAAACTCAAAGAGGCTGGGTGTAGCTTAACCATATACAAAAATAGCGTTAAGCTAATTGCACCACAAAAAATAAAGGCTATAGAGTCAATTAAAACAATGCCTTACCCGGGTTATCCTACGGATATGCAATCCCAAATTATGTCATTAATGGCGGTAAGTGATGGAATTACTATATTTACTGAAAATATATTTGAAAACCGTTATAAACATGCATATGAATTAACTAGAATGGGAGCAAATATAAAAATTGACGGTAGAGTTGCAATTATAAAAGGTGTAGATAAACTAAGTGGAGCAACTGTTGCAGCCAATGATCTACGTGGAGGTGCGGCTTTGATAATTGCTGGCTTGGCAGCAGAGGGTACTACTATTATAGAAAATACCCATCATATAGATAGGGGTTATGACAACATAGATGGACTATTAGTAAAATTAGGTGCTGATATTAAGAAACAATAACTTTTTTTACAGTTAACAATACTATATAATATATATATTAAAAGCAGCTGAAAAGCTGCCCTTAATATTAATAATTAAGTACAAGCTAATATTCTAAAGGTAGGGGTTCTGATGACACAGAAGATTAAAGAGAAAAGAAATAGAATAATGAAAACCCGTAGAATAATTACTTTTACGCTATTAATTATAGTATTTTTTTTATTTGCTATTTATAACGTTTTAAAATCTGATTTTTTTAATTTGAAAACTATTGATATCATTGGGAATAATCACGTGATACAAGAAGAAATAGTAGAGATTTCCGGACTTATTTATAACAGGAACATATTCCAATTTAACTTAGAAGAAATAAAAACTAATGTAGAGAAGCATTCCTATATCGAGGACGCGGAAATTAAAATAAAGCTTCCTAACAGACTTTTAATTACTATTAATGAGAGGGAAAAGTATGCTATAATACCTTATATGGGTATATATGTATATATTGACTCTAATCTAAATGTGCTCGAGGTTAGTGAGGAGTACCTATATGATAATTTAATTTTAGTTACTGGCACGAAAATTGATAGTATCTCAGTTGGGGAAAAGCTACAGGCTTCAGATTATAGCCAGTTGGAATATATATTAAGTATTATTGAGGCATCAAGATATGCTTCGATTAACCACATGATGTCTGAAATTAATGTTAATGAAGATGAATCAGTATCCATTATAACTGTTAATGGAATCGAGGTTTTATTAAATATAGACAGTGACCCGGCATATATGACGGTTGCTCTAAAAGAAGTTTTGGCAAGGTTTACTGACGATGATAGAAATCTTATTTTAGATATGAGATTTGAGGGTGGTTTCTCCGTAAGGGAGAAAACAAATTAGGAGGAAGTTATATGAAGTACTTTAATGGAAAATATGCAATTGCTATACTATGTGCTGTTTTAGGCTTAGTAATATCTATGCAATTTAAATCTGTTCAAAATACCCCGGGTGGAGGGACTATTTCTACACAAAAAGCCCATCAGTTGGCAATTGAACTTAATAATCTTAAGGGTGAAAAAGAAAATCTTAATGAGGAATTGACAAATTTAGAGAGAAGACTTAAAGAGTATGAGTTGTCTGAGTCAGATGAAAATATAATTATTAAAAATCTTAAAAATGACCTGGAGAGATATCAATTATATACGGGATTAAAACCAGCCATAGGCCCTGGAATTGTAATTACTGTTGAAGATCCTATAAATGAAGATGGAACTGAGTCAGATATCAGCATGATTATGTATAATTACGATATTATTCTATCCCTTATTAATAAATTAAATGCATCAGGTGCAGAAGCAATTTCCATTAATGACCAAAGGTATATTGCAACTACGGAGATTTACTCCACATCCAACACAATATTTATAAATCAAGTTCCTACTAACCCACCAATTGTTATTAAGGCAATTGGAAACACTGACACACTAGAGGCTGCTCTAAATATGCGTTATGGAATTGTATGGGAGATGAGACAATATTATGGGCTACAAGTAGATGTGAAGAGGGAAGAAATAGTAGATATTCCAAGGTATAATAAGGTTATTGAATATAAGTATGCAAAGCCTATAGAGGTAAACTAGCTATGAAAATTAGGAGGACATGCTTATGAAACCAATAAAAAGAAATATAACGATTATATCTATATTTTTGCTACTGGGCTTTCTTATTGTAGTACAGTTGAGGACTGTAAAAGAGGACTATGGTCATGTTACATTAAAGACTATTACGGATTTGCAAAAATCTGTTGCAGCAGAGAGACAAGAGATAACAGATATTTTACAATTAATTAAGCAGAGTGAAGAGCGACTATACAATTACGAAAATGCCTTAGAGGTGGAAGGAAGTATAAAGGATGTAGTGGAAAATGAACTAAATGGGGTTAAGATGGTTTTAGGGATGACAGATTTAGAGGGACCAGGTATTATTCTAAGGCTGAGCGACAGCGAGAGGGATCTAGAAGTAGGCGAAGACCCAAATGATATAATTGTCCATGATTCTGATGTGCTTACTATTTTAAATGACTTAAAAATTGCAGGGGCAGAAGTAATGTCTATAAATGGACAAAGAATATTAAATACTTCGGAAATTAAGTGTGCGGGTCCAACAATAACAATAAATAATTATACCTACGCACAACCTTTCATAATAAAAGCTATAGGTGACCCTGTTACCCTAGATGCGGCCATAAAGGCTCCTGATGCATACGCTCGTAATTTAAAAGAATTCTATGGTCTAGTTGTAGAATCCGAAACAAGTGAAAAAGTGAGAATACCAAGATATGTAGGGGATGTAAATATGAGTTATGCAACATCAAAGGAGGGATTATAACATGATTATGGCAATTATTGGTTTAGTTGCTGGGATTCTTTTGGGTTTATACTTACCTATTACGTATCCTGCAGCCTATTCGTTATATATATCAGTTGCAATACTTGCATCATTAGATTCTGTGTTTGGAGCTTTACTTGCTAATCTTGAGGATAAGTTCGATGCCGAGATATTTATTTCTGGTTTTTTTGGAAATGCCATTTTAGCAGGTTTTCTAGCCTATATAGGAGATAAATTAGGTGTTCCACTATATTACGCTGCAATTTTTGCTTTTGGGGTGAGATTATTTAATAACTTTGCAATTATACGTAGACATTTAATTACACATAGAAGAGGTCGAAAAATATAATTGGAAAATATTTTTATATATTATTTATAAAAAATTAGAGGAAAATTGTCTTTTTTGTTGAATTAGTTTATATTCTAGTTTTTATTAAAAGTTATTTACTTGAATAAGATAGCCATATAGTTTTCACATATGAGGGGGTTTACGCTGTGTTAGAATTTGATCTAAATATGGAACAAGTTGCTCAAATTAAAGTTATAGGAGTTGGCGGTGGAGGTAATAATGCAGTGAATCGGATGATAGAATCCGGTTTAAAAGGTGTAGAGTTTATCGCCGTGAATACAGATAAACAGGCTCTGTTTACATCTAAAGCTGAGCATAAGTTACAAATAGGTGATAAATTAACTAAGGGACTAGGAGCTGGTGCAAATCCTGAAGTTGGTAAAAAAGCTGCAGAAGAAAGTCGTGAGGATATTCTTAAACTGTTACAAGGTTCTGATATGGTTTTTGTCACAGCAGGAATGGGTGGAGGAACTGGTACTGGAGCTGCTCCAGTTGTCGCAGAAATAGCTAAAGAATTAGGGATATTAACGGTTGGAGTTGTAACTAAGCCTTTTATGTTTGAAGGTAAAAGAAGGATGCAAAATGCTGAGTTAGGAATTCAGGAACTTAAAAGCAAAGTTGATACTTTAGTTACAATACCTAATGATAGATTACTGCAAGTAGTGGAGAAAAAGACCTCTATGCTAGAGGCATTTAAAATAGCAGATGATGTATTAAAACAAGGTGTTCAAGGTATATCTGACTTGATTGCTGTTCCAGGCCTTGTAAATCTCGATTTTGCTGACGTAAAGACTATTATGTTAGAGCAAGGTTTAGCTCATATGGGTATAGGTAGAGCTAGTGGAGAAAACCGTGCTGTTGATGCTGCAAAACAAGCAATACATAGTCCATTACTTGAAACTTCAATAGAAGGTGCTAAGGGAGTTTTATTAAATATTACCGGTGGAGTTAACTTGAGTCTATTTGAAGTAAATGAGGCGGCAGAGTTAGTTACTCAGGCAGCTGATCAAGATGCTAATATAATTTTCGGTGCGGTAATAAATGAAGATTTAAAAGATGAGATTATAATTACTGTTATAGCTACTGGTTTTGAAAACGAAGGAATTAAGTTTAAAAGCGATGCTAGTAAGGTACAGATCCTAAAAGCAAGTCAGGAAGCAGCTACTGCAAGTGAACCTGTTAAGCAAGAAGAAGAAGACAAGAATAGTTATTTAGATATACCAGAGTTTTTAAGAAGAAGAAGAAAATAGTATGTTTTTTAAAAAAATTCAATTAGACACTATAAATAGCGACCTTAGTCGCTTTTTATAATGTTTAAGAACTTTTATAAAATATACGTATAGTTTTAATTAAACATAAATGGTTATACTAATTATAGTTGACAGAAGTTAACTACTTGATATAATTAAAAATAGTGTTACTAAAATTAGGAAAAATAAAGGTGATTAAATGTTTATAGACAAAGCAAGTATACAATTGAAGGCTGGTAAGGGCGGAAATGGCGCTGTAGCTTTTAGAAGAGAAATATATGTTCCTGCTGGAGGACCATCCGGCGGTGACGGTGGTAGAGGTGGAGATATTGTTTTTGTAGTCGATGAGGGAATGAGAACTCTAATGGACTTCAGATATAAGAGACATTATCAAGCCCCAAATGGAGATGATGGTAAAAGTAAAAACATGTTCGGAAGTGATGGGGAGGACCTGATATTAAAGGTTCCACCAGGCACAATTATTAAGGATGAAAAAACGGGACGCATAATCGCGGATTTAACTGGAGATGTGACAACGAAGGTAATAGCCCGTGGTGGAAAGGGTGGTAGAGGTAATACAAATTTTAAGACTTCCACAAGACAAGCTCCAAAATTTGCAACTGCAGGAGAAGTAGGGGATGAATTAACAGTTACCCTAGAATTAAAATTAATTGCAGATGTCGGGTTAGTAGGCTTTCCTAATGTAGGTAAATCTACAATCCTTTCTATAGTAACTAGTGCAAAACCTAAGGTAGCAGACTACCACTTCACTACATTGACTCCGAATTTAGGGGTTGTTTCTACTAAGTTTGGTGATAGTTTCGTATTAGCGGATATACCTGGATTAATTGAAGGAGCCCATACGGGTGTTGGTTTAGGACATGAGTTTTTAAGACATGTGGAAAGAACAAAGGTTCTCATCCATGTTGTTGATGTTGCAGGGCTAGAGGGCAGGGACCCTATTGAGGATTTTGAAAAGATAAATAGCGAGTTAAAGCTTTATAGTGAGAAACTTACTACTAAACCTCAAATAGTTGCTGCTAATAAAATCGACATCCCGGGTTCAGAAGAGAATTATGAAGTACTACGAGATTATATGAAAAGTAAAGGTATAGAAGTATTCCCTATTTCAGCCGCAACAAACAGGGGAATGGATGAACTTTTTGCTAAAGTATCTACTAAGCTTAAGGAAGTTGAGGCATTTGAAAGAGAGAACCCACCTGTTGTAGATGAAGAGAAAGTATATACATTACAAAAAGAAGACAGATATCAATTTACAGTAGTTAAAGAAAATGATACATTTATTATAAAGGGAAAATTCCTTCAAAAATTAATAGATTCTGTAAACTTTGATGACATGGAATCTCTTAGCTATTTTCAAAAAACCTTACGCTTACGTGGGGTTATTGATAAGCTAAAAGAGATGGGTGTTTCTGATGGGGATACGGTAAAAATCTATGATGTTGAGTTTGATTATTACGATTAAGGATATGGGGGTTCATTAATTTTATGAATTGTGCTGTTAATTGTGAAAATTGCAAGGAAAACTTGAAGAGTTATTATTGTGTTTCAAAAAATGACTTTGTGATTAATGCAAATATCTCTACTTCGGAAAAAATTCGTAGTGGTTGGAAAAAAGGCATAAAAGAGTATGAAATTCATAGAAGAAGATCAAGAAAAGAAGTTGAAATCTAAATTATAAGGAGTACAGAAAATGTTATCAGGTAAGCAAAGAAGTTATTTAAAAGGTATTGCCCACAGTGTAAAACCTATTACACAAATAGGAAAAAATGGAATAACAGATAGTGTGGTTGAGGAACTAGACTTAGCCCTTGAGGCAAGGGAGTTAATAAAAGTGAGCCTATTGGAAACTAGCATGCTCACTGCCCAAGAAGCTGCAGAAGAGACTTCTAAATTATTAAATGCAGAGTTTGTTCAAGCAATTGGGAGCAAATTTGTTATATATAGAAAATCTACTAAAAACCCTAAAATACAGTTACCTAAAAGCTAGTGCTATTGCATTAGCTTTTTTATGGAATACATAAAACTATTTGACCAGAAGTAAAATTATTAATATACTTAACTATATCATTTATAAAGGAGTCGATAAAATGAGTAATTTACCTGAGCTAAAAATAGGTGATTTGGTTGCAAAACTTCCTATAATACAAGGTGGAATGGGAATAGGTGTTTCCCTATCTAATTTAGCTGCAGCAGTAGCTAATGAAGGTGGAATAGGAATTATATCGGGAGTTCAAAATGGATTCATGGAGGATGACTTTGAAACTAATACTTTAGCAGCTAATATAAGGGGATTAAAAAATCAAATAAGAAAAGCTAGAGAATTAAGTCCTAAGGGTATATTAGGTGTAAATATAATGGTCGCTATAAATAATTATAAGGAAATAGTAAAGGCAGCAGTTGAGGAAAAAATAGATATTATTATCTCAGGGGCAGGACTACCTTCTGAACTTCCTGATTTAATAAAGGATACAAAGACAAAAATAGCTCCCATCGTTTCATCGGGCAAGGCCGCTGCCCTTATTTGCAAAATGTGGGATAGAAAGTATAACTATATTCCAGATTTTATAGTAGTAGAGGGCCCAGAGGCAGGGGGACATTTAGGATTTAGCCTAGAGCAGCTTAATGAGAAGAAATCAGAAACTGAACTTGTGAGTCTTGTAGTTGACGTTATCGACTCCGTTAAGATGTATGAAAAAAAATATGATAAGAGAATTCCCGTGATTGCTGCCGGGGGTGTATATTCAGGAGCAGATATTGCAAAATACATAAAGGTTGGAGCAGCTGGGGTTCAAATGGCGACTCGGTTTGTAGCTACAGAAGAGTGCGATGCACATATAAATTACAAAATGGCTTACGTAAATTCAAAGGAAGAGGATATTCGCCTAGTTAAGAGTCCAGCAGGATTACCAGGGAGAGGGATTTTTAATAAATTCGCTCAAACATTACAAGAACAAGAAAGTATTGCTATTAATAGGTGTTTAGGTTGCCTAAAAACTTGTAATCCAGCTGATACTCCATATTGTATAACTGATGCATTAATTGAGGCAGTTAAGGGCAATATTGATGCAGGGCTAGTTTTTGTTGGTAGCAATGCCCACAAGGTTGATAAAATTGTATCAGTAAAAAGTTTAATGAATGAATTAGTTGAAGAGGCAGAGTTAGCTTTAAAGCCTTAAGTTTATATTAACTATAATTGAGGTGTTGAGTTGATAATTATGAAGAAAAAGTACGGTATAATGGGAGGAACATTTGACCCAATTCACATGGGTCACTTGTTCATTGCCCAATCCGCCATGACGGAACTAAATCTAGATAAGGTAATTTTTGTGCCAACGGGGATATCACCCCATAAAATAGAAAAAGATATTAGTAGTCCTATAGATAGATATATTATGACTGCAATGGCCATAAATAGTAATGAAAGTTTCCATGTATCTCCTATAGAGATAAATAAAAATAGTCCAAGCTATACTATTGAAACAGTAAAGGATTTACTATCGATTGAAAAAAATGTAGATTTCTATTTTATAACTGGAGCTGACTCTTTTATAAGTTTAGAAACGTGGAAGGATTTTGAGGATTTATTCAAAATAATTACCTTTGTCGTCGTTACTAGGCCAGGAAGTTCAAATGAGGAGCTGGATCAAAAAATAATATTTTTCATGGAAAAATATGGGGCGAAAGTAGAAAAAGTAGTCGTACCTTCATTAGAAATATCCTCAACAGACATTAGAAATAGGGTAAGCAACGGAAAAACAATAAGATATTTAGTACATGATGATGTAGAAAAGTATATTAATAAAAATCGTTTATATCTACATAATAATATAGACTAGATAAGAGTATTTTATGGAGGATTATATGTTAAATCAGTTAATAAATGAAATAAAAATGGACTTAATTAATGTAGTATCCAACAAGAGATATGTACACACTATGGGTGTGGTAGAGTGTTCAAGGGAATTAGCCCTTAAATATAATGAGAACATTGATCATGCTACAATTTCAGCCTTACTTCATGATTACGCCAAGGATTTTAATAAAAATGACTTGATGCAATATATTGACAATGAAAATATTAGCCTTGATGAGGTTTTAATTAATGCGAAGGAACTTTTACACGGTAAGGTTGCTTCTATAATTGCGAGAAATAAATATAATATAAATGATGAAAATATATTAAACGCAATTGAATATCACACAACTGGCAGACAAAACATGAGTAGATTAGAAAAAATAATTTATCTTGCTGATTTTATAGAACCGGGTAGAGATTACAAGGGTGTAGAAGGTTTAAGGGTTATTTCAAAGGAAAGTTTAGATAGAGCTGTATTAAAGGCTCTGGATAATACTATTAAGTATGTTATTTGGCTAGAAAAGCCGTTACATCCAAACACTGTAAATGCCAGGAATCAATTACTAATTGAATTAGAAATAAACTAACTAATTATAGAGGATATATAAGAAAATTCTCTAAATTAGACATATATCTCGTAAAAAAAAATATATTTTAACGATACAGTATGGACCAAATTTGAAAAATATATTAGGAGGCAGTTATGGGAAATAGTTTAATTCTAGTGCTGTTTGTATTAGGGTTACTGATGATTATCAAAGGTGGGGATATGTTTGTAGATGCAGCTATCTGGCTTGCTAAGGTTACTGGCGTCCCTAATGTATTCATTGGATCAACTATTGTTAGTGTTGCAACAACACTACCAGAGTTGTTTGTTTCATCTATTGCAACATATCAGGAACACTACGATGTAGCATTAGGGAACGTTGTTGGTTCAGTTGTGTGTAATATAGGGCTAATATTAGGTTTAACTGCATTAATAGCACCGATTGATGTTAGGGGAGCGAACTTTAAAAAAAGAGGCCTATTTATGATTGTTAGTGCCTTTGTATTAATTTATCTACTAAGGGATACTATAATCACCTCTGGAGAAGGTCTAATCCTGTTGGTCGCTTTCATTGGGTACATAGTCTTTAGTGTATCCGAATTTAAGAAAAGTGGGAAAAAACAAGTTAATCAAGGAATTGAAAACAACCCTAGCTTGTTTATTATTACTAACAACATGGCTAAATTTAGTTTAGGAGCAATACTAATAACTTTAGGAGCAAAATTACTAGTAGACAATGGCGTAGCTTTAGCAGAAATAGCTGGTGTCCCTGAACAAATTGTTAGTTTAACTTTAATTGCATTGGGAACATCCCTGCCGGAATTAACAACAGCCATAACTTCTATTGTCAAAAAAGAGGCAGGTATTTCAATTGGAAATATTCTCGGTGCGAATATTTTAAATATGCTTATGGTGGTTGGAGTGTCAGCTCAAATTGCTAAGAAAGGAATAATTGTAAGTTATCAAAATATAATGCTAGGTTCAAATATATTCAATATCCCTCAAACCTTATATTTTGACTTACCAGTTGCAGTACTACTAATGCTTATTTTAGTAGTTGGAGGTATATTATTTAAAAAAATTAATAGACTAGTAGGCTTTAGTATGTTAACAATATATATTGTATATTTAAGTACTCTAGCAAAACTATTTCTATAAACTTAAGGAGGCATTATTCAATGCAACAAAATACAGAAGAATTAGCATATAGTATCGTAAAGATTATTGATGACAAACTAGGTAATAATATAGTAATGTTAGACATTAGTAAAGTATCTTCAATAGGTGACTATTTTATTATAGCTAGTGCACCATCTGATAGACAGACAAAGGCTATAGCTGATGAGATTAAAATGCAACTATCCGATTTAGATGTACATCCAATCCATAAGGAAGGATATAATGTCGGTACATGGGTATTACTTGATTACGGAGATATAGTTGTTCATTTATTCCATGAAAGAGATCGCGAGTTCTATAACATTGAAGGTATCTGGAAGGATGCTAACTCAATAAATATTGACAAGATTATAGAAAATAATATATAATTTTAGAAATAAACAGAATATTATATAAATAGTTAAGGAGTAGTAAACAGAGAGCTTTTGTAGAGAGTCAGTGGTTGGTGTAAACTGATAAAGAGATGTGTTGAACTTACCTTAAGAACAACTATTATAGGTTGGTTGCTTTATAAACTAAGAAAGAGGACTTTCTGTCAATTAGGGTGGTACCGCGGATTTTTCCGTCCCTATATGATTAGAAGGTTTTTTTATTTTTATATAAATACTAAGGAGGCAGTTATGGAGAAGATATATGACTCAAAAAAAGTAGAAATAAAATGGCAGGACCATTGGGAGCAAAATAACTTATTTGCAACTATCGAAGAGGATAAACCTAAGTATTATGTACTAGAAATGTTTCCTTATCCATCAGGTAAAATACATATGGGACATGTAAGAAACTACTCTATTGGTGATGTAATAGCTAGGTACAAAAAAATGAAAGGTTTTAACGTATTACATCCAATGGGCTGGGATGCTTTTGGTCTTCCTGCGGAAAACGCCGCTATTAAGCATGGAATTCATCCTGACATTTGGACAAAGCAAAATATCCAAGATATGAAAGATCAACTTAGCTTACTAGGGCTAAGCTATGACTGGAATAGAGAACTTGCTACTTGTAATACAGACTATTATAAATGGACTCAGTGGTTATTTTTACAGTTCTATAAACATGGTTTAGTTTATAAAAAGGAGTCTAGGGTTAATTGGTGTCCATCATGTGAAACAGTACTTGCTAATGAGCAAGTTGTTAGTGGTAAGTGTGAACGTTGTGATAATACTGTAAATAAAAAGCTTCTAAGCCAATGGTATTTTAAGATAACTGATTATGCGGATAAATTACTAGAAGACATAGATCAACTTAAAGGTTGGCCGGACAAGGTAAAAATAATGCAAGAAAACTGGATAGGTAAAAGTGAAGGGGCAGAAATAGATTTTGCTATCGATGGCTCTGATAAAAAATTAAAGGTATTTACTACTAGACCTGATACTATATATGGAGCTACATACATGGTATTAGCACCTGAACATCCTTATGTTGAGGAACTAGTTACTGGCACAGAATTCGAAGTCTCAGTTAAAGAGTTCGCACATAAACTTCAACATGTTTCTGATATCGATAGAACCTCTGCTGAAACAGAAAAAGAAGGCTTATTTACTGGGAGATATTGTATTAATCCAATTACTGAGAAAAAAATACCTATATATATAGCAAACTATGTATTAGTCGACTATGGAACTGGGGCTATAATGGCAGTACCTGCCCATGATCAAAGGGATCTAGATTTTGCAAATAAGTATAGCCTAGAGGTAGTTCCTGTAATTATGCCTTTAGATGGAGATGAAGCTTTTAAAGTAACAGATGAGGCTTTCACTGAAGCAGGAGCAATGATTAACTCAGAGGAGTTTAACGGTTTAAACTCACAAGACGCCTTTGCTAAAATAGCAGAAAAAATTGAAAAGGCTGGAGTTGGAAAAAGAACAAGTAGTTTTAGATTAAGAGACTGGTTACTGTCTAGACAAAGATATTGGGGAACACCAATTCCTATGGTTTATTGTGATTCCTGTGGTACAGTTCCAATAAATGAAGAGGACCTACCTGTAGAACTTCCTATTGACGTTAAGTTTACTGGTAAAGGCTTATCGCCACTTACTACTAGTGAAACATTTATGTATACAGCATGTCCTAAATGCGGCAAAAAAGCAAAACGAGAGACTGATACAATGGATACATTTGTTGATTCGTCCTGGTACTTTTTAAGATACACTGATCCTAAAAATAGTAGCGAGGTATTCGATAAGGAAAAAGCAAAATACTGGATGACTGTAGACCAATATATTGGTGGAGTTGAACATGCAATTCTTCACTTACTATACTCTAGATTCTTTACTAAGGTAATGAAGGATATCGGTCTAATAGATATTGATGAGCCTTTCAAAAACTTATTAACTCAAGGAATGGTACTTAAAGACGGCGCAAAAATGTCTAAATCTAAAGGTAATACAGTAAGCCCTGAGGAAATTATTGAGAAGTACGGTGCGGATACTGCTAGATTATTCGTATTATTTGCAGCACCACCTGAAAGGGATTTAGAATGGAGTGACCAGGGTGTTGAGGGTTGCTACAGATTTATTAATCGTGTATGGCGATTGGTGATGGAATCAACCAATAATAAATACTTTGATTCTGTTAAGAATACAGAAGAAAAATTAGACAAGGACTTAAGATTTAAAATTCATAGTACAATAAAAAGAGTATCTGACGATCTTGATAGTCGTTTTAACTTTAATACAGCAATTAGTGGTATTATGGAATTAGTAAATGAATTATATAAGTATAAGGATGCGGAGAACAATAAAATTGACGGGTCACTATTCAAATTCGGTGTAGAATCAGTAGTATTACTACTATCGCCATTTGCACCTCATATTGCAGAGGAACTTTGGGAAATTATTGGTCATAACGTAAGTGTAACAACACTGGAGTGGCCTAAATACGACGAAAAGGCCCTAGTTAAGGACGAAGTAGAGGTTATATTCCAAGTTAATGGAAAAATGCGTAATAAGGTGTTAGTACCATCAGGCATAACTGAAGAGGATATGAAGAAACTAGCATTAGAAAATGACAAGGTGCTACAGGTTACTGAAGGAAAGAACATTGTTAAAGTAATCGTTGTACCTAAAAAGTTAGTTAATATTGTAGTTAAATAAGGAGGTAAGTATGGGGCAAAAATTACACCCAATATTAATGGGCATAATACCAATACTTGATGGCTTGGCTAATACTATGGGTAAAAATTGTGAAGTTGTTTTACATGAAATAACGGATACAAGCAAATCTATCGTAGCTATTAGTAATGGTCACGTTACGGGAAGAACCGTGGATAGTCCAATGTTAGACATAGGAATACAGGCCTTAGGACATGAGGATAAGGCAAATAATATTATTAACTACAGTAATAAAAGTGTAAATGGTAAAATATTAAAATCATCAACAATGTTCATTAAAGATGAGAAGGATACAATTATTGGGGCTCTGTGTGTTAATATCGACATTTCAGAATTTGTTGTTGCACACAAGGTTCTAGATGAATTTATTCAGTCAGATGTTAAGAAGGAAATAACCTTCGATAGTTTATCAAATAATATAAATGATGTGTTAAACAATGTGGTTGCTGATACTTTAGAGTCATATGGGAAACCTGTAGCATATATGAACAAAGAAGAAAAAGTACATATTGTTAGAAAACTTGATGAACAAGGTGCATTTCTTATTAAGGGTGCTATAGATTATGTAGCTAAAATATTATGTGTTTCTAGATACACAGTATATAACTATCTTGATGAGATTAGAATAGAATCTTAATATTAAGGAGGATTTTATGAAAACTATAATTAATACACCAAAGGCACCTCAGGCGATTGGTCCTTATTCACAGGCTGTAAAAGTTAATAATATAGTGTATACCTCAGGGCAAATACCACTAGATCCCCAAACCATGGAAATTGTCTCTGAAAATATTGAAGAACAAACAATACAAGTATTAAAAAATTTAGAGGCCGTACTTGAAGAGGCGGGCTCAGGAATTAGGAATGTTATTAAAACAACACTTTTTATTAAGGATATGAATGACTTTGCTACGGTTAATACTATATACGGTGAATTCTTTAAAGATAACAAGCCCGCAAGATCCTGTGTAGAAGTAGCTAGACTACCTAAGGACGTAAAGGTAGAAATAGAGGCAATTGCCTTGGTAGAGTAGTAGAAAACAATTTATATAACTAGAAAACAAGTATGTTTGTAATTATAATGAAAAAATGGTCAGTAAATGACCATTTTTTTGTTTTATTTCCGTTGAATAGGAGTATAATAATAATGATAATCTATGAATGGGGGCGTTAGTTTGAAGGATTTTAGTTTATTTGACATTATTGGACCAAGTATGATAGGTCCCTCTAGTTCCCATACTGCAGGTGCAACCAAATTAGGCAAGGTTGCCTATAGAATTGCTAGTAAAGAAATAAAGTCTGTTGAATTCTTTCTGCATGGATCTTTTGCGAAAACATATAAGGGGCATGGTACAGATAAGGCTTTACTAGGCGGTATACTTGGTTTTAATCCTGATGATGAAAGAATTAAGTATTCATTTAGCTTGGCTAAGGAGAAAGGCATTGAATATAGTTTTATTGAGAGTGACCTTGGAGAAGCTCACCCAAATACGGTAAAAATAGTAGTGACTAAACCAAATGATGAAAAGGTGGAGATATTGGGCTCTTCTATAGGTGGAGGGAATATTGTAGTAAGTCAGATTAACGGCCTAAGTCTTGAGTTTACGGGGGCATATACTACCCTAATAGTATCCCATAGGGATAAGCCGGGGGTTGTTGCTAAGGTTACGGCAATATTAGCTGAATATAGTATTAATATTGCATTTATGAGAGTATATAGATATGGTCGGGGAGAAAATGCTTTTATGGTAATAGAAACTGATGATTCAATTGATAAGTCAATTATGAGCTACATAGATAAGGTAGATGGTATTTCAACGGCATATCTTGTTACTTTATAAAAAGAGGTGAGTATAAATTGAATTTTACAAATGGAGTGGAACTTCTTGAACTTTGTAATAAACATAATATGAGTATTTCTGAAGTTATGATAGAAAAGGAGAAATCCTATTCAGGGGTAAGTAAAGAGGTAATTATTGATAAGCTATTAGAAAGCTTAAAGATTATGAAGGATTCAGTCACTATGGGAATTGAAAAGGAAGTTAGGTCCTTAAGTGGTCTAATTGGCGGGGAAGCAAAAAAAATATTTGAGAGAAATCAAAATGAAAAATCTGTCTGTGGTCCGTTGATGAGTAAGGCTATTAGTAGATCTATGGCTGTCTTAGAAGTTAATTCAGCCATGGGTAGAATTGTAGCAGCACCAACTGCAGGGTCATCTGGAATTATTCCTGGAGTTTTTTTTACTGTTGGTGAGGAGTTTAATTTTACAGATGAGGATTTAGTTAAGGCTCTTCTAACTGCAAGTGCCATAGGATTTATTATAACTAGAAATGCAACTGTTGCTGGTGCAGAGGGTGGCTGTCAAGCAGAAACGGGCTCAGCTGCAGCAATGGCCGCTGGTGGGATTGTAGAATTGATGGGAGGAACACCAGAGCAGTCATTAGATGCTGCTTCATTTACAATAAAAAATACTTTAGGACTAGTATGTGACCCTATAGCCGGACTAGTAGAAGCACCATGTCAGATGAGAAATGCAATTGGTTCAGCTAATGCATTAATAAGTGCAGAAATGGCACTATCTGGTGTAAAAAGTATTATTCCATTCGATGAAGTAGTTGATACTATGTACAGGGTTGGCAAATGTATGCCTTCGGAACTTAGGGAAACTGCCATGGGAGGCTTAGCAGCGACTCCAACGGGGAAAAGAATAATGAAGGATATTTTAGAAAAGGTAAATACCTAAATCAATATTTAAATAAAAAGGATGAAACATTGCTAGATACAATTGTTTCATCCTTATTTTATTTAAAGGGTCTATAATATATGGTGTTGGTGACTAATAACCAGCACCTTTTATTGTGCAAAAAAAGAAATTGAGACAACCTACAAAACTCTGATAAAATATAATCGACTAAAACCACATTTTATAAGGAGTAATGTAAATTGTCTCATAATGATTCTATACTAAATTTACT